>Ga0335081_10006241_pt1 | contig 18951 bp, 19 predicted proteins | sample Lox_Sample_35_FD_206713 | JGI IMG/M metagenome (GOLD analysis project Ga0335081, IMG submission 206713) | Soil microbial communities from Loxahatchee National Wildlife Refuge, Florida, United States - Lox_Sample_3.5 | ecosystem: Environmental > Terrestrial > Soil > Wetlands | place: USA...
AAGGTGACGGCCGCGGCCTTCAGCCCGGCGTGCGCGCGGACCATCCGGTCCAGCGTGCCCTGCGCGGTGAACTTGTTCGGCGCGGTCACGTACGCCACCCCGGTCATCGCCGCGATCTGCGCCGCGACCTGGTCCCCGAACCCGGCCGGCGCGTTCAGCCCGGTACCGACCGCGGTACCGCCCATGGCCAGCACCAGCAGCCCGGCGGTGGCGTGCTCGACCTCGGCGATCGCGTCCTCCAGCGCCCCGGCGTATCCGGACCACTCCTGGCCCACGGTCAGCGGCACCGCGTCCTCCAGGTGCGTCCGGCCGATCTTGACCACCTCCGCCCACTGCTTGGCCTTGGCCTCGATCGCCTCGCGCAGCCGTTTCAGCGCCGGGATCGTCCGGCCCGTGGCCATCGTGTACGCGGCGATGTGCATCGCGGTCGGGAACGTGTCGTTGGACGACTGGCCCATGTTCACGTGATCATTGGGATGCACCGGCTCCTGCGAGCCCAGCGTCCCCCCGACCAGCTGGATGCACCGGTTGGAGATCACCTCGTTCACGTTCATGTTCGACTGGGTCCCGGACCCGGTCTGCCACACGTACAACGGGAACTCCGCATCCAGCGCCCCGCTGATCACCTCATCGCACACCCGCTCGATCAGCCGCCCCTTCCAGGCCGGCAGCCGCCCGGCCTTGGTGTTCACCACCGCCGCCGCCTTCTTCACGTACCCGTACGCGTGATACACCTCCACCGGCATCTTGTCGTGGCCGATGTTGAAGTGCTCCAGGCTCCGCTGCGTCTGCGCCCCCCAGTACCGATCCGCCGGCACCTCCACATCGCCCAGGCTGTCGAACTCTTTCCGCATCCCCGTGGCATCCAGCCCGATCGGAACGTCAAGGATCTTCGGCTCTTCCTCGTTCGCAGTGGTCATGGTGCGTTCTCTCCTAACGGTGACCGCCAATTAATCAGCGAGCAGCCAGAACGTGAAGGCCCAGTGCATCGCGGTGCTGACGGGGAAGGCCCGGCGGTCGGGGAGTTTGCGCTGGGTGAACCCCTCGGTGCGCATGTCCGAGCTCCGATCGTGGGGTCAAGGCCAATCCCCTTCACGGTGGCGCATGGGCACCGGTCGCGCCCGCCTCAGTCTGACATGGGGATCTGCACCGGACAAGGTCGCTTCGCGCCTGCTCAGGCCCGGTCCGGGCTGCCGCCTCCGCTCAGGTGTTCCGCGGGTCGTCGTCCGGGTTCAGGTACTCCAGGCCCAGCGGTCCGATCGCCGTGACCTGGGTGACATACTCGCCGGACCGGGCCCAGTGGAAGTGCGGGGTGCCGCCGGGCAGCACGACGACCGCGCCAGGCGGGAAGGCCGCCAGCTTCGCGTCGTCGAATCGTTCGCCCACGCCGATGTAGAACACGCCGGAGATGACCGTGTAGACGCGATCCTCCGGGTGCCGGTGCGGCATCAGCTTGACTCCGGCCGGCACCTTGACCCGGATCACGTAAGGGCCGGGCTCGGTCGGCTGGCCGACCAGCACCGCGAGGCGGGCCGGCGGCGGGAACGCCGGGAACGGCTTCCAGTCGACGTCCTCGGGCAGGACCGACCTGAAGACGTCCTGACCTGGCTGGTGGGTCATCCGGAATCACCACGTCTGCTCGGCGGCGCGGACGAGGATTTCGTTGACCGCCACCCGGCGGTCCCGGGTCACGATGTAGGCCACCGTGTCGGCGATGTCGTCGGGCCGCAGCGGTTCGATCGAGGCCGTCTGGCTCTGCGCCGCCTGCCGGATGTCCTCGCGCACGTGGGTGATGAGCTCGGTGTCCACCGTACCGGGCTCGACCAGGCTTACCCGGACCCGGTGGCTGAGCATCTCCTGGCGGAGCGCCTCGGAAAACCCGGCCGCGCCGAACTTGGTCAGGTTGTAGACGCCGCTCCCGGGCCGGGCCACCCGGCCTCCGGTGGAGCTGATGGTGACCAGGTCCGCTACCCGGCGGGGCGGTTCCGCCGCGGCGCGGACCAGGTGCGGCAGGGCCGCGTGGGTGATGTAGAGCGTACCCTGCACGTTCAGGGCCACCATCTGGTCCCATTCGCCGATCGGGGCGTCCAGGGCCGGCCCCAGGAGCATGACTCCGGCGCTGTTGACCAGGATGTCCAGCCGGCCCAGCCCGGCGACGGCCTGCTCGACCGCGGCCGCCGCCTGCGGCTGGCTGGTCACGTCGGCCGGCACCGCCAGCGCAGTCCCGCCGTCCGCCCGGATGGCCGCGGCCAGCTCATCCAGCCGGTCGCGGCGCCGCGCCACCAGGGCCACGGCCGCTCCCTCGGCGGCCAGTCTCCGTGCGGTCGCGGCCCCGATCCCGCTGCTCGACCCGGTGACCATGGCGACCGTGTTCTCAAGCTTCCTCGTCATGGCCCTATCATCGCCGCGTCCGAGGGCCTGCGTGACACTAGTGACAGTGAGGTCCCGTCTTCGCCTAGGAAGGGAGCACCCGATGGCAGCCTCGGTGGCGGATGTAATGGTGGCGACGCTGAAGGCGTCCGGGGTGCGACGGGTGTACGGGATCCCGGGGGATTCGGTGAACGGGTTCACCGACGCGCTGCGCCGGGACGGCGGCATCACCTGGGAGCATGTCCGGCACGAGGAGGCCGCGGCGTTCGCCGCCGCTGCGGAGGCGGCGCTGACCGGGGAGCTGGCGGTGTGCGCGGGCAGCTGCGGACCGGGCAACCTGCACCTGATCAACGGACTGTTCGACGCCAACCGCAGCCGGGTGCCGGTCCTGGCCATCGCGGCGCAGATCCCGCGGGAGGAGATCGGCGGGACCTACTTCCAGGAGACCCACCCGGACCAGCTGTTCCGGGAATGCAGCGTGTACTGCGAGCTGGTCAGCGTCCCGGAGCAGCTGCCCCGGCTGCTGCAGATCGCGATGCGCACCGCGGTGCAGCGCGGCGGGGTCGCGGTCGTGGTCGTACCGGGGGAGGTGTTCCTGGCCGACGCCCCGTCAGCCGGGGTCACCCCGGTCCGGACCGCGTACTCGATGGTCCGCCCGGACGACGGTTCGCTGGCGGCCGCCGCGGACGTGCTGACCGCCGCCGACCGGGTCGCCATCCTGGCCGGGGCAGGCTGCGCCGGGGCGCACGACCAGCTCATCGCGCTCGCGGCCGCGCTGAAGGCGCCGGTCGTGCACGCGTTCCGCGGCAAGGAGTTCGTCGAGTACGACAACCCGTACGACGTGGGGATGACCGGGCTGATCGGCTTCGGCTCCGGGTACCGGGCCATGGAGCACTGCGACGCGCTGGTCATGCTCGGCACCGACTTCCCGTACCGGCAGTTCCTGCCCGATGACGTCCCGGTGATCCAGGTCGACGTGCGCGGCGAGCAGATCGGCCGCCGGATCCCGGTCCAGGTCCCGCTGGTGGGTACGGTCGGCGCCACCGTCGACGCGCTGCTGCCGATGATTACGGTCAAGACCGATTCGGCGTACCTGGACCAGCTGACGGCGCACTACCGGCGGGCCCGCGCCCGGCTGGATAAGCTGGCCCGCGACCGGCGGACCGATTCGCCGCTGCACCCGCAGTACGTCGCGGCCGCCATCGACCGGCTCGGCGCCCCGGACGCGATCTTCACCGCCGACGTCGGGACCCCGGTCATCTGGGCCGCGCGGTACCTGCGGATGAACGGCACCCGCCGGCTGGTCGGCTCGTTCAACCACGGATCCATGGCCAACGCGCTGCCGCACGCCATCGGCGCCCAGGCCAGCCACCCCGGCCGGCAGGTGATCGCGCTGTCCGGCGACGGCGGCATCGCGATGCTGCTCGGCGAGCTCATCACGCTGCGCCAGCAGCACCTGCCGGTGAAGGTCGTGGTGTTCAGCAACGGCGCGCTGTCGTTCGTGGAACTGGAGATGAAGGCAGCCGGGATCGTCACCTACGCCACCGACCTGGACAATCCCGATTTCGCCGGGATCGCCCGGGCGGCCGGGCTGTTCGGCGTGCGGGTGGACAAGGCCGGCGACCTGGACGGCGCGCTGCGGGAGGCGTTCGGGCACGACGGCCCGGCGCTGGTCGAGGTGGCCACCGCCCGGCAGGAGCTGTCCCTGCCGCCCAAGCTCAGCTACGGCCAGATCAAGGGCTTCACCTTGTATGCGACCAGGACCATCCTGTCCGGCGAAGGATCAGAGCTCATCGAACTCGCCCGGACCAACCTGCGCGAACTCGACGTCGAATAACCGGACCGGTCACGGCGCCGATGGCCGGGTCAGCAGGCGCACGTCCATGATCTCGAGCCCCAGGCCGACGATCCGCTCGACCAGCCCGGAGAGGGCGGCCGGGTCGGGCAATTCGGCGCGCAGGGTGGTCGTCTCCGGGGTTTGGATACCGCGTTCATGCTGCTCAAACGGCAATGACGGTCAGCTTGTGCTAGCCATGGGCCGCCGAATAGGCCGACGATGTGCCCCCTGGTGTCCTTGTGTTCCTAGAAGATTTCCGTGACTGGTGATTCCGCTTCGCCGCCGGTTTCGGCTTCGCGGATACGACATGGATGCCCCATCCACGTCGCTGGAACAACGTGAACGCGGCATCCACGTCGTGTCCGCCGGCGCGGGTCATCAGTGCGATCATGGGCGCATGACGGCATGGCGGGACGTCGAACGGGCGGAGCCGGAGTTCGCGCAACGCGTGCGGGCGCTGTTCGACGCGCGCCGGCACAAGACGATTGCCACCGTGCGCGCCGACGGGTCGCCGCGGATCTCCGGGATTGAGACGGTCTTCGAGGACGGCGAACTGGTTTTCGGCTCGATGCCGGACGCGCGCAAGGGCGCGGATCTCCGCCGGGATCCGCGGTTCGCCCTGCACAGCGCCACGATCGACCCGGTCGAGGGCTCCGAGGCGCAGTGGCCAGGCGAGGCAAAGATCTCCGGCCGGGCGATGGCCGCGGGACCGGTCACCGAAGAAGCCGAAGAAGCCGAAGAAGCCGAAGAAGCCGACGGGGCCGGAGGAACGGACGGCGACAGCTTCCACGCCGACATCGCCGAGGTGGTCCACACCCACCTGAACGCCGAGGCCACGATGCTCGTCATCGAGTGGTGGACGCCCGCCCGCGGGCTGCGCAGGATCGAGCGCGAGTAACCCCGACCGCGGTCAGCACGCTGGCCGAGGACCGAGCCTGGCGGCCCTGCTCCAGCCACGTGTACCAGGTCAGACCGACGTTAGCGAGCTGAGCGACCTCTTCCCGGCGCAGGATGGCGCACCCCATCCCGGCCATACTGATGGCATGAACACACTCAGGTCACCCGACGGCACGGCGATCGCCTACGATCGCCACGGCGAGGGACCGGTTCTGATCCTGGTCGACGGCGCGCTGACCGTCCATTCGTCCGGCTCCGGATCGGAACTGGCCAAGCTGCTCGCGCCGCACTTCACCGTCTGCGGCTTTGATCGCCGCGGCCGCGGCGAGAGCGGGGACACGGTGCCTTACGCGGTGGACCGGGAGATCGACGACATCGAGGCGCTGATCGACCGCGCCGGCAGCCCGGCGTTCCTCTACGGCCACTCCTCCGGCGGGCCCCTGGCCATGCGGGCGGCCATCAGGCTCGGCGGCAAGGTCAGCAAGATCGCCATGTATGAGCCGCCCTACAACAACGATCCCGGCGCGCAGGAGGCCTGGAGCCAGTACCTGAGCCAGCTGGAACAGGCCCTGGCCGAAGACCGCCGGGGCGACGCGGTGGCCCTGTTCATGCGCTTTATCGGCACGCCCGCCGACCAGGTAGACGGCATGCGCCGCGCCCCGTTCTGGCCAGCCCTGGAAGCCGTCGCGCCCACGCTGGCCTACGACCACGCCGCCATCCTGGGCGAGCCCTGGTCGGTACCGGCCGAACTGGCCGCGCGGGTCCCGGTGCCCGCCCTGGTGCTGGCGGGCGACGCGAGCCTCCCGTTCATGCCGGACGCGGCGCGGGTGCTGAGCCAGGCGATCCCGCACGGCCGGCTGCGGACGCTGAAAGGTCAGACGCACGAGGTGGACCCGGGCGTGCTCGCCCCGGTCCTGACCGAGTTCTTCGCCTCATGAGATGAGAAGGTGGTGTCAGCCGGATCCGGGCCAGCAGCGAGGAGTGAATCGTGGACGGCGTGACCGTGGCCGTCGTGACCAGCCGCACCGAGGCCGAACTGATCGTCGGCCTGCTGCGTAGTAACGGCCTGAGGGCAGACGTATCGGCGGATGATGCCGCCGGGCTGGACCCGCAGCTTCAGCTGCAGGGTGTCCGGGTCCTGGTCGCCCCCGCCGACGAAACCCAGGCCCGCCGGCTCCTGGCCGAGGCCGGAACCGCCGGCCCGTTAAACCGGGCCGCTGGCGCGATCATCGTTCCACCCGGCGCAGGGTCGCCACCGCGTCCGGGGGCAGGGCCCAGCCCGGCATCGGCGGCGGGCCGGTCAGCGTGCCGGCCAGCCGGGCCGGGAAGCCATCCAGGATGGACCGGTCGCCGAAACGGTCGCGCTGCTTGACGCAGGCCCCAGCGCGGACCACCGACTCGGCCCCGGTCGCGCTGCCGTCGCACACGATCGCGCCCGGCTCGACGATGCTGCCGCGGCCGATGTGGCAGCCGTGGATCATCGCGCCCGGGCCGACCACCGCGTCGTCGCCGATGATCAGTTCGTTGTCCGGCAGCAGGTGCAGCACGGTGTTCTCCAGGATCTGCACCCGCGAGCCGATGCGGACCGGGCCGTGCGAGTCGCCGATGATCTTCACGCCGGCGCCGATAAGCGTCTGCTCGCCGATGACCACGTCGCCGGTGATCTCCGCCGAGTCGAACAGGATCGTGCCGGCGCCGATCGACGGCGTCTTGTCGCGGTAGGCGTACAGGGTTCCCATCTGTTCTCCTGCTCGCACGGGCCCGCGCACGATCGTGCCCGGGTGGTCGGTCAGGTTGGTCTGGTGCTGGCGCAGCACCGCCAGGCGCTCACGATCGGCGTCGGTCGCCGACCTGATCACGTGCGGCGGCCGCCCGACCAGGACCGAGCCGGCCGGGATCACGGTGCCGGGGGGCACCAGCGTGCCCTCGCCCAGGATGCACCCGCTGCCCAGGCGGGAACCCGGCATGAGGATCGCGCCGTTGCCGATCTCGCACAGGTCGCCGATGACCGCGCCGACGATCGTGGCCCGGTGACCGAAGACGGTGCGCTGGCCCACCCGGACCGGATGCCCGGGTGTGCCGATCACCACCCCGTTCTCCAGGATGGCCGAGTAGTTGCCCAGGCTCACCGCGCCGCCGTGCGCCCGCACCACCAGGCCCTGGGCCAGGATCGCGCCGGCCCCGACGTGAACCTCGCCGAGGATCACCGCGGAGCCCGCGATCTCGGGCTGCGGCTGGTCGACCAGCATCTGATTCAAGCTCACCGCGTTCTCACCGTCCCTCCACGACGGCCGGGGTGATACCGACACTACGCGGGCCGCCGGCAGACCGTCAGCGGGCGAACGCCCCGGCGTAGTCGCGGGCGAATTGCCTGACGTCGATCGCGGGCCGGCCGGTGATCTCGGCGACCGCGGGGGAGACCGCGGCCGCCTCCCCGCGCCGGTAGTGCGCGTAGTCCTCGAGGAGGCCCTCGATCTGCCACGGCGGCAGGATGCCCTGCAGGTTCTGGGCGAACACGTCCGGTGGCACATCGGCGAAGATGATCTCGTGGCCGAGCGCGGCGGACAGCGCCGCGGCGATCTCCGCGTGCGTGACGGGCGCGGGGCCCGTCAGGGTGTAGGTCGCGCCGTCGTGGCCGGCTTCGGTGAGCGCGGCGGCGGCCACCGCGGCGATGTCACGGACGTCCACCGCGCTGACGGTGGCGTCGCCGATCGGGGCGTAGAGGTGGCCGCTGGCGGCGATCGTCCCGGCGAACGCCAGCAGCCCCTGGAAGAACAGGTTGGGCCGCAGGAAGGTGTGGGCGATGCCCAGGTCCCGTACGTGCCGCTCGACCGCGGCGTGATAGCGCAGGAACCGCACCGGCGACTGCTCATCGGCTCCGAGCTGGGAGAGTACGACCAGGTGACCGACGCCAGCCTGGACGGCCAGGCCGGCGAAGCGTCGCTGCTGCGCTTCGGCGCGCTCTGATGACGGCGTGACCAGGTAGGCCCGTTCGGCGCCCCGCAGCGCCGCGGCGATCGATGCCGGATCGTCGAAGTCGGCGACGGCCATCGCGACGCCGGCGGGCAGCCTGTCGCGGTCGGCCTCCGCGCGCACCATCGCCCGCACCGGTATCCCGCGCCGGGCCAGGACCTCCACGATGGCCCGCCCGGTGTTGCCGGTCGCGCCGGTCACCAGGACGGGGCTGGCTGGTGGTGTCATGATCCGTTCTCCTCCCAGGCGGGCACCTCCCGGACGCCAAGCTGCTGGAAGAACAGCAGGCTGTCCGCGTTGGCCCAGTACTCGGCGAGCATGCCGTCGGCGATGCGCAGGGTGTCGGTACCGGTGAAGGTGATCGGCCGGCCTGCCGCCTCGGGCGACGCGCCGGGGAAGCCGCCGCGGTAGGTCCCGCACGCCTTCCACCGAACGACCATATGCTCCTCATCGGTGATCGGCCCGACCTGGATGGCGAAGGCCAGGTCGGCCAGGACGGCGTGGATGCCGCTGACCCACTGGTTGAGGGCCTGGCGGCCGCGGATCTGGTCGGTTCCGGTTCCCGTCAGCGGCGCCGCGTGGGCGGTAAAGTCCTCGGCGATGATCGTGTCGGTAAGGCTGAGGTCGCCGTTCCAGAGGTTCTTCCACGGTTCGGCGAGCGCGGCGTTGGCTGCGTTGGGCATGACGTTCCTTTCCAGACGGGCGACTGTCTGAGTTACGGGCTGTATTGTTGGTTACAGCTTCTAACTAAAGAATGTACCTGTTACGCTATGCCTGTCAACTCCGAACGGGAGGATCCATGCCAGCCACGCCCGCGGCCGGGCCGCCGCCGATGCGCGAGCGGTATCGGGCTCAGGTCCGCCACGAGGTCAAGCAGGCGGCGCTGCGCCAGCTCGCCGAGTCAGGACCTGCGGCCGTGTCGGTCTCGGCGATCGGCAAGCAGCTGGGGGTGTCCGGGCCCGCGCTGTACCGGTACTTCGCCAGCCGCGACGAGCTGCTCACCGAGCTGGCCATCGACGCCTACCGCGACCTGGCCGACGCGCTCAGCGCCGCGGCCCCGCACGCGCCGGACCCCGGTCCGCGCGCCCGGCTGGAGGCGATCGCACGCGCCTACCGGTCCTGGGCCCTGGCCCAGCCGCACCGGTACCGGCTGCTGTTCGGGCCGCCGCTGCCGGGCTACGACGCCCACGCCCAGCGGCTCGTGCAGGCCTCACACGCCGCCATGGCGGTGCTGGTCGAGGTCCTCGGCGAACTCGGCGACCCCGTGGCCCCTGCGCCCGGGCCACCGCTCGCCTCCCAGCTCACGGCCTGGGCCCGCCAGCACAACCTCGAGGCTGACCCGGCGACGGCCCTGCTCGCCCTGCTCGTCTGGAGCCGGCTGCACGGCTTCGTCAGCCTCGAGATCGCCGGGAACTACGCGTCCATGGGCATCGATCCCGACCGGGTCTTCGAGATACAGCTGGCCACGCTGACCGCCTGATCCCGATACCCGTGGTTATCGGCCAGGACCGAGGCGCGGGTATACCCGGCGGGCGTTGAGCTCGTAGACGCTGTCCCGGTCCTCGGGGGCCAGGCCGAGCGCGTCGACGTACCGCCGGGTGTCGTCGAAGTGATGCCCGGTCTGCGGGTCGATGCCCCGGACGGCGCCGATCATTTCCGAGCCGAACACGATGTTGCCGGTGCCGATGACCTCGAACAGCAGGTTGATGCCGGGCTGGTGGTACACGCAGGTGTCGAAGAAGACGTTGCCCATCACCGACTCCTGCAGCGGGGGCCGGCCGAGCATGTCGGCCAGCCCGCGGAAGCGTCCCCAGTGGTACGGGACCGCCCCGCCGCCGTGCGGGATGACCAGCCGCAGGTCCGGGAAGTCGGTGAACAGGTCCGCCTGCAGGAGCTGCATGAACGCGGTGGTATCGGCGTTGAGGTAGTGCGAGCCGGTGGTGTGGAAGGCCGGGTTGGTCACCGCGGACACGTGCACCATGGCCGGCACGTCGAGCTCGCACATGGCCTCGTAGAACGGGTACCAGGAGCGGTCGGTCAGCGGCGGGGAGGTCCAGTGGCCGCCGCTCGGATCGGGGTTGAGGTTGCAGCCGGCGAAGCCGAGCTCGAGCACGCACCGGCGGAGTTCGGCCACCGACCGCGCGATCGGGACGCCAGGGGACTGGGGCAGCTGGCAGACCCCGGCGAACCGGCCCGGGAACAGCCGGACGACGCGAGCGATCAGGTCGTTGCTGACCTGCGCCCACCGGGCGCTGACGGCCTCGTCGCCGACGTGGTGCTCCATCGCGGAGGCGCGCGGCGAGAAGATGGTGAGGTCGACGCCCCGTTCGGTCATCAGCTTGAGCTGGCTGCCCTCGATCGACGCGCGGATGTCGTCGTCGTCGATGTCCGGGTAGGGCGGGGGTGCCACGCCAGCGGCGTAAGCCGCCTTCTGGGCCACGCGCCAGTCCGTGTGCGCACGCGGCGCGGTGGTGTAGTGACCGTGGCAGTCGATGATCATCGCGGCTCCTCGGGCACCGGCGGCGGGCGGTGGGTGGGGAAGGACTCGATCGTATCCAGCCGCGGGCCTGCCCCGCTGCCTGGCCTCGTGACCACAGAATATTGAAAATCAGTTTGATATAAGCTGGCTGTTGATCTTGTAACCTGATAGGTTGTTCTTAGCGGAAGTCTCCGCGGAACCCTTTCCCTTAGCAGGCCAGGTGAGCCATGTCTGCTGCGCTGTCCTTCGAGCCTGACGAGCCACCGGGCTCCGGGCTGTCCGGGGAACAGGACGGGGACGGCTGGGACGAGGAAGAGGGCGCCCAGCAGGGGCTGTACGTCACCCTGCCGGCCGGGGAACTGACCCTGGAAGGGTTCGCCGAGGGCGGCCGGGCCGACACGATGGCACCGGGCCCGCTGCTGGCCATGGTGCTGGGCGCGGTCGCGGGGGAGAACGGGGAAGGGCTGGCGGGGCTGTCCGATGACCAGCTGATCGGGTTCCTCTCGGGCGTCCGGCGGATGGAGTCGCAGCTGGCCTGGGCCAGGATGGCCGCACTGGCCGAGTTCGCGTCCCGCCCGCGGCCACCGGACTTCGCCGCCGATGAGATCGCTAGCGCGTTCCACCTGACCTGGCTGTCGGCGGCCAGGGAGATCGACTACGCCCGCACCGTGGCGAGGCGGCTCCCGGTCACCTTCGCCGCCCTGGCCGCGGGGAAACTCCACCCGGTGCACGTCAGGATCATCGAAGAGGTCACCAGCATCCTGTCCGACGACGACGCTGCCGTCGCGGATGAGAAACTCGCCGCGGCGGCGCCGTCCAAGACCTACGGGGAACTGCGGGCGGCCGCGACCAGGCTGGTGTTCAAGCTCGACCCCGACGCGGTGCGTAAGCGGAAGGAAAAGGCGCGCGGGGCGGCGCAGGTGCGGACGTTCCGTGAGGAGTCCGGCAACGCCGGAATTACCGGCCGGGAGATGCCCTCAGCCGAGGTGCTCGCCTCGATGCAGCACATCGAGGACCGCGCCCGCGCCCTCCGCGACGCCGGCGTCCCCGGCACCTGGGAGGAGCTGAAGGTCCGCGCCACCCTCGACCTGCTCCAGGAACGCGACCCTCTCGCCGCTGATGGGGGCCCCAGTGTCGGCGCCATGATCACCATCACCGTGCCGCACACCGCTCTGGGCGGCGACAGCGGCCCGCCGGGGGAAGTGGCCGGGTTCGGGATCCTGGATCACGCCGATACCAGGGACCTGGTGGCCGCTGCCGCCCGGAACCCGGCCACCCGCTGGTGCGTGACTGTCCTGAACCCCGACGGGACCGCGGCCGCTCACGGCTGCGCGCCCGGATCCCGCCGGTGGCCGCCGGGACAGGGACCACCAGGACCCATGACCCCCCGCGACCTCCTGGATTTCCTGAACATCAAGACCATCACCCCGGTTATCCGCGGACCGTGCCAGCATGCCCAGGCCGAGCTCCGTTACCGGCCTAGCCGCAAACTCCAGCACCTGATCAGGGCCCGCAACACGACGTGCGCCGCGCCGGGCTGCGGCCGCCGCGCCGCGACTTGCGACCTCGACCACACCGACCCCCACCATCAGGGCGGCCGGACGTGCGAGTGCAATCTGGCCCCGCTATGCCGGCACCACCATCGCTGCAAGCAAGCCGAAGGCTGGCGGCTGGACCAACCCGAGCCCGGCGTCCTGACCTGGCACACCCCCGCCGGCCGCACCTACACGACCACCCCCACCCAGTACGCCATCTAGCTGCACACTGCTCAGCCGAAGGTGAACGAGTAGGCCTGCAGTCCGGGTGAGAGCCTGATGGTCACGGTGCCGTCCCGGGCGGGCTGCTCGGTGGCGACGGTGTAGATATCGGGCGCGCCGGAGACGCGGATGACCGTGTTCGTGCCGCCGGCGGAGACGGTGAGCGTGCCGGTGCCTCCCACGTCGAGATAGACGCTCGAGGCGTGGAAGGCGAGGCTGATCCCGGCGCCCTGGCCCGCGGTGATCGACTCCTGGCCGATGGTCCAGCTCCCGGCCAGGGCGAAGGAGTTCGCCGGAACGGTGGCCAGCGGCGTGAACTGGCCCGTCGCGTAGCCGGTACGGCCGGCGTACCCCTGCTGACGCTCGGCGCCGAGATAGGTCTCCGGCGTCTGCGCCGGATCGACGGGGGTGGTGTCGGGCACACCGGTCGCCCGCGGCAGGGCCAGCCCGGGGTGCGCCGCGCCGAGCAGCTGCCGGATGAGCTGCTCCTCGCCGGCGTAGTCGCCTTCCCCGATCGAGACGTGCCGGATCTGGCCGCTGGCGTCGATGAGGTACGCCGCCGGCCAGGACTGGTTGTCGTAGGCGGTCCAGGTGTCGTCGGAGTTGTCGAGCGCGACCGGGAAGGTGAGGCCGAGCCGGCGGACGCCTGCGGCGACGTTGGACGGCACGTGCTCGAAGGCGTACTCGGGCGTGTGCACGCCGACGACCTCGAACCCGTCGGCGGCGTAGTTCCTGGCCCACGCCTCGACGTGCGGAAGCTCGCGCTGGCAGTTGATGCAGGAATACGCCCAGAAGTCGACCAGGAAGACCTTGCCTCTGAGCGAGGCCAGGGTCACCGGCTGGCCTCCGGGGGTGTTCAGCCACTGCTGGATACCGCTGAACGCGGGCGCGGGACCGCACTTCTCCAGCCCGGAGCCGCCGTACATGGCCGCAATCTGGCAGGCCTGCAGCGCCGCGCCGCCGGCCTTGGGTGCCGAGGCGCCCTTTTCCAGGGAGTTCCCCAGGGCCTGGGTCCAGCTCGGGATGTCGCGCTGGACGATGTCGGAGAGATTGAACGTCAGCGCGACGGCCAGGACGATGACGACGACGCCGCTGATCGCGCGGAAGGCGCCCTGATGGCGTCGGAAGGCCCCGAGGTGCCGGGTCATGCCGCGGCCGGCCAGCGCGAAGGCGAGCAGCGGGATCGCGATGCCGACGGCGAAGCCCAGGGTGAGGCCGACCGTGCGGAGGCCGAAGTGGCCGGTCGCGCCCGCCACGGTGATGGCGGCCAGGACCGGCCCCGCGCACGGCACGAAGACCGCGCCGAGGGCGATCCCGAGGAGGAAGCCGTTGCGGCCGGTGCCGAGGGCGCGCTGGGGGAAGCGATAGAACGGCCGCTCCATCAGGTGACCGAGCGGCGGCACCAGCAGTCCCAGCCCGACCAGGACGAGCAGGGCCAGGCCGAGCCAGCGGATGGCGTCGCCCGGCAGGCGCAGGCTGGCCAGGATGAGGCTGCCGAAGAGGGTAAAGACGGCGAAGCTCAACGTCAGGCCGAGGACGACGAGATAGGGCCGCCGCCGCGCCGGCTCCGCGTCTGGCTCCACGCTGCCGCCGCCGAGGAAGACCACGGGAAGCACCGGCAGGACACACGGGGACAGGCCCGTGATGATGCCGCCGACCAGGCCGATCAGCACCAGCGTCACGCCACAACCTCCCGCTGACGGCTCGACTATCACTCTAGACCGGGAAATCTGTGACGTGGCCTGTCCCCGATCCCGACCCTCGCTCGTCTCCAGGGCACGACCTAGCAGAGAGGACAGAGATGAGCCACGTCATCGTCATCGAGTTCGTGTCCCTGGACGGAGTCATGCAGGATCCGGACGGGAGCGGCGGATCCAGTCAAGCAGGATGGGCGTTCCGGTATGGCCCGGAGCCGGTCGCCGGCGACCCTTTCGGTCTCAGCGAGGTGCTCGACACCGGCGCCCTGCTGCTCGGCCGCCGCACCTGGCAGATGTTCGCCGGCATCTGGCCGGGCCGCGACGATCCGTTCTCGGCCAAGATGAACGCCATGCCCAAGCTCGTGATGTCGCGCTCGCTGGAGCACGCCGACGGCTGGCAGAACTCCGCCGTGCTGCGCGGCGACCTGGTCACGGAGGTGGGAAAGCGCCAGGCTGAGCAGGACATCGTGGTCATGGGCAGCGCCAGCGTCGTCCGCGCGCTGATGGCGCACGACCTCGTCGATGAGTACCGGCTCATGGTGTTCCCGCTGATACTCGGCACGGGCACCCGCCTGTTCCCCGACGGCGCCGCGCCTGCGGACCTGGCGCTGGCATCGGCCGGGACCAGGGGCGCTGCGGTGCGCCTCGTCTACACCCGGTCCGGTAACTCCTGACGTTCCGAGAGCGTCACGGCCCGGCGGCGGCGCGCCCGCCGGGCGGCGCGCCGGGCCAGGCTGCGGTCGTGGCGGACCAGATAAGCAGGTCGAGGATTCGTACCTCGGTGAGCCCGTGCCCGCGCCTGGCCAGCTCCTGCCGGACGGCTCGCAACGCGGCCTGGTTGCGGTCCAGGTCACGCTGGTAGCCGCGGACGAACGCGAGCCCGCGCTCTGTGAACGGAGCCTGGGCGCCGAGGTCGTCGTCCTGCAGGTACTTCTGGACCACGCTGTCCAGCATGGGGATCAGCGCCGGGCGCTTCGGGTACAGCGCCTTGGTCATCTTCGAGAAGCCGACTCCCCGGATGCCCGCGAATGCGCCGAAGAGCTGCCGAAGCGGCAGCCACGGCACTGAGTCCGCCGTTCCCGCCAGCGAGGCATCGGCAGCGATCGCCCGCAGGGCTTGCTCGATCGCGTCCCGCCGCTGCAGGATCGCCGCGATCTGGGCCGCCGAGATGCGGGCGCCGGCCCGGTTCGCCAGCCTTAGGTCCGGCTCGGCGAAAGACGCCGGCCGCGACGGGTCGCTGACGTCGAAACGCCGGGGGAAGCCGAGCACCACGCCGAGCGGATCCTCGATGGCGACGCCGTTCCTGAGGACGGCCGACGGCAGCGAATTCGCCGTCACCCGGTCATCGTAGTGAAAGCGGCCACTCGCCGAGTGGTCACGAACGTCCCGCACCATTGGCCACGAGCCACTCCAGATCCGCTTCGTCCCTTTTCCGCGCCAGCTGCTCACCAGCGAACAGCGCCTCGGTCTTGTTCAGGACCAGCGTGTAGGGGCGGCCTTGCCGCCGGGTCACGTGGGTGACGGGCAGCTCGGCGGCGTCGATCCGGGCATGAACGTGCCGCCTGCGCTCCTTGGCGAGCGGCCACTCCAAGGTGCGCCGGCTTGTGTCGTCCAGGAATGTGCGGAGCGTGCGGCACAGCTCGCATGCGCAGCCGCCCGCGGCCAGCTGAATCGACCCGATCACAGCGGCGGCCGTCAGCAGCGAGGCGAGCGGTCTGCCCAGGTCAGCGAGTTTCTCGTCGCGGCGGCTGGGTGACGACGACGCGAGCCCGGTGTCGATGTCCTTTGCCAGCCACTCCCACGCCAGGTCAACGAGCCGCTGCGCGGTCACGGTGCCGGCCGCACCCCGGGCGCGCAGCCGCGCGCACAGGTCAGCCAGCCGGTCGGCCACCCACCGCGGCCGCTCCGGCCCGCCGTAGGTCCACGCCGGCCGATCCCCGCCGAACCACGTCCGCAGCAGCTCCGCCGTCCACGGCTGACCGTATCTGCCGGCGATTATCCCGAACGGGTCCACGGACTCGTGGTCCAGATCCTCGACGCGAAACGGGCGAAGGAGCATCGCCGCGGTGCGTGCGTCCGCCACGGCGTCTGCTGCCCGCAGCGCCTGGCCGAACAATTCCCAGGTCCTGCCCCTGTCCTGCGGCGTCTGCCCGCCCAGGGCGGTGTTCCAGAACGGCGCGAGCGTCACGGCGGCGGCCCGCGCGCCCGGCACGTCGCCCGCCGACGCCATCGCGCTGATTTCCTCGAGGGCCCAGGCCGGAGAGGCTTCGGCACGGTTCGCGAACGCCTGCTCGCGAGGCCACACGGTGACCGCCGCCCGGTGGTACCACCGGTCCAGGGTGTTGCCCCAGTTACCCATGTATCCCTCGTACTCCGAGGAGTACGGGGCGAGGTCGCCAGTCGGGGTGGCCGCGCACACCTCCTTGCTGTCCACGTGCAGCGAGGTCTGCTCCAGGCGGGTGCCCTCTGGCCCGGTCCAGTGCGTGAGGGTCACCTCGGAGTCGATCAGCTCCTGGATGTCGTACTCGCCTTCACCGCCGGTGTACTCGTCATCGCTCTCGTCGTACTCGTCGTACCAGTCCTGATATCCGTAGCCCTCATCGGCCGCGAACGCGCTGTGCGTCGTCCTGACGTCGGCGAGCGTGAGGACGGCCTCACAGCCCGCTTGGCCGGCGGCGGCCCGCAGTAGGCTCACCCGGCGCGCGTCTGCGCCCTTCAGCCGTCGCCAGGACGGTTCGGCAGTCCTAGCTCTTCTTTCACCGTGGTCAGGGCGTCCTCGAGTACGGCGGCGTCCCACTCGGCGCGGACGAGGTGCCTGGGGATCTCCCACGTGTCGCGGACGTCAGGATCGGTCAGCGTCTCCTCGCCCCGGCCGAAACGGGCCGGCTGGCCGAGACTGACCAGCTTACGGGCCTTCGCCGGCGTCACCGGGAACTTGACTAGCCCGAAGCCCTCGACCGCTAGGGTCAGGGCGTCCGGTCGTGCCGTCAGTTCGACGCTGAACGCGGCCTGGGCGTCGCCGCGCAGCGTCCTGGCCAGCCGGTCACGCGCCGTCGTCGCCATGGCGCCGAACCTCCGTCATGCCGGATACCTTCTTGCTTCCAGCGCGACTGTAGCGGGTCATGACGTCATTTCAAGGAAACTCCCGCCAGCAGTGCGGCGTGAGGATTCCGGCGACGCCCCAGTCGACCGCGGCGCAGAACGGTGGCCACCGGCGCGTGTTCCAGGCGAATTGCGTGCTGCGGTGCGGCAGCACGCGGACGCGAGAACGGACTTTCGTCACTCTGGCACCGCCTGCACCAAATCATAAAGCATGGATGCCTCTTTCACGTCGTTCCAGCAACGTGGATGTGGCATCCATGTCGTATCCGTGGAGCCTGAGCGCGCCGCCGAGGAGTTGCTGCGCTCGCAGGGGCACGTGAACATATCCGCGGTTGCCGTACAGGCCGGGGTATCGCGGGTGACGGTCTACGCCCACTTCCCGACCTGGCAGGCGCTGCTGGAGGCAGCCGTGGAGCGAGCCGTGGGCCGGACGATGGCCGCCTTGCAGTCCGTGCGCCCCGATGACGGGCCGACGATCGAGGCGCTGGACCGGATGCTCGCCGCGGCCTGGCAGCACCTGGCGTCCTATCAGGCGATGGCCGCCGCGGTGGCCGAGTCCCTCAGCCCCGAGGCGGTCATGCGGACCCACCAGGCGGCTCACCAGACGATCGGCACGCTGCTGGAGCGCGGGCGAGCCGACGGGTCTTTCCGGACCGACCTGCCCACCGGGTGGCTGGTGACAGCGTGCATCGCGCTCATCCACGCCTGCTCGGACCAGGTCCGGGGCGGCCAGATCGACCCGGACGACGCGGTCCGCATCCTCACCACCTCGGTCCGCGACCTGTTCACCGGAACACGGCCTGGTCGGCCACGGCACCACGCGGGACACTGAAACGGCATGCCTGGGCGGCAGAAGCTATGGCTACCTCACCGCACAGACAGCAGCCAGAGTGATCAGCGGTTATCCCGGCCTGGGTCGCCAGGCGCGAGGTCACGCCAGGTTCCTCCTCCGGGGTCGTATTCCTCCCGGTCGAACAGCAGCATGTCATCGCCCAGCAGGATCAGCGAGTAGGGGCTGGGGCCGGATCCGGCCACATGGCCGTGGTTGTGCACGTCCCGGGGCGGCACCAGGGTCGCCACGTCGCCGTGGACCAGGGCGCGCTCGTCCGCGAGGCTCAGCTCCGCCCGGCCGCCCGCATGGCGGACCGCATCCCACCGCTGGTGGGTCTCCACCCCGCGGACCGGGGCGATCCCGACCCAGCAATGGTGCGAGTGGGTGTAGCCCATCACCCCCTCGGGACGGTGGACGAGCACCAGCCGAGGCCCTCGTTCGGGCCTGATCAGCCACCGGCTGCCGGGCGAGCCGGACGGGAGCTGCGCGATCAGCGGACCGAAGAACTCCTCGTCCCCGGCCAGCTCGACCAGGGTCCGTCCCACCTGGTCCATGTCGACAACCTCGGCCGAACGCAGCTCATCGAGCCGGTCCGTGAAATGGCGCAGTGGTGCGGGCAGGCCGCCGCTGCCCGTCTGCCCACCGTTACTGGCCCCGTCGCGCATGGCCTACCTCCCTCGCGCCTCACCTGTCATCCACACCATTGCACGGACGTCAGCGCCAGGCGAATACGGGCTGCTCGAAATGGGCCACCCGGGTGGTCAGGCCGTGCAGCGCCAGCTGGCAGAACTGATAGATGATGGCGGCGGTCGGAGCGTACACATGGCCGCCCAGCAGCGCCAGGCGAAGCACCGGCGCGGGCGATTCCGGGATGCGCAGCAGCTCGGGCGGCCGGTCGAAGTCGGCCAGCGGGATCACGTGGATCCGGGCCACCTCCGATGACTGCCTGACGAAGGTGCCGGACGGGCCGCCCCAGACGACTATGGGAGTGATGAGAAACCCGGACC
>Ga0335081_10006242_pt1 | contig 18951 bp, 18 predicted proteins | sample Lox_Sample_35_FD_206713 | JGI IMG/M metagenome (GOLD analysis project Ga0335081, IMG submission 206713) | Soil microbial communities from Loxahatchee National Wildlife Refuge, Florida, United States - Lox_Sample_3.5 | ecosystem: Environmental > Terrestrial > Soil > Wetlands | place: USA...
CAAAAAGCCGAGCCTCCAATCACTGACTACAACAACGGTTTCGCGTGGCCCGACACCCCCATGGGCGTGATCAAGACCGCGACTGGCTATGAATTTTTCGCCAGCGACGGCGCCGGCCACGCCCGCCAGTTATGGCAAGGCCGTTGGGTTGGGAATAATAAAGCCGGATCGGTGGTTACAACTGTAGGCACGCTGGATAATCCCCTGGGTTCGAATCCTCCGCAGGACATCAGCGTGATGACGAACCCCGATCCCGCGGTGAGCGCAAATTATCCGAGTTACGGATACATGGGTGGCGGGCCGGTGTTTCAGGTTCCTGCGGGCATGCCTGGAGCGGGCAACCTGCTGGTCACTTATCACGCCGAACTGCCCAATGACGCGCTCTATGCTGTGCTCGGACTGGCCGAGTCGACCGACAACGGGCTGCACTGGAGGGACCTCGGGGAAATTGTCCGGCTGAACCAGTCCTATCAGGTCGGGCTTGATGGCTTCGAAATCGGCGATGGACCGCTGGTGCTCTCGCCCGACGGCAAATATTTCTATTTGTATTTTCCTGACTGGCTGGCCAATGGCACGGTTCACCCGACAACGATTACTAACGTCTCGGTAGCGCGGGCGCCCGTCGCCTCAGTATTGGAGGCAGCATTCGGGTCTGATCACCCTCACACCGTCCCGTTCGAGAAATTCTACAGAGGCAATTGGCATCTGCAGCCCGGACAAGGCGGAGCGTCGACCGACCTGATTCCAAATTCGCAGTTTCAAGGCTACATCGATGTGCACTTTAGCAGCTCACTGAAGCGCTACGTGATGATTATTTCCAACGACACCACGTTCGGCTATGCGGAGAGCGTCGATGCCCTTCATTGGAGCGACCCGACGCTTCTGGGCACGTTCGGCCCCATTGCTGCCTATCCCACCGCTGTCGGGCTGGGCGATGATCCGCACGTTCTTGGTTCGACGTTTTATTTGTACTTTACACATCTGCCCACGGACGGCGCAGGTTGGACAAACGGGGAGTTGCGGCGGCTGACGCTGAGTTGCCAGTAAAGGTCAAATCATGCGCGAGATTCGAATCGTCCACCCTGCGCGAAATCGTGCGGCAGCCGCCTTTGCCCCACTTCTGTTGGCAGTGCTATCGCTTAATCCTTTCGCTATGTCGCAGACCGTGGTGGATCCTCGCGCTGATGGCCCTCTCATCGCCGATCAGAACAGCCATCTCGTTATCATGGAATATGAGAACTGGTGGGGGCCGAAGGCGGTAACTTTCCAGGGCGCGGCCGCCAGGCCTTTACTGCAATCAGCCGATATGCAGGCCGTCGGCGGAGGTTACGATAGCGCCGATCCCGATGTGATCAGGATCCATCTCGCCTGGTTCGAGTATCTCGGACTCGACGGGGCGCTGATTGAAGTCACCAACAACGTAAGCTGCATTTTCAACAGTGAGCAGTTCGCGAAAAAGTATCTTCCCTATTGCTCTCCTTCTTTTCGGGTCTACAACCAGATCATTCGCGATAATACGGGCAATACTTATGCGGCTTGGACCAAACTCGGGACCAAGCTCAAGCTCACACCGCTGCTCGGTGGAAGCGACGAGGATGTTCTGTACAAAGACGGCGACGGGAAAACCGCTTTCGAAAAAGAAATTGAGTACTTTGGCGGGCTGATGGCCCGCTATCCCGACCGCAACGTAATTTACGAAGGTAAGCCGCTTATGCTGATCTTCCTGGGCGCGGCCCAGGACCCGGACAGGGCCGACAACCCGGAATGGTTTCAGATCAGAAAATTCCTGAAGGCTCATCCTGAAATCGCGAGCAAGTACACGTTCAGGGAGATGGCGGGATATCTCGATAGCCAACCTTATCTCTGGAAAAATCAGGAGACGCCGACGGGGCCGGTGGAAATCGACCCGGCTTACGGATTCTGGAGCTGGGTTGACCGGCTGAATACGACTTGTGCAGTCGAGCCGTATTGTCCCTACTATCCTTCTTACAGCCAGGCAGGTTTACGCGCGGAGAATTTCACTGCTTCCATTGCTACTGCGGGGCAAAACGGCTGGGGATGCCCGAACGAAGATTCCAAGCCTTACTGTCCGGATGCTTCGCTGCGTTATGGACCCGACAAGTCCTACGCTACCTTTGGGGCTTTCATGGATTATGCCGCGCAGGTTGATCCGATTTTTCTGATTATTCACCAGTTCAACGAATTCGAGCCGCCGGATGAAGGCTTTGACGCAAACACCGACGACGACATTGAGCCGGCGAATTTGTGGGGAAATGATCTCGATATCGTCAAGCGGCAGATCGAGAAGTACCGGCAGCGAATCGGCGTGCTGCCTGTGCGCTAGGAGAATCCACTAAAGCTTGGCCCGCAGCATGCTGATGATGTCGTCGAAGGTGATGACGCCGGTGAGCTGGTTGTGGTCGTCGACGACCGGGAGGGTAAGCAGATTGTATTTGTCGAACCGTTCGGCCACTTCTTTCTCACTCGCCCCCGCGCGAGTGTAAATCAGGGGCTCTTGAGTCAGAGCGAGCAACGGCGTGTCTGGGCTGGCCAAGACCAGCTTGGAGAGCGGAACTGCACCGGCAAGCGTCCCATGAGAGTCGATCAGATAGATAGTATTGACCGTCTCCACGCCACCCTCAAAGTGGCGTAAAGCGTCGATCGCATCTTTAACCGTTTTGTCGATACCCAGGGCCAGATAGTCCGTGGTCATGCGCCCGGCGGCGGTGTCTTCTTTGAACTCGAGGAGTTCTTCCATTTCCTCGCGCTCCTTGGGCTTCATTTCCAGGAGAATCTCTTCTGTGCGTTCCTCGGGCAGCTCGTTGAGTAAGTCGGCGGCCGCGTCGGGCTGCATTTCCTCCACGATCTCGGCGGCGCGCTCGGAATCGAGGGATTCAACGATAGACTTCTGTACCTTGGGTTCGACTTCTTCCAAGGCTTCTGCGGCGACTTCTTCATCCAGCGTTTCGAATACCGCCTCGCGTTCATCGGGGGCGAGTTCTTCGACAATGTCGGCGATATCGGCTGGGTGCAGCCGGGCCAGCCGCTCGTGGGAAATCTTCAGTTTGACGCGGCGTGCAGGATCGGTCTCGATGAGATCGACGAAATCCCAGGGAATGGTGCGCGGTGGAATCTGCTTGAGCAAGGCCCGCAAAGCGGGCATGGGCACCACGCCTTTCAGCAGGCGCCGGATGGCGCCACGCGGCCCAACATCGACGGCACCAACTTTCAGTACAGGACGACTGCCGACGTGCTCCTCGTGCAGATCGACGTCGTTGACGCGAACGACCTTACGCCCGAAGACATCGATGACTTGCTGGTCGAGTAGATCGCGCTCCAATAGAAGCATTCCTTCGGAAGGCTTGGCTGCCGGCCAATCTGTGGCCGCATTCGAAGTGCGGACGCCGCCGTTGATCGAAGAAACCGAGGCGAAGGGCAGCATGCGATTGCCCTCCTTGGTCTTTACGATCAGCACAGCGATGCGGGAGCGGTCCTCCTGAGGAATGATGGCGAGTTCGCGCACTCGTCCCGTGCGGCTGCCGGTGGTATCCATGACCGGCGAGCCCAGCAATTCCGTAAGCGCCAGCGTCGGCATCGGCCTGAGCATAACCAAGTGCGTAGTCAGAATCCAGAAATAACGGACAATTTTTGCCGGTATTTTTGACGCGGTTAGGAGCGGCAGAATTCCCGCGCGAGAGCTTGAGGCAGGAATTTAAAACGGCGCGGCGAGGTTCCCGCACCCACAATGCGTGGAGCGCTGCCAAGCTCCGCGTTGACTTTTGCACAGGGGAAGGGCAAACTACCGGATTCGCGGTGCAGTAGGTTTTTTTAGTCCAGGTGGGCCTTTATAGGCATTGCTCAGTCCGCTGGCATGTCCCCAGATTCTTAGGTTATGACCAATAACCGGGTCAGCTATACGCTGGATTCGACGCTGGAAACCGTAGACAGCGCCGAGCGAACTGCTACCCGCATTGCAACCGAAGCCGGCTTTGATGACGAGGAGGTCATGCGCATTGCCATGGCGGTGCGCGAAGCGGCGGTCAATGCCGTGCTTCACGGCAATGCCTACGATCCGGGAAAGAAGGTGAGCCTGGCGTTTGAGAGGGTTGGTGAGGATCTGGTGATCACCATCCGGGACCAGGGTAAGGGCATGGACTTGAACAAGATCCCCGATCCTCTGGCGCCGGAGAACCTGTTAAAGACTTCCGGGCGGGGGATTTTCTTGATCCGCTCGTTTATGGACGAGGTGCAGATTCACCCGTCCCAGGCGGGAACGGAAATTAAACTTATCAAACACGTCCACGGGGCACCCGGGGGCGGCAAGGAGGCTTCCCAGTGAGCATGAAGGTCAGCACGCGTCAGGTGGATGGAGTGACCATAGTGGATTGCAGCGGGCGCATTACTCTCGGCGAAGGCAGCGTGGTCCTCAAGGATACGATCCGTGAACTGCTCTCCAAAGGACAGAAGAAGATCCTGCTTAATCTCGGAGACGTGAGCTACATCGACAGCTCGGGTATCGGTGAGCTGGTCAGCGCCTTCACTACGGTCCGCAACCAGGGCGGAGAACTCAAGTTGCTCAACCTGACCAAGAAGGTCCACGACCTGCTTCAGATCACCAAGCTGTACACCGTGTTTGATGTAAAGGACGACGAGGCTGCCGCCGTCAAGTCGTTCTAGGGGCTTCTCTCTCTCGGGACCGGATCGAGTTGATGTCCGGTCCTGCGTCGCTTCCCGTTCCGGGAAATTTGCAAAACTCCTCTGCTTTGTCACCGCGGGTGGCACGACCCCGAGCGTAGAATCCTGGCTGCTCCCTCTGTGATCTCTTTGTCCTCTGTGGTTAAAACAAGAAAGCATGAACCACAGAGGACAAAGAGGCACACACAGAGAAGGTCCTGTTTTATGTCTATTCGAATCCAGCCCGCGACTTTTTTGGCTTGGGCTGTTTTGTGGACCTGCTCTCTCTCGTCCGCGGAGTGTATTCCGATCACTGACGCCAAAAACCACGTAGGCGAGATTCGCTGCGTCAGCGGAATGGTTTATCGTGTCGAACAGGGCGAACGTGGCGTTCATTTCCTGGATTTCTGTGAGGACTACCGGACTTGCCCCTTCACGGTGGTGGTCTTCCCTTCTGATCTGAGAAACGTTGGCGACATCCGGCAGCTTAAGGGCAAAACGGTTGAGATCCATGGGCCAGTCAAGGAATATGATGGGCGCGCAGAAATCATTTTGGCCGAAACACGGCAGCTGGGAGACGAAGGCAAGAGAATTCCTCCCATGCCCAAGAGTTACGACGTAGAGAACAGAGGTCACTACAGCGCTGGGACGTTCCGGGCCCCAAAGGCGAAAAAGACGTACAAGAAACGGCAACCGGCCAAGCTGCCGTTAGAGCTGCCTGACGATGATTCGCAGTGACCGCCGGCGGCCGTTATCATATCGCTTGATTTTGCGCCTCGCATAAGTTGTTGCTTCGGTGATTCAAGTTCGCCCCCCATAAAAAATCGATTTGGGCGACTTTGCCGCTAACTCAGCCACAGCTCCCACGTCCGTCACTTGTGAGCACATACCTGTTATCTACGGGGGTGGGCGGATACAATGTGGCTGATTATGCGGATGGTGCTGGACATCTTCGGGCAGATCTTCCGCACTCTATGGGCGCACAAGCTGCGTTCGTTTCTCACTATGTTCGGCGTGGCCTGGGGTGTGGGATCGCTGTTGTTGCTGGTTGGTCTGGGTGAAGGGTTTCGCTCAGGAAACAAGCGTGGGCTGGCTGAATTTGGGGAAGACATCATGTTTATCTTTCCTGGCCGCGCGCCTGTGGTGGCCGGCAACATGAGTTCTGCGCGTAGCTATCTCCTTACCTATCAGGATTATGCCGATGTTCGCAGCAATGCGCCCCATGTCCGGAATGCGTCGCCGGTGCTTGCGCGTGACGATGTCAGAGCGGTCAGCGAAGTTGCCAGCGCCAACGGACAGATTATGGGGGTCGAGCCCCAGTACAACCAGATCCGGTATCTTCCGCTCAAGGAGGGACGTTGGCTGAACAGCTTGGACGAAGCCCAGAGACGCAATGTTATCGTCCTTGGCGATGAACTGACCAGGAACCTCTTCCCCGGGCGGCCGGCGGTCGGTTCATCCATCTTGCTCAATGACATCAGATTCGATGTGGTCGGCACAGTCAAGCGCATTGGCCGTGGCGACGAGAACCTCACGAACATGCGCGGGTACGTTCCCTTTCAAGTAATGGCCACCTATTTCCCAATCAAAGGCGAGAACCACGAGAACTCAATCTCGCAGATCAATTATCAGCCTCGGCTCCCGGAGGAGCACGTGCTGGCTCGGGAAGAAGTACACAAGATCATCGCCCACAATCACGGTTTCGATTATCGCGATGTAGACGCGTTCGAAGACCTGGACACGGTGGAGCAAGCGGAGATGATGGGCAAGATCTTCGACGCCATGAATATGTTCCTGGGCACGGTGGGACTTGTGACCCTGGCACTTGGCGGGATTGGTGTCATCAACATCATGCTGATCGCCGTCACCGAGCGTACCCGCGAGATCGGGTTGCGCAAGGCCCTTGGAGCCACGAATCGCAGCATCCTGATCCAATTTTTTCTGGAAGGAATTCTGCTCACTTTTTTAAGCGGCATGACCGGGGTGGGGTTTGCCGGGGCGCTTATGGCCGTGCTTGGCGCGGGACAGGGTGTGGGCAACTTTGATCCGCCCAAGCTCGTTCCGACCTCGGCAATTCTTGCCATTGGCAGCCTGACGCTCGCGGGCGTGGCCGCAGGGCTCTATCCCGCCCGAAAGGCTGCTATGCTTCAGCCAGTCGAAGCACTGCGGCAGGAGTGAAGACGATGTTTCGTGATTTGCTTCAGGAAGCCTATGCGGCCATGCGGCACAACCGCCGTCGCACTGCCCTGACCATGCTGGGTATGGCGTGGGGAATAGCAACCGTCGTTCTGCTGCTCGCCTACGGAAACGGCTTTGGCCGGGCGTGCGCAAATATCTTCGCGGAGTTCGGTACGAAACTGATGATTTTGGCGCCCGGACGGACCTCCATGCAGGCGGGCGGCCAGAAGGCCGGCGCGCAAGTCCGCTTCACCCTTGACGACGTCGACACGCTCACCACGAATATCCCACAGATTGCCCAGATAACGCCCGAAGCCGGCAAACAGGCCAACATCCAGTTCGAAAACAGGAGCTTTTCTTTCAACATCACGGGAAACTATCCTAATGTCATTTCGCTTCGCGCGCTCAAGCTGGCTCAGGGCCGTTTCTACAACGCACAGGATGAGGCACAGCACGCTCGCGTAGCGGTTATTGGGTCGGAAGCAAAAGAGAAGCTTTTCTCCGGACGCAATGCGCTGGGCGAACGAATCCGCATTGATGGCCTCAGTGTCGAGGTGATCGGTATCCTCAAGCCGAAAATGCAGGCGGGCGACGACGACATCAACCGCCTGATCTATCTTCCTTTCACCACGATGGGTGAGATCAAGAATACGCGGTATCTGGATTCCATCTGGTTTAACTACGAGACCCCGGCCTACGAAACCCTGGAACAGACGGCACGGAATGTGATGTCGGTGGGGCACCGTTTCAACCCCACCGACCGCCGCGCCATGATGGTGTTCAACGTGATGGAACAGGTCCGCCAATTCGAGATGATCACACTGGGGTTGAAAATTCTGTTGGGGTTCATCGGAACCCTGACGCTGGGCATTGGCGGGGTTGGACTGATGAACATTATGCTGGTTTCCGTAACCCAGCGGACCCGTGAGATCGGGGTGGAAAAGGCCCTGGGGGCACGGCGAAGGGATATCCTGTTTCAGTTCCTGGCCGAATCTCTAACGATCACTTTCATGGGTGGCGTTCTGGGAGTAATCCTCGCCTACGTGATCGCACTTTCCGTTGGAAGGCTCACGCTATACAGCGCCATGGCGAAAAACGCGGAAGCCGGTGATATCCGCTTGCTGATTGCCCCGACCACATTGTTCACCGCGACGGTCATCCTGGCCGGCGTCGGCTTGGTGAGCGGCATGGTGCCGGCCATCCGGGCCTCACGCCTGGATCCCATTGAGGCCCTGCGCTACGAATAGCTCACGGTGATGATGCCGTCCGGGCATTCCGGTTGACTTACACGGAGCACCTGTCCTCTGCAGGACGGCCTCAATCTTTGTCCACGCCATCGCAACTAAGTTTGAGCAGCCGTGTTTCATGCAAGCGAGACTCACCCGATGGTTCTTTCAGGTGGGTTCTGATTTATTCGGTATAGGCATCTCCGGGCGGGGGATTCAAAACGGCCGGAAGCCATACGAGCCAGAAACCGCTGCGTGCGCTGCGCGCGGCCCTTTCCAATCTCACAGGAGAAGTTATGAGCGTCCACTCGCGTATCGCCTTGCAACTACTGGCTCTCTGCCTTACTTTGGGTGCAGTGGGCTTTGCCGCCGATGCCACCCCACCAGACGCATCGCTGTATGTGGTCCACGGCATTCCAGGCCGGGTTGTTTCCGCCGATGTCAATCCCGGTTTTCCGGTCGATGTTCTGCTCAACGACCAAGTCTGCACCATTCACGGGCTAGCCTTTACCGGCAGCATCGGGCCTTTGACGCTTCCGCCCGGCGACTACGACATCAAAATCAGCCCGGCCAATACTCTGGCGCCTTGCACCAACTCGCCTCAGGTGGAGACGACTGTCAAATTGCCTGCCGGCGGCGCTGCCACGGGAGCTCTGGCATTAAGCAACGGAACTCCCGCACTTTTGACTTTCGCTGACAACCTGAAAACGGTGACGGCCGGCCAAGGCCGAGTCATCATTGCGAACGCAGCCGACGCAGGCACGCTGGACTTAGCTTTGACGTCGCTGCCGATCACCAAAACTTCGAAAACGCGAAAATTCACCTTAGCCCCCGGTGCGGAAACTACGTTGGAGTTGCCGATTGGCGGTTACTCTCTCGTGGCCACAGCCAGCGGCGGAACGACTCCGCTTGTTACCGGGATCGTGATCTTTGACAATCAGTCAACGGAGTTGGTGTACTTTGTCGGCTCACCGACGGACAACTCTGTGACGTTGGTCACACGGCTGATCCGGGATGTATTCTGAGCTTGTGACCCTTCTGTGTTCTGCGAGGGACCGTCTTTGGTGCGGTCCCGTTTTTATTGCGCACGAGCCTGCCTCGTAAAGCCAGGGCGGACGAGGTGTCCGCCCCCCACGGGGATCGCGCCACAGGGTCACACCAATCCCCGGCGCAATTCTTCCAGCGGATAAAACGTGCCGCGCCAGGTAACTCCGCCTCGGTGGAGAGTGACCGCCATGGAGCGCAGCACGGTGTAAAGAAAAAGCGTTGTGCTGATGGGATGAAGCGCGAAGTAATACGCCGGAATATCCGATTTGCCGGACATGCCATAGTAGATCGCGAACATGGAAAACAAAGCGAGGGCATAACCTGACTTTGCCCAACCATGCGCCAGGAAGATTCCGGCAAATGGCATGAGGTTGAGAAAAGCGAGAGCGACGCACGAGGCCAGCGCTCGCGGCCATTGAAACGATAAAACAGCAAAAAAGTTCTTGGTCAAATTGTTGACCACGCCCATCGCGCCCTGCGCCCAGCGAAGAGAGATTAAATCGCTGCCAAAGACATTCCGCTGCGCAAATCCCGCTTTCTTAACTACCTTTCCCAGCTTCATGTCGTCGAGCACTTCCATGCGCAGCCGCTCATAGGTTCCGACCTGGTCATAAACCCTCCGACGAACGAGGTTGAAAGCGCCCACCCCGATGTGGTCATCAGTTTTCGGATCGGCCACTTTCCAGGGACGATGGCCAAAGGCAAACAGTGACTGGAAGAAAGCGATCATCATTCTCTCGCCGGGACGTTTCATGATGATGCGGGGAAAAACTACCACGTGGTCTGCGGGCTCGGCTTCGGCATAGGCGAGAGCGCGGCGAACAGAGTCGGGCTTGAATAACACGTCTGCGTCGGTAAAAAGCAGCCACTCGCCTCTGGCAAGTTTTCCGGCTTCCCACATGGCGTGAGTTTTCCCCAGCCAACCGGACGGGAGTTCTTCGACGTGAATGACCTTGATTCGCCCTTTTGCCTCAGACCTTGCCGCGACCCGATCCATGATTTTCCCGGTGCGGTCGGTCGAGCGATCGTCAACGGCGATGATTTCGTAGTTGCTGTAATCGAGGAGCAGCAGCTGATTGAGAGTTTGCTCGATATCCGCTTCTTCATCGCGCGCGGGCACAATAATACTGACGAATGGATCGCCTTGCGGCGTTGCCGGATGACGCAGCCATTTGTGAAGTGCGATGTCGGCAACCTTTGGCATGCCAACAGCGGCTTCAAGAACCCGAGAGAACCAAACCAGGCCGAGAATCCAGCCTACAACCCAATGAAAGAGACTCACGCGGCGGGAGCTCCGTCGCGCTCTAGTTCTTTGTGCAGCTGAATGGAAGGAGCGAATCTCATGCCATAAAACAGTATGGCGGAGGAAATGACCATGGCGATCACAGGCAGGATAAAAGCGGCTTGCAATGTTCGCCGATCAGCGACGTAGCCCATCAGCGTGGGCGAAGGAACGTCCCCGAGAATGTGGATGGTAAAAATATTGACCGCAATCGCGGTAGCGCGGATGTGAGCGCCCACGGAGTTGATCACGGCCGCGTTGAGCGGTGAAGTATTCAAGAGCAGGAAAAACGCGGCAACGGCAATGGCGGGCAGCATGAGTGGCCCCTTGGAGAATAAAGCGACAATCATGATGGGGACGCCGATGGCCATGCCTGCGGCTGAGATCAGGTAGTACGCAGCCTTGGTGCGGCGAAGCAGATAATCCCCCAGCCAGCCGCCGGCGAGGGAGGCGAGAATTCCGTCAACCACGATGATACCGCCGAACATCAGGTCGGCGGACTCCAGGGAATAATTGCGGGTCTTGTGCAGGAAAGTCGGCATCCAGACCTGAATGCCCCCAAGCGAAAATGTCATGGCCGCCATGCCGAGAGTTGCGGTCCAGAAGGCCGGGTTGCGCGCCAATCCGAGAATCGTGCCGCGTTGCGGAGTTTCCTTCAGCGAATCGAATTGCCCACGTTCCGGCTCGCGAAGAAAAAATACGCTGAGCGCGAGAATGAATCCGGGAACGGCGGCAATGTAAAAAGGAAAGCGCCATCCGTGTTCGGTTCCGAGCTTTCCCCCGAGCACGTAGCCCAGGGCAGATCCGGCAGGCAGGGCGAGATAAAAAATGCCGAGTACGCGCCCGCGTTTCTCTTCGGGAAAGAGATCAGCAACGAAGGTCGGCGCGATCGTGGCAAAGGTCGCTTCGCCGATGCCGACAAGCGTGTGCCTGAGCAGGAGTTCGTGATACGTGTGAGTGACCGCAGTGAGCAGCGTCAGGCCGCTCCAGAAAATTGCCCCTACACCGATGATGATTTTGCGCGAGTAGCGGTCGGCAAGAGGTCCGGTAAACGGCGCGGCGAACATATAAAAGAGCAGGAAGGCGCTGGTCAAGTACCCAATCTGCGTGTTTGTCAGGCGAAATTCAGTCTGGATAAGAGGCTGCACGCCAAACAAAACGTTGCGGTCGATGTAGTTGAGCATGTTAAGCGCGGTCAGAATGAGGAGCGCGGTGAGAGGATAAAGTTTTCTCGAAGACATTGGCGGGAAAATATAACATGACACAATAGCCGCGAGACTTCGAGGGTAGTACTTAGAAAATCATGACAAATATGGTGCATCCTGATCTTTCGTCCCGGCCATTTCGGCTATCGCTTGAGCGAGTCATGAACGCCTCGCCGGAGGTCTTGTTTCGCGCGTGGACCGAGCAATTCGATCGCTGGTTTGCGGTGCCCGGCACGGTTCTGATGAAGCCCGAGGTCAACTCGCTCTTCTTCTTCGAAACCCAGTTTGAAGGAGCGCGGCACCCTCACTATGGACGATTCCTTAAGCTGGAACGCGAACGACTGGTGGAATTGGCGTGGGTTACGGCTGCTACGAAAGGAAACGAAACAGTTATGACCGTAGAGCTCACCCCGCATAACGACGGAACGAGGCTAAGCTTGACGCACGCAGGCTTTCCCGATGAGGAGTCCAGGGATCGTCATCAGGAGGCGTGGCCGAAGGTCCTGGCGCATCTCGATGCGCAGATGAACTCGCGCTAGGGGAATGGCCTGTCCAAGCTTCGCGTTCGAAATTATTGCGGCTCCCGCGGCCATTTGGCCACGATCGTCGTTGAAATCCCGCCCCGCGGCCGGAAGTCTCCCTTGACTTCTGCCCATACTGGCTTGGCCCAGCGCACAACATCTTGCAACACGCGGTTCACAATGTTCTCCTGGAAAATGCCCAGGTTGCGATAGAACTGAAGATATTCCTTGAGCGATTTCAGTTCGAGGCAATGCTTGTCAGGCATATACCGGATGGTTAACACGCCGAAATCGGGCAGCCCGGTTTTGGGACAAACCGAGGTAAACTCGGGATCGTCAGCCACAATTTCATAGCCCGGAAATTGGTTCGGCCAGGTCTCAATTTCGGGAAATTTTGCATCGAGACCAGCTTTGGCATGCGCGGGTGTGTAGGGTGTTTTGGCCATTGAGGCATTCTAAATCCGGTACGTCGATCCCCGAAGAGTTGTGTTTGTGGAGTTTTGTCCGGCGGTTCTGCATCTAAGGAATAAAGGGCAATAATGCAGCCGGCTCGAAAGTACGATGATAGAGTAGTGCCATCTGGTCTCAGAATGACACTGTCATCAACGAACCGCGGGTTTTTGACGCGTCACCGCTGGCTGCTTTGGACGGCTGGAATCGTGGCTGCGGTAATCGTGCTGGCGTCTTTCATGTCACGGGAGGATCCAGTACCGGTTCGGGCCGCAGTTGCAACGCGCGGCACGATTCGCAGCGTGGTTTCCACCAACGGCAAGATCGAACCGCTGCAGAACTTTGAGGCCCGCACTCCAATCGGGACTACGGTCAAGCGAGTCTTCATCAAGGAAGGCGACCATGTGCGCAAGGGCCAGTTTCTGGTGGAGCTGGATGATGCAGAGGCCCGCAGCCAGGCCTCGCGGGCTTTGGCGCAGCTCCGGTCGGCAGATGTAGCCGTGACTGGGCTCCGTACCGGAGGCACGCAGGAAGAAGTCTTCACCACCGAATCGGATCTGGCAAAGGCGCGCACCGCGCAGGATGCGGCGCAACATAACCTTGACGCTTTGCGGCGCTTGCAGCAGGAGGGGTCGGCTTCCAGCGGAGAAGTCGTAGTTGCCGAAAACCAGCTGGCCCGCGCCCAAGCAGACGTCAAGCTGCTCGAACAAAAGCTCAAAGACCGCTACTCCCAACCGGAGATTGCGGGAGTACGGGCGCGACAGGCGGAAGCGCAGAGCGCCTACTCGGCGGCGGAAGACGTTTTGGCCAAACTCAATATCCGCGCGCCCTTCGACGGCGTTGTTTATTCCCTGCCCGTGCGTCGGGGCAACTACCTGAATCCGGGTGATCTGGTTTTGCAGGAAGCCGATCTTTCCAAAGTGCAGGTGCGGGCATTTGTCGACGAGCCCGATATAGGCCGGCTCGAGCCGGGACAAAAGGTTGAAATCAGTTGGGATGGAATGCCCGGGCGTCAGTGGGAAGGTAAGCTGACTTCGATCCCGTCGATCGTGCGATTAAGGGGCGCGCGCAACATCGGCGAAACCACATGCGTGGTTAGCAATGCCGATTTTAAACTTCTACCCAACACGAACGTCAACGTCACGATTGTGACCGCCGAGCACCATGATGTTTTGACGGTTCCGCGTGAAGCGATCCGGCAAGACGACGCTCAGCCATATTTGTTTCAGATTGTCGATGACCGCCTGCAACGGCGGGACATTCAGATGTCAATCGCCAACCTCACCAAGGCGGAAGTAACTTCCGGGCTTCCCGAGAACGCGCGCGTCGCGCTGGTCTCGACAAACTCGAAGCCTTTGCGAGATGGGCTGGCGGTGAGAGTCGTTCCCTGAATCATGATCCACGCTCGAAATGTTTTTGCCTGGCTCGTTGTGGTGCTGCTCGCCGCGATGGCTCCCGCTGATGACGCCCCAGTGTCCCTGCTGGCGCAAGGAAGAGTGGACCAGGCGATCACATCTCTTGAAAGCCGGCTCAATACCTCTCCCGATGATGCCCAGTCTCACAATTTGTTGTGCCGATCGTACTTCGCCCTGGGTGAATGGAATAGAGGAATCGTGGAATGCGAGAAAGCGGTGCGCCTTGAGCCGAATAACAGCCGCTACCATTTGTGGCTGGGGCGAATTTATGGGGAGAAGGCCGATTCCGTAAGTTTTGTCACCGCAGCCGGGCTGGCTGGGAAGGTGCGGGAAGAATTTGAGACCGCTGTCCGGCTTGATCCAAATAGCGCCGACGCGCGCACCGATCTAGCCGAATTCTATCTGGAAGCTCCCGGAATTATTGGTGGCGGACGTGAAAAAGCGGAAGCCCAGGCACAAGTTCTCGACAAGATCGATCCGCCGATGGCGCATTGGGTTCGGGGCCGAATCGCCGAGAAAAAGAAAGACCTGAACACTGCGGAACGTGAATATAGAGCTGCCATCGAAGCCAGCAATGGCGGAGCTTACGCCTGGTTCAATCTGGCGTTGTTTTATCGTCATCAGCAAAAGTGGGATGAGATGGAGGAGACGGTGCATCGCGCCGCGGAGGCTCCCATCGACCGGCCAGAAATTCTCATGGAGTCGGGAGAAATTCTCATTCGGGCGGGAAGGGATTTCCCCGGAGCAGCACGGCTTTTGCGCCGCTATCTTGCCGGCACGACCGTAGAGCAGGGGCCGGCCTTCAAAGCGCATTATTGGTTGGGAACCGTTCTCGAGAAGCAGGGAGATAAACAGGGCGCCGAGCAGGAATACCGCGCCGCTCTTGCTCTGGCCAGAGATTTCTCGCGGGCCCAGGAGGCCCTTAATCATCTCAGCCGCTGAGAGGAATGACCCAGGCTCGCGGCGGGTTCCGGTCTTGCTGCCGGCGCTGCTTGGATTGTTCCTTGCGATCTCGGCGGCGCCATCGAAGTGCATAGCCGAACCGCTTTCCTTGAAGAGTGCCGTACAGCTGGCTTTGACCCACAGCACGGCCTCCGCGTTAGCCGATGCCGATGTTCAGCGCGCTTTGTTCGGCTACCGGGAATTGCGCAATCAGTACATACCCCAGTTTGTGATCGGCTCAGGATTGGGAGCGACCTGGGGCTATCCGTTAAGCCTGGAAGGTTCGGCGCCATCGATTGTGAACCTGACTTCGCAATCGGCTTTGATCAATCCGGCATTGCAAGAATTTATGCACGCCGCCCGCGAGGACTCCGCTGCCTCCAATTTCCAGGCGAAAGATCAACGGAACCTGGTTGTTCAGGACGTTGTCCTCGCTTACACCGAACTCAGCAAGTGGGGACCTCTGCTCGGCCGGCTGCGGCAGAACCAGACTGACGCAGCGAAAATGGAGCAAAGAATTCAAGATCGCGTGCGCGAAGGCGTTGACAGCACGTTAGACGGGAAGAAGGCTCAGCTTGCCACCGCGCGGGCCCGGTTCAGAGTTGCGCAAGCCGAGGGTGCGATCGACGTCTTGCGGCATCATCTTTCTCAACTTACCGGCGTTCCGGCGGCGAACATTGAAACCGAGCCGGACTCGATCCCTGCGTTTCCGGAAATCCAACAGTCGGAAGATGTTTCTGCTGAGGCGGTGAAGAATAGCGCAGCCGTGCAAGCAGCCGACGGACGGGCGATCGCCCAAAGCTATCGAGCACGAGGCGAGCACCGGGCACTGTGGCCGACCATCGATTTTGCGGCGCAATACGCCTTGCTCTCCACTTTCAATAATTACAAAACCTATTTCCCGCAGGGCACGTTTCAACAGCACAATGCCACCATCGGCATCTCAATGCGTTTCCCCTTCATAAGCTGGGCCCAGCGGGCGCGAGCTGATGGAGCTGATGCCGCTGCGGTTCGGGCCAGGAAAGATGCCGAGGTTGTGCGCAATCAGATTTCCGAAGAAACCCTCCGACTGCAACGCTCAGTCGAGCAACTGGCCGCAGCCCAGGAAGTAGCTGAGTTGGAATCGCAACTCGCGCAGAGCGATCTGGATGCGGTGCAGGTGCGTTTTGATTCCGGCAGCGCCACTCTGCACGACTTGGCCGACGCCCAAACCCAGGCCGATGAGCGCTACAACGCCTTGCAGGCGGCGAACCTCGACTTGCAGCGAGCGCGCATTCAGTTACTGCGCGCGACCGGAGATCTGGAGGCCTGGGTGGGCGTATCGAAATAGCTAACGTGAAGGAGTTGCGCACCCTGAGGCTGGTTTTTCCACTTCGGCCTTGAACAAATGCCGTTCACCGCAAACCCGTTGTCAGATCGAAAACGGAGTAGCTAGACTAGTCAAAGAATCCAAGAGGGGTGGTGTGTTTTGCGAGGCTCGAACCTTAAGAATACCCTCTCTGCGGCCAAAATCACTTCGGAAGTGTTAACATAAGTTATTGACAATTATGCCTTTAAAAACACTGTTCCTAAATCCACCCTCGTTCGAGAACTTCGATGGTGGGGCCGGATCGCGCTGGCCCGCCACCCGTGAAATTGAGTCTTACTGGTATCCCGTTTGGCTGGCTTATCCGGCGGGAATGCTCGAAGGTGCGCGCCTGTTGGACGCACCGCCCCATTACGTTTCGGCGGAAGACACGATCCAAATCGCCAACGACTACGAATTCCTGGTCTTGTTTACCAGTACTCCCGGTTTCCCCGGCGATATCCAGCTGGCCCAGAAGATCAAAGACAGCAATCCCAAGATCAAGATTGCGTTTGTTGGCCCTCACGTTACGGTGCTGCCGGAGAAGTCTTTGAAGGACTGTTCGGCAATCGATTTTGTTTGCCGGAAAGAGTTCGACTACGCGGTGGTGGATTACGCCAAGGGTAAGCCGCTGGAGGAAATTCAAGGAGTTTCCTACCGGAAGAATGGGACGGTTGTGCACAATCCCGATGCGGCGCAGATCCAGGATCTCGACTCCTTACCGCATGTGACCGACGTTTATCGCCGCGACCTCGACGTTCGTCGCTATAACGTGCCCTTTCTGCTCTATCCCTTTGTTTCGCTGTACACGACGCGGGGTTGCCCGGCGCAATGTACATTCTGTCTCTGGCCGCAGACGCTGAGCGGGCATCCCTGGCGAAAGCGCTCGGCCGACGATGTGGCCCGCGAGATGGCCAAGGCCAAAGAATACTGGCCGTATGTCAAGGAATTCTTCTTCGACGACGACACGTTCAATATTCAGAAGGCGCGGACCATTGAACTTTGCGCCAAGCTAAAACCGCTAAATCTGACCTGGTCCTGTACCTCCCGCGTGACTACAGACTTCGAGACGTTGAAGGCCATGAAGGAAGCCGGGTGCCGGCTGCTGATCGTCGGCTATGAGTCAGGCGATCAACAGATTCTGAAGAATATCAAGAAGGGTGCGACGGTGGAGCGTGCGCGTCAGTTTACCAAGGACTGCCACAAGCTGGGACTGGTCGTCCATGGCGATTTCATTCTTGGCCTGCCCGGCGAAACGCGGGACACGATTCGCAACACCATTGACTTCGCCAAGGAACTCGATGTCGAAACCATCCAGGTTTCTGTGGCCCATGCCTATCCCGGGACTGAGCTTTACGACTACGCCGTGAAGAACGGCTTCATGGTCGCCGACAACAAGATGGTCGATGAAGGCGGGCACCAGCTCGCGCACATCCAATATCCCGGACTTCCGGCAGATGAAATTCTGGAATCGGTGCACCGCTTTTACGATGAATATTACTTCCGCCCGAAGGCGATATTCCGCATTTTGAGGAAAGCAGCTTTCGATGGCGTTGAGCGCAAGCGGCTCTACAAAGAGGCCAAAACCTTCCTTAAAGTGCGCGCCATGCGCCATAAGTGGGTCAAGGAAAAGCGGCATCAGGAACCCTCCACTGCCGCGCAGCCGGCGAAGGCCTAGAGGCTGGAGTGACTTTCCGCAAGTATCTCGTCTTGGCCGGAGTCACCTTCTTTGCGGCCGTCGGCGATTCCCTGCTCTCGCATGGAATGAAGCAAGTTGGCAACGTCTCATTGGCCCACTGGCAAACTGTGATTCTCGCCATTTCGAATCCCTCCGTTGCCTTGGGAATTCTGTTTCTGCTGGGGTTTTTCGTTTGCTATACGTCAGCGCTGTCCTGGGCTGACTTAACGTACGTTTTGCCCGCTACCTCTCTCGGATATGTGCTTCTCGCGCTCTTTGCCAAGTTCTTTCTGCACGAACACATTTCCGCGGCCCGCTGGATCGGAATTCTGCTGATATCAGCCGGCGTGGGATTTGTGACGCAAGGACCCGCTTTAACTCATCACCATAAGGTGGAAGGCGCCGCCGGGCAAATTCCGGAATCGGTTGGCGCGAGGTCGGAGCCATGAAGCAGCTCTACACCTGGGGCGCGATCATGGCCGTGGTGCTGGCTTCAACCACAGGAGACGTTCTGCTCGCACGGGCCATGAAGCAAGTCGGCGATGTGGGCGAGCTGCGGCGCCGTGCCGGAGTTTTGGCAGTCGCAGGAAGCATGTTGCGCAGGCCCGGTTTTCTGCTGGGAATTCTGGCCATGGCTGGGGCGTTTTATAGTTTGCTTTTCGCCCTTTCCTGGGCGGACGTGAGTCTGGTTGGTCCCGCATCTGCTTCCTTGACGTTTGTTGCCAATGCAGTCGCCGCGAAGATCTTCCTGCATGAACGCGTCGACCGCCGCCGATGGACGGCGGCCTTGTTCGTGGCGGCAGGTGTGGCGCTGCTGGCGGTGTAGAACCGACCCCGATCCGGGTCTTATCCAAAAAAACGCATAAACCCGCTCGCTGGCAGATCGGGCACGAGAAATGCAGCATTGCGCACGCCGGCAGCCCGCGCCACGCATTGCGCGGCCAGATAGCCGCTGCGCACGGCGCCCTCCATAGTTGCGGGCCAGCCT
>Ga0335081_10006243_pt1 | contig 18950 bp, 16 predicted proteins | sample Lox_Sample_35_FD_206713 | JGI IMG/M metagenome (GOLD analysis project Ga0335081, IMG submission 206713) | Soil microbial communities from Loxahatchee National Wildlife Refuge, Florida, United States - Lox_Sample_3.5 | ecosystem: Environmental > Terrestrial > Soil > Wetlands | place: USA...
CGTGAGCCTGATGGGGCCGGCGATTTCCAGATCGCGCTGCAGCGCCGCAGTGGTGAAGGTGAGCACGCGGCGCGCGGGATCGGGCTGGTTGTTGGGGCCGAAGCCGATGACGCCGAGCATCCAGCCCGGATCAGGGTAGCGGTAGGTCGTGCGCTCCTCGCCCGTCGCCGGCTCGCGCGTCAGCATGCCGTCGTTGAGCGAGGTGACGCTGCCGGACTTTTGCCCGCTCAAGTTCCAAGTCACGTAACGCACGCCGGGGGGCGGCCAGGTCTCGGCGGCGCGCACCGCATTGGCGCCGCGAACATAATACTCGACCGGCGGGCGCGCGGTGTAATTGGTGGCTTTGCCTTTCAGATAATGGTCGTAGAACGGCAGCAGCAGCTTTTCGTGCAGCTCGACGCTGTTGAACTCGCGGTTGGCGATAAAGGCATTGATGGGGCCGACCATCTTCAGCTTTTTCGGGCCGCTGGCACGGCGGAAGCCGTCGATGTTGCCCCGGGTGTGCAGGTCGACCTTACCCCACACGCCGACCGAATAGAGCGGCACCTCGATCTCGTGCAGCCGCTCGGCGGCGCAGCGCTCGCGCCAGAAATCGTCATAAGTCGGATGCTGCATCACGAGCAGATTAAGATCGCAATCCTGCTCGCGCGGATGCTCGCCATTGGCCGGATTGCGATTGATGATGCGATTCTGATTCCACCAATAGCTGCCGAAAAAGTCGCCCAGAATTCCGCCCTGATAGACCGAGGCGCGGTACGGATCGTTCAGTCCGTCGAACGCGGCGATGCAGGCCAGCGCCGGCGGTTTCTGGATCGCCATCCACCACTGCAACATGCAGAAATACGACTGGCCGATGCCGCCGACCTTGCCATTCGACCACGGCTGCGCGCCGAGCCATTCGATGACGTCGTAGAGATCCTTCTGCTCGTTGCGGTCGAGCAGGCGGAATTCGCCGCCGGACTTGCCGCAGCCGCGCACATCCATGTGGGCATAGACGTAGCCCTGCCGCTGGTAGAAATCGATCGGCCCGGTCTCGCGCCAGAGAAACTGCGGCGTCGCCGGCAGCGCGTTGTTGTCGTAGCGGTACGGCGAGGGCGCGAGCAGCACCGGAAACCGCCCCTCGCCTTCCGGCATATAGAGCGCAACCGCGATTTCCACGCCGTCATGGACGCGGATCTTGACTTCGTGCGGCCTTCCGAGCGGCATCGTCCTTCCCCTAAACAGCCGCGCAACCGGCGGTGGACACGAGCCTTAGCATGCTGTCGGCAACCGCCCTAGAGGCGGTCCGGCCCTTGCGTCCGTGGGCCGCAATGAACCCCGGTGCGGGCTGTGTTAGAGTTTCACCATCGACCGGTCCCTTCCCCGCGGCCGCCAGGCCGCGCCGCACCTGCGGCTTGCCTTAGAGACAGGAGAGTACCCATGCGCATGCTCCGGCTCGCCTTGATTGCCGCCGCGGCAACGATCGCTTTCGCCCTTTTGCCCAGCGTCGATGCCGACGCGCAGACCAAAGTCACGATCGGTAAAGTGGTCGGCGGCGACGGCTTCCACGTCCCGACCTACATCGCGCTCGATGAGGGCTTCTTCAAGCAAGAGGGCCTCGATGCGACCCTCGTAGAATTGCAAGCTCCCGCCCAAGTGACCGCTGTGCTCTCCGGCAATCTCGATTGCGCGCCGATTCCGTCCGGCGGCGCCCAAGCGGCCCTGAGCGGCGCCAAGATTGAGTACATCGTCGGCGAATCGCTGAAATCGCAGTGGACGCTGACGACCCGGACCGACATCAGCAAACCCGAAGACCTCAAGGGCAAGACCATCGGCCTCGGCCGCCCCGGCGGCGCCGACTACGATGAAGTCCAGGCCGTGCTGCATCGCTTCTTTCACATGGACGCCGGCAAGGATTACAAGGTCATCTCGTTCCAGGGCGAGCCGGAGCGCATCGCGGCGCTGAGCAACAACGACATCCAGGGCGCCGGCCTCTCCATTCCGCACGCCGTGGTGGCCCAGCAGGCCGGACTGAAAGTGCTGCTGCGCACCGGCGATTACATCCCGCGCGCCGGCGGCACCATCTGGTGCATGAAGAGTTTCGTCGATCAGCATCCCGATACGGCCAAAAAGATCATCCGCGCCATCGCCAAGGCCGTGATGTATTTCCGAACCAACAAGGCCGGATCGATCAAGGTGCTTGAGCATCACATCGCCAGCATCAAGAACGACAAGGATGCGGGCCTGATCTGGGACCAACTGCATGACGCCTACGGCGCCGAGGTGCCGGCGCCTCTGTTCCGGGAAATCCTCGAATCGCGGCGCCTCACCATGATCGCCGCACGGCAATGGCCGGCCGACAAGCCGCTGCCCGATCCCGAAGGGTTCATCGCTCGCAAGCTGCTCGATGACACGCTCAAGGAAATGAACTACGTGCCGACCAACCTGGCGTCGCCGGTGAAGGCGAACTGACGCCCGCTCCATACTTCCCCAGGAAGCATGGAATGGGCACCGCCTGCATAGCAGGAGTGAAGGAAGTGGCGCGGGCCTGCGCCGCTTCGTTCAAACGGACACCGCATGAGAATCGATGCGGCGCGTGACGATCGACGCGGCAAATCAAGAGTGACCCGACGGAACCAATCAACCAGCTATCGCCGGATCACTCTCTGCCTTGGCCTCAATCAACTCAACGAAGTTCGGCGCTGGTGGTGTCATTATCCCGGTTGTATCTTAGCGTGACCGTCGTGATTTTACACAGATCGACATCATGCCATACCACGCCCGGGTAGCCCGGATCGGCCCACTCGATCTTGAAATTCCACTTGCAGCCTTTGTCCTCGGTATTGAATTTCACATAAACGCTGTTGCCGTCGGGTAGGACGCTGTTAGGCGGCAGTTCGTTGTCCGACCAGTCGTTATCACCTGGATTGTTGAAGCCGAGAAATTTGATGCCATAGCCAGTCCCATTAACAACCGTCACATTGCGCTGATCTTCTGCAAATGTAGCCGATGCGCTCAACGTTACGGCGGCTGTAATAAACGCCAGTAAGATCGCCCTCATGAGTCACCCCTGTCGGTTAAGACGTTTTCACGTCGATGGCAGCATGGCTGCCGCCTCAAGAATCTGTCAAGGCGTTCCGATTAAATGAGACACAGCAAAAACTTTCATGACCAACCCGAACCACTCCAATCAAACAACCTGACGAAACTGATCACCGAAGCTGAGTATAAATTTTATGTAACTTTGTGATCGTTCCAGCGGGTCGCGAAATGGAATGACGACGACCGGAGCGATTTCGAGATCGTGCAGCAGTTCCATCAAGAGCGGGAGGAGCCGCGAAATTCTGATGGACGGAGCTGCGCGAAGCGGCGACGAGCACATGTTCCGCGCGGTGTTTGATCGCTTTCGCACGGATGCCGATGCGGCAGCACGATTGTGGGCCACGCTGACGGTTCGCCCGCATCGTAGGCGGCGTGGGGTCAATGCGGCGTCAAACCAGCGTCAAGAAACTTCTTCAATTTCATGAAGCGCTTAGCTTCCGGTCGCAAACAAAAACCGCCCGGCGCTTCGTCAGCACCGGGCGGCCAAGCATCAGAGCAAATGGTCGGCTCAATCCGCCAGCGGATTGGGCCGTACCTGGATGTGAACGACGATCGGCCGGTCGCCCTTGCCGCCTTCCTTGAGCCACGGCGTGCGGTCGCCTTCCGCCGACCACAGGCCCCTGCCCTTCCAGCCGGCGTTCGGATCGTCGATGCGGGCATCGAGTCCCTTGGCGTAGAAGCCCATCGGGTACGGAATGCGCAGCACGACCATCTTGCCGTTGACCAGCGCGTCGAAGCCGTCGTTCTCGTTGCCGGTGGAGATCGGCACGTCCTTGCCGAGCCCGACCGCGTCGTGCTGATCGACCCAGGTGTAGTAGCTCGCCTCAGCGCTGTTATCGCCGATACCGGCAAAGCCCGGTCCCGGATACTTGTGGAATGACCAGCCTTCCTTGCATTGATCGCCGGTCGCTTGCGGGCCGTTGAGCGGGCCTTTGCACTTGGTGCGATCGAAGCTGCCGAGATGGCCGCTGCCGAGCGACACCCAGACCACGCCCTTAGAATCGATGTCGCCGCCGCGCGGGCCGAAACCCGGCATCGGCACCTTGTAGAACTCCGACAGCTTGGTCTTGGGATCGAAGCGGACGATGCCGCCGGGACCACCGAAGACGTTGACCGTGTACCAGACCGAGCCATCGACCGGGTTCGGCATCACCGCGTAGGTGCCGGAGCCGCCGATCAGCGTGTCCTTGCTCGGATCCTTCTGGCCCGGCTTGTTGAACTCGGCGGTAATCTTGCCGGTGCCGGTGGTGTCAAGCACGAACGGCGCCCAGCCCTCCGCTTTCTGTACGTCGCCGGTTTCGTCGAACACCTTGGTGTCGAGCCAGGTGGCCCGTTCGCCGCCGCCGCTGGTCCACAAGACGTTGTCCTTGTCGAAGCCGAACTGCAGGTGATGGGTGCCGAAGCAGGTGTTGATGAAGGTGAATTTTTTTGTCTTCGGATCGAACATCACGAGCTGACGCTCGCTGGAGTCGATCGGATCGACCTTGGCGTAGGGATTGTCCGAGCCCTTGCGGCAGTAGGCCGGCGTGCCGGGCGCGTGATCGGTTCCGGTCAGCCACAGCCGGCCCTTGCCGTCGAACATGCTGTTATGGTTGTTCACCTTGGAATCCCAGATCTGCTCCATGCCCCAGTAGGCGGAAGCCGCGATCGGCTTCGGCTGGGCGGCATGACCGGGGCCCAGCGCCTCGGGGACGTCCGCTCCCTCCGGCGGCGTGATGTAGGTGACCTGCGCGGTCTTCGGATCGAGCACCGGCAGATGATCTCCGGAATATTCGTTGGAGCCATAGAGCTTACCGTAGGCGTTCACCGTCGGATTTCGCTTGTCGGTCGAGATCAGGTCATGGAGATATTTCTTGTCGTTGCTCCAGTCCCAGGTGGTGACGACGAGGTTGCGCTCGACGCCCGCCGGCCGCGGCGGCTTGCTCGCGGGCAGTTCGCCCTTAGCAATGCGGTCGGTCCAATCGCCGAAATATTTAAGCGGCACGCTGCCGAGGCTGCCGATCGCGTTGATCATGTTCTGATAGGCTTGGCCCGACTGGATGCGCCGCGCCCAGGCTTCCTCGCCCGACTTGAAGGTGCCAAGCGCCGCCGGAACGGTGCGCGTGCCGATCGAGCCGAGTTGATGGCAGCCGACGCAGGCCTGGTTCTTGATCGCCGTAAGCCATTCGGCCTGCGTGACCTTGGCAGGAATGTCGCTCTTGCCGCCGAATTGATCCGCGGCCGGAATCTTCAGCATCGCGAACCAGTAGATCGAGGGGTAATACTGCGCCGCGGCGGCGTCGTTCGGCGCGGGAACGGCGGTGAGATTGAGATGCTTGCCCGGGGCGGCCTCGACCTTCTGCGAGTCGATCAGTCCGTAACCGCGCACCCAAACCTGATAATTGGCCTTCGGCAGATCGGGGATCACGTAGCGGCCCTGATCGTCGGTAACCACCATCTTGGCGAAGCGGGTCGCCAGATCGTGCGTTTCGGCGATCACCCAGACGCCCGCTTCCGGCCCATGCGGGCCTTTGACGACGCCGCCGATATCGCTCTTCTTAATGGGGACGTTCTGAGCGCTGGCCGGAACCGGCGTTGCGGCAAGGACCGCGGCAAGAGCCACCGCAGCAACGCTCGAATACAACATGCGCTTCATATGAACCTCCCATGGATGGAACGCGGCGATCTTACCGCCTCGGCGGCACCGTCGTTAGGGCGAAAATCTGCCCCAGCGCCCCGCCCCCGGCAAGGGGAAATCCGTCGCTGCGACGCTGCCGTGCGAAGGCGTAATAGCCAGGCCCTCTCGAGCGATCGGCGCTGCGTATAACGACGGGTACGCGGCGGGTTCGGCTCAACTCGCCGAGCCGTTGACGGCGCTTGAGAGCTTGTCGAACAGGCCGGCGATGTCCTTACGGATCGTCGACAGCTTGGTGAACTGATCGGTGAGGCTCGACACGCGCTCTTCAAGTTCACGCTTGGTATCGGCGAAAATCTTCACACGCGCAGCGAGATCGCCCTCCTCGCCGCCTTCGATGCGGCGGATCTTGTCGACGAGTTTTTCGCGGATGCTTTCCAGATCGCCGATGAGCTTGACGACGCCGCTGTCCGGGGATTCCAGCGGCACGAGCCGGGTCTGCAGATCGCCAAGCCGCGCTTTCAAGTCGGTGAAGGCGATCACGCGATGTTCGATGTCGTCGAACCTGTTCTGTGTCTGCCCGATGAACTGCATGACGTCGGCGATGCGGGCATCGGCGTCCGGCGCGCCCGGCCCATCTTTGACATTCGACAGCCCGCCAAGCGCGCGTTCGAAGCTGGTGACAAATCCGCCCACGTCCTTGCGCAGGTCGGCAAGAATATCGTGCAGGTCGTTCACGAGCTTCACCACGCCGCTATCCGCGGCTTCCAGAGGCACCAGCCGCGTCTGCAGATCGCCGAGCCGCGCCTTCAACTCGGTGAAAGCGGTGACGCGACGCTCGATGTCGTCGAACCGGCTCTGTGTCTGCCCGATGAACTGTGTGACGTCGGCAATGCGGGCATCGACATCGGGCGCGCCTTGCGCGTCCTTGGCATTCGACAGGCCGCCGAGCGCGCGTTCGAAGGTGGCGACAAATCCGGCCACGTCCTTGCGCAGGTCGGCAAGCTTGCAAAACTCATCGTGCAGATGCGCGACGCCCTCGCCGAGTTTTTTGCTGTCGGTGGAGAGTTTCTGCACGCGATCGGCGAGCAGCCCCTCGGGCAGCCGTTCGAGCGAGTTGATCTGGGCGTTAAGGCGGTCGTTGGTTTCGCCGATCCGCCGCACGCGGCTTAAAATGCCGTCATCGGCCGCGGCAAACGGCGCGAGCCGCGTGCCCATCTCGGCACATGCCTCGCTAAGCGATGCCAGCGTCTTCGATGCCTGCTCGATCTGATCGCAGCGTGCGTTGCCCTGGCGGAGGAACTCGGTGAGGTTTTTCAACCGGATTTCAAGCGCGGTGCCGTCTTCGCCACTGGCGATTTCCGCGAGCGACCGCTCGATGTCGCTCTGGCGGCCGTCAAGCTCTGAAAACACCTGCTCGATCGAACGCCGCGTATCCAGCACCGGCGCCAGACGCTCCTTGAGCGCCTGCTGCTGGGTGCGGATGGCAGCGACGCGGCTGTCGAGATCGGTGATGGCGTTGCGGCTCTGCTGGATTTGCGCAAACCGCTCCGCTTCGCTGACGCGCCGCTGCAATGCGGCGATGGCGTCCTCGGGATCGCTGCGCGTCAACTGCTGCACGTCGGCTTCGGCGTCGGCCTGGACCTTGGTGGCCTCTTTCACGCTCGCGCGCACGCCGTCGAGGCGCTGCTGCAGCGTCGTGCCGGACTGTTGCTGGCGCACCAGCCGGTCCCACAGCCACACCGCGAACGGCAGCATGACGAGCGGTACGAGCACGATCACCGCCCAGGCGATTTTCTGCAGAAACGGCAGAGCGCCGAAGGCAGCGAAGATCGCCGCCATCTCCGACCCCTGGGTCAGGCCGACGAAGAGTACGGCTAGCACGAACAGAACGACTGAAATGCCGACAAACTTGCCCATGGAATGCCCACCTGTTGAAACGCTTAGCCTCAGAAACGCGCAGCCTTAGAAACGCTTCACCCAGCCAAGGCGACGTTGGCGGCGGCTGTTTGGTACGACAGGAACGGCGCGCGTACAAGACCGCGCGCGTGACAAGCAAAAAGAAGCCCGATATTGGACGTATGATGTCCATATCTGCCAAGGTCCATATCTGCCAAGGTCCATATCTGCCAAGGTCCATTTCTGCCAAGGTCCAATACTGCCAACGTACGTGTCGCCAACATATCGGACGGCCCATCGTGCAGCAGGTGAAATCATGACTGCGCTTCGGCGCCATGCGGGGATTACGCTTCTGCTGGCGCTGGCGGCGCTGTTTGCCGGCGCGAATTCGCCGGCGCGAAGCGAGGAACCGGCTCCGCCGCGGCAGCGGCAGGCGGCATGTCAGCCCGCCGCATTCCGTGTCGCGGTCGATGTCGGCCATACGGTTGCGGTACCGGGCGCGATCAGCGCCCGCGGCGCGACCGAATACTCATTCAATCTGCGGCTGGGCGAGGCCGTCAAACAGGCGCTGGTGAAAGCGGGCTTCGACAAGACCGAGCTTTTGATTACGGGCGCGGCGCCGCCGCTCGGCCTGCTCGAACGCGCGGTGCGCGCCAACAAGATGCACGCCGATCTGTTTCTTTCCATCCACCACGATTCCGTGCCGGACAATCTGCTGCAGACCTGGAATTATGAGGGGCAGGAATATCATTATAATGACAACTATCCGGGCTACGCGCTGTTTGTCTCCTATGACAATCCCGATCGCGCCGATAGCCTGACGTTCGGCCACATGCTCGGCGAGGCGCTGCAGGCGCGCGGCTTGGGCTACACGCCGCACTACATCTTGCCGCTGATGCGGCACCGCCGCCGCGAACTGGTCGACGAAGCGGCCGGCGTCTATCGCTACGATCAGCTGGTGGTCTTGCGACTGACGCACATGCCCGCGGTGCTTTTGGAAGCCGGGTCGATCGTCAACCGGCGCGAGGAATTGGCACTGGCTACCCCCGAGCGGGTTGCAACTGAAAGCGATGCGGTCGTCGCGGCAGTTCAGGATTTCTGTGCGGCGCAGGCGAAGGCGAAGGCGCACGTGGCGAAGCGCGTCCCGGCGCGACGACCGGCATCACGCAGCCGCCCCGTCCACACCGTCCGCTTTGCGCACTGACGACTTACGCGGCCGCGGGCGCGAACTGGTTTCTTCGGAAGGCGAGCGTGGCAATGATCGTGAAATTGATCATGCTGACTGCGACGCCGGTGGCGAAGGCCGGCGCGTAATAGCCGAAATGGTCGTAGAGCACACCGCCGATCCAGCTGCCCGTCGCCATCCCGGTACCGCTGGACAGGAGCAGCGTCGGGATTCGCCAATAGGCTTCGCCGACCGGGAACAGCTCACGCGACGTGAGAATATTGGCAGGAACGAGCCCGCTGAAGCCGAAACCGAACGCCGCCGACACGGTGAACAGCCCGATTTCGTTCTGCGTCAGCAGAAATGCCGCGAGGCCTACGGTCTGGCACGCCGATCCGGCCAGCATCGTATAGAGACCGCCGAGCCGGTCCGACATCGCGCCCCACACCTGACGGCTGATGAACGCCATGGCGAGCAGCACCGACAGCATCGCCGCGCCATGCACCGGGCTGATGCCGAGATCGCTGCAATACGCCACGAGATGCGCCTGCGGCATCGACATCGGCACGCAGCAAGTGAAGATCGCGCAGGCCTGCAGCACGAACACGAGATTGGGCGGCCAGCCGAGCACGCGATCGCCGCCCCGCGCGGCGCTAGACGGCGAGAAGCGAAGCGAGCTATCGGGCGGCGCTTCAAACACGATGATAGCGGCGGGCACGATGATGATGAGTTCGACCACCGCGTAGTACAGCATCGCGTGCCGCCATCCCGCATAAGCGATGGCGCGCTCAAAAATCGACGGCCAGATCGCGCCGGCGAGAAAACTGCCTGAGGAAATCAGCGCCAGCGCCGAGCCGCGCCGCCGGTCGAACCAACGGCTGACATAGACATAGAACGGCGCATTGATGCCGCCGAGGCCGAGCATGCCGATGAACAGGCCGTGCCCGATATAGAGCGGCAGCGACGGACCGAGCGTCGACAGCGCCAGCCCGGCGGCGATCATGAGCGCGCCGCCGATCACGGTCCAGCGCACGCCGACCTGCTCGGCGATACGGCCCATCAGAATGCCGCCGATGCCGGAACCGAGCCAGACCAGCGCACCGGCGAGCGCCGGTATCGAGCGCTCGCCGTTCACTTCGGCGGCGATGGCTTTCAGGCCGACCACCGTAATCCAGGGAGCGCCGAAGGCGACCGCCATGACCATCAGCGCGGCTGTCGCGACCACCCAGGACTTCCGCGTCTCGACCGATGGCAGGTGCGACGTTTGCAGCATTTTTCTCGCGTTGCTGGCGCGCCCGGCAGGGCTTCGGGCCGAATTGCCCGTATAGCAGCCGACTCGTGCCCTCGCCCATCAAAAATAATGCGGGACCGGGAATAATGCCGCCTCTCCGCCGATCAGGTCCGCGAAGCCGACATGGCTTTGGTAGCTCTGCAGGAGACAGGCAATGAGCGAACAGGACCGCGACGACGGCGTAAATCGCCGAAAAGTCCTCGAATGCATGACGTGGGTCGGCACCGGAGTGTTGTGGACCATCGCTGGCGGCGTGCCGCGCTCGCTCGGCATCATCGACGAGGCGGTGGCAGCCGAAGCAGGCGGGCTGACCTTCGTTCAGATCAGCGATAGCCATATCGGCTTCGACTTCAAGACGCCGTATCCGAACGCCGTCGGCACGTTGCAGGAATGCATCGGCCGCGTCAAAGCGCTGCCGAAAAAGCCCAGTTTCATGATTCACACCGGCGACATCAGCCATCTGTCGACGGCTGCGCAATTCGACGATGCCGACAAGGCGATCGCCGAAGCCAAGCTTGACGTGCACTATGTTCCCGGCGAGCACGATTTCGTCGATGCGGAACAGAGATTGTTCCTCAATCGCTACGGCCGCGGCACCAAGGGCTTTGGCTGGTACAGCTTCGACGCCAATGGCGTGCATTTCGTCGGACTGGTCAACGTCCACGATCTCAAGGCTGGCGGCATGGGCAATCTCGGCAACGATCAGCTCGAATGGCTTGAAGCCGACCTGAAAGGCCGCTCGGCATCGACCCCGATCGTGGTGTTCGCCCACATCCCGCTGTGGACGGTTTATCCAAACTGGGGCTGGGGCACGAGCGACGGCGCACAGGCGTTGTCCTATCTCAAGCGCTTTGGCTCGGTCACCGTGCTCAACGGCCACATCCATCAGGTGATGCAGAAGGTCGAAGGCAACGTCACGTTCCACACTGCCCGCTCCACCGCCTTCCCGCAGCCGGCCCCGGGCACGGCGAAGTCGCCGGGGCCGATGAAGGTCCCCGCCGACAAGTTGCGCAGCATGCTCGGCATCGCCAACGTCACCTACAAACAAAACAACGAGCGGTTGGCGATCATCGACTCGCCGCTGCAGAGCTGAGCAGGCGCAGCAATGATCTTGTCAAACACAGTTCGCAGCGCTTTCCTTGCGGGAGCGTTGGGCGCCGCCTGCGCTCCCCTCTTGGCGGCAATGATCCTGCCGGCCTGGGCGCAGAAGGCTCAGGCCGGCGCAATCTCGATCGACAACTTCACCTTCAATCCGAAACAATTGACGGTGAAGGCCGGCACCACGGTGACCTGGACCAACCACGACGACATTCCGCACGGCATTGCGTCGTCCAGCAACGCGTTTACCCGGTCGAAGCCGCTGACCACCGACGACAGCTTTTCGTTCACGTTCACCACGCCGGGGACTTATCAGTTCTTCTGCTACCTCCACCCCACCATGGTGGGCACGGTCGTGGTAGAAGCGGCAACCGGCAGCGCCGCGAAACCTTGATGCTGGCTCGGCTGCCGGCGTCGTCTTTGCGCCCGTACGCCTATGGGCGGGCGCAAGGCGATTTGCCACAGTGCGGACGGACCGGGCGGGAGACGATGGCAGGTTATGCCGATGCAGAGCATGACAGAGCGCGGCGTTTTCGCGACGCCGCGCTGCCTCATCTTGACGACGTGTTCACGCTGGCGCGCTATCTCATGCGTAACGCAGCCGACGCCGAAGATGCGGTGCAGGAATGTTACCTGCGGGCGCTGCGCCATTTCGACAGCTATCGCGGTCCGGCGATGAAACCGTGGCTGCTGACCATCCTGCGCAATGTCTGCAACGCCGAATTCGCGCGCCGGGGCCGGCAGACGGTGGCGAGCGACGACCCGCCTGAAAGCGGGGCCGAAGACGTGCCGCTGTGGCAGGAGCCGCAAGCCTCGCCGGAGGCCATGCTGGTGCGCCAGCATGACAGCGAGACGATGCGGAAGCTGGTGGCCGCGCTGCCGCAGCCGTTCCGCGAAATCCTCGTGCTGCGCGAGATCAACGATTTGTCATACCAGGACATCGCCCAGGTCGCCGGCGTGCCGGTCGGAACCGTTATGTCGCGCCTTGCACGGGCGCGTTCCATGTTGCGCGCGGCCTGGAACGTCGCGGAAGGAGCGGCGTCATGAACTGCGCCGAATGTGAAATCCTGATTCATGCACTGCTCGACGGCGAGCTCGATGCCGGGCACACGCGCGACGTCGAGGCGCATGTGGCGGAGTGCGCGGCTTGCGCCGAGAGGCTCAAGGCGTTCCGCGCCATGCGCGATGCGTTCGCCGCCGCCGACCTGAAAGAATCTGCGCCGGCTAGCCTGCGCGGCCGCATCGAGGCTGCCTTGCCCGCAATCCCGGAGCGTACCGGGACCGTCACGCCATTCGTCCGGCCGTCGCGCCGCAGTTTCTTCGGTGGCTTCGCCGCCGGCGCCGCGCTGTCAGGCGCGCTCGCCGCGAGCCTGGTGCTCACCGTCTTCCGCACCGATCCGGAGCAGACGATCGCCGACGAAGTCGTCTCCGCACATATTCGCTCGCTCCAGCCCGGCCATCTGATGGATGTGGAGACGAGCGATCAGCACACGGTGAAACCGTGGTTCGACGGTAAGGTCGACGTCGCGCCGCCGGTCATCGATCTCACCGCCCTGGGCTTTACGTTGCTCGGCGGCCGGCTCGATTACATTGACGGCGAGCCGGTCGCTTCCGTGGTCTATCGCCGCCGCAAGCACATTATCAATCTGTTTGTCGCCCAGCGGCTGGGTACGAATCATGCCTTCGTGGGCGCGCGCACGGTGCAGGGCTATAACGTACGCCACTGGTCGGCCCAAGGCTTGGACTTCTGGGCGGTCAGCGATCTCGATGCCGAGGAGCTGGGCGAATTCGTCGGCAAGATCTCGGCTGCGCTGCATCCGAGCAGCGGGTCATAAAGTCCCGGACTGCAAGCTGCGCGCGTTGGCAGCAATCGGCCGAGATGGCAAACAGCTCGCTAAGGCATTGCTTCATATTTTCGGTGGCGGCTGCTGGTCTATCTGGATCATCCTTGGCCGCTTCCGGCCCAAGCGTGCTATGGCAATGCGGGGCCGGTAAGCGCCGAGAGCCAAGTTGGTGCGCCGTATTAAGGCATTTGCCAGGATCCGACCGATAAGAGGTCCGCCAGCCGGGGAGGAATGGATGGTCATGATGCGTCGTGGTCGCGCCGGCGGCTGTATCGTCGCGCTCGCCGCTGTTCTCGCCGGCGCGGCGCTTGCCGGCGCTGCACCAGCACCGGTGAAGATCGACGTCATCATGGTCGATTATGAGTTTCGGCCCGATCACCTGACGTTTCAGCGCGGCGTTCATTACCAGCTTCATCTGGAGAACCATGGCAAAGAGACCCATGAATTCACCGCGCCGGTATTCTTCGCCGCCGCCAAGATCGACAATCCCGAAGTTTTAAACCGGGAGCACACCGAAGTGCTGATGCAGCCGGGCGACAAGAAGGACCTGTTTCTGACGCCGACCAAGCCCGGCACCTACGATCTGCGCTGCGCCGATCACGATTGGTACGGGATGGTCGGCGGTATAACCGTCAAGTAGACCGCGGCAGTGCGTATAAACACGTAGACCCGCAAATAAACGCGTAAATCTGCCGCCGACGCCCACGCAGCAGGCATTGCGCCTAAAAAAAGTGTCAATGTAAGGCGGCGCGGCGGCCTTGCCGCGGCGCGCGGTCTGTCCGAGGCGCATGATCAAACACCGAGCCGTGATTTGGCAGCGCCATGAAATCGGCACAGACCGAACGCACGGTGTGGTTCGGCGCCTGGATGCCTTTTGTCCATCCGAGACGGCACCAAACTTGCTTCAACTTGTTATCCAAGGGGTTGCGGGGCTGTGCACCTGAGACCTGGGAGACCAATCCCAGGAAGAAAGGAGTCGCCAATGTGTGACTTTAGCCTTCAGAGCGTGCGGTCACGGCCGGCGAAAGTCGGCGACAAGCTTGTGACTCGTGACTTCGGCACGGGAACACGCGGGTTCTCTGCCGCAGACGATCCTGGAATGGCCGTCTGTATCATGCCCGGAACGGAGCTGGCCTTCACCGGCGACGTTGCGTGCCTGCCAGCCGGCCTTCTGGGCTGGAAGACCAAGACGATCAACTACCAGACCGCCATCTTCCGCCAGGTCAACAAAGACAAGTTGGCCGCGCATCATGACGCGCTCGAATTTCCCGATGGGCGCATCGTGCTACTGACACTGCTGTGCGAAGGTCAGGCAGCCAGCGTGCTGCAATTGCCTGCACAGCCGAAGACCGCCGAAGAGGCGCGCGAGCAGGAGCGCGTCGGTTTTCTCGGCTGAACGGCGCCGAACCGCGTTTGCGCAAGCGCAGCAAATAAGCCGGCCGCCAGTAATGGCGGCCGGTCGCGTGCGGGTGTGTTTAGAAAATTGCGTTGAAAAATTAGCAAAGCGCGAAGACAGGCGACGGGGCTACTGGCATCGGTCGCCGTCTGTAATTCGCGTTTTGTCGCTGCTCAGATCAGGCACCGTCGCCCGGCACGAAACAGCGAATAATGACCTGACCGTCGTAGATGCTATACCACACCACGGCTGCGCCCGTCGGATTGCCAACGTTCTTCAAAACTGCATCGGGCGGCACCGGAACCCAGTTGCCGTCGACCGGCACCCAATACAGGTCCTTCCGTATGTCGAAATCGGTGCGATGACCGTCTGCGACGTCGCAGCACGGAATACCATTGGCTGATCTGACGTTGTGAAACCATTCGCGCACTTGGGGCGGTACGTCACCGAACTGGCCATTGTCGTGCGCCACCGCCGGTGCGCTGATGAAAACAGTGACAAGCGAGGCCCGCATCACAGCGAGTTTGATTGCGCCGCGTAAATTCCCGGTCGTGGATTCGTTGATCTGAGAGACTTTAAATCCTAGCGCTTCTTTAAAATCCATCGCCACACCAGTCGGCTGTAGGCGCAGCCGCGGGACGCGGCCGGCAACATTTGCCGGACGATTAATCCCTCTGCGAGATGTTGGTTTCACGCCGGCGGGCGGCCCCTGCTGCACTTTATGTTTGGATTGCGAAAGTTCGGTGCGGTAGACGACATTGCCGGCGTCAGCCCGGAGGCGCGAACTGCCTGCCGGTGAGACAACGCGTGCCAGTGACCACGATTTTCTGGCCATCCGACAGCAAGCGCTGGCTGTCTTCGCTGCATCGGTCTATCCATTCGCCAAACCATTCCTGATATGCGGTGACCGCATCAGGAACGGAGCGTGCGGCGGTCAACCGGTTTGGCAGCCGCAGCGCCAACTGGGCTTCCGCGGTCGCACGCGCGAACCAATCCTGGCCCATGTCCGAAAGCAGACCGAGCATTTCTTTCTGCAGGCGAAGGCCGGCAGCGACGTTACGTGCGCCGATTTCATCGAACGTGACGTTATTCGTCGCCGACAACGGCTTTTCGCTAAGCGGCCGGTTGGTGCGGCTGATGTCGCCGCGTGGGTTGCCGTTGCGAGCGCTATCGCTGCGTGGATTCTCTTGAGGCATGAGGCGGCTCCGCTATCTTGCTGCGCTGTACAGCCCTGCCGCTTCCAGGCAAGGAAGCGGTGGCGCCCACCCTCAATGCGAATAATATACACCGATGACGCTACTGTTGAGGTGCGTCCGCGGCTCTAAAGTGTCCTGGAACAGCGGTGGTAAAGCCGGCGTTTGGTCACAATGGCGTCAGTGCGGCACCGGCACGCAGCCGCAATCGGATTTTCGTGATGCATCGAATCGCAAGGCAGGACAGATTTCCGCAGGCACACCGGTAGAAATCTTGCTAGGTATTGCGTGCGGGGGAGAATGCGACGCGCATAAACGGCTGGATACGAGCCCATTGGGCCATCGTTTGGCAAGAATCGATATATGAATCAGTCAAACGATGAGGCTCCCGACGTTCGTCCCGCCGATGTCGGCGCGGAGCCGGCACCCGCCACTGAGGAGATCGAACAAGCCAAACCGCCGCGGCATCTGTTTCTCACCATTTTCCCTTCGATCATGCTGCCGATGTTTCTTGCGGTAGCGGATCAGACGATCGTTGCTACCGCGCTGCCGACCATCGCGTCGGACCTTGGTGAAATCCAGCGCGCTTCCTGGGTGGTAGTATCCTACTTGATCGCCAATACGATCGCGGCGCCGGTCTATGGACGGCTGGGCGACACGTTCGGCCGCCGCAGCATGATGATCGCAGCGTTGTCGATCTTCATGATCGGGTCGGTGCTGTGCGCGATCTCGCCCACCATCGAGTGGTTGACGGTATTCCGCGTCATACAAGGTTTCGGCGGCGGCGGCCTGATGACGCTCTCGCAAGCGCTGATCGGCGAAACCATTCCGCCGCGGGAGCGCGGCCGCTATCAGGGCTATCTCGCCGGCGTGTCGGTAAGTTCCAGCACGTTCGGCCCGGTCGCCGGCGGTTATCTGACCGAGGCGTTCGGCTGGCAATCGATTTTTCTGGTGAATGTGCCACTCGGGCTTGCCGCCGTGGTGCTGGTGTTGCGGCTGGCATCGAGGCCGCCCGATCGGCGCCGCACCACGTTCGATATTCCGGGGCTCGTGCTGTTCATCATGTTCGTCAGCCCCGTCATCCTGGCGCTCGAACAGTTGCAGCGCATGCAGTCGAGCGCCGTGCCGATGGCGCTCGGACTGCTCGCCTTCGGCATCCTCATGCTGGCGGCGCTGTTGTGGCAGGAGGGCCGCAGCACGTCGCCACTCATCCCCCCTCGCCTGTTCAGGGAGCCTTCGATCTGGCGCAGCGACGGCTTGGCGGCATGTCACGGCGCTGCCCTGGTGTCGCTGATTACCTTTCTGCCGATTTATTTGCGCGCAGTGCGCGGCGCTTCGCCGGCAGAGACCGGTCTCCTGCTGCTGCCGCTGACCTTCGGCATCGGCATCGGCTCGCTGATCACTGGGCAGATCATGACGCGCACCGGCCGAACCGCGATATTCCCGTCCATCGGCCTGCCGGTGGCGACGCTCGGCCTGCTGTTCCTGGCCTTCTTCACGCCGCGGCTTCCGACAACAGTGCTGCCGTGGGCATGGGGCGCCATCGCGCTGTGCATGGGCACCGTTATGGCGGTGGTTCAACTCACGGTGCAGTCCGTGGCCGGACCGCGGCGGCTCGGCACCGGCGCCGCAATGGTGCAATTCTCGCGCTCGGTCGGGGCTGCATTCGGCACCGCCGCGGTCGCGGCCGTACTATTTGCGATTTTAGCGACGAGCGACCGTGATACCGCCCATCTGTTCGGCACGATCATGGAGGAAGGGCCCGCGGCAATTGCCAGCTTGCCGGCGGCGCGTCAGGCCATCATCCAGACGGAGATCGCCGATGCGTTTCGTTCGGCCTTCATCACGATTGCAAGCTTCACCGGCATCGCAAGCTTGCTCGCCTGGTCGCTGCCGCTGCGCCGCGTTTAGTCGAGTGGCGCGCTTGCGCGCTGCACTGCATTCGGGAAGCGAATCGGCAAAGTCATGACCAAAATTCTGCTCACCCGACACGGCCACGTCGAAGGCATCCACCCTGAACGCTTCCGTGGCCGCCAGCAGCTTGAGTTGACGCCGCGTGGACGTAAGGAAGCCGCAGCGGTCGCCGCACGCATCGCCGGCGCCTGGCGCCCGGCGAACATCTACACGAGCCCGATGGCGCGCTGCGTCGCCACTGGCGCTGCCATCGCGCAGGCGACCGGCGCGCCGGCCGAGATTTGCGCCGATCTCAACGACATCGATTACGGCGCCTGGCAGTTCAAAACCTTCGACGCGGCGAAGGCGGACGATCCGGCGCTGTACGCGGCTTGGCTCGCCGCGCCCGAACTCATCCGGTTTCCCAACGGCGAGTCACTGCAGGACCTTGCCGCGCGCGCCGCCAACGTGCTGCGCTTCGTGCTGGCCCGGCATACCGACGAGACGATTGTGTTGGTCGGCCACGACAGCGTGAACCGCGCCCTCCTGATGCAGTGCCTCGGCATGCCGCTGTCGGCCTACCGGCGCATCGCGCAAGAGCCGTGCTGTCTCAACGAGATCGATATTGGTGGCGCCACGATCCGCGTCGTCCGCATCAACGAGACGCATCACCTCGACGGGCTGGCGCCGGCTCAATAGTATCGGCGCTGGCAGGGACATTGGCGTGGGCGCGATGGGTTTCGTAGGACGTTCGGTGCCACGACTGGAAGACGGGCCGCTCGTCACCGGGCGCGGCCGGTTCGCGGCCGACGTCGGCTTTGCGCATCAATTGCACATGCGGGTGGTGCGGTCCGCGCACGCGCACGGCCGCATCGCCTCGATCGATACGAAAGCAGCCCGTGAGGCGCCAGGCGTCGCCGCGGTGTGGACCTCGGCCGACGTTACCGAGATTCCGCCGATCGATTTCCGTCTCACCCGCATCGAGGGCCTCGATCCGTACCGCCAGCCGATCCTCGCCACCGACCGCGTGCGCTATGTCGGCGAGCCGGTGGCTGTGGTCTTTGCCACCGACCCGTATCTGGCCGAGGATGCGGCCGATCTGGTGACTGTCGACGTCGACGATCTGCCGGTCCTGCTCGACGCCACGGGTGAGCCGGGCCAGTTCGACGAAAGCCATTCGACCGAGGTCACCTCGCTGCGCAAAAGCTTTGGCGATGTTGACGCAGCGTTCAACTCTGCGCACGCCGTCGTCGCGCTCGATCTCGCGATCGGCCGCCACACCGGCGTGCCGCTGGAGACGCGCGGCGCCATCGCGCGAGTGGCGCGCGGCATCCTTGAAATGTACGGCGCTGCCAAGGTGCCGCACTGGAATAGGGACAGCCTCGCGCGCATGTTCAACCGCGCGCCCTCCTCTGTGCATCTGCACGAAGGCCATGTCGGCGGCGGCTTCGGCATCCGAGGCGAACTCTACCCCGA
>Ga0335081_10006245_pt1 | contig 18949 bp, 19 predicted proteins | sample Lox_Sample_35_FD_206713 | JGI IMG/M metagenome (GOLD analysis project Ga0335081, IMG submission 206713) | Soil microbial communities from Loxahatchee National Wildlife Refuge, Florida, United States - Lox_Sample_3.5 | ecosystem: Environmental > Terrestrial > Soil > Wetlands | place: USA...
TGCTCGGCTACTTCAAGTACTACAATTTCTTCACCGCCTCGCTGATCGACGCGCTCGCCTCGCTCGGCGTCAATGCCAACATCCCGTTCATCGAGGTGGCGCTGCCGATCGCCATCTCGTTCCTCACCTTCCACGCGCTCTCCTACGTCATCGACGTCTATGACCGTACGCTGAAACCGACCACTTCGCTGGTCGACCTCCTGCTCTACATCAGCTTCTTTCCCCACCTGATCGCCGGGCCGATCGTGCGCGCCAGCAAGTTCCTGGCGCAGACCACGCACCGCGCGCGCGCCGCCGACGTCGCGCTCGCGCCCAGCGTCTTCCTCATCCTCGGCGGCCTGTTCAAGAAGGTGATCATCGCCAACTATCTGTCGACCGACTTCGTCGACGGCGTGTTTCGCGCGCCGGCGGATTTCTCCAGCCTCGACCTGTTGCTCGGCATGTATGCGTATGCGCTGCAGATCTATTGCGACTTCAGCGCCTATACGGATATCGCGATCGGCGTCGCCAATCTGCTCGGCTACCAGTTTCCGCAGAACTTCAACCAGCCCTATCGCGCGCTCACGGTGCAGGACTTCTGGCGGCGCTGGCACATGACGCTGTCGAGCTGGCTGCGCGACTATCTCTACATCCGGCTCGGCGGCAATCGCGGCGGCCGGCTCGCGACCTACCGCAACATCATGGTCACCATGGGGCTCGGCGGCCTGTGGCACGGCGCAAGCTGGAACTTCATCATCTGGGGCCTGATGCACGGGCTCGCGCTGGTGGTCGAGCGCCTGTTCGGCCTCACCGGCGGGGCGCGCTCGCGGCTCGCCGCCGGGCTCGCCTGGGTCGTGACGTTCCACTTTGTCTGCTTTGCCTGGGTGTTCTTCCGCGCCTCCTCGTTCGACACCTCGCTCGCTTATCTGGCGACGCTGTTCTCCGGCGCCGGCTGGAGCACCACCATGACGCCGCTCGTCGCCGCCGTGTTCGTCCTCGGCGCGCTGACGCAGGTCATTCCGGCCGACTGGTTCGCGGCGCTGCAGACGCGCTACGCGGCGGGCCCGCTCGCCCTCAAGGTCGCGGTGCCGTTCGCGGCGATCTTCCTGATCGCGGTCGCGGCGCCGGGCGGCATTCCGCCGTTCATCTATTTCCAGTTCTGAGAGGGTGCGATGTCCAACGCTGATGACAATCGGTCGGACGACAGCCACGGCGGAAATCCGGTCCGCACCGCGGCGGTGATCATCTATGCGACCTTCGCGCTGCTGATCCTGACGATTCCGCAGAGCCTCACCGGCTGGCTGCGCGACATGAACGACAACCCGGTGCAGCAGTCGGTCCTCGTCGTCGCCGACGCCGTGCAGTCGGTGTCGCACCGCGCCGGCCTCGATGTCGCCTATCGCCGGGCGCGCGCCGCGTTCTATGCGCTGACCGGCAAGGAAGACGATTGACCCTCAATCGAGCTTGACGCCGATCGATTTGACCAGCGGGCCCCAGCGCGCGACCTCGTCGGCCATGAAACTGTTGAATCGCTCCGCCGTCCATTCGTCGGCGACCGGGATGACGGCGGCCTCGATCAGCGATTGCACGTAGGTCTTGTCGGCAAGCGCCGCGCGGTTCGTTGCGGCGAGCTGGCCGACGGCGAGCTCCGGCGTGCCGGCCGGGGCGAACAGGCCGAGCAGCTGCTGCGCGACGAGGCCTTTGACGCCTGCCTCGACGGCGGTCGCAATCTCCGGCGCGATCGGCAGCCGGGTCGGATTGGTGATCGCGAGCAGCCGCAGCTTGCCGGCACGATGGAACGCGAGCACCTGGTTGGTCATCGCCGGCACGATCATCGGGATCTGTCCGGCGATCGCGTCGGTGATCGCCGGGCCGGCGCCGCGATAGGCGACGTGCGGCAGGTCCTTGATGCCGGTGAGCGATTTGAGCAGTTCGCCGCTCAAATGGTTCATCGTTCCGGCGCCCGGGCTCCCATAGGACAGCTTGCCGGGGTTCGCCTTGATGTAGGCGACGAGCTCGCCGAGGGTCTGAGCCGGCACGCCCGGATTGATCGCGATCGCGAAGGCTGCGGTCGCCAGCATCGAGACCGGCATCAGGTCCTTCATCGGGTTGATCAGCGGGTGCGTGCGCAGGATCATGTCGGTGAGGTGGATCGCCGAGCTGCCGAGGAAGATGCGGTAGCCGTCGGGCGGCGAGTGGGCGACGGAGGCGGCGGCGAGCGACCCGCCGGCGCCGGAGAGATTTTCCACGATCACGGTGCCGAGCGTGCGGCTTGCCTTGTCGGCCCACGGCCGGCCGAGGATGTCGAAGAGGCCGCCGGGCGGGAACGGCAGCACCAGCCGGATCGGCCGCGTCGGATAGGCTTCGGCGCGCGCGAGAGTTGGCGCGACCGGCAACGCGGCGGCGCCGGCCGCAAGCTGCAGGAAACCTCGGCGATCAAGCCGCATGACAATCCTCCCCGGGCGTTTTTTGTCGTTGCAACCTAGCAGGAGACGGTTGCCGCCGCGAGAGCGGGGCGCGCGCGGATGCTGCGTCAGAATCCGGCAGGTTGTCGCACCGGCTGGGTCTTCTCGAACGCCGCCGCGGCGCGCACCACATTATATTCGTCGTGCGAGCGGCCGACGAGCTGCAGCCCGACCGGCATGGCGTCGGCAAAGCCGGCGCGCACCGTCACGGCGGGCTGGCCCGTGAGATTGAATGGATACGTGTAGTAGACCCACGACACGAGGTCGCGGTCGGGGCGGCTGTCCGGCACGTTCTTGCCGACGTCGAGGGAGGCGACGGCGAGCGTCGGCGACAGCAGCAGGTCGTAGCGCTGGAAGAACGCCCGCATGCGTTCGCGCAGCGCATAGCGCTCGAACACCTTGGTGTAGTAGGTGCGCAGGTCGAGCTTGACCGCCTGCTCGAGAATGGCGACGACGGCCGGATCGAGCAGGTCGCGCTGGCTCGCGAGCAGCGGCGCGAGCCGCGTGCCGATCGAGGCGTAGAACTCGGCGCTCCATACATCGACCGGATCGCTCTCGAACACGCTCTCGACCGGCTCGACGATGCAGCCGAGCGACTCGAAGGTTTTCGCGGCGGCGTCGATGACGGCGGCGACGTCGGCGTCGGGCCGGGCATAGCCGAGCGTGCGGCTGTAGGCGATGCGCAGGCCGCGCGGCTCCGCCTCGCACGCCGCGACGAGGTCGGGCAGGGGACCCGCGACGGTCGCGGGGTCGCGCTCGTCGTAGCCCGCGATGCTCATGAACATCAGCGCGGCGTCGGCGATGTCGCGCGTCATCGGCCCGACATGGGCGACCGAGGGCGCGGCCGAATGCGGCCACAGCGGGATGCGGCCGAACTGCGCCTTGATGCCGGCGATGCCCGTGAGGCAGCACGGGATGCGGATCGAGCCGCCCCCGTCGGTGCCGAGCGCGAGCGGCGTCACGCCGGCTGCGACCGAGGCGGCGGCGCCCGCGCTCGAGCCGCCCGGCGTCTTTCCCGTGTTCCACGGATTGCGCGTGATGCCGTTGAGCGGATTGTCGCCCACCGCCTTGCAGCCGTATTCGCTGGTGGTGGTCTTGCCGATCAGCACGGCGCCGGCCGCGCGCATGCGCTCGACCGTCGGCGCGTCGGCGGCCGCGACGTTCTTCGCCATGGTGCGCGAGCCGAAGGTCATCGGCGCGCCCTTGACGGCGATCAGGTCCTTGGCGGTGTACGGCACCCCGTGCAGCGGCCCGAGCCGGTCGCCGCGCATCGTGGCGGCGTCGGCGGCGCGCGCCGCATCGAGCGCCGCGTCTCCCATGATCACGCTGAAGGCGTTGATCGAGGCCTGCGTCGCCTCGGCCTTGGCGAGCGCGCGCTGCGTCACCTCGACCGAGGAGATTTCGCGGCGGGCGATGCGGCGCGCCAGCTCGCGCGCCGACATGAAATCGAGCTCGGAGGACATTGCGGCAATCCCTGCGGGCGAATGGATGTCACTGACAACCTGGCGGTCGCCGCAAGTGAGCCTCATTCGGGTGCGAATTTCCACCGGAAAAATGGGCGGCGCCGGCCACGGCGCGAGGCGGCGTGTCGGCCTGCGCAAAACGAAAGACCCCATCCCTCTACGGGATGGGGTCTTCTCACGGCACCTAAGCAACGACAGCCGAACAATACACGCAATCAGCGCGAGAGATTCGGATCCTGCTCGTCGACAGGGGCCTGATACTGAACCGCGGGGGCCGGACCAGTCGGCACTTGGGCGCGTGCACCCGGAGCAAAGGCGGGCGCGCTGATCGTTGCGCCGCCCGTCGCGGCTTCTGACGCCTGCTGATCGGCGCCATAGGCGGCCATCGAGCCGGCAAGCAGCGCGGCGGCCGAGACCATGAGAAGCGTACGCATCTTATTTCTCCATCGTTTGGGGGCTTTCATGCGCTCCTTACTAGACGATTCAGTAAATCTTTCATTGATGAAGATCAAAACTATTGAAAGAATCGTTCAAGCTTTCTCTCGATGGTTTCTCGCAACAGAAAAGCGGCCGTGGCGCAATCGCGGCCGCGGCCGGTGGAGAGTTAGAACCATTCCGCTGCCGATGGGTACAGCGGAAGCCGGCGACATTATTTTATCTTGTCAAGCACACGCCGCCGCCGGCCATCGGGATGCATTTGTTGTATCCGTCGAATCGTGCAGCTGCATTGCCGCCCGTTGTGCAGCCGTTCTGGAACATGAAGCCGTAATAGGCGGCGCCGCCCTGCCGCGCGCAGATCGATGCCTCGTCAGCCGCGATGGCCTGCGCGACGCGGGCATTGACGGGAATCGCGGCACGCTGCGCGGCGCTGCTGGCGAGCATGCCTTGCGCCTGCGTGGCCCACAGCCCCAGCAGCGCCGACTGTTGCGCCGGGCTGAGGCAGCTTGCGTCGAGGCAGGTGACCGCGGACGAGGTCCGCGCCGCGGGCGGCGCGACGAGGTCCGGATTGTTGCGCAGACCGGTCGGGCCGATCGCGAAGAGTGCAAGTGAAGCAAGCGCGATGATGAGCAGGACGAGGAGCGAAGAGTAGAGCACACGGCGGCCGTCCGCGCCGATCTCGACGATCGCGGCGTTGGCCGCGGCGGGCGGCGCCTGATAGGCGCCCGCGGCAACGAGCTCCTGCAACGTATCGTCGTTCGGACAATAGGCGTGCCACGCGGACGCCTCGGCGACGCGCGCGAAATCACGCCGGCAGCGCCCTTTGCTTTCGCATAGCGAGCAGGTCTTCTGCATGTCGCGAAGCGCGCGCGCCTGTCGATACGCGATCGCATCGCGGTCGAGGCCGAGATCGGCCATCCGCCGATCGAGCAGGTCGGCCGCGTTGGGGCCTTTGCGAGTCAGCGCGCGCAACTCGTTGGTGGTGAGGGAAAGATCGTGCGCCATGCGGGCCGCCTCGCCGCGGCCGCAGAGGTCCAGCCCCGCGAGGGTATCGCGCTTCTCCTTCCAGTCGTGGAATCGTTGCACGAGCAGCGCGAAAAGACTCTGGTCGTGATCCGCGGTCGGGGTGAGCAGCATCTTGGCCTCCGTCCAGGGCCTTTTCGACCCTTGGCACCATGACTCGGACTGCGCGGCGACGCCTTGCGCTGGATCAAGCAGCGCGCAAGCTGCAGGTCAGGGGCGGCGGATTTGCATGTCGCGCCGGACGGCCGTAACCGCCATTAACCTAGCGTCAGCGCGGGTGTACAACGACGCATCCTCACACGCCCCGGGAGGCTCCCATGCAGGAAACGATCAAGACTTCCCCCGCCAACGCGTCGACGCGGCCGGGCCGCGGCCGGATCTTCGATTCGATCACCGACACCATCGGCGACACGCCGATCGTGCGGCTCAAGCGCCTGCCGCAGCAGCGCGGCGTCAAGGCGGACATCCTCGCCAAGCTCGAGTTCTTCAACCCGATCGCGAGCGTCAAGGACCGCATCGGCGTGTCGATGATCGACGCGATGGAAGCGCAGGGCGCGATCGGCCCCGACACCGTGCTGATCGAGCCGACCTCGGGCAACACCGGCATCGCGCTCGCCTTCGTCGCCGCGGCACGCGGTTATCGATTGATCCTGGTGATGCCCGACTCGATGTCGATCGAGCGGCGCAAGATGCTGGCGCTGCTCGGCGCCGAGCTGGTGCTCACGCCCGCCGCACAGGGCATGAAGGGCGCGATCGCCCGCGCCGAGGAGCTCGCGCGCGAGCACAAGAAGGCGATCATTCCGCAGCAGTTCAAGAACCCGGCCAACCCGGCGATCCACCGCGAGACGACGGCGGAGGAAATCTGGAACGACACCGGCGGCAGGATCGACGTCTTCGTCGCCGGGGTCGGCACCGGCGGCACCATCACGGGCGTCGGCCAGGTGCTCAAACCCCGCCGGCCGTCGCTGCGCATCGTCGCGGTCGAGCCGACCGACAGCCCGGTGCTGTCGGGCGGCGCGCCCGGCCCGCACAAGATCCAGGGCATCGGCGCGGGCTTCGTGCCCGACATCCTCGACCGCGCCGTGATCGACGAGGTCGTCAAGGTGACGAACGATGAGGCGTTCGCGACGGCGCGCGCGCTCGCCCGGCTCGAAGGCATTCCCGGCGGCATCTCGTCGGGCGCCGCGGTCGCGGCCGCCTGCACGATCGGCGCGCGCGACGGCATGGCCGGCAAGCAGATCGTCGTGATCGTGCCGTCGTTCGCGGAGCGCTACCTCTCGACCGCGCTGTTCGAGGGGCTGTAGGGGCGCCCTGTCGCCCGTATCGGCGTCGCGGGCGGCGGAGAGCTCTTCTCCGCCCCTCTCCGCATCGAACTGAAATCGTTGCCGATTTCGAGTTAGCTAGCTTCGTTCCGCCATTTTGCCAGCCCGGCCTTCGTTCGGGCCAATTCAGGCGGCCCTGCCGGGCCGGTATGGCTTGATCTTGGCGAGCTGCGCGGCAATGCGGCGCTTGGCCTCCATCGTGTCGTGGGCGTTCTGCAGCCGCAGAAAGTAGCCTTCCGACAGGGCGAAGAACTTGCACAGGCGCAGATCGGTGTCCCCAGTGATGTCGCGCGTCCCGTTGACGATGGCGTGGATACGGTTGCCGGGCACGCCGATCGCGTGCGCGAGCTGGTTCTGGCTCATGCCGATCTCGTCGAGGAACTCGTGCTTGAGGATTTCGCCGGGATGGGGATTGCGAAGCTGGGCCATCTCTTGTTCCTGCTCAGTGATAGTCGACGATCTCGACGTCTTCGGCTTTGCCCTTGATCCATCGGAAGCAGATTCGCCACTGGTCGTTGATCCGGATGCTCATCTGCCCGGCGCGGTCTCCCTGCAAGGCTTCGAGCCGGTTGCCCGGCGGATTGCGCAGGTCATCGATCGTGAGCGCCGCCTCGATCTGGCGCAGCTTGCGCAGCGCGCGATTCTGAATCTCGCCGGGAAACTTGCGGCTCGACGCGCCCTGCGCGATGCGCTCGGTCTCCTCGCATTTGAATGACCGGATCACGCACGCATCCTCGCTAGCATGATACGCACTACGTATCAAGTATCATATGCTCTTTTGTGTCATGGCCGGGACCCGCCTTCGCTTGCTTCTACGGACGGAGCGAGCAAGCCCGGCCATGACGATGAGGGTGATTGCGACGCGCCATTGAAATCATTGCTGTTATCCCAGTTAGGTCATTCTGCCAAAATTGGCCCGCGGAGCGCGGATGCGGAATCGCCGCAGGCGGAGAGGGCGAGCGGGGTCGGAGCCCGCCACGGCGGCGGCGAATGCGCGGATGGCGAACTTGCGGCGCGACAGGGCGCGCCGCTCGTAGCGGTCGAGCCGGTCGAGCCCCTTGAGCGTGGCCATGTTCGCGGGATCGGCGTCGAGCGCGATCGAGAGCGGGCGCTTGGCGAGGCGCACGCGGCGCAGGTCGATCATCGCCTCGGCGACGCGGCACGCGAGCGCCAAGAGGGCGTCGTCGCAGGCGCCGTCGCCCGGCCCGCCCGGCGTCGACGCCACGATCGCGCGGGCGAGCGTATCGATCTCGGGCGCGAGCGCGGCGTCGAGCAGCACCGGCAGGCTCAGGCCGTGGCGGCGGGCCGCCGCGGCCTGCCGCGCCTTGCCGGCCGCAGTCCTCTTCGCGTTGCCGAGCCGCCCGTTGGCGCGGCTCGCAAAGGCTCGGCGCGCGCCCCTCATGCGGCGGCCGCCGCCGCAACTGCGGCGAAGCCAACTGCGGTGAAGCCCACCCCGATCGTCCGCAGGATCTCCCGCAACTTCGGCGCCGCCGCGACGGTCATCAGCTTCGCCTTGAGCCGGGGGACGAGGCGGACGCAGTCCTCCTCGATCTCGCCGCGCGGCCGGACCTCGGCGACGAGGCGCGCGAGGAGCGTCGCATGGCCGCCGTCGCCCGGGTTGAGCGGCGGGGGCCCGGGGTGTTCGGCCGCGCGGGAGGCGGCGGGGACCGGGAGGTCGGAGGGGGTGGGCATGGGGGCTCCTTGGGGCTCCCGGGGGCGGGGGCGGATGCGGTTCCGATGTTCCTGGTTTGTTCCTAGCGCAAGAAGGGGCATCGAGGCAAGCGCCAATGCGTCTTTCCACGTTATTCACGGTCAGGGGGTGCGGTGTCTCGTGCATGTAGCCGCCCGCATCTCGCGGGCGGAACGCTCACTCCGCCGCGAGCGCCTTCTTCTCCAGCGGCATCCCGAGCCGCTGCCAGACGTCGGTCAGCGCGGCGGCGAGCGCATCGATCAGCGCGTCGTCGTGATAGGGCGAGGGCGTGATGCGCAGCCGCTCGCTGCCTTTTGCCACCGTCGGATAGTTGATCGGCTGGATGTAGATGCCGTGTGCGTCGAGCAAGAGGTCGCTCGCCGCCTTGCAGCGCTCCGGATCGCCGACGAACAGCGGCACGATATGCGTCGCGCTCGGCATCACGGGCAGGCCGGCCGACGACAGCACCGCCTTGGTGCGTCCGGCGCGGTCCTGATGGCGGGCGCGCTCGAAGTCCGAGGTCTTGAGATGGCGGATCGCGGCGGCGGCCGCCGCGCAGATCGGCGGCGGCAGCGCGGTGGTGAAGATGAAGCCCGCCGCATAGGAGCGCACCGCGTCGACCAGCACGGACTTGCCGGCGATGTAGCCGCCGAGGCAGCCGAACGCCTTGGCGAGCGTGCCCTCGATCACGTCGACGCGGTGCATGGCGCCCTGCTGCTCGGCCATGCCGGCGCCGCGCGCGCCGTACATGCCGACCGAATGCACCTCGTCGAGATAGGTCATCGCGCCGTAGCGGTCGGCGAGGTCGCAGACGCGGTTGATCGGCGAGACGTCGCCGTCCATCGAGTAGAGGCTCTCGAGCACGATCAGCTTGGGCCGCGCCGGATCGGCCGCCTTGAGCAGCGCTTCGAGATGGTCGCAGTCGTTGTGGCGGAAGATCTGCCGCTCGCAGCCCGCCTGGCGCACGCCCGCGATCATCGAATTGTGGTTCCAGGCGTCGGACAGGATCAGGCAGCCCGGCAGCAGCCGCGCGATGGTGGCGATCCCGGTCTCGTTCGACACGTAGCCGGAGGTGAACACCAGCGCCGCTTCCTTGCGGTGCAGGTCGGCGAGCTCGCGCTCGAGCTCGACCAGCGGATGGTTGGTACCGGCGATGTTGCGCGTGCCGCCGGCGCCCGTGCCCATGCGGGTCGCGGTCTCGACCATGGCGCCGATCACCTTCGGGTGCTGGCTCATGCCGAGATAGTCGTTCGAGCACCACACCACGACCTCGCGCGGACCATGCGGCGAATGCCAGATCGCGTGCGGCAGGCGCCCTGCCACGCGCTCGAGATCGGCAAACACGCGGTAGCGCCGCTCGTCGCGCAGGCGGGAAAGGGCGGCGGAGAAGAATGTGTCGTATTGCATCGCTTTCTACGCCCTAGGTTGCTGCGCCGGAGGTACACCGCGAATAGCGAGTGGCGAATGGCGAATAGCGAATAGGGAAGGGAGCCCCTCTGTTCGCTACTCGCTACTCGCTACTCGCCATTCGCCCACTCTCTCAATTGTTCTTGGCACCCTCGTTGATCCACGACCGGATGGCGTCGCGGTCGCAGGTGGAAAGCTTTTTCGAGCCGTGCGGCATGCGCAGCTCGGGCGAAGCGCGCCAGTCGAGCAGCCACATCAGGTTGCTGCTCTGGGCGTCGCCCGGAATGACCATGGGGCCGTTCTTGGTGCCCTTCATCACGCCCTGATAGGTCGTGAGATCGAGCCCGCTCTTCTCGTAACCTTCCCCGCCCGGCGCATGGCAGCTCACGCACCGCCCGCGGAAGATCGGCATCACGTCCTCGGCGAAGCTCGTCTTCTGCTGCGCCGCGCAGGCTTCCCGCGCGGCCGGAAAAACGCCGACGCCGATCACCGACACGACCGCGACGATCGCTCCCGTCGCCGTCAGAGATTTGACCCATGCAGCCATCGCTGCCTCCTTCCCAGTTCCGGCAAGCCGACGCCCGCCTATCGGCGCCGTCTTGCATATTCCTATCGCCCCCGCGCGGCCAGGCTTTGACGCAAATCAAGCCGGGCAGGCGTCCGGCCCGCGCCGGATGGCCTGCGGGGCGGACCATAGCACCCCCAACTAACGGCGGGAGCGGCCTCGCGGCCGCTCCCACGTGATGTCGCGCTTGGTGCAGGGCTTCGCCGATCACCACGCGAACCCGAGCGACGCCGTGATCATCTGCACGTTGTAGTTCGGGTTGTCGTAGGCGAGCCAGGTCATGTAGCCGGTGCTGCTCGACACGTTGAACATGTAGGTGTTCATGACGTCGATCGCCCAGTTGCTCATGCTGTTGCGCTCCCAGGCGTACTGCAGCTTGGCGTAGACGTCGCCCTTCCAGCCCATGCTGTGCACCCAATCGGGATCGAGCTTGTACTTGGCGATGGCGTCGAAGCGCTGCCACACGTTCTTCACGTCCGGATAGGGTCCGCTGCTCGGGCCGGCGCCGCTGAGGAATCGGTCGTCCGACTGGCTGTCGAGCGAGAACGCGACCGTATAGCCGAATTTCAGCCAGAGCCTGTCGGGGATGGCCCCGTAGTTGAGCCATGCCGCCAGGGTGTGGATCGAGTCCGAGACGTTGGCGAAGTACTCGCTGCCTGCGGCGAACGGGTTGCCGGTGCCGGTCGCCGTGGAGGTGGTCAGGAACTGGCGGTAGTGCTGGAACATATAGGAGACCAGCACCGTGGTGTCGGGGTTCGCCAGGTAGTTCGCCTCGATGCCGGCTTGCCACATGTGGCTGGTATTCAGGCCGAGCTGCGAGGCGGGATCGACGCTGTAGTCGTCGTAGAGCAGGCCGGCGGTCGGCGTGATGGTGAGCCGGGGCAGTGCTTCCCAGTCGACCGAGAACTTCGCCTGATTGCGGTCGCGGTTGTTCAGATAGAACTCCCGCATTGCCGTCACGGTGCGCGTGGCGAGCGAGGCCGCGGCCGTCGACGTCCACTGGATCGCCCCGATGCCGGCGAGGTAATCGTAGTTGTTGTAGGTCCGCTGCGCGATCAGCCAGCTGCCGCGGGCCGTCACGGTGTCGGTCGGCTTCCAATCGGCAAACACCTTCGCCGAATTTTCGTTGGTCTGGTTGGCGGACTCCCGCATCCAATCATAACGCTCCCAGCCGTAGGCGATGCCCAGGTTCCACTGCCGAGTCGGATTCCACACCAGCTCGTCGCCGCCGTTCTGCTTGGTGTAGCCCATCGACAGGCTGGTCACCGGCGTGAATGATGAGCTCGTCACCGACGCCAGCTGGACGTCGTTGACGACCCATTGCGCAAAGGGCAGTTGCGGCGTGCCGTTGTCGAAGTCGTAGTAGCGATAGGTCGCCTTGTTCTTCAGCGTGGGGGTGACCTGCGTGGTCAGCACATTGTTGACCAGGAGCGTGTTGATGTCGCCGTTCAAGCTGCCAAACGGAACGCCGGGAGGCGCGCCCGTGGTGGTGAGCGCCGCGTTGGTGAAGACCGTCGGGCTGATGGTGAACGGGTTGAAGGCATCGTTCTGCCGCATCATCGTGTACGACACCGTGCTCATGTAGCGGCTGTTCCACGGCAGCTGCGCGCCGAGGGTGCCGTTGAAGCCGTTGGCCGAGTTGCTCGGCCACAGCGACATGAGGGCGAGGGGAGCGGACGGATTGGCGCTGTTCGCGCAGAATCCCGCCCCGGGCGCGCCGGTCGGACAGAACGGGTTCTGCACTGTGTAGTTGTCCCATTTGTCCGTGTAGGTCGATCCGGTGTAGCCCACCTTGAAGTTGTACTTCTGGTTCCACGGCGACGTGCCGACATATTCGCCGCTCGCGCCGTAGTTCTGCGTATTGTCATCGACGGGCTTCGGGACCTGTGCGACCACGCCGCTGGCCGTGTTGGTGAAATTGACGCCGTCCACCTGCGTGCCGAACCGGTGCATGTTGCTGTAGTTGACGCGGATGTCCCAGGCGTCGTTCGGGGTGATGCGATATTCGAGCGATGCCGTATCGCGGCGGATGCCGATATCGTTCTGGTGGAGGTTGTTGTTGATGACGGTATTGATGTTGGCTGCGGTCGCGGCGCTCGGGGTGGCGCCGCAGCCGGTCGGTGCGGCGTTCGGATGCGCTACGCAGCCGGCCGTGTTGAACAAGAGTTGCGACAGGCCGGCCGGAAGCGTCAGCGCGTTGGTGCCGACGCCGTTATAGATCGTGAGGGCGCTGGTGCTGTAGACGTGCGGCGTCTGGTCCCAGCCGAACGTGAAATACTGTTCGCCCGCCTTCGAGACGTTGAGCTCGTAGGCCTGGTCGTCGTAGCCGACGTTCTTGGCGTGGCCGTCGATCTCCCACAGCCCGTTCTTGGTGCCGGTCGCGAACCAGCCGCCCGCGAACGGGCCCGGCCGCAGATCGCGGTACTCGTAGAAGCCGGCCAGGCTGTCGCCGGTGCCCTTCGCCTTGATGCCGCCGCGGTTGGGATCGTTGATGAAGGCGCGGGCGCCGATCTCGATATATTGCTTGTACCACCAGCCCTCCTCGACCGGCGCCGCCTTGACCGGCATCGGCTGATCGGCGGCGCGTGCCGCGAAGCTTCCGGCCGCGATGATCGAGACGCCCATCGCGCAGGTGAGAAGGAATCTTGCTCGACCGTTCATGTTAGTTGCCCCCGCAGGCAGCCCAAGCTTCCGTAAAATTCGCGTCCTCTTGCCCTACCGCAGCAGCAGCGCCCCCGATGGGCTGTTGCTGCCGTGCACTTGGGTGTGACAGTTCTGACACGCGCGACCGAAGCCGAAGACCACGAGCGGTCCGGAATTGGTGTTCGGGCCGTGATCGAAGGTGTGGCATTCGGCGCACAGGCGCGGGCGCGACAGCTTCAGCATGTACTCGTTCACCGAGCCGTGCGGATCATGGCAGTTGTCGCAGTTCTCGCGCACCGGCAGATGCTCGAACAGGAAGGGCCCGCGTTTTTCGGCGTGGCACTTGTAGCAAACGTCGTTGATCGAATCCCCGCGCAGCATCGCTTCGGTCATGCTGCCGTGCGGATTGTGGCAGTCGGAGCAGACGATCTTGCCCTCGCGCAGCGGCATGTGCCCCGTGCGATAAAGTTGCGCGCGGCGGTCCTTGTGGCACTGGAAGCACGTGTCGAGCTCCCAGGCGGTCTTGAGGTTGTGTTTCGCCGAGACGTTGCGCATGACCGTGTGGCAGTTGGAGCATTGCAGGCCGCGCGTCTCGTGCGTGCTGCCGCTCCAATAGGTGCGGTCGCCGCGCTCGTGACAGCCGAGACAGATCGCGTTGTTCTCGGCCGCCGTGCGCGACTGATCGTTCGGGCGGAACGAGATGATGCCGCCGACGCCGCGTCCGCCGCCCGCCCGCACGTGCGCCGAGCCCGGCCCGTGGCAGTTTTCGCAGCTGAACTTGCCGGGATGCGTCTTGTTGATGCGGCCCATCAGCGTTTCGCCAAAGGCCGCCGCTTGCGTCGCGTGGCAGCCGAGGCAGGCCTTGTCGCCCACATAGGTCGCCTCGACCGCCGTCGCCTTGACGGGCTTCTTGGTCGCAGCCGGCACCGGCTTGGCGGGCGCCTGCGCGTAGGCCGCCGGCACCTGCGGCGGCGCCTGGTTGGCGTCGTCCTTGTTGGCATCGCTCTTGTGGAACAGGTTGCGCAGCGTATCCATCAGGATGTCCGACTCGGCGAGCCGCGGCCCGTCGGCCTTGAGCGCGGCCGGCGCGTCGCCGAGGCCGCGCGCATAGGCGCGCAATGCGGCGTAGTCGTCGTGGTCGGCGCCCGGTGCCGCGGCGGCCGAAGCCTCGCCCGGGGCGAGGCCCTGCGCGTAGTCGCGCAAGGCCGCGAACGCGGTATCGTCCGCGAAGCTCGTCTTGACGACGGGCGCGGCCCGCTCGCCGACGCCGATCGCCTTGCTGATGCTGGTGAGCGAGATCGCGTCGAGCGCGTGGGCTGGTGGCGACAGCGCGGTCAGCCCGCAAAACAAGAGCGCGCCAACCGCGGAAAATCGATGCAATCGCGTAGCGGGATGAACGGCGGGGCGCTGTTGCTGAGCCGAACGATCGCAAGCGCGCGCGTGCGCGGCGCCACTAACTCTCGTCATGTTGAACACCCCTGCGCCCCACGTCTGACCCGCACCCTTGCCCCACAGACGGACACGAAGCCGCGCCCTTCCGCCCGCGTCTTTTTTGACGCGTGATTTTCTTTGGGGGGTTAATTCATTCTTGCGCACGTATCGTGGCAGCGTCAATCCGGAGTCGCCTCCGTAGATGTACCTAAACGATGCGAATTGCCGTCTGTGTTGCGTCCGAGCAACAAGGTTGCCATCCGCTGATACTAGCTCTCGGCGCTGAACGACGCAGCTTGCGCACATCCGCGCATTGATGCGCAGGGTGAAACGTCGGTTGTCGATTGTTTGATCCTGGTCAAGCAAAATGGGGAGGCTGGGTCGATGCGGCGCACAAAGTCTGTTCTCAAAAGTTGAAGGTCAACCGCGATGGCCAACCGCCAGTATCTCCGTAAAAATACCTAGACGCCGCAAGTCTTGCCCGGTCGAGCGGCGGTTCTGCACCCGATTGAACGGCAAAAGAATTATTTCGTTCGGCAGCGAGCTTGTTCCGGTCCGACCGCGAGAGCCCGCGCAGAGGCCCTCGCAGTTTCGGAGCGGGCGGACACCCGGCGTCGATCGGGATCAATCGAAACGCTCGATGACGTCACCCCTACATCTTGTGTCCGTTGGCCTGGAATTTCGCGCCCTTAGCGGTGAGGGGGCCGCCGCCTTTCGGGTTCGTGTGGCATGCGCCGCAGGCAAGCTTCGTCTGCGCCGTATAGGCCGGAGTCGCGGATGCCGGCCGCATCACCCCGACCGTGACGACCAGCGCCACGACAGCACCGGCGGAAAGAAGCGCAGTCGCGAGCTTGCTCGGAGTCTTGAGAATTTCCATGGCTGCCTCTCGGTTGAGCGATTGGACTGGATTGCGAAAACACTGCAGATACGCAACGCAGCGACACGACATGCCGCGCAGCCAGCCTCGCAACGGCGTTGCCCAAGGTCAAGCCTCGATGGACGGTAACCGGCCAACGCCGGTGTTCTACGCGACCCGCGAATACACGTCTTGGGAGGCGGTCGATCGGTTCGCCGCGCGACTCGTGGAATTGCGCCGTGCGGCGCGGTGAACGATCCGTGCCAAATCCCGTCAGCAACATTGACCTACATCAATGTTCGGGCATGTTAATTCGGATGTGAGGTGATATCAGGCCGACGGATGAACGCAGCTCGATGAGCATCGCACCAGATTTACTGAAAAAGGAAGATCTTCGCTCGCGCCTGTTTGGCGAGACGTGGCGGACCTTGATCCCGGAGGTCTTTCGCGATGTGCCGGCTTATTACGATAAAGGCAATGCGTTCGCCTCGCTTGGGAACTGCGCGCGCTGGAGCCGGACATTCGCCGCCGCGGTCCGCCGGCATCTGCCGCGGGGAGCGAACGTGCTCGACGTTTGCTCGGGCACGCATGACATTCCGCTGCGGCTTCTGGCGAGCGATCCGACGCTCGAGATCCACGCGGTGGATGGCAGCCCACACATGACGGAGGAGGGTCAGCGCCGCGCGCGCGAGCGCAACCTGGCGATCAAGGCACGCGTCTGCGACGCCCATACGCTGCCGTTTGCCCGCGATTCATTCGATGCCGTGACGCTCCAATTCGCTTCACGTCATCTCGAGATCATCAGAGCATTCGAGGAGATTTACCGGGTTCTCAAGCCGGGCGGAATCTTCTGCCACAATGACATGCTGCGCCCGGCATCGCGCGTCGTCGAAGCGCCCTACCTCGCCTATTTGCGCCTATGGGTATCGTTGACCGCGAAGGTTTTCGGCAGCTCTGCCGAGAGCATGAAGTGCGTCGGCTACTTTGCCAATGCCATAAGGCATTTCTACACGCCACATGAGCTGGACGAGATTCTCAGGGGAGTCGGCTTCGTGGTCATCGAAAGCCGGAGCTTTCTGACGGGCGTCATGTCCTATCATATCGCCCGCAAGCCGCCGCATGCGAGCGGCTGGTGAATGGCGAGGTCCGCGGTCGGCGCACAGGTGGTTGCAAGTCTGCCGCACGCTGCCCAGACGCCGCGAGGCTATCTCGCGTGACCGCGAGGAGCCCGCGCACACGCGGAATCCTCGCGGTGTCGAAGCGGGTGGACACCCAGTGAAGGATCATGACCAATCATCGAAACGTTCGATGACATCGATCCTACATCTTGTGGCCGTTGGCCTGGAATTTCGAGCCTTTGCTGGTGAGAGGTCCGCCGCCGCTCTTGCTCACGTGGCACGCGCCACAGGCAAGCTTCGTCTGCGCCGCATAGCCGGGAGTCGCGGATGCCGGCCGCGTCACGCCGACCGTGAAGATCAACGCCGCGACGGCCCCGGCGGAAAGAAGTGCGGTCGCGAGCTTGCTCGGAGTTTTGAGGATTTCCATGGCTGCCTCTCGGTTGAGCGATTGAACTGGGTTGCGGAAGCACTCGGATACGCGACGCAGCGACACGAGACGCTGCTCATTCACCCTCGCAACGGCATTGATCGAGGTCAAGTCTTGATGGACGGCAACCGGCCCAACGCTGGCGGAACTACCCCGCAGTCCGCGGCGGACGATCCGTGCCAAATCCGCAGCGGCATTGACCTACATCAATGTTGGAGCACGTTGATTCGGATGTGACGTCATCAGGCCGATAGTTGGACGTAGCCGGATGAGCATCTCGGCGGCTCTGTTTGAAAAAGGCAGACGGCGGCACGGCCGCGTCGCGCATTGAGCGCGTGGGCGTTGAACTCGCTCAACGAACCGCGCCCGGACCTTGCGTGGATGCAAGGGCGGGCACGGCACATCGAAGGGCTGGCAGAGGATCTGCGGGACCGCGGCCTTCTTATTTCAGAGCTTGTGGCCGTTTTTCTCGAACTTGGTCCCGGTGGCATTGCGCGGGCCACCGCCCGCGGGATTGACGTGACAGAAACCGCACGGTTTCTTGGTTTGCGCCGCATAGCCAGGGGTTGCGGATGCCGGCCGCGTCACGCCGACCGTGAAGATCAACGCCGCGACGGCCCCGGCGGAAAGAAGTGCGATCGCGAGCTTGCTCGGAGTTTTCAGAATTTCCATGGCTGCCTCTTGGTTGATTGAGCTGGGTCGCGGGAACAACATGGTAGACACGCAACGCAGCAAGACAACATGTTGCCCGGATGGTCTCGCAGCAGCATTGACCAAGGTCAAGTCTTCGATGGAGGGCAACCGGCCCATACCTGTTCTCTACGCCAGCCGGGATGGACAATCCCGGCGCATTGCCGACCGTATCGCCGAGCGGCTGGCGGCGCAGGAAATTCCCGCGGTCGCGCTCGATCTCGCCGCAGCCTCGCCGGCGCCGGCCGATCTTGCCGGCGCGTCGCCGGTCGTTGTCGTGGCCGCGGTGCGATATGGGCGCCATCTCCCCGCGGCGCGGCGGTTCCTTGCCGGCTACCGGAAACTGTCTTCGCCGCCCGCTCTCGCGCTCGCTTCGGTCAATCTGACGGCGCGCAAGCCGGGCAAGACCACGGCCGAAAGCAATCCCTATCTGCGCAAGCTGATCGCACAGAGCGGAACGAAGCCGGCGCTCGCGATTGCCATTGCGGGGCGGCTCGACTATCGGCGCTATCGCGCCTTGGACCGGCTGATCATCCGCGGCATCATGTGGCTGACCGGCGGCCCAACCGATCCGGGAACCTGCATCGAGTACACTTCCTGGACGGCAGTCGACGCGTTCGCGGCGCGGATTGCCGAGCTCAATTCGGCTAAAACCTGCGCCAAATGAATTGGGAGCTCGGTTTGATCTCAATCAAGGAATTTCGATCACGACTTCCTACGAAGGCCGCGGTATATCGAGGCGAGACGGCGGTAGGGTCGTGTGCCGCGACCTGATGACGTCGCTCGCCGGCTACCTCCGGGAACAGGTTCCGACTAGAAACTGCAGGGCGACCAATTTGCGCAAGCTCATCGATCAAATGGGGGACATCAGCACCATGCCCGGCATCAGGCGCCCGATCCGGATCATTGCGGCCGTGCTTTGCCTGATGGCCGGGACTGCCGCCGCACAGCAGCCCGTCCCGGCACCGGCGCCGGCGCAACAGCCGGCGCCCGCGCAGGAGCCGGCCCCGGCGAAGATTCCCGCCGCCACCTGCCTCGGCTGCCATGGGAACCCAGGTTTTTCCGTTACCGATGACAAGGGCGTGGTGCGCTCGCTGTACGTCGACAAGGACAAGTTCCTGCACAGCGTGCACGGAAGTCGCGATTGCGTCGACTGCCACAAGCAGATCACCCAGGTTCCCCACCCGAAGCTCGACCGCATCCAGGTCGACTGCGTCACATGTCACCGGGCGTCATTGGACGATGCGAAAGAGGCGAACAACGCGCATGACATCGCCACGCTGACCATGGTCAACGACCGGATCGATCGCTTTCTCAAATCCATCCATGCGCAGCCGAGCAGTGTCGACCAGTCGCAAACCAACGCGACCTGCTATAATTGCCACCAAGCCCACTACATTTACCCGATGGGCACTCCGATCCATGAGCAATG
>Ga0335081_10006247_pt1 | contig 18947 bp, 17 predicted proteins | sample Lox_Sample_35_FD_206713 | JGI IMG/M metagenome (GOLD analysis project Ga0335081, IMG submission 206713) | Soil microbial communities from Loxahatchee National Wildlife Refuge, Florida, United States - Lox_Sample_3.5 | ecosystem: Environmental > Terrestrial > Soil > Wetlands | place: USA...
TGTATGGCGACCTCTCCGCAGGCTCGGGGCTGAATGCCCTGCTGCGCGATGAGGACCATGCGCGCGATTTTCTCAAGCGGCACCAGGACAAGCTGATCTACGGAAGCGACTGCAGTGATCACTTCGGCACGGGAGAGGGCTGCTCGGGTTCGCAGCAGTTGGCGGCGATTCGCCGGCTGGCGCCGGATGCCCAGGCAATTCGCAAGATGCTCTCGCTGAATGCGCAGCGGGTGATGAAGATTTAGGGGTGCGCAGAGCAGTGGGGAGTCGCCTGCGCCGCTGCCTTATAAGCCTCCTCGCAGGTAGGCGATCACGTCGGCCAGTCCTTGCTTGCCGAGGTTCGCTTCCAGGCCGTCGGGCATCAGCGATACCGAAGAGGCGCGGATTGTGGCAATGTTCTTCCGGAGCACCGTTTCGTCGCCTTCGTCCGACCCGCCGCGCAGAGTGATCGACCAGGTGGTCTCGTTGGCGATGATGCCGTCGTACATGCGGCCATTCGTGGTGGTGATGATGTAGTTCACAAACCGCGGCTCGATGGCGTAGCTCGGATTCAGGATTGACGTGATCAGTTCCTCGCGGGTCTTGTTGTTGATGCCCGACAGGTCGGGGCCGATTCTTCCGCCCTGTCGGCGCGGCTCGTGGCAGCGGGCGCAGGTATCCTCGAACAGTTTCCTGCCGCGTGCCGGATCGCCCGCCATGGCGGCCGCATCGTGGTAGGCGGCGACCACCCTGGCGCGGTCGCTGGTGGCTGCTTCGAGGAGAGAGCGCGCCTGGGACGCGACGGCCGGGTCGGCGTCGTCGAAGAGGTGCGAGCGCGCGGCCGCATCCAGGGCGGAACGTTCCACGCGGCCATCCTCCACTGCCTGAAGCAGCATGGGTATGCGGGAGCGCTGTGCCAGCAGCGCGCCGACCGCGCGTTTCCGTCCGGCCGGACCATAGTCGCGCCAGTGGTCCAGAATGATCTTGCCGGGGCCCGGCTCGTCGAACGCAGCCAGGGCATCCACCGCCGCGGACTCCAGCTCCGGGGGAGCGTGCGAGCGGAGGATCTCTTCGAGTACCGGTGTTTCGGTAGCGAAGTGCCCGCCGCGAAGGGCCCGTATGGCGCGAACGCGAGCCTCCGCCGGAAGGCCGTCCGCGGCGGCATCGCGGCGCGCCTGTTCGAGGAGGCTGGTAAGCTCGAAGTACCGGCACGCTTCCCAGACGCTCTTCTGCGCGGCCTGACTACCGGAAGCCAGCAGGCGCGAGAAGAGTTGCTCAGCGGCAGGGACGCGAAGGTTGCGCGCGCCCACCAGCCGGAGCCCGCGAGCCAGCCCGGCCAAATACTTCTCCGGCTCGGCGAGCTTCCCGATCGCACGAAACCACGCCTCCAGTTCAGCGGGATTCTGCCGCCCGCCGACCATGGCCGATGTCTCGACGAGCATTTGCGGATCTGTCCAGGTCTCGCCCCTGGCGGCCAGCATCTGGAAGAACGGAGCGGCGCGGTCCGCAACCGAGCTGAGAACAGCAACGCGGAACCACGGGTCGGCGGAATCGCGATGTGCCACGTCTGCGAGGGCCGCAAGGACACTGACCTGTTTCCATTCGCCGAGCGTAAGGGCAGCCTGGAAGCGGACGTGCGGGGCGGGGTCGGCGGCCAAAGCAACCACCCCGGGGTACAGTTGCTTCACGCTGGTAAGGAACTCGCTGAGCTGAAGGGCCTGCTCGCGAACTCGCCCATCGGCGTCTTTCATGGCGCGCGAAACATCCGCTGGATCCAACACACCGTAGGCGCGCAGCAGCCACAGCGCGTGCGAGCGCGCTTCCGGCATCGGAGAGGTGGATGCCACCGTCTCCAGGTCTGCGGCGACGGAATGGTCCTGCCGCTCGAGCAGCAGGCGATGCGCCGTCCAGCGGTTCCAGCCGTTCGGATTGGCGAGTTGCTTGACGAGCGCAGCCGAGCTGGCAGATGCCAGGTTCGGCTTCAGGTCCCCCTGCCGCCGCGGGTGATTGGGAACAATACGATAGATTCGTCCAAGGGTATCGCCGTTGAAGAAATCGATTTTCTTGCGGATCTCCTCGGGAATGGATTCGGGCGTCTCGATCACCTGCCGGTAGATGTCGGTTACGTAGAGATTACCGTCTGGCGCGTTGGCGAAATTGCAGGGGCGGAACCATACGTCGGTGGACGCCAGGAACTCCACGCCATCGCGTGCGCGATGCGCGGCGAAGGTCGCGCCGTCGGGCTTGAGGATGTCGCGATGGATGAGATTCCCGCTGACATCGCCGGTGAACACGGTGCCGTCGTATTCGATCGGGAATGCATCGCCGTCGTAGAGGGTGCTGCCGGAGGCAGCGGTGAACCAGCCTCCCACCTGCTCGACGATGTTGGACTTGTTCTCGTTGTATCGCTGCTGGCGAAGGGCGGTGCGTTCCTTGCGCCACTCCTGCGGACCGGTGAGAGGGTACATCGGGCTGGAGGGGCGGCCGTGGTCGGAAATGTCCTGCGCCGGCGAGCGCACTTCAAGCAAGGGCGCGCGGTTGAGGTAGCGCATGGGCACCACGACGTGGCGGAGGTGCGTGGTGTTTTGAGTGATGAACCGGCGGCCGAATTCGTCGAGCGTGGAGCCGAACTGGGCCGCGCCGGACGCGGCCTCGGCTTTGCCGCTGATCGGGTCGAAGCGGAAGTCCGCACCGCGCACCAGGAGCGGCGGCATCTCCGGATGATCGGGCGAGGTGATGCGCCCGTCGGAGCCGTTGTTGGAGCAGTAGATCCAGTTGTCCACGCCGAGGCGCGGATTGGTGATGCGGGCTTCCTGGTTCACCTTTGGGAAGCCGGTGTAAAGCACCTTGCGCAGGTCGGCCTTGCCATCGCCGTCGGTGTCTTTGAAGTACAGGATATCGGGGGCGCTGGTGACGATCAGGCCGCCCTTCCAGGGCATGAATCCGCTGACGGCGAGCAGATTGTCCGCGAAGATCGTGCTGCGCCAGGTTTTGCCATCGCCGCTTGGATTCACGAGGAGGCGGATGCGCGAGCGGGGCGCCTTGCCGGGCGGCGGATCGTTCGGATAATCGAGCATCTCCGCGACGTAGACCTTACCGTCTTCGTCGAAGGCCATTTCAACCGGGCTCATGACATCGGGTTCGGCGGCAAAGAGCTCCACGTGAAAGTCCTCGCTGAGGCGCATGGATTGGAGGGAGTCCCTTGGAGTCATGGGGGCGCCTTCGGGATTGTGCTTCGAGCAGGCCGCGAGTAGGAGCACGAGGGCAAATAAGGACGCGGCGCAGGCACTCCTGCCTGTACCCATGGGGCCCGCCGGCCCACAAGAATTCACGAAAACCCTTGCGCCGCCGGCGTGGCGCGGGCACTCTTGCCTGCCGCCGTTTTTTCGGCTACCAACGTTGGTGTCGCACGGACATGGCGCACCCGAAAGGCGTCCCGATAGTTCGAGGGGGCCTTCGGGGCACGGCAGGCAGGAGTCCTGCGCCACATCATCACCGTGCTGATGAGACAACGGGAAGGACCGAGCGCCAGATGAATTCGACCTCGCTGTAGAGAGAAGATTCGCGGAGGCGCTCGTCGTCGCCGTGGGCGCCGCCGCCGCCGGCGACTTCCTTCTCGTCGATGATGGGGCCGAAGCCGTAGGCCTGCACACCCTTGGCGCGAAGTTGGGCGTTGTCGGTGGCGCCGGTGAGCATGGTCGGAAGCGTGATTGCGCCCGGATACATGGTCTTCTGCGCGGCCTCGAAAGCGCGGAACATCACGCTATCGATGCGCGACGGAGCGCCCGGCTCACGCCCGCCCCCGCGGTTCGAAACGACCTCCACCGCAGGATCGTTGATGAGCTTCTTCAGCCATTCGTAAAACCGCGGCATGTTCTCGTCGGGCAAGGCGCGGATATCGAGCGTAGCTTCGGCCTCGGAGGGAATCACGTTGGAGCGGAAGCCGGCCTTGAGAATGGTTGGTACGACCGAGGTCCTCAGGATGGAGTAGTGGCCCAGTTCATGCTCCGCGAAGTAGGCTTCGATGGCGGGTGCGCGAGACGGGTCGGTCAGGTGATTGTAGCGGTCGGCCTGCTCCGGAGTGCTGACGGTGGCGAGGCGCTCGAAATACGTGCGGGTGGTGTCGTTCAGGCGCATGGGCGGCTGATTGGCGGCGACCTTGGCCACAGCCGTGGCGAGGTGTGCGACCGCATTATCCAGACGCGGGCGCGAGCCGTGGCCAGCCGCGCCGTGAGCCACCAGGCGGACCCCGCGCGGCACTTTCTCGGTGGTAGCGATCTCGATGGTACGCACCTTGCCGTCGCGAGACATGGCGGAGCCGCCCTCGGTGATGGCAAATTCGCAGGCGATGTCGTCCCAATGCTGATTGACCAGGAAGCCGATGCCGAGGCGCGAATCGCCTTCCTCGCCGGCCTCCGCGACGAAGATCACGTCGCGGTCGAGCGGCACCTTGAGGCGCTTGAGCAGCAGCAGCGTCATCAGGGTGCTGGTGACTTTGTCCTTGTCGTCGATGGAGCCGCGGCCGTAGATGTAGCCGTCCTTGCGGAGCGCCGAGAAGGGATCGACCGTCCACTTCTCCTTCTGCACTCCGACCACGTCCAGGTGGCCCATGATCACGATGGGCCTCTTGGACCCGTTGCCCTTGAGGCGCGCGACCAGGTTGCCGCGCCCGGGCTCGAGCTCGAAGATCTGGGAGGGAATGCCTTCGCGGTCGAGCACCGACTTGAGGTATTGGGCCGCACTGGTTTCATTGCCGGGCGGATTGCTGGTGTCGATGCGAATGAGATTGGAGTAGTGCTCCAGGATTTCGGGTTGCAGCTTCTGCCATTCAACGGGGTAGGGATCGGCGGCAAAGGAAGGGCACGCTAACGTGGCGGCCAACAGTGTGAGATAGGCAAGTTGGCTCTGCATTGGTCAAGCATACCATGGGCCTGGAAAAAGCCTATTACAGCCAACAGGATGTCAAACTCCTCTATTGGCGCTAGAATGTCGGGTGGGAGGCCGTTATGCGGTTTGACGAAGAGTCGTCGACAACGTCGCGCGAGGGTGCTGCGGGGATCGCCGAGCCGGAGCATCCCGGCCGGGAGCGAGTCTCACCCGCCCTGGAAGAAGAGGTCTCGGACTTCATCCGCCGGAACGTTCTCGAGCGCGGCGCTCAGTTGTTTGACGGCTAGCTGCCCGGCACCTGCCTGTCGCCGGGCCGCTCACTTTTTTCCCGCGGCGTTCTTCACGTACTCGGCCACTTGAGCGCACGTGGCGAACCAGACGCCGGGCTTCGATTTCATGTACTTCACGAACGCCTCGAGGTGCTCCATGGGGGCACGGTGGCCGCTCAGGTAAGGGTGCAGCGTGAGAATGAAGGTGGTGCCTTCGCGATAGGCTCCGTCGAACTCTCCCCTGTAAAGCTGGTAGAGCAACTCCGGCGACGGCATATGGCCGTTCTGGCCGAGGTAGGGAGTCTCAGTGAGCGTCCAATCAATCGCAAGTTCCACAAGGCCGGTGTTCTCTCCGCGCGAGCGGATCTCGTAAGGCTCGTCGAGCGCCTGCAGGCTGCTGTCGTAGAGGAAGCCTTTCTTGCGGATCAGGTCGAGTGTGACGTTGCTGAATGCCCAGGAAGGAGCACGATAGCCGGCGGGGCGCTTACCGGTGGCCTTGGTCAGATAATCGATCGCCCGGTCGAGGAGCCGCTCTTCTTCGCCCTCGGCGAGCCGCGGCGGGAATTCGTGGATCCACCCATGGACCCCCACTTCGTTGCGCCCGCTTTTCATGATGGCCGCGAGCATATCGGGATGAAGCATGGCATCCACGCCCGTCATGAAAAAGGTGGCGGGCACCTGGTAGCGGTCGAGCATGTCCACGATGCGATGGATGCCGCTCTCCGCTCCGAAGTCGGAAGCGGAGAGAGTGGTGGGAGACGTAGTTCCGTCCCGTAGGAGCGGCGCTTCGGTGTCGGTGTCAAAGCTCAGGCAGACGGCGACACGCGCGCCGTTGGGCCAGGATTTCGGCGTGAGCTTGCGCCCGACACGCGCCAATTCGACTGCCTGGCGGAGCTGATCGTCGCTCCATTTGGTGCCGGGCTGGTTGGATTGCTGGGCTTGCGCCGCGGCTGCGAGGGAGACTAGAGCGACGGCAGTGGGGCAGTTCATGGGGACGTTCTCTCCTTGTTCGTTCTACTGTAGCTTACCCGCGAAACGGCGCCGCGCGATTCGGCGGGCGGTGATACAGTACAGCAAATGTCTCGAATTCTGCTGATGCTGTTTCTATCGGGCGCGGTCCTCCGGGCGGCCGACGAAATGACGGTGTACGACCTGCTTGCGCCGGCGACGCATTCTTTCGACATCGTCTACGATGTGTCGGCAACCACGCCCGGCGCGGGGTACTTCTTCAATCCGATCCGGCCGGGTTCTACCGCGTCGAAGGAGCGCGTAGTGGATCGCGCGTCTGGAAAGCCGCTGGAATTCGCCGTGGTGGATGGGAAGACCGCCAAGGCGGCGGGCGGCGTGGACGCCGGAACAGGGGACGATGCACAGTTTCTGCGCGTGAAGCTGCTCAAACCCGTTCCCCAGGGAGCGGAGACGCGCATCCGGATTTACAAGACGTATACTGACGCCGCTTCCTATCAGGAGACTGCCGCAGGCCTGGTGTTCGACCGCCCGCTCGGCATCAAGCGCAACGTGGTGATTCTGCCCAAAGGCTACGAGCTGACCGGTTCCGCTTCGCCGGCGATCGTTTCCACGGATGCGGACGGCCGCATCCGGCTGAGCTTTCTGAACGACCGCGACGACCAGTTACCGGTCCGCATCACCGCAAGGAGGCTGCCGTGAAACGGCTCCTGTTGCTGTCGCTGCTGCCCGCCCTCGTGTTCGGGCAATTCCATCGCGCCGAGCAGGACCGCGAGATCCGCTACTGGCTGCTGGCGCCTTCCACTCATGCGTTCCGCATCTCGCACGATTTCACGGTGACGCGCGTAGGGCAGAAGTCGGTGCACAGTTTTGTGCGCGCCGGCAGTTCGGTTTCGCCGGATGCCAGGATGTTCAACCTCGATACGGGCGAGGCTCTCCACACCCACACGGTCTCGGGGCGCGCGGTCAATGCGCTCGGATACTATCCCACGCCCACCGATCCGGAGTCGGTGGTGGTACAGGGCGATCTGCCGAAGGCTGTCGAAAAGGGCGAGACCGTGCGCATACGCGTGGAGGAGTCGTACGTGGATCCCGTGGGATACACGCTCGACAATGGGGAACTGGTTTGGAAGAGAACCCTGGGCCGGCCGCTGAACTATGTCACGTTGCCCGATGGCTGGATGCTGGTGAGCGTCTCGGTGCCGGCTGTGGTGACCCTCGACGACAAGGGCTGCGTCACGTTACGGTTCACCAACACGCGAAACGGAGATATCGACGTGACGATCCGTGCCAGGAAGCGCTAGGTTGCGGATATGGGCAGGCTGGCGGGGAATCGCGGGTTGCTGCGGGCGGCGCTGCTGGCTGGGTTCGCCAGCCTGGCGAGCGCGCAGTCGATTGACTTCGCGAACATCCCGGCGGGCGAAGCAGGGCTCGATGCGGCAAAGCTCGAATCCTGGCGGAGCGATCTCGCCGCTCATGGGACGACCGGGCTGATCCTCATCCGGCGCGGGCGGATCGCGCTCGAATGGTACGCGCCGGGGTGGGATGCCAACCGGCCGCACGGCACGGCCTCCATGGCCAAGGCGCTGGTGGGCGGCATGTCGCTGGCGGTAGCGATGAGCGATGGGCGCATCTCTCCGGACGACCTGGCGTCGAAGTACATTGCGGGCTGGCGCGCCGACCCTCTGAAATCGAAGATCACCATCCGGCAGCTTGCGACCCACACCTCGGGAATCGAAGATGCGGAGCAGGATGATCTGCCGCACGATCGGCTGCAGGGTTGGAAGGGCGATTTCTGGAGACGCATGCCCGACCCGTTTTCCATCGCCGTACGGCAGGCTCCGGTGCTCTTCGAGCCGGGGACGCAGAATGCCTACAGCAATCCGGGTATGGCAGCACTCTCGTACGCGATCACTGCGTCTTTGCAGGGTGGGGAGATTCGCACTCTGCTGAAGGAGCGCGTGTACGATCCGCTGGGGCTGCTCGAGCAGCAGTGGTCCATCGGGTATGGGCGCGCATACGAAGTGGACGGCCTGAAGCTTTACGCGAACTGGGGAGGGGCCACCTTTACGGCGCGAGCAGCGGCGCGCGTCGGGCAGTTGATGATGCTGGGAGGGAAGTGGGGCGGGCGCGAGTTGATCGGCCGCGAGGTGGTGAGAAAGGCGCTGACGGATCAGGGCATGCCGCGGCCGGCGCGAAGCGCGACCGATCCCGCGCCGGGATCGGGGCTCGCGTGGTACACGAACACCGACAGTGTCTGGCCGGCGGCTCCGCGCGACGCGTTTGCCGGCGCAGGGGCGCAGCACCAGTTCATCATGGCGATCCCGAGTCTTGACCTGGTGGTGGTGCGGAACGGAGACGCGCTGGGCGATACCAAAACGGGATTCTGGGGGCCGGTCTATTCCCTGGTCATCAAACCATTGATGGAAGCGGTGACGATGCGGTCGCCGTACCCGCCGAGCTACGTGATCCGCGGGGCGGTGTTTGGGAAGGAGATCCGGCGCGCCGCCATCGATAGCGACAACTGGCCCATCACCTGGGGCGACGATGACGCGCAGTACACCTCCTATGGGGACGGGTTCGGGTTCGAGCCGTTTGTGGAGAAGAAACTGGGAATGGGATTCGCACGGATCACCGGCGGCGCGGACGATTACCGCGGCACGAACTTGCGATCAGACGGGGAGCGCACCGGCAATGGAGCGGCTAGCGCGAAGGCCAGCGGGATCCTGATGGTGGATGGCGTCCTCTATTTGTGGGTGCGCAACGTGGCGAACTCGCAATTGTTGTGGTCGCTCGATCACGGGAAGACCTGGACGTGGGGATTCAGGATGGAGAGCGGCTTCGGGTCGCCGGCATTTCTGAATTTCGGAAGGAATTACGCCGGTGCTCGTGACGGGTATGTGTACACCTATTCGCAGGACGGACCTTCGGCATACGAGAGTGACAACGGCCTGGTGCTGGCGAGGGCACCGAAGGAGCGCATCCGCGAGCGCGGCTCGTGGCAGTTCTTCGAGCGACTGGGCGCGGAGGGACCGGTGTGGACAAAGGATGCAGCGCACGCGGGCCCGGTCTTTTCGTATCCGTCGAACTGCCAGAGAGTGGATGTGGTGTACGATCCGGGAATCCGGCGGTACCTGATGGCCCTGGGATACGATCACGCAGGCGGCTGGGGGCTGTTCGATGCGCCGGAGCCGTGGGGACCGTGGACTACCACTCTGCATCGCCGGTGGGATGTCACGTACACGCACGGATATCGTCTGCCGGCCAAATGGATCTCGCCGGACGGGCTTCGTTTGACGCTGGTGTTTTCCGGCATCAAGCCGAACGACGCGTTTTGCACCAGAACTCTGACGCTCACCAGGTGACGGCAAGTCTTGCCGATAATTCTCCTAACACCGAACCCGCCCCGCGGTCGTCTCTTGGGTTAGCATCTTACCCAAGACCATGTTTCGCCGCCAAGGAAAGAGAACGCGTCGCCCTGTTGCAAGGGACGCTCGACCTGCTGATCCTGCGCATCCTGGTCTTTGGCCCGCAGCATGGACAGGGCATCGCCACCGCCATTCAGGCGAACTCCGAGGACGTCCTGCTGGTGGACCATGGGGCGCTGTATCCGGCCTTGCAGCGCCTGGAAGCGCAGAAATGGATCAGCGCGGAATTGGGGGGTGTCCAACAATAATCGGCGGGCACGCTTCTACACACTGACGCCCAAGGGCCGCAAACACCTGGTGGAGGAGAGCGGGCGCTGGCGCACGATTGCTACTGCCATGGCGCGTATTCTCGATCTCGAAAAGCTCGCGCCCGCCGCCGATTCTCCCGAGGAGGGATAGCTTATGTTTCGCCGCCGTCCACTATCGGATTTCTCCGACGAGATCCAGGCACACCTCCAATTGGAGGCGGATCGTCTGCGTGCCGCCGGACTGACCGAAGACGAGGCTTGGCGTGCGGCCTGCCGAAACGTGGGGAATCTTACGGCCGCCGAAGAGCGCTTCTACGAGGGGAGCCGGTGGATGTGGCTCGATCACCTCTGGAACGATACGCGGCGCGCGCTACGGGGGTTGCGCAAGGCGCCCGTATTCACCTTCACGGCGGCCGTCACGCTGGCCCTCGGCATCGGCGCCACCACGTCGATCTTCACGCTGGTTCATGCGGTGCTGCTGAAGTCGCTGCCGGTTTGGAATCCGGGCCAGTTGTACCGGCTGGGAGACGAGACCCATTGCTGCGTTTATGGCGGGTTCAGCCAATTCCACGAATTCTCCATCGTCTCGTACGAACTTTACCAACAGTTCCGGGATCACACCCTTGGTTTCGAAGAACTGGCCGCATTTCAGGCGGCGGGAACCCTGCTGGGAGTGCGCCGGGCAAGCGAGCCCGTAGAGACGTACTTTGCGGAAAACGTTTCGGGAAACTATTTCGCGATGTTTGGGGTAAACGCCTTCGCCGGGCGCATGCTCACGCTGGCGGACGACCAGCCGGGCGCTGCGCCCGCAACGGTGATGAGTTATCGCCTGTGATTCGCGCGCCAATGGCTCGGGATTCCCCGGTTTCGGATGGTCCGGATCGTTCCAATTGAGCGGGAGGATCCAACTCTCAAACCCCTTATCCTGGCCGGTCCGAACAAAAGCCAAGGCATGTCCATCGGGGGAGATCGAGAACACTTGCAGGGGAGTTCTCTCACCAAACAGCTTCTCAGGCTGGCTTGAACCATCGGCGCGGATCGACCAGATGCGGTACTCGCCGTCGTTCGTAGGAACGTCCGAACCATAAATAATGTGTTGTCCGTCCGGCGTCCAGACAGGATGCCGGTTCAGAGCGGAATCGGACGTCAGCCTGCTTACGGTGCCGCGCTGGAGGTCGTGAACGAAGAGGTCGCCCGCGACTGCCAGCGCCAGGCGGTTGCCATCCGGCGAAAGGCGCGGGGTTTCCCCCTGCCGCGATTCGTTGATGGCGACCCGCTGTGGCGTTCCCGCACTGTCCAACCAGGAAATGGGGGCCACTCCTGCCGCCGCGCTGGTGTAGAGCAGCGTTCCGGCCCTGGAAAAAGAAGGCCGGCTGGTCCGATCGATATCTTCAAACAAGGCTGCTGGCGCGCCGCGTGTCTCCAGACGCGCGAGGTCGAACGGTACGCCGTAGAGCGTTCCTTCATGAATATAAATGAGGTGGCAGCTTGGCAGGTAGCGCCTAAAAAAGCCACCGTGCCGAACCACCTTGACCCGTCCCGACTTGACCGAGAGTACTTCGATGTTGGCGCTATCCAATGCGCCGCCGGAAGCTGCCACGGCGCCGGTGAATAAAACGTTTTCACCGCCGGGCAGAGCCTGCGGCCAACGCCAGGTCCGCTCCCCGTGCTCCTCCGGCTTGCCGAGGACCTGCGCTTCACCTCCGGCCGCGGGCACCCGGAACAGATGGAACCGATCCAGACTGGCAATGATCGCGCTGTCCCCCCAGGAAGCGCCAAGTGCCGGGCCACCGGCGTCGCATAATGTAACGACGCCGCCGCCCAGTAGTGGGATCTTCTTCAACTTCTGTCCCGCGAAGAATCCAATCCACTGGCCGTCCGGAGAAAAGAAGGGATCGACCGCTCTTTCGGTACCTGCAAGCATTGTGACGATGGACTGGTCGAGGCGGCGCATTGCCAGTTGTTCACTGCCATCCGCTGCCTTCGCGGAGAAGACGAGACGCGTTCCGTCAGGCGAGATCACTGGGTTGTAGAATTCGCCGCTCTCTGACCTTCCCCGAAGTGCTACGGGGCCCAAGTCAATGCTGAAGCGCATCATAGGCCGATCCACCGGCCGTGTGGCGCGCCAGAGGAGCGCTAAGGAGATGACCGAAATTACCGACGCAAGACCCGCCAGCATCCAGGGGAGCGTCGAGTGCTTATGCGTCGGGCGCCGGTTTGCCCCGGGCGCTGAAATCAAGTCAAGCTCGTCTTCGTGACCACCGATCCCGCGCGTGATTCGCCGGCCGCAGTCCGCCGCTGGCTGGACCTCTTCGCCCGCCGATTCATTGGCCTCACCGGAACGGAAGAGGCCATCGCGTCGGTCGAGCGGGCCGCACGAGTTCCCCCAGCCAGAAAAACGGGATTGGAGGGAGGCGGCTACGGAGTGGCGCACGCCAACTTTGTGTTCGCTTACACCAAAGACAACCTCGCGCACGTCATCTATCCAGGCGGCGTCAGTAAGGATGACTGGGTGCACGACCTGCCTCTGTTGGTCAAGGAGACTTGGTTTGCGAAGACCAGAGTAAGTGGACAGGATTTTCCATCGAGGAGCGAATGTCCTTGCGGTGATTGGTCTTTGCGGCGTGGTGTCATGGGGCTTCTCCCACAGTGTCAAAGAGATCGCCATCCGTATGGCTCTTGGCGCCACCGGCGGCCAGGCGCGCCGGACGGTTGCGGCTGGGGGAGTCGCGTCACTGCCGGCCACTCGTGCGACCCGGGTCGATCCCACTAGATAGCCTGCGAGCCGAGTAGCGCATCAGGACGATGGCGCTGGTGTTTATCGGGGCTGCGTGCCTGCTGCTACCGGCCGCAGTGCCAGATCCTGAAAGTCGAAGCTGAAGTCGGTCAGTGGCGAAACGGGCGCCATTTTGACTGCTTCGATCGAGCCGTCCGCCGCGAGCGTGAACGTGACGAAAGCGTCGGCATCCAGGGTGCGATCGTGCCAGCGAGCCACAAACGTGTCGTACTGCCAGTGCTCCAAGTCTCCGGAAAGCTGGTGGGTGTGGGCGAACGAGATCGCGAGCTTTCCGCCATGCTCCTGGACTACGACATCGCCGTACCACGGGTCGCGATACCGTCCGGCGTAGGACGCCGGCGGCAGCGAAGGGCGCGAATTCGTATTGCGCTTCCCGGCCGCCTTTTTCACCTCGGCTTCACCTTGGGCCTGCTCGACTTTGGCCAGTTCGTGGAACGCGGTCACCCAATCGGTCTCGGGCGCTCCGAGGTAGTGATCGAGTATGGTCCAGGTGATGGCGGCGTGGGCGCCGGTCTCCTCCTGGTTGGTGAGCACCACGACTCCGAGCTTCAGGTCGGGCACCATGGTGACGCGAGACACGTAGCCGGCAAGCGACCCGGTGTGAAAGACGGTCTTCCGGCCGCGGTAGTCGCGCAGCATCCATCCGAGGCCATACGCGTTGAAGTTGGGCTGCAGCGCCTGGAGCACCGCGGGAGCGCCGGGAGGAAGGTCGGCAATGGGAAGGATGGTCTGAGGAGACCACATTTCCCGGGATTGCGCCGTGCTGAAGAGGCGGCCGCCGCCCGGTAACTCGCCGTGGTTCAGTTGCACCATGATCCATTTTGTGAGGTCGGTCACAGAGGAGTTCATGGAACCGGCGGGAGCATTGTTGTCGTGATTGGCCTGCGGCATCGAGACCAGCTTGCCATCGGCGCGCGCGTGCGGGCTTGTGATGTCGGGGGACGCCAGCAGTTCGGGCGTGCTGGCGTTCGTGGACGTCATGCCAAGCGGGATGAAGATGCGCTCTTTGACGAAATCGTCCCAGGATTTTCCGGTCACCGCGGCGATGAGCTGTCCGGCCACCAGGTAGAGCAGGTTGTCGTACGCATAGCCGCTGCGGAAACTGGTGGCGGGTTTGAGGAAGCGGATGCCGCGCACGATCTGGTCGCGTGTCAGGTCGGTGGACGGCCAGAACATCAGGTCCCCCGCGCCCAGGCCCAGGCCGCTGCGATGACACAGCAGGTCGCGAATCATCAACTCGCGGGTGACATAGGGGTCGTACATTTGGAAGCCGGGCAGGTAGTCGATCACGCGATCGTCCCAACGGATCCTGCCTTCGTCTACCAGCATGGCGAGCGCCGCGACGGTGAACGCCTTGGTGTTGGAGGCGATGCGAAATAGCGACTGCGCGGTGACGGGGGCGGGGGCGCCGAGCTTCCGCACACCGTAACCCTTGGCCAACACCACGTGACCGTCCTTGACGACGGCGACTGCAATACCAGGAACGTCGAACTCCTTGCGGGTACGCTCCACCAAATGGTCCCAATCGCTCTGTGCGGCGCAGAGTCCGGAGGATGCCATCAGCAGTGCCATACACCTACTTCTCCCGAAGCAACTGATCATAGACTTCCCGTTTCGAAAGGCCGCGCCGGTGGGCCACTTGCTTGATCGCGTCCATGCGCGGCATACCCGAGTCTATCAGGGCGTGCACGGCCTCATGGAGAGGCGTCTCGTCAACCGCAGGCGCTACCGCCTTTCCGATGAGCAGCGTAATCTCACCCTTGACGCTGTCGCGCGCCGCGAGTTGCGCGCCGATTTCTGCCGCGGTACCTCGCAGAAACTCCTCGTGGACCTTGGTCAGTTCGCGGGCTACGACGACGGGCCTGGGGCCAAGCACGCGGTCGATGGTGTCAAGCGTCTCCAGGATGCGATGGGGTGCCTCGTAGAAGATCAGGGTGGCCTGCTCGCCGGCGAGAGCCTCCAGGGCTTTGGCGCGCTGCCCGGGTTTGGACGGAAGGAATCCGCCGAAACGAAAGGAGTCGGTGGGCAGGCCCGAGGCGGCGAGCGCGGCGAGCGCCGCGGAAGGGCCAGGGATGGCCTGCACAGCGATTCCGGCCTCGATCGCCGCCTTTACGAGACGGTATCCAGGATCGGACACGAGCGGCGTGCCGGCGTCGGAGACGAGTGCGATGGACGCGCCGGCAACCAGGCGGGCGACGAGGTCTTCGGCTCGCTCGGATTCATTGTGCTCGTGGTAGCTGATAGTCGGCTTGTGAATGCCGTAATGATCGAGAAGCTTGCGGGTCTGCCGGGTGTCCTCGCAAGCGATGAGGTCGGTCTCTCCGAGCACGCGCACGGCGCGATAGGTGATGTCTTCGAGATTTCCGATGGGCGTGGCGACCACGAAAAGCAGGCCGGGCATCTTTTTAGTCTAATGAGGACCAGGGATTGATGACCGTGATGCCGCAATGCTCGAAGTGGCGGGTGTTGCGGGTGGCGATGGCCGCGCCAAAAGTGCGGGCGATGGCGGCGATCATGGCATCGAATTGTGAGATCGGATGGCCCAGGGCCTCACGACCAGCCACAATCAATGCATACAAGTGTGCGGCTTTTTCGTCGAACGGAAGAATGCGTCCCTCAAAGTCCAACTCGAGGATGCCCTCGACCGCTGCCGCCAAAGCGGTACGCCGCTTTCCCAGGGGCATTCTTTCAATGCCGTAAAGCACTTCCGCCTGAGTGATCGCTGTGACGTGAACCTCCGACGGTTCCTGTGCGGCCAACCACCGCATGACGGGATCTGCGGGCTCGGGCCGGATGGTTTCGGACAAGACGTTCGTATCGAGGATGATCACTAGCTTAGCTAAAATCCGGCGGACGACGTATTTTCTGACGGCGCGGTATTTTGAGCTCGACGCCACCCAACGGAGCCATCCGTTCCCGGATTGCTTCCGCGAGGTTCTTTTTGGGAGGCTGGAGGGCGAGACCGCACCTCAGAATCTCGCGGGCTTCCTCTTCCATCGACCGGTTATGGAGTGCTGCGCGGATGCGGAGTCTCGCCTTTAATCCGTCGTCAAGCCGGCGTATGGTGATGCTGGCCATACATCAATGATAGCAGTGCAATCACCTATGCCGTGCCGCCGACAGTCATGCGATCGATCCTAAGAGTCGGAATCCCCACGCCCACGGGGACGCTCTGGCCTTCCTTCCCGCACACGCCGATGCCTTCGTCGAGCCGGAGGTCGTTGCCCACCATGCTGACGTACTTGAGGGCCTCGGGACCGTTGCCGATCAAAGTCGCATTGCGGACCGGGCGGGTGAGTTTGCCCTCTTCGATGAGGTAGCTCTCGGAGGCCGAGAACACGAAGTTACCGCTGGTGATGTCCACCTGGCCGCCGCCGAAGTTCACGCAATACAGGCCCTTGGGTACGGAGCGGATGATGTCGGCAGGGTCGCTTTCCCCGGCCAGCATGAAGGTGTTAGTCATGCGGGGCATGGGGATGTGGGCATAGCTTTCGCGGCGGCCGCTGCCGGTGGATTCCGAGCCGAGCAGCGAGCTGGACAGCTTGTCCTGCAGGTAGCCGCGGAGAACGCCCTTTTCGATGAGTACGTTGCGCTGGGTGGGATGCCCTTCATCGTCCACATTGAGCGAGCCGCGGCGGCTGTTGATGGTGCCATCGTCGATGACGGTACAAAGTTCGCTGGCGACCTTCTGGCCAATGCGGCCGCTGAAGGCGGAGACACCCTTGCGGTTGAAGTCGGCCTCGAGACCGTGGCCGACGGCTTCGTGGAGAAGGATTCCCGGCCAACCGGGGCCGAGGACCACCGTCATTTCGCCGGCGGGAGCGTCCACGGCATCGAGCATGGTGATGGCCTCGCGGGCGGCCTCGGTGGCGAAGTGCTCGGGGGGTTTTTCGTTCAGGAAGAAGCCCAACTCCACCCTTCCTCCGCCGCCGGCGTGGCCGCGCTGGGGAATCCCGCCATTCTGGCGCGCGAGGGCGGACACGCTGAGACGGGCGAGCGGCTGGCGGTCAAGGGTCAACACCCCCTCGCTGGTGGCGACCAGCACATGACGGAGGTTGTCGGCATAGGCGGCCTGTACTTGGAAGATGCGGGAGTCGTATGCACGCGCGGCACGGTCGGCCCGTTTCACGAGTTCCACCCGTTCGGCGAATGCCGTTTCGGTCGGGGCCACCAGTACCGGGTAGAGGTTGTGGCGAGTACCCTCATTCAGATCGAATTTATCGACTTTGCTGGGGCCGGCAGCGATGTGGGCGGCCACGTGGGCGGCCTTGCGGATCTTATCTGGCGAGAGGTCATCGCTATAGGCGTAACCCGTGCGTTCGCCGACAATCACCCTTACTCCCACGCCCATGGAAACACCCTGGGCGGCGCTCTTTACCATGGACTCGTCGATCGAAATGGAGCTGGTGAGCAGGTACTCAAAGTACAGATCGGCGTAATCCCCTCCTTGGGAGAGAGCGTCGGCCAGGTAATTTTCGAGGTCCTGGCGGGTGATGTTGAACCGTGTGGCAAAAATCGACTCTGCGAACTGCATGATTTCAGGCTACCATGCCCGTTTCGGGCGGGGTTTTGCTGGAGGGATCGGGAAGCTACCCGAATTTACATCTGAAATAATGGGGTTAGTGATGTGTGCAACGACGCGGCATTCCAGGGCGCTGGCCCGGAAGAGCCATCGGGGATCCGGGATTGGAGCGCATCTTCCGGCCCGGCAGGACCAGGTTTTGCTTTCCCAATCAAAGCTTTGTAACCTGTCTACTGGCCGGTACGCCTATCCAGACGGAGTCATCAGGGTTTCCGGATGCCGGCACTCTTAGCCATGGTGCCGCATGCTGGTTGATTTCGAGTTGATCAAGCGGGCCCAGAAGGGCGACGGGGCGGCATTCAACGAAGTCGTACTGGCATATCGGAAGCGAATTCTGGGGACGATCTCGCGATTGATCGCCCACCCGGAAGATGTCGAGGATGTCGCGCAGGAAGTCTTTTTGCGGCTTTATTTTTCACTCGACCAATTGCGGGCTCCGGAGGTCTTTGAACCTTGGTTGTATCGCCTGACGCAAAACGCAGCTTACGATTATCTTCGGAAGCAGCGGCGGCGTCAGGAGTTCCGGATGTCCGACCTGTCCGAGCAGCAGGTGGTCATGGCCGATGCCATGGCGGGCGGGAAGGCGGAACAGAGCGACCAGCATCAGAAGAAGATCCGGGAGAGCGTCGATGCGCTCCTCGGGGCGGTTTCGGAAGCGGACCGTATCTTATTGATGCTCAAGGAGGTAGAAGGTCTGTCGTTGAAGGAACTGGAAAAGATCTACAAGGTCAACGAGAACGCTTTGAAGGTTCGGTTGTTTCGGGCCAGGCAACGGGTTTTAAAAGCTTTTGGAGCAGGAGATAAGGGAGGCACCCGGCCAAAACCGGGTGAGTAGCGGTATTATGGATTCGATGCACGGCAATCAGGAAGAGAGACTGGATGCCCTGTTCCGGGCATACCGCGCTGCGTGCCCCGAACCGGAGGCCAGCGCGAACTTCATGCCGGAACTCTGGCGCAAGATTGAAGCGCGTCAAAAGGTGACGTTTTCATTCGGCCGTATGGCGAACGCCTTCGTGACGGCGGCATTGGCCCTGACGATTGCCTTGGGCGTTTACATGTCCGTGCCCAACGCCAACCCCTATTCGCCGCAATCGTATGTTGAGGCGCTGGCGGAAGCCAATCCGCTGGATACCCCGGATATCGTTGCACCGGTGCACATCGACCGGACGGATCCGGGCCGTTAGAGCGGACCCATGCCCAAATCCAAATGGTCGGCGTTCCTTTCTCTGTTTCTGGTGTTTTTCAGCGGGGCGGTTCTGGGTGCGTTTGCGTACCGCCTCTACACCGTGAATACTACCGTTGCCTTTAACCCGGGCGTTCCCCCGAGAAAGGCCGGTCCGGATGAGGTTCTGCGGCAACGTCTGGCGGAGATGCGCGACCGGGTTAAGGCAGACGACCAGCAATTGGAGCAGATCAAACAGGTCTATGCCGAGACACGCGACCAGTATGACCGTATCCGCCAGAAAATGAACGAGGAAGGCCACGCAATCGACGAGAACCAGGTGGCCAAAATCAAGTCGATTCTGCGGCCCGATCAGATTCCGGTCTACGACCAGGTCCGGGCCGAGCATGAAGCGGCTCGCAGGCGCCGCATGCAGCAGCGCGATCAACCCGAACACAAATAAAGCCGGGATTTCAGACGTGAAAAAAGGGCCGGAAACACACGGCCCTTTTTCTGTTTGCGGTGAATTCGGTGGAGTCCGCTTACGCCGCGGGCTGCGGCTTCTTTTCCTTGTCGCCGCGAGTCGCCTTGTACTTCTTTTCGAAGCGGTCGATACGTCCGGCTGTGTC
>Ga0335081_10006248_pt1 | contig 18947 bp, 16 predicted proteins | sample Lox_Sample_35_FD_206713 | JGI IMG/M metagenome (GOLD analysis project Ga0335081, IMG submission 206713) | Soil microbial communities from Loxahatchee National Wildlife Refuge, Florida, United States - Lox_Sample_3.5 | ecosystem: Environmental > Terrestrial > Soil > Wetlands | place: USA...
CTCGAGGGCGGCAACACCAGGAGATGCAGCCGCTCGAGATCGAGCTCGGTCCCCGGCGCGAAGCGCCAGAAAACGATAAGCACGCACTGCAGCAAAGCGCCAATCCAGACGAGACGATCGAAGCGCGGATACCGCCACGCGATCCCTGCGTAGAGTGCGGCGAGAGCGGCGGCGAAGGCGAGCGAGCGCAGATCGTAGCCCGCGAGCTCCACGAGCCCCCACATCCCCAGCGCCGCCAGCCCCGACGCGACCCAGCCTGCGATGCGCCGGGGATTGAAGCCGGAGGCGTCGTCGACCGCGCCCGCGACGAAGAGGAAGAGGAGCGGCATCGCCAGCAGATAGGGCCCGAGCGTCCAGACGAGCTCGCTCCAGGTTAACATCGCCACGATGGCCCAGAAGCTCGCGCCCGCGAGCGCGAGCCAGGCAAGCCAGCCCCAGCCGCGCCAGCGCAAGAGTGCCGTGCTGCCCGCGGTGGCGACGGCGATGTAGCCGAGAAGGCCGAGCGGCGACGGCTCCGGCGTCGAGACCAGCATCGGAACCGCATAGACGCCGGCGATCCCGAGCCAGGCCATCATCACGCCATGCAGCAGCGACAGGAGTACCGTCGCGACGGCGACGACGGTCAGCAGCGCGAACGCCACGAGGGGACCCAGGAAATGATAGAGCTCGTAGGCGGCGAAGATGCTCGCGAAGAGACTGACCGAGCCCGCCGAGGCAAGCGCCGCGGGGATGGTCTCCGTCCGCGTTGCGCCCACGAGCGGCAGATGCACGTCCCGCTCGCGTATCCATTCCGCAAGCACCCACAGGAGAAGGCCGAGCAGAACCCCCGCGATAACGCGGGCTACCGGGCCGAACCAGCCCTGCTCGATCGAGTACTTCACCAGGAAGACCGCGCCGAGCGCCAAGGCGATGCCGCCGAGCCAGACGGCCCAGCGCTGCATCACCCGCGACTCCAGGCTCTCGCGCGCGACCGCGGGCGCCGGTGTGGCCGCCGGCGGCGGTGTCGCCGTCGGCTGCACCGAGGCCGGCGCAGGCTTGGGCGTGGGCGCGGGCGCAGCAACCGAAGTGGGCCGCGCTGCGGCATGCCCGCCCTCCAGCGCCGCGACACGGCGGCCCAGCTCCGTGAGAAGCCGGTCGGTACGGCCGCGCTCGCGCAGGAAAAGCACCAGCAGTACCGGCACGCCAATGAGTGCCAGGAGCAGCAGCAAGCCCAGAAGAAGCAGGAATGCTTCCACCGACGCCCCCTCCCCTGCCGCTCATCTTCGACTGTGGGACCGCTTCGCGCAACCGCGAAGGCTAGGACTGGTCGCCCATCTTGAGGGCTGCGATGAAGGCGGATTGCGGGATCTCGACCTTGCCGAATTGCCGCATGCGCTTCTTGCCCTCCTTCTGCTTCTCCAGGAGCTTGCGCTTGCGGGTGATGTCGCCGCCGTAGCACTTCGCGAGCACGTCCTTGCGGAGCGCCTTGACGGTCTCGCGCGCGATGATGCGTCCGCCGATTGCGGCTTGGATCGCGATCTGGAAGAGCTGGCGCGGGATCAGATCCTTGAGGCGCTCGCAGAGCGCCCGTCCGCGCCGTTCCGCCTGCACGCGGTGCACAATGAGCGAGAGCGCGTCCACGGGCTCGCCGTTGACGAGGATGCTCATGAGCACGAGATCGCCCGCCTCGTAGCCTTGGATCTGATAGTCGAAACTCGCGTAGCCGCGGCTCACGGATTTGAGCCGGTCGTAGAAGTCGAAGACGACCTCGTTGAGCGGCAAGTGATAGACCACCATTGCGCGGCTTCCGGCGTAGGTCAGGTCCTTCTGCACGCCGCGCCGCTCCTCGCAAAGCGCCAACACGGAACCCAGGAACTCGTCCGGCACCAGAATCGTCGCGCGGATCCAGGGCTCCTCGATGTGGTCGATCTTGACGGGATCGGGCATGTCCGCGGGGTTGTGCAGCTCCTTCATCTCGCCGTTGGTAAGATAGATACGATAGACGACGGAGGGCGCCGTCGTCACGAGATCGAGATCGAACTCGCGCTCGAGCCGCTCCTGGATGATCTCGAGGTGAAGGAGACCCAGGAAGCCGCAGCGGAAACCGAAGCCCAGCGCCGCCGAGGTCTCGGGCTCGTAGTTGAAGCTCGCGTCGTTGAGGCGGAGCTTCGCGAGGCTCTCGCGGAGCTTGCCGTAATCGTTGGCGTCCGACGGAAAAAGTCCGCAAAAGACGACGGGCTGCACGGGGCGGAAGCCCGGCAGAGGCTCCGGCGCGGGACGGCGCTCTTCCGTCAGCGTGTCGCCGATGCGGCAATCCGCGACCGCCTTGATCCCCGCCGTGATGAATCCGACCTCGCCGGGGCCGAGCTCGTCGACGGGCGTTCCCTTGGGCGTGAAGATGCCGACGCGCTCGACGCTGTGACTCGCTCCCGTCGCCATCATGCGGATCTTGAGTCCAGGCTTGAGCACGCCGTCCTTGACGCGCACGAGCGTCACGACGCCGAGATAGGAATCGTACCAGCTATCGATGAGCAGCGCCTTGAGCGGCGCAGCGGCATCGCCCTTGGGCGGCGGCAGGCGCTCCGTCAGTGCTTCCAGCACGCCCTCGATGTTGACGCCGGTCTTGGCGGAGATCTCGACGGCGCCCGAGGTGTCGAGGCCGATCACGTCCTCGATCTGCTGCTTGACGCGCTCGGGCTCGGCCGAAGGCAGGTCGATCTTGTTGAGGACGACAACGATCTCGTGCCCGGCATCGATTGCCTGGTAGACGTTGGCGAGCGTCTGCGCCTCCACACCCTGGCTCGCATCCACGACGAGAAGCGAGCCCTCGCAGGCTGCGAGCGAGCGGCTCACCTCGTAGGCGAAGTCGACGTGGCCCGGCGTATCCATGAGATTGAGCTCGTAGGTCTCGCCGTTCCTGGCCTTGTAGGTGAGGCGCACGGTCTGCGCCTTGATGGTGATGCCGCGCTCGCGCTCGATATCCATGCTGTCGAGCACCTGCTCGCGCATCTCGCGCTGCTCGAGCGCACCGCAGCGCTCGATCAAGCGATCGGCAAGCGTGGACTTGCCGTGATCGATGTGCGCGATGATCGCGAAATTGCGGATATGGGCGAGGTCGGTCATGGGGTCGGTCTACGAAGTGGCCAGGAACATAGGGGCGGACGAGCCGAGGCGCAATCGCCGCGCGCGCTGGTTCGAAGACCGCCGCCCGGATCGCGTGCTAATCTAGGAGAGATTAACCATGAGGCAGCGCCCATGAAGATCGCATCCATCGAGACTCGGATCGTGCAGCTTCCGGCGGAAGAGCCGCTGGCGGGGATGCCTGAGAATCCGGCGGCGACGCGGCCTTTCGTCACGCTGGAGATGCGGACGGACGACGGTGTCACAGGGATCGGCGTCACCTATTTCGGCGGTCCGCTGACACGCGCGTTGCGAGCGGCGGTCGATGCGCTGGGCGAGCTCGCGATCGGGGAGGACCCACTGCGCACCGAACGCATCGCGATGAAGCTCCACGAGGCCGCGAGCGCCTCCGGGCCCGCGGGCGTCTTCACCCTCGCGCTCTCCGCGATCGACATGGCGCTCTGGGACATCAAGGGGAAGGCGCTGGGAGAGCCGCTTTGGAAGCTTTTGGGCGGAGCACGCGAGCGCGTCCCGACCTATGCGAGCGGCGCGATGATGCGCGGGCTGACATTGGAGCAGACGATCGAGGCCGCAGGCCGGCTCAAGGAGAAGGGCTGGCGCGAGGCGAAGATGCAGCTCGCGCTTCCGGGACAGACCTCGCCCGCGCGCGAGATCGACCGCGCTCGCCGCGTGCGCGACGCGATAGGCCCCGAGATCAAGCTCATGATCGACATAAACCAGCGCTGGCGCGTCGACCAGGCGATCGATATCGGCCGCCGACTCGAGGACCTCGACCTCACCTGGCTCGAGGATGTGACGGTGGCTGACGACTTCGAGGGCCTCGCCCGTGTCACGGACGCGCTCGCGACGCCGGTCGCGGGCGGCGAATACGTCTGGGGCATCGTGCCCTTCCGCCACATGATCGAGGCCCGCTCTGTCGACATCGTCATGATCGACCTCGTGCGCGTCGGCGGGATCGGCCCCTGGCTCAAGGTCGCGGGCATGGCGGAAGCGCACAATCTTCCGGTGGTGAGCCATCTCATCCCGGAAGTGCACGTGCACTTGATCGGCGCGATCCCGAACGGCCTCACCGTCGAGTACATGCCCTGGCTAACGCGCCTCTTCCGCGAAGTACCGCAGCAGCAGAACGGTGAGCTCGTGATGCCGACGAAGCCGGGGCTCGGGCTCGAGTTCGATGCGGAGACATTGGGGCGGTATGCCGTTGCCTAGGGTTCACCAAAGTAGAGAGGAGAGACTGAGGTGAGACACACGATCATCGTCGGTCTGGCACTAATTCTTGGCATGGCAGGATCGAATTCAGGAGAGGCGCAGCCGATGACGACATCGACTCCAACGACAAGAATTCTTGCGATCGGAACGATCAATCCAGGCGTGGATCAGGCCAAAGTATCCGCGATCCTGCCGAATGAGGTCCGGGAAACCGTTGACCTCTATTTGGATGGAAAGATCGAGCAGTGGTATTCGCTGCAGGATCGCCCGGGCGTCGCATTCATCCTGAATGTCACGGACCCCGCTGCGGCACACGAGATGCTCGAGAAACTACCGCTTGGGCAGGCTCATCTCATGAGCTTCGAACTGATCCCACTCGGCCCGCTCAAACCGCTTCGCCAGCTCCAAGGAATGATGCGACAGCCTTAGCCGGACCGGCGAAGCGGCCAGTACCAACGACGAAATTGACGCTGGAGCCCCTCGATGCAGGCCGCACACATGCCCTGCTGCGTGCCCTCAGTCCAGCGACGTCGCGAGCGTCACGCTGAGATGCGCAAGCGGGAGCTCCGTCTCCTCCGCCCAGCCGTTGAAAATCTCCTGCACCGCCGCGCGGCCCGTCTTCCCCTTGGGCTCGCCCTTGAAGGCGCCCCAGTGGTTGAGCGCCTTCACCACCGCGTCGGTTAGGATGAAGGTGTCCTTCCCGGCCATGCGCAGGAAATAAGCGCCGGAATTGCCACCGAGCTGCTGGAAGCGCTTGGCGAGATCCTCCCAAAGGCCGACCACGCGCTCGCTCGGCCACTCCGCGAGATAGCGCCCGAAGCTCCCGTGCTCCTCGAGGAGATTGCAGATGGCGGCGGCATTGGCGTGCACGGCCTTGAGTTTCCCCAGGTGCCGGATGACCCGCCGGTCGCCCATCAGCGCCTCGACCGCTTCGTCGCTCATCGCGCGCACGCGCCGCGGCTCGAAGCCGTGGAAGATCTTCTCGAAGGCCGGCCACTTCGCATCGACCATGTCGTGACGCAGCCCCGCGCGAAAGATGCGCAGCGCCATCAGCGAGAAGTAGCGATCGTCGGAGACGCGGCGCAGCGCGGCGGGGGACTTCACCTTGGGGAGCCGCCGCGCGAGCGCGACCGCACCGAGGCGCTTCTCCGCCGCCTTCTCGATCCGCGCGAACCCGACCATGTCTCAGCTCCTGAGGACGCCCCCGGTCGCCTTCGAGACCTGCTCCACGAGCTTCTTGCTAAAGCCCTCGAGCGCCGCCTCCGTGAGCGTCGCGTCCTGCGGCTGCAGCGTCACCTGGATCGCGAGCGACTTCTTGCCCTCGGGTAGGCCCTTGCCCTCATAGATATCGAAGAGGCGGACCTCGGCGACGAGCTTCTTGTCGGCGGCGCGCGCCGCGCGCAGGAGCTTCTCCGCGGGCAAGTCGCGGTCGACGACGAAGGCGAAATCGCGCTCCACGGGCTGGAACGGCGAGAGCCGCAGCAGCGGGCGCGCCTTCCCGGTCTTGGCGCGCGGCAGCGGGACGATGTCGAGATGCACCTCGAAGGCCGCGACCGTCGCCTTGGCGCCCAACGCTTGCGCGACGCGCGGGTGCAGCTCCCCGAACTGCGCGAGCACTGCGGCGCCGAGCCGGAGGCTCGCGGAGCGTCCCGGGTGGTACCAGTGTGGCGCGTCGGTCGTGACCTGGAGGTTCTCGACCGGTGCGCCCGCCGCCGCAAGTGCCGCAAGCGCGTCGGCCTTTGCGACGAGCGCGTCAACGGGACGACCGCCGTCGCGCCAATGCCGCGGGCCCGTGCGGCCCATGCGCAGGCCTGCCGCCACGGTCGATTGACCTTCGGGCGTGTCGTCGCGGTATTGCGGACCGACCTCGAAGAGCGCTGCATCCATGAGGCCGCGATCGGCGTTCGCCTGCGCCGCCGCAACGAGGCTCGGCAGGATCGAGGGCCGCATCACGTCGAGATCGGCGCTGATGGGATTGACGAGCGTGAGCGACGCGGCTCCGCCGCCGAAGAGCTCGGCCTGCGCCTTCGCGATGAATGAGTAGGTCACGGCCTCGACGAGGCCGCGGCTCGCGAGCGCGCGGCGCACGGTGACGGCGCGCTTCTGCGCGGGGCTCAGCGCGGGACGCGGGAGCGGCGTCTCCCGCGGCAGCGTGACCACGGGGATGTGCTGGTAGCCGTGCACCCGCAGCACCTCCTCCACGAGATCGGCCTCGCCGACGATGTCGCCGCGCCAGGACGGCGGCTCGACCGCGAAACCGCCCTCGCGCGCGCTCAGCGTGAAGCCGAGGGCCTCGAGGATGCGCCGCGACTCCGTTGCCGGCACCTCAAGCCCGCCAAGCGTCCGCGTGCGCTCCGGGCGGAAGACGTAGCTCCGGTGCCAGTCCGGAATTCCCCCGGCGATCGAGATCTCCGAGGGCTCGCCGCCGCAGAGCTCGAGGATCATCCGTGTCGCAATCTCGGTTCCCGGCAGCACCATATCGGGGTCGAGGCCGCGTTCGAAGCGGTAACGCGCGTCGGACTGGATGCCGAGCCGGCGTCCGGTCGCGGCCGTGCGCACGGGATCGAAGAGCGCAGCCTCGATGAGGACGCTTTTTGTCTCGGCGGTGCAGCCGGTGGCGGCGCCGCCGATGACGCCGCCGAGGCTTTGCGGGCCGTTCGCGTCCGCAATCACCGTGACCTCGGAGTCGAGCTCGTAGACCTTGCCGTTGAGCGCGAGCATCGCCTCGCCCGGACGCGCCGCGCGCACCGCGAGGTCGCCCACGAGTTTGTCGGCGTCGAAGACGTGCAGCGGGCGCCCGATGTCGAAGGTGAGAAAGTTCGTGATGTCGACAAGTGCCGAGATCGGGCGCAAACCGATCGCCTCGAGCCGCGCCTTGAGCCAATCCGGGCTCTCGACGTTCTTGACGTTGCGGATGAGGCGGCTCACGAAGAGCGGGCAGGCCGCCTCGTCGGGACCGGCGAGATGGACCGCCTTCGGTTCCGGAAACTTGCCGGGCACCGGCGTCGCATCGAGGGCGCGGAGCGCGCCGAGGCCCGCCGCCGCAAGATCGCGCGCGATGCCGCGTGCGCCAAGGCAGTCCGCGCGATTGGGCGTCACCTTCACGTCGAGCACGGGATCGTCGAGGCCGAGCACGGCGGCGAAGGGCTCGCCCACCCGCGCACGCGGGGGCAGATCGATGATCCCCTCGTGATCCTCTGAAATTCCCATCTCATAGGCCGAGCACAGCATTCCCTTGGAAGCGACGCCGCGGATGGTCGACTCCTTGAGGAGCAGCTTGGTGCGCGGGATCACGGTCCCCACGGGCGCGAAGACGCCGAGCATCCCCGCCCGCGCATTTGGCGCGCCGCAGACCACCTGCACCTGCTCCTTCCCGGTATCGACGATGCACACCTTGAGGCGATCGGCGTCGGGGTGGCGTTCTGCCGAGACGACGCGCGCGACGGTGAAGGCGCGGAGCTCTCCCGCGCGGTCCTCGATCGACTCCACCTCGAGTCCCAGCATCACCAGCGCCGGAACGATCTCGTCGAGGCCCGCGCCGGTGTTGAGGTGCGTCTTGAGCCAACCCAGCGTGAGCTTCATCGCTGCAATCCCCCGACCATCGAGGGCACTTCGAGCGGCAGGAAGCCGTAATGCCGGAGCCACCGGAGATCGCTGTCGAAGAACGGCCTGAGGTCGGGGATGCCGTATTTCAGCATCGCAATGCGCTCGATCCCCATCCCGAAGGCGAAGCCCTGATACTCCGCGGGGTCGACGCCGCAGACTTCCAGCACCTTCGGATGCACCATCCCGCTGCCGAGAATCTCGAGCCAGTCGCCGCCCGCGCCGATCTTTAGCCCGCCACCCTCGCGCGAGCAGCCGATATCGACCTCGGCCGAGGGCTCCGTGAACGGGAAGTAGCTCGGGCGGAACCGCACGGGGAGATCGTCGACCTCGAAAAAGGCACGGCAGAACTCGATGAGGCAGCCCTTCAAGTGCCCCATATGCGTCGAGCGGTCGATCACGAGACCCTCGACCTGATGGAACATCGGGCTGTGCGTCGCATCGTGGTCGCTGCGGAAGGTGCGTCCGGGGACGATGATGCGGATCGGCGGCCGCTCCGCGAGCATGGTGCGGATCTGTACCGGCGAGGTGTGCGTGCGTAGCACCTTTCGGCTCCCGTGCTCGCCCGGGAGATAGAAGGTGTCCTGCTCCTGCCGCGCGGGATGCTCCGGCGGGATGTTGAGGGCGGTGAAATTGTAGAAGTCGGTCTCGATGTGCGGACCTTCCGCGACCTCGAAGCCCATCTCGCCGAAAATTGCGGTGAGCTCGTCGATGGTCTGACTGATCGGATGAATGCGCCCCTCGCCACCGATCTCCACCGGGAGCGTCACGTCGACCTTCTCGCCGGCGAGCCGCCGCTCGAGCTCGCTGTGGAGGAGGCGATTGGCCGCCGTGGAAATCGCCGCTTCGACCTCGTCCTTCAGCCGATTGAGCGCGGCACCCGCCGCGCGGCGCGCATCGGCCTCTAGCGAGCCCAGCATCTTCATGAGGGTCGTGATCCGACCCTTGCGGCCGAGTGCGGAGACCCGCGCTTCCTCGAGAGCCTCGCGGCTCTCGGCGCCGGATACGGCATCGAGGATCTCGCGGCGCAGCGGCTCCAGTTCTTTCTCGTTCATCCCGTCACCATCGCATCCCATCGCAGCATAACAAAAGGGGCCGGAAACGGCCCCTTTTCTCCTCGCGGTCGGGACATTCACGTCCCGAGTGTGCGCGCCTGTCGGCGGGGCCTAGCGGCAGGTCCCGGGACTAAATCGCTGGGGGGCGCGGCCGCTCATCCCGCCGTCACTTCGCGAGCGCCGAGCGCGCGCTCTCGACGATCGACTTGAAGGCCTCAGGCTCGCGCGCGGCGAGATCCGCCAGCACTTTGCGGTCGATCTCGATCCCTGCCCGCTTCATGCCGTTCATGAACTCGGAGTAGGTCAGCCCCTCCGCGCGCACGCCCGCATTGATGCGCTGGATCCAGAGCGAGCGGAAGGTCCGCTTCTTCGCGCGGCGGTCGCGATAGGCGTAGCGCAGCCCCTTCTCGACCTTCTCGATGCCGACGCGGAAGGCGTTCTTGGCGCGCCCGCGATAGCCCTTGGCGAGCTTCAGGACCTTCTTGTGACGGGCGCGGGCCGTCACGCCCCGTTTGACGCGTGCCATGGCTCAGCCCCGTATGTACGGCATGTAGGTGAGAACGAGTCCGGCATCGCCTGGCCGCAGGATCTCGGAGCCGCGGGCCTTGCGCTTCATCTGCTTAGGCTTGCTGATGAGGCGGTGCCGCTTGTGCGCGGGCTTGAATTTGATCTTGCCCGTCGCGGTGCGCTTGAATCGCTTCTTCGCACCGCTCTTGGTCTTCATCTTGGGCATTTTCGTCCTTTCAGGAAGGAGAGGAGGATCGGCGACGAGGCATGCCCATGCGCCATTGCGCGAGCCAGCCGCCGGGCTCAAGGCCGCGGGTTATAGCGGCGAAGGCCCGGAAACGCAAGGCGCGGGTTGACGGCGGAGAGCGTGGCCTCTAAGGTGCGCCCGCCATGACGAGAACCCTTTCCACGCCGCGGTCGTTTTTTACGGCCTATTGGTACTGCGGGTACATCCCGGCGGCCTAGGATCGTGCACTCTCGTTAGGACATCCAAAGCCGCCCCGATCCCGGCGGCTTTCGTGTTTCTGGCACCCCCAATTGCAGCGAAATCCGCCCTCGGTACGGCCTCTCTGAAAGAGGAGGCAAGAAATGGTCGATTTCGACGTGATCACCGGCCCCGGCCCGGCCGCTCTTCCGAGCACGGCCCCGCCGCCCGCGAAGGATAAAGCAGCGTCGGGCAAGCCCGAGGAGCGGCCTCGCGAGGTCCCGCCGACACGCGAGGTCAAGCGGCCCGGCTCCCCGTGAGCTTGTCGAGCAAAAGGGCGAGATCGCGCGAGAGCTCGCGTCCCTTCGCTCCGCCGTCGCCGCTGAGGCGCTGGTCGATGATGAGGTGCAGAGCATCCGCATGGGCGGCGATTGCGCGCTGAATGCGCGGGCGCGGCGTGGGCTCGTGGTCGAGAAGCGCGCACAGCGAGGCCGCGATGGTCGTGACGAGCGGGTAGCCCAGGGTCGCGGCGTTCCCCTTGAGGCCGTGTGCGATCCGATAGAGTTCCGTCCTGGCCTCGGCATCTGTCGGCGTCGCGACCAAGCGCCGAGCCAAGGCACCGAGCGTCTCGATCTGCTCGCGCGCGAGGTCTGGATACTTCTCGCTCAGCGTCTTGAGGATGCGGCCGACCTCGGCGACACAGGCGGGATCGAGAGAGAAGCTGCCGGCCTCGCGCGCGAGGCGATCGCAAGCCGGAGTGACCTCGACCGCGTCGTCGGCGTTAGGCATCGCCGCCCGCCTCGCCCGCGCCGGCGATGCGCCGGTCGGCGCCGTCGTGCGGGCGCAAGCGGCGCCGGCGATCGGGGCCGACATATTTCGTCGTGCGGATGAAGGAGCGAGGATGCCGGATCACCAGCTCCAGCTTCGCAGCGATGTCCCGTACCGAGACGGGCTTGACCAGAAATTCCGTCACCCCGGCATCGCGCGCTTCCTTGACACGGTGCGCTTGCGAGTGGCCCGTCAACATGACGACGGGCACCTTCGGATCGGGGCTGTCTTCGCCTTTGCGCAGGAGCCGGACGAAGTCGAGCCCGTCCAGCGGGTTCATGAGCCAATCCACGAAGACGATGTCCGGCCGCGCATCCCGCATCGCGCGGAATGCGCTACCCGCGTCCGCGACCGGCCGCACCTTGCCGACGCCGAGTCCGCGCAGGATCGCCTTGACGATCGCGAGCGAATGCGGATCGTCGTCGATCACGAGAACGTCGAGCTGCGCCAGGCCGTTGGTCTCCGCCTCGCCCATGGCGGCAGTACAACTGACCGCCCGTTAAGAATTTGCTATCCCCATCCACCCCAAATCCCCTTCGATCGGCCTAAGACCCTATTGCCGCACGGCAATCCGCCTGCCCTATTCGAGCGTCTCGAGGAGCCGGAGGAGCAGGTGGGCACGGGGCTCGAGCGAGGAAATGAGGATGTGCTCGTGCTCGGCGTGGGCGCCCGCGCCGACGGCGCCGAGCCCATCGAGGGTGGGGATCCCCATCGCCGCCGTGAAATTCCCGTCGCTCCCGCCGCCGGTGAGCATTTCCGGTAGCTCGAAGCCGATCTCGGCCGCCAGCCCCTTGGCATGCTCGTAGAGAGCGGCGACGCCGGCGTCGCGCACGAAGGCGGGGCGGTTTACGCCGCCCTCGATCATGAGCGTCACGTCCTTCCCCAGCGGACGCAGCGCCTTGATGCGATCGACGAGCTCGGCCGCGGTGGCGCCGTCGGGGCAGCGGAAATCGATCTCTGCGGAAGCATGGGCGGGGACGACGTTGGCGAAGCCCCGCGTACCGCCCATGGCGACGCCGACATTGACGGTGATGCCGCGCTCGTAGTCCGTCATTGCCTCGAGCGCGACGATCTGGCGCGCGAGCTCCGCGACGGCGCTCCGGCCGAGCTCGTGATTGGCGCCGGCATGCGCTGCAACGCCGGTCACCTCGAGATCGAAGCGGCCGACCGCCTTCCGCGCCGTCACCACCGCGCCGTTGGGGCGCCCGGGCTCCAGCACCAGCGCGTATTTGGCACCGCGCGCGGTCTCCTCTATGAGCGCGCGCGAGGTGGGGCTCCCGATCTCCTCGTCCGCCATGAAGAGGAAAGTGATCGGCAATCGCGTCTCCCGAGCCTGCCTCACGAGATGGCGATAGACGTAGAAGCCCATATAGCCGCCGGACTTCATATCGTAGATGCCGGGCCCGGTGACCTTGTCGCCCTCGACGGTGAAGGGCTTGCGCGCGAGCGTGCCCTTCTCCCAGACCGTGTCGAGATGCGAGACGAGGACAATGCCCGGTCCGCCGCCGCCCCAGGGCGAGCGCGCGCGGATGTGGTCGCCCTTGCCGTCGCGGCCGGGCACGCGCTCGACCTTGGCGCCGAGCGCCGCGAGATCATGACAGACCTTGTCGACGAGAACGTTGACGGCCGCGGCGTCCGTGCTCGGCGTCTCGATCTCCACCCAAGTGCGAATGCCCTCGAGCATCTCGCCGGCATCGATGCGCGGCCTATTGCTACCGCTCGGCTCGGACATGCGCGCAACTCCCCCAATGAAGTGCGCGCAAGCTAGCGCCTCGCGCGCCTCAGCGATAGGCCCAGAGCCCCTTCTTGAGCGAGCGCGCCACGCCCTCGGCCCCACGGTAGTCCTGGGTCTGCCGGGGATCGTCGAGCGCGAGACCCTCGCCGACGAGAAATCCCGCGATGTCGACGCCTTTGTCGTCGAGGCAGATGCGCGCGGGTCCATGTGCAGCCGAGCCCGGCGGCGCGGCGCAGGTGATGCTGGCGCTGTGTGCGAGCCGATCCGCCAGCACCTGCCCCGCGACCTCGCTGCAGGGCCGCGGCTCTCCGGCCCCGAGCCGGCACTGATCGCCCTGCCCTGGCGAGGCGATGCCGAAGAGGCGCACCGAATGCCCCTGCACCGCAAGCGTTACCGTGCCCGTCGCCTGAGCGGGCCCGCTGAGCGTCGCGGGTGTCGGCGGCGCTGTCGCCTGCTGTGCGCGCGCGGGTGCTGGCGGACTCACAGCGGGCAGCGCGGGCGGGCTCGGAGCGGGCGGCGCTGCCTGGGGCGGAGCACGGCCGACGGGATTGCCGCTGCGATCTTCCATGGTGACGTGCGGGACCGGCGCCGTGCGGTAGTCCGGCACGGGATGCACCGGCTGCACCGGCACGTCTTGCTCCGGAAGCGGTGGTAGTGCGGGCGATGCAGGCGGTGGCGCTGGCTCGGGCGGTGGCGGGACCGCTGCCTCTTGCGGCGGAGGCACAGGCTCGGGCGGCGGCGATGGGGGTTCGGGCTTAGGAGGCTCGGGTGCTGGCGCGACAGCCGGCGCAGGTGCCGGAGGCGGCTCCTCGCGCTTCAGCGACAGCGAGATCAACGCGACCGCTGCGGCGATCCCCACGCAAGCGAGGAGCCATCTGCGCACCGGTTCGCCTCCTTGGGTGCGTCGCCGCTCAAGGCGCGAGCGCTGCCACCACGCGGCCGATGAAACCTTCGGTCGCCGCGGGATCGAGCCAGCGCATCACCGCGACGATGCCCGTCGCGGGATCGATCCAGGTGGCGTTGCCGCCGGCGCCGATCGCAAAGACGCTCTCGGGGGAGGCGCTCTTGTAGCGGCTGCGGCCGGTATTGAGCCACCAGAGATATCCGTATTGCGGATTGAGCGCCGCAGGCCGTGTCGAAGCCGCGACCCAGCTCTCCGACAGAATGCGCTGCTCGCCCCAGCGGCCGCGTCCGAGGAAAAGGAGCCCGATCCTCGCTTGATCCTCGGCGTGGATGGCGACGCCGCCGCCCCAGTGGCTGCCGCCGGGCACGGAGGTCATGGGGCGCCCGTCGATCTCCACTGTCGAATTGCGATAGCCCCACCACTCCCAGCTCGCGGAGGCGCCGATCGGCGTCATGATTGTCTCCTTGAAGACTTCCGGGAGCGGTCGGCGGAAGAGCCGCATCAGCGCGAGCGAGAAGCGGTTGACGCGGACGTCGTTGTATTCCCAGAAGCCGCCGGGCGGCTCGAGGTCGCGATGCGTGCCCTTCCTCTTCGCGGCGGCGGCCGTGCCCTCGATCGAGAGGCTACGATTGCGATCGACGAGGTCGGGCTTGTCCCAGAGCGTGCCCTCCCACTCAGAGGTCTGTTGCAGGAAGTGCTCCCACTCGATCCTGTCGTTGTGCGGGGGCTCGAAGCCCCCGTCCTGAATGCGCTGCCCCACGCGCTCGTGCACATCCGGGAGCAGGCCGCGCTCGTGCGCGACGCCCGCGAGCAGGCTCAGATAGCTCTTCGCGACCGAGAAAGTGAGATCGACCTGACGGGTGTCGCCCCAGCGCGCGACGAGCTTTCCGTGGCGCGTGATAAGTCCGTTAGGTCCGCCGCGCGGGCGCACCGGCCCCAGAATCTCGTTCCAGGGCGGTGGCTCGAAATACTGGCCCGCGATCACCTGCGCGAGATCGCGGCTCCAGCGGGTCTCATTTTCCGCAGCGAAGGCGACGGCGGTCTCGAGCCGCGCACGATCGAATCCCGCGGCATCCGCGGGATACTGCGGCCAGGGCGCAGGGTCGGCGGAGGGAAGTGCGATCGATTGCATAACAGCCGTCCGTGCTGAGACGCGAAGCGCGCGAGTATATGCGAATATTCCGGAAGGCGAGAGCGACCGACGATTGCCTGCTCTCTCTACCTTCCCGCCCTAGAGCCCTTCCATCGGGACAAGCCGCGTGCCGTCGACCATGCGGGACCAGCGGAAAGGCGCGGGGTCGACGAGCGGGTGGTCGCCGGCGATGAGGTCCGCGGCGAGGCGTCCCGCGGCGGGACCGATGCCGAAGCCGTGTCCGCTGAAGCCCGTCGCGATGTAGAGGCCCGGCAGCGTGTCAACCGCGGAGATCACGGGGATGGCGTCGGGCGTGGTGTCGATCATGCCTGCCCAGGCCTCCGCCATCTTGATCCCCGCGAGCGCGGGGTAGGCCGTCTTGAGATTGGCGAAGGCGGTCTCGAGTACGCCCATGTTGGGCGCGGGATCGAGGACGCGCACGGCCTCGAAGGGCGAGGGCCGGTCGAGCGCCCAATTGCTGCCCTGGCCGAGGCCGCGGAAAAAAGCGCCGCCGAAGCGGACCTTGATCCCGGGGCTCCCCTGAGAGTAGGCGGGCCAGAAGGCGCGGAGCTGTCGCAGCGCATCGGGCGTGAGCTCGAAATCCGCGGCGCCGCGATAGCCCACGGTGTAGCCGCCATCGAGCCGGCGGCGCATCCCGAACCCCGGCGCGCTCACGGGGCTCCCGAGGACCTCCGGCGCGGGCTCCGTGCGGAAGACGGAGGCGCGCACGCTCAATTGCTTGAGCTCGACGTTCTGCCGCCGCAGGAAGAGCCGCGACCAGGCGCCCGCCGCGCAGAGCACGGAATTGGTACGAACGACGCCGGCCTCTGTCACGACAGCCGCGACCTTTCCGCCCACCGTCTCGAGTCCGCGCGCCGCGCAGTTCTGGTGCAGCGTGACGCCGAGCTTGCGCGCAGCAGCCGCGATCGCGGGCGCGGCCAACGCGGGCTCGGCGCGGCCGTCGGTCGGCGTGTGCAGCCCCGCCGCCCACTTTTCGGTGCAGCCCGGCATCATAGCCTCTGCCTCGGCACCGCTCAGCATCCGCGTGTGGAGCTGGTATTGCCGGGCATCCTCGAGCCAGCGCTCCCAGCGCGCGACCTCCGCCTGGTCCTTGGTCACGTAGAGGAGGCCGGTGCGACGGAAGCCCGTCTCGGCGCCGATCTCCTCGTTGAGCCCGCCCCAGAGCTGGAGGCTCTCCTTGATCAGCGGGATTTCCCGCGCGTCGCGGCGCTGCTGCCGGCACCAGCCCCAGTTGCGGCTCGATTGCTCGCCGCCGACATGGCCTTTCTCGATGAGAGCGACGCTGTGGCCCTTCTTGGCGAGGTAATAGGCCGTGGCGCAGCCGATGATGCCGCCGCCGATGATGACGACGTCGGCGGTCTCGGGCAGCTTCTCGTCGCTTTGGATCTTGTTGACGGGCGGGGACATCCAAGACTGAGCATGCGGCGGGACGCCGGCGGAATCAAGACCCGCGGCTTTGCGCGCGGACCGCGGAGGCCATAGAGTCGAGGCGGTGCTGCCTCGTCTCTTCCTCCGGGAGTCCTGCCGAGATGACGCGCTTTGCAAGCCTCTTCCAACCCCTCACCATCAAGAAACTCCGCATTCGGAACCGCTTCCTCAGCACGAGCCATTCGCCGGGCTACGCGACGGGCGGCGTCATCACCGAGCGCTACATCCGCTACCAGGCGGAGAAGTCGAAGGGAGGCGTGGGCCTCGCGCAGTTCGGAGGCGCCACCGCGGTCTCGCCGGAGAATTCCTGCTACTACGGTCAGATCGACGGCTCGACGGACGCCGTCATCCCGCACTATCGCCGCATGGCCGCGGCGATCCACGCGCACGGCGCCGCCTGCACCGTGCAGCTCACGCATGGCGGCAGGCGCGAGCGCTGGGACATCCACAATTGGCTCCCGACATTTGCGCCCACGTGCCTCCGCGAGGTGATCCATGGCTCCTTTCCCGCGGAGATCGAGGACCACGACATCGCGCGCATCCGCCGCGATTTCGCCGACGCCGCGCGGCGCGCGCGAGAGGGCGATCTCGACGGCGTCGAGATCTCCTGCCAAGCGGCGACGCTGATCGAGCAGTTCTGGTCGCCCGCACTGAATTTGCGCAGCGACGGCTACGGCGGCTCGCTCCAGAACCGCATGCGCTTCGGTCTCGAAGTGCTGGACTCCGTGCGCCGCGCCGTCGGCGACGATTTTGTCGTGGGGATCCGCATGCCCGGCGACGAGATGCTCCAGGGCGGGCTCAGCCAGGACGATTGCGTGACGATCGCGCGAACCTATGCCGGAAGCGGCCTCATCGACTTCATCAGCGTCGTCGGGGGACAGGCGACGGACTTGAAGGGCGAGGCGCGGATCTGGCCGACCATGTGGGTTCCTTCGGGCGCTTATCTGGGCCTCGCGGGCGCGATCAAGCGCGAGGTCGGCGTCGCGATCTTCCACGCGACCCGCATCGCCGACGCCGCGACCGCCGAGCATGCGGTGCGTGAGGGCCTCGTCGACATGGTTGGCATGACCCGCGCCATGCTCGCAGACCCACATTTCGTGGCGAAGCTCTCCCGCGGTGAGGAAGCGTCGATCCGTCCCTGCGTCGGCGCTGGCTACTGCGTCGATCGCGTGATCAAGGGCCTCGACGCGCAATGCATCCACAACGTCGCGACCGGGCGCGAGGAGACGCTGCCGCAGGAAGTCGCCCGCAGCACGGGCCCGCGGCGCAAGGTCGTGGTCGTCGGCGGCGGTCCCGGCGGGCTCGAGGCGGCGCGGGTCGCGGCGCGGCGCGGGCACGAGGTCGTGCTCTTCGAGGCGCAGGACGAACTCGGCGGCCAGGTGCTGCTCGCGGCGCGCGCGACCTGGCGGCGCGAGCTCCAGGGCTTCGTGCGCTGGCTCGCGGAGGAGCTGCCGCGGCTCGGCGTCGCGATCCGCATGAACCATCTTGCCGAGGCCGAGGACGTGCTCGCGGAGTCGCCGGATGTCGTGGTGATTGCGACCGGCGGCCTCCCCAACCCCGGCCGCTATCCCGGAAGCGAGCTCGCGACCACGAGCTGGGATCTGCTCGCGGGCACGGTCGAGCCTGGAAAGGACGTGCTGGTCTACGACGAGAATGGCGGTGCGGCCGCAATGTCATCCGCGGAATTTGCGGCCGTGCGCGGCGCCAAGGTCACGATCGCGACGCCCGACCGCGTGCTCGGTCTGGAGCTCGGCGGAACCAATCTGGGCGCGCACATGAACGAGCTCTACAAGCACGGTGTCGCGATCAAGCCGGATACGCGGCTCGTCGGGCTGAAACGCCGGGACAACCGCCTCGTCGCGGTCCTCAGCAACACCTATCGCGAGGACGCTGAGGAGCTCGCCGTCGATCAAGTGATCGGCGAGATGGCCACGCTCCCGAACGACGATCTCTACCGGACACTGAAGCCGCTCTCGCGGAACCTGGGCGAGGTCGACCTCTGGGCCATGACCGAGGCGAAGCCGCAGGAGATCGTCTCGAACCCCGCGGGCGCCTTCGCGCTCTACCGGATCGGGGACGCCTGGGCCGCGCGCAACATCCACGCGGCGACGCTCGACGCGATGCGTCTCTGCATCAACCTTTGAGAAGCAGGCTCTCGCCGCTGAGCGAGCGGCCCGGCTTCGCGCCGGTCATTGCGACGAGCGTGGGAACGACGTCGAAGGCGCTGCGGATGCCGCGATCGCCGGGAGCCAGACCCTCGGCACGGACATAGGCGACCCCGTGCGCGCCCGTATGCCCGCCGGTCCGCCGATAAGGGACGGGGCCGATACGACCGAGCGTCGGATGCTCGAAAGCGATCGCGGCGCCGCGCCAGATCACCGTGAGATCGGATTGCGTCGCGTCGAGCGATCTGGGGTCGTCGACCCCGGCATATTCGACATAGTCTACCGAGCTTTCGCCGGTCGCGGGATCGATTGCGGCGCGGATGAGGGCTTCGATCTCGGAGACTGCATTCCCGTAATCCTCCGGTCGCACCATACCCCGGCTCTCGCGCCCAACGAGATTGAGCCGGATGCGGCCGTCGTAATAGGAAGGGAGCGCAAAAGCCGGCATCGTCGGCCAGAACGAGCGATAGGCTGCGGCGGGCATCCAGCCCAAGGCCTGACGGTCGTCGACGGTCTCTTCCGGGCGCGGCACGAATGCGGGGAGCCGCGAGCCGATCGCCGCGTGCCAGTTCGGCCCCGTCGGCGGCAATGTCGGATAGGCGTTCGGGGAGAGCGTCCACGTTTCCGGTTGGTCGAAGAGCGGCTTGCCGAAGGCTCGCCGATACATGAGCTCCGGCAGGAGCAGCATGCTCGGCACATCCGAGCGGTTCGGACCCATCCCACCGAGGGAGAAGACGACCGTCTGCGCATCGGGAAAGGCGCGCGACAGTTTCCCGATCAGCCGATCGATCGCTCGATGTGTCGCAATGAGCCCGG
>Ga0335081_10006249_pt1 | contig 18946 bp, 15 predicted proteins | sample Lox_Sample_35_FD_206713 | JGI IMG/M metagenome (GOLD analysis project Ga0335081, IMG submission 206713) | Soil microbial communities from Loxahatchee National Wildlife Refuge, Florida, United States - Lox_Sample_3.5 | ecosystem: Environmental > Terrestrial > Soil > Wetlands | place: USA...
TGCCGAGCCTGCTGCCCTGTTTCGGGGACAAAAAATTTGTCGCCGGAAGTTTTGCTCGGAAATGCTCTCTTGCCCAACTGGCATGATTAAGATCATCAGTTGGACCGCAGTATAAACACGGGATTAGCCGAAAGTAATTCTTCGCCTATCGATGTCTATCTCTGTTGTCAAAAACGGTAATCCTCGTTTGACAACTTGCGTAAAATTATCTTCGTTCAAACACCATTCATCGAAACTGAATGCTTATTCAGTTGAAATATGGAAAAAAATTCCCCGCAGGGCATAATTTTCTCTCATGTCTGCTATTACGTGGCCTCCATGGGATCGCGCCATGTGTCCCCATCTCGGTAAAACATTCCTGTCCGTCTGATCCTGATCAACAATGACTGTTCTGCTTCCAGTGAAAAGAGCTGGGCAACGACGTCCTGCACACGGGGCTTGAGCTGACCGTGGTCGATGAGTGTGACTTCAATTTCACGAAGATTGTTGGACAATTTCAAGGTTGCTGATTCAATGCACGGCCGGATGTCTTTCTGTTTTCCTTCCCGTGAAACAATCACCGATGTGCGCGACAGGAAAGAGATCAGCTGGTCTTGAAGCTCATCCGCAATGGTCCCTGGGGCATCAATTTCATAACGATAACGGCTGATGCTGCCTGAGAGCGAGGGTGCTTTTGGAGGGATAATCCGTGATTCCAGAACCCGCAAACCATCGGGTAGGGCTCTGTTCAGCGCTTCTGTAGTCGTCAGCAGATTGATGAACGCCGAGGTTTCCATATCGAGATATTCCGAGGTGCTCTCCATTCCCACGGAAATTGCGGGTCCGAACGCGATCTTCGGATGGGGGTTAAAACCCTGTGAAAAGGCGATCGGCACTCCGGCCCGCGCTGCAGCCCTCTGAAAGAGGGTCATGAGGTCGAGGTGGGACAGAAAACGGAGACGGCCCGTTTTTGAAAATTTAACGCGTATGCGGAGGGGAGGCTTGGTCTCTGCCGGAGGGACCCGTCGTGGGCTGTCGGCATGGGCCTCCTGTCGAATTTTCTGTATTGGATTCGTCGGCATGCCGAGCTGCGGTGTACCGCCCTCCGGACAACCCATGCCGCAGGCCTCGCATTGGATGCGACAGTTTTCCGTAACGGTCTCCTCCACTGCACGCTGGTATTCTTGCTGAAGAAACTTTTTCGTCACTCCGGTATGGATGAAATCCCAAGGCAAGGGTTCATTCTGGTCAAACGTGCGGCATGCGTATACCGCCGGGTCTAAGCCACACGCCCGAAACGCCTGCTCCCACTTCTTAAAATCGAAACACTCGGACCAGCCGTCAAAGCGGCAGCCAAGACGCATTGCTTCCTCGATAACCCTGCCGATATTGTTGTCACCCCGGGCAAATGCGCCCTCGATTAGACTGGTTTCAGGGTCGTGGGGTTTCAGCGCAATGCCTTTTTTCCGAAGGCCTTTTGCAAGATAGGCGTGTTTCGCCTCGATCTTCTCACGCGTTGATTGGCCGAACCATTGGAATGGGGTGTGTGGCTTCGGAACGAACGTCGAGACCGTGATGTTGATCTGAACATGGCGTTTGGAAGCGTTTTTACCGAGCGTGAGAAGATCCAGCGTCAGCCTGATAATGCCGTCGAGGTCCTTCTCGGTTTCCGTGGGGAGGCCTATCATAAAATAGAGCTTCAGTACATTCCACCCGCTTTCGAAAATCGTCCGCGCCGCGCTCATCAGGTCCCCATCAGTAACGGGTTTGTTGATCACACGCCTCAGCCGTTCGGTTCCCGCTTCAGGCGCGAGCGTGAAACCCGTTTTGCGCACGCCGGCCACGGCGCGGATCATATCGGGAGTAAGCGTGCCGATGCGGAGCGACGGGAGCGACAGAGAAATGCGGTTTTCCTGGTATGTATCGACGAGGTCCCTCATCAGCACCTCGATCCCGGAGTAGTCGCCGGAACTGAGAGAAGCGAGCGACAGTTCATCGTACCCGGTGCAGCGGATCGACTCGCTCAGCAGGTCCTTGACCCTTCCGGTGCTTCGCTCCCTGTAGGGGCGGTAAATGATACCGGCTTGGCAGAAGCGGCACCCTCGAATGCATCCGCGCGCGACCTCAACGGTGATGCGGTCATGAATTGGCTTCATGAGTGGCACGAGGGGATTGTTGGGATAGAACGCTGATTCGAGGTCCTTGATGATACGCCTGCGGACGCTTTTTCCGCCGAGTGACGGAACATAAAACCCGGGGCGCTTCGAGAGCGCCTCGAAATATTCCACCCTGCCGGGGTGCTGCTGGCGGAGTTCGATGATGGTGTGCAAATCTTCTTCCGCTTCGCCGATAAAAAAAACGTCTATGAATTCTGAGAGCGGCCCGGGATTTACCGCGCAGGGACCGCCTGCCATGACCACCGGATGTTCCTCAAACCGACTTTTTGCGTGCAGGGGGATTCCGGCAAGCTCTAGACCGGCCAGAATATTAGAATAGGACAACTCGTACTGGAGAGTGACCCCGATGATGTCAAACTCGGAGAGAGGGCGGTTTGACTCGAGGCTTCGGAGCGTTCTGCCTGAGGCGCGAAGTCGAGCCTCATAATCTAGCCAGGGGGAAAAGACACGCTCGCAGGCTGTGTCGGTCCTACTGTTTAAAATGTCGTAGAGGATGCGAATCCCGATATGCGACATGCCGATTTCGTAGACATCGGGAAAAAAAAGACAGACCCTGGTTTTAATCCGGGAGAGATCTTTATGAACGGCGTTGATCTCGTTGTTGATGTATCTGCTTGGCTTAGAAATGAGGGGGAGAAAATCTTCGTACAAGTAAGCTCCATTGATGACGTAGAGAGCATGGGGCGGCGGGCGATTGTCGCGGCGATGCATACGCTCTTGCGCCATGCCTTTCAGCCATTTATTAGTAAAACAGCATAAACCGTCTTGCTTGGATATTCAAGAGCAATCCGAGCGCGAGAAAGGTCGTGATAATGGAAGTGCCGCCATAGCTCACGAGAGGAAGCGGTACACCGACGACGGGCATGATGCCCACTGCCATGCCGACATTGATGAACACATAGAGCGAAATCATAGAGACGATTCCTCCGGCCATGAGAACGCCGAGGCGGTCTTTGGCATTCTTCGCCGTGTCCACGCCGATCAGGAGCAAGGCCAGGTACAGCACGATCAGCACGCTTGATCCGACCAGCCCGGTTTCCTCGGCGATGACAGCAAAGATGAAATCCGTATGCCGCTCGGGTAAGAACGCCATCTGGCTCTGCGTACCCTTGCGGTATCCTTTGCCTGTGATCTGGCCCGAACCCACGGCTATCTTTGATTGGATTGCATGATAGCCACTTCCGAGCGGGTCGGAGCTCGGGTCGATAAATGCCTTGATCCTATTCTGCTGGTAGGGCTTCAGGGATCCCCAGATCCTGTGCCGGACAGGCGACACGAAAAAAAATAGAGATCCGGTAAGAGCCAGAGTCAGCAGAATGATCATGACCGAACGCAGGTGGATGCCAGCCAGGATGACGATCAGCGATGCAGTAAGTAGCAGCATGAGTGCCGTACCGAGGTCGGGCTGTTTAAGCACTAGCATCAGGGGGACGAGGACCATGGCCCCGGGGATGGCGAGTTCTTTCAGCCCGTAGCCGCCGCGCTTCGGATCCTCTGCAAAGAACCGCGCGAGGGCCAGTGTAAGGGAAAGTTTCGCGAATTCCGACGGTTGGAAAACGAAGGGGCCGATGGCGAGCCATCGCTGCGCTCCCATCCCGGTTCTCCCGAAGATCATGACGAGAAGCAATAAAAAGACCGAGATGGCGTAGAAAATGTACGCGTAGCGGCCGATGGAATGATAGTCGGGGATGAGCATGAGGAACATGATAACGACCCCGATGGATATCCAGACAGCCTGCTTGAAAAAAAGGGGCGACGGCCCGCGCACGGTGTAGGTTGCGCTGTACACTGCGGCAAGTCCAAATCCCGCAATTGTGAGCACGACGGCGACCAAGCCCCAGGGTAGATTAGTGAACCATCTTTGACGCAACATTCTTCAAATACTCCTCAATGACTCGCTTTGCCACCGGCGCTGCCGCGCTGCCGTGCACACCATGCTCGATAAGAACAGCGACTGCAATTTTTGGGTTTTCCACCGGCGCATAAGCAATGAACCATGCATGGTCCCGAGACTCTTCGGCCAGTTTCCGGCCCGCGACTTTCTGCGCGATGACCTGAGCTGTTCCCGTTTTTCCGGCCACTGTCGCCAACGGTGTTTGCGCGGCGTGGCCGGTGCCCCCGGGCTCGACTACGACGCCGGCGAGGGCCTGACGCACCAGTTCCAGCGCAGTGGCATCAATGATCGTTTTGCCCCTGATATCGGAAGAAAACGTTTTGACCACCCCGGTCTCCCTGTTGCGCGTTTGCTTCAGCAGCGTGGGGCGATAGAAATATCCGCCGTTCGCCACAAGACTCATCAGCTGGCATGCCTGGATGGGGCTTACAAGGTCATATCCCTGACCGATGGAATTAATAAATGTGTCTCCGCCGTACCAATCTTCACCGGTCCGTTTCTTCTTCCAGGCTGTTGTGGGAATTAGTCCCGGTTTCTCATCGGGCAAGGGAATGCCTGTCAGGCTTCCTAACCCGAGTTTTTTCGCATATGCGGCAACGCGGTCCCATCCGATCCGCTCTCCCATGGTATAGAAGTAGACGTCGCAGGATTCGACAATGGCTCGGTGGAGCGAGATCGAACCATGGCCACCATGTTTCCAGCATCGGAACGAGTGTCTACCGCTCGAGAGGGATCCCCGGCAGGTGACCTTGTCATCGGGCTTGATTACTCCATACTCAAGACCTGCAAGCGCAACGATAATCTTGAAGGTCGAACCAGGAGGATAGACGCTCTGAATCGCACGGTCATACAGGGGGTGTCCGGGATCGTGGGAAAAGTGGACCCAGTCTTTTGGAGAAATCCCTCGCGGGAACAGGTTAGGATCGTAGTTAGGGTGACTGGCAATGGCCAGGATTTCACCGCTGTTGGGGTCCATGGCCACTACGGCGCCTGACCGGTCACCAAGCCCCTCCTCGGCAGCTTTTTGAGCGTCGAGATCGATAGTGAGGTACAGATCCATGCCGGGCCTGGGCTCTTCGATTCCTAGGTCCTTTACTTTCCTCCCCGCCGCATTCACTTGGATCATGCGCCGTCCCGGCGTTCCACGAAGATATTTGTCATATATTTTTTCAAGGCCTGCCTGGCCAGTGAGGAGGCCGAAATCGGACTGATCCTGCTTCAGCTGGGTTTGCGTGACTTTGCCGATATAACCAAGCTGATGCGATGCTAGACCTCCATAGGGGTAATGCCTTAGGTGCTCCGGTTCGATGATTGTCCCCGGCAGATCCTCCTGGTGCGACTCGACGAGGGCAACTTCGTTCCAGTTCGCGTCCTCCCTGATCTTGACAGGTTCATAATTGGTCCGCACGGGAGTCGCGTCGTCGAGCGCCGCGCGGATAGAAACATCGTCGATTTTGACAATCGAAGATAGTTTCCTGATCGTGCTGTCGATATCCTGGGCATCTTCTGGAACGAGCGAAATGTCGAAGGTGAGAACGTTCTCCACGAGTGGCCTACCGTAACGGTCGTAGATGATGCCCCGCGGCGGACGGAGTTTTAAAGGCCTGATGCGGTTGTTCTCCGCCTGTTCGTAGTAGTAGTTGCCCTTGACAGCCTGCAGGTACCAGAGACGCGCGAACAGCGCAAGTGTAAAAAAGGCAATGAATATTGCGAGCAGGGGGAGCCTTTTCTGTATATCCGCCGGATTGTCGTGCTGGTGCAGCATTTATATCTCCTTTTGGATATCCCTTCGTTTCAGCAGGCGAAGGATGTCCCGCCTGTTTGCCAGCCGAAGCAAAAAGAAGCAGAGCGCACTTGTATAGATCGCCTGGGGAACCAAGCGGCCCGCGATTATGGTGAAAAAGGGGACCGCTCCGTACGTCGCTTGCAGAAAGAGCGAGATAAAAATACCTTCGACCAGACTGAAGATGGCCAGAAAGAGCACGATCACGGGATTGGTAATATCGAGCACCCGCGTGCCAAGCAGGCCCGCGCCAAGACCCACGAGACCCCGCGTCAATCCCGAAAACCCGAAAAGACTCGCAGAGCCGATGTCCTGCACCAGGCCGATGCTGATTCCCGCCAGCGCCGCCTCAACGGGGCCAGTAAGCAGTCCGATGATGAACAAGACAGACAGAGCCAGGTCCGGCTTGATTCCGAAGATGGAGATGGAATTGAGGAGAGTGGATTGGAACGGAATGATCAGCATCAGGATAAGGGCGTATACGTACGGTTTCATTTCATGAGTACCAGAGCTTCTTCCAGGCGGGAAAACCGGACGGCAGGTTCGACCACGACGGTCTGGAATGCCACAGCATCCTGTTTAACTACCTTGGTTACCGTTCCAACGGCAAGACCTTTCGGATAAATGCCGTCGAGTCCCGAGGTGACCACGAGATCGCCTTCCTGGATGTCGGCATAGTAGGAGACGTATTTTAGCGCGCAGTTAACAAGCTTGCCTTCGAGCAGTCCCTCCTCCCGGTTCCGTTGAACCATGACGGCGACCGTGTTCCCGGGATCGGTAAGGAGAAAAACTTTTGAGGTGCCGGGCAGAACCGTCTGGACCCTGCCGACCACGCCATCAGCCGTAATGACGGCCAGGTCCTTCTGAATCTGATCGTTGGAACCTTTGTTGATCGTGAATGTACTCGAGACGGGTGACAGCTCTTTACCGATGATTTGAACCGCGATCGTGGAGGGCTGCTGCAATTTCCTGAAGTTCAACAGCTCCCTGAGCCGGTCGTTCTCGAGAAGGAGTTCGCTAGTCACTCCGTTTTCGATTCTCAGCCGGCTGATCTCCTCCTTGAGCTGCCGGTTCTCCTGCTCGGTGTTGACAAGAAAAACATACTCTCTGCCGATCGACACGACTGTATTGAACGGCCAGATTATAATGCGTTCGAGGAATCCTGAGACGGCAAGGACCGGTCTTTCCAGGATCGTGAACCGTCCCTTCTTGACCTGCACGGTGACAAGCCAGAACAGGGTCGTGAAGAGAAGGAGAATAATAACGCTTTTTTTGTTTTTTACGATAAACCCATTCATCCCGCAGGCCGTTTCCGCACTACATCATGACCTTTTTCAGGATCTGCTCATCATCAAGGACCTTGCCGGCTCCGAGCGCTACGCAAGTGAGAGGGTCCTCGGCGATGATGATCGGGAGCGATGTTTCCTCGCGCAAAAACACGTCCAGTCCTTTGAGCAGCGCACCGCCCCCCGCAAGCACTATTCCTTTGTCCACGATGTCGGCCGAAAGCTCCGGCGGCGTATTTTCAAGGGCCAGCTTAATGCCGTTCAGGATCTGGCTGACCGGCTCCGCGAGCGACTCGCGCACCTCGTCATCATCGAGGATGAGCGTCTTGGGGATGCCCGATACTAGGTCGCGGCCCTTGATCTCCATGGTGTGTCGTTCGTTGTCTGTTTTATAGGCAGATCCCAGCTCCATCTTGATCGACTCTGCCATCATCTCACCAATGAGCAGATTGTATTTCCGTTTGATGTAGTTGATAATAGCTTCATCCATCTTGTCGCCGCCCACGCGGATGGCCTTACTGTAGACAACACCATCCATGGATATGACGGCGATGTCCGTGGTGCCCCCGCCGATGTCGACAATCATGTTCCCCGATGGCTCCGATATGGGCAGGCCCGTTCCGATGGCCGCAGCCACGGGCTCTTCAATCAAGTAGACATCACGTCCGCCCGAGGAAACCGCGGCGTCCTTGACGGCGCGCTGCTCCACCTGGGTGATGCCGGAGGGAACTCCGATGACGATCCGTGGTCGCATGAAGGATTTCCGGTTGTGCACGCGCTGGATGAAGTATTTGAGCATTTCCCCAGTATAGTCAAAGTCTGAAATGACCCCATCCTTGATGGGGCGGATAGTTTTGACGTCGCCGGGCGTCCGACCGAGCATCTTTTTTGCCTCGGAGCCGACGGCAAGCACCCTTCCCGTTTTGGATGATATCGCGACTACGGAAGGCTCATTGCACACGATCCCTTTGCCCTTGACATACACCAGCGTGTTCGCGGTCCCGAGATCGATGGCCATATCGTTCGAGAACCAGCCCATGATAGAATTAATAAACATTGTCTCCAGAAACTCCTTTCAAAAAACCTTCACTCTCCGCGCCGGCAGAGCTTATGAGTATAGTTGAGAAGACAGCTATCAGCTCCGTCCATGCTACCGGATAACCCGGTTACGTGATGCTGTTCTTCAGGGCTGTTGTGTATCAAGCGTTGACCCCGCGCCGGATGGATTCGCGACCGGTTGTTGCTGAGGTTGTCCCAATGTACGCGTCGCAATAGGGGACTCCTGGACTACAACCGTTCGCGCAATCAGATCGCCGACGCGCATGCCCCGTTCATCGCCGATGGCGGCAAGGCACTCGGCACCGATAACGAGTGGCCCGAGGACCCATCCTGCATAGGGAATCAAAAAGAGAAGATAGGCTGCGGCGTAAGTAACATTTCTGATAATGGATTCCCGGTATGAAACAGAAGGACCGGAGGGCTCCGACGTTGTTACGCGGATGCCGATCAGTTTTTTCCCAATGCTCTGACGTTCATACAGGCCGTCGCGAATAAGAATATATCCCGTGGCGGACAGAAAACCAAGTACGTCAGGCAGCCGGGACAAGCCGACGATGAGCAGGAAATCCACAAACCCTGCAACCGCTCTGGTTGTTAAGTCCGCCCGTTGCAAGAAGCCTCCTGACCTAATCCGACTTATAGTAGCAGAATACCGCAGCAAATTCAAGAGCAAAAAGGCGGTTGGCAGGCCCGGGAAGAGTGGTTGACGCAGAATGTCCACGTCGTCCTGTTACGCGACTGGGCTATTTACGACAAATTACAAGTAAACGGTTTACGTCCTAGGTAGAAAGCTCGAGACCTGTTTCGGTCGTTGCCGGAAGTGAACGGGTATGCGCTCGGGATCGGTTTTGCCACCCGGTGAGGAAAATATTATACTGTCCAAGGTCGATGCTGCCAGGAAATTCGTCCTTACCAGCTTGGACTCCGAGCGCCCTTGCAAAAAACCCGAATCTTCAATGAATGCAAGCAGATGACAGGCCCGGAACGGGACCGGTCTTGCCGTTGAGGATTTCCCCCCCCTCAGGGTAAATGAGTAGGAGCTTTTAACTTCGAGAAGGTGTATAATTCAAAAGTTGATTCTTCGGGAATAGAAGCGGAGTTTCTGGTGAATGATGACGCCTGTCATGATCGCCCTTTCCGCAATTCCAGCACGTCTATGCCCCTCAGAGGGAAAAAGGAGAAGAGTTATGTTGGAGAAACGTTCAGCGGGTGACAATATCGAGGCTTACTGTACAAAGTGCAAGCTGTCCCTAGATCACGTCGTCGTGGCTGTTGATGGCGACACGATCGTCAAGGTAAAGTGCAAAACGTGCGCAAGCACGCACAAGTTCAAAGATCCCGCGGATGTTAAGAAGCCCCGGACCGTAAAAAAGAAAGAGGACGCAGTGAAAGCTGCGGAAACCCTCTGGGAAACCTGTCTGTCCGAGGCCAGGGGCAAGGAACGCACGTACGATATGGGGGGCAAATACCGTATCGGCGATGTCGTGCTTCACAACACCTTCGGCAAAGGCGTCGTGAGAAAAATCTATATCAACAAATGCGACGTCCTCTTCAAGGACAAAGAACGCCTGATGGCTTCGTCAAACTAACGAAGCAGTTTATCATCGCTGACGCCGGAGGGACCGCAGGAGGCAGTTCGCGCAGATTGGTAGCCGTTCCCGATCCTCACGGCGACTGCGGGGTAAACATTAGATTGTTCACTTCTTTCTCATGTCTAAAACTCCCATTCTTATCACGTGTCCCAAAGGGATACCGCCTTTTCTTAGACAGGAAGTCATTTCCCTGGGGCTCCCCGTTTTGTCCGAGAACATTGCGGCTGTTGAGACCGAAGGTACGCTTGATGACTGTATGCGCTTAAACCTTTTTTTGCGGACCGGACATCGCGTGTTTTTTTTACTCAGGCAGTTCGAGGCAGCCGATGCCGATGAGTTGTACCGGCAGTTGACAGATGTTGCGTGGGAGCATTTTATCCCCGATGAGGGCTATGTCTGCGTCACCTCGAGCGTGGAAAACACCAGCATAAGGGATCCCCGCTACGCAACGCTAAAATGCAAGGACGCCATCGTGGATCGCATCAAGAAAAAAACTGGGCAGCGTCCCGACTCGGGATCGGAGCGGAACCGGACGGTCGTCCACCTGTACTGGAAGGAAGAGCGATGCACAGTGTACCTCGATACCTCGGGCGAACCGCTGTCGCGGCGTGGTTACAGGAAGATCCCTCTTCACGCTCCCATGCAGGAGACGCTGGCTGCAGCGGTCGTGTACGCAACAGGGTGGGACAGCAGCGGCGTCTTCATTAACCCCATGTGCGGAAGTGGGACTCTTGCCATCGAAGCAGCGCTTGCTGGCCTCAACAGGGCGCCGGGACTGCTGCGTGGCAACTTCGGATTCATGCACCTGAAAGGTTATGACGAGAGGCCGTGGAGTGTGTTGCGCGAGAAAGCAAGGCAGGTATCGAGGAAATCCCTTTCCAACAGGATTATCGCAACGGACATCGATCCGACAGCCGTGGAAGCTGCCCGGAAGAACGCAACCACCGCCGGTGTGGAGCATCTAATCGAATTTAGCGTGCGCGATTTCCGCGATACACCGGTTCCGGAAAGCGACGGTGTGATCGTCATGAATCCGGAATACGGGGAGCGGATGGGTGAGCTTGCAAAGCTTGAAGCGACTTATAAGAATATCGGTGATTTGTTAAAGCAAAAATGCAGAGGTTATACGGGTTACGTTTTCACGGGAAACCCGGCCCTCGCGAAAAAGGTGAGCCTTAAGCCAAAACGAACCTGGCAGTTTTTTAACAGCAATATCGAATGTAGGCTGCTTGAATATGACATCTATGAAGGCAGTAGAAAGATCAAGAAACAGAAATCAACGACCGCCTGAGATCGCCTGTATTAATTTTTTTCTTGACCTCTATCCGGCAGAACTCTACGCCATGCAATCATGCGGCCAATTTTTGCAATTGCAAAAGGAGCTATTTCAGGAGATTGCATTTTCAGTAACGATGCTATCCATGAATTCATGAATTTCATATCCCAGAGACACGCGTTTTCAGCTAAATAGAAAATTTTTTATACGCCGTACACAGGTCCCTATATAACGATATTTCAGGCTCAAAAGTTATGCTCTCCGGCTGAGAAGAATCAACATTGATCATACGGCATCGTTTCTTTGAAATATTTCCCCGGACATTAATGTCTTCTCTATGATAAAATCCTCATACCTGATATCGGTGGTGATGCATATCGGGTCTGACTCTAGCTTCCCCTCATCATGATCAATTACTTTTTCATATCCACCAATAACAGCTCGGCATCGTTTTCAGCAATCACATCAAATCCTATCTCTTCGGTGATCATGGCCCGCCCAGGGTTGGCACCCTGATGCTGTTTACAGTTATCTGTCCTCCCTGCGGCACATAAAGATAGATGCCGCGCCCAGTCTCAAGATCATCATAATGCTCGGTCTTCTCTGCATGCAGAAAACTGGATAAAACCCTGGCATCGGAAACGGTCGGAAGGCTGTCTTCATTCTGGTTCGAAACAACCGGAAGGAATTGGTTAGTTCTACTCGCCTTCTCGATTACTTTTTATTCAACAGCGGGCTCTAGGCACTGTCCCGACGGACAGAACCACATCGGGATGAACCGCATTGGCCAGTCCGGACGGTTGTTGATCTCCGAATGCCACATGCCGCGGCTCACCGTCGTATGCTGCATCGCTCCTTGCTTGAGAATGCCACCTCTGCCGCGTCCGTCCGCACACCTTAATCCCCCCCGCGGCAACATAGGTGTTGAACTCGTTGTCTTTCTGGGGGTGGAGAGGCCAGGCCGCGCCGGGTGTCAGTGTGTCATCATTAAATCCGCGGAGTTCGCCAAAATCCTTAAATCGCGGATAATAATAATCGCTGAAGGCGAAATGCCACCTCCCACGGAAGTTGCCGTTCTCAATCTCGCCGTCGATCTGGTAGATGTTATTGGGATCACGAACCTGAACTATGGACTACCTCCTTTCCGTAAAGCAAGAACTCTATCCTCTTTTTACATTATACACCAGTTAGGATTAGGTCTTGCAGCTTGAGTCCGGAAGGTTGATATGCAGACAGTATTGCCCTCATGGTCACAAAAAAAGAGATCATCCTAATCGAGATTGGGAACTAATCAGAGCCAGGTCTTTAATCTTGGTGTGGCTTCTTTGGAACTGCCTTACTTAACGGTGGTCTCTGCGAGCGCAATCGAGGCAAGAATTATAAAGATAACCATATCTGCGCACACATGAGCTACCCAAGGCGCAAGCATGCCTTGGCTGCGTCGTCGCAGCCAACCCAGCATCACTCCGTAGGCAGTGGCCATGGTTACCCCCCACACTCCTTTCGGAAAACCCTGCATATAATGCATTGCGCCGAAGCTCCACGCCTGGACGAGGAGGGAGATTACCCCTGGGCCAACAGCGCTGTCGAGCGCCTGCATGATTATTCCTCGATAAGCGAATTCCTCGATCGCGGCATTGCTAGTTGAAAAGGCAATGCCGGCAATGGGAAGAAGCCAGCGTGGCATGTTCATGTTATGCAGCTGAACAGTCACGTCGGGTTTGAGTATTTCATACCACAGGACGAGGCCAATTCCCGCTGTTACAGAAATTATTGCGGCAGCGATGACAGTAGTTTTATCGGGAGCGCCTCTGCGGAACCAGAGGGCCGATTTCCTGAGGCCAGGCACTATCAGAACGATTATTCCGTAGCAAAGAACCGGAATGAGGAGGGAGAACGGCCATGAGCGCAGTAATGGATTAAGATAGGGTGTGACGATGAGAACACTTGTGAAGATTGAAAGATGCAAAGACTGAAAATTTCGCACGAGCAGCGCGACTGCGATAAGCGCAAGTGAGGTTATTGCCGTCCAGGCGCTGATAGTCAACGAAAAAGGAATGATGGTGAGAAGGAAGACATCGATGACAATAATGGCTCCGCCGAAAGCGCCCGAACGGGGAGGCGACTGGATCAGACGGTCAGTGGCAAGCATGAAGTTGCACGAACGCATTCGCTAGGACGAGGGGTGCAGTATTTCTTTTTGGCGATAGAGCTTTCGGAGCTCTTTTTTCATGATTTTACCGGTCGCGGTCCTCGGAAGGTCCTCGGTGAAGATGAACCGACGCGGGATTTTGTAGTGCGCAACATGTTCGCTGAGATATTCGCGCAGCGCCTTGGGCGTGACATGACTGTTCTTCTCGAGCACCACGTACATGATTGCCAGCTCCTTGCCCTCTTCCATTTCGTGGTGGACGCCGATCATCGAACAGTCTTTGACATCTTCATGCCGATAGAGCACTTCCTCCACCTCATAGGGATAAACGTTGAGCCCATCAACGATGATCATGTCCTTTTTCCGGTCGATGATCCTGATGTGGCCTGACTGATCGATGGAGGCCACGTCACCCGTGTACAGCCATCCATTCCTGAGGGTTTTCGCCGTGTCCTCAGGGTTGTTCAGATACCCCTGCATCACGTTCGGACCCTTTACCAGCAATTCCCCGGCAATGCCGGGAGGAAGTTGGCAGCCGCTGTCGTCGATAATTTTGACTTCTGTGCCCGGGAGCGGAAGTCCCACAGTACCTGGTTTCCTATTTTCCTTTTCCAAGGGGTTGATGGACACCACGGGAGAGGCTTCGGTCAAACCATAGCCTTCGAGAAGCGGTACTTTAAAAGCGCTCTCGAACTCACGGATCACCTTTAATGGCAGCGGCGCGGCTCCTGAAACACAAAGCCGAAGATTGAGCAGAAGCTTCACTAAAAAAGGCATGTTCTTCTCCGCTAGAATCTTGTAGACCGTCGGGATTGCGACGAACAGCGTGATTCTGTCGACAATAAGGCTTTTGATGACACGGGAGAAGGGTCTAACCGAAGGAAGAAGCGATATCATCGCACCAGTAATGAGCGGTAGGACAACACATACCGTAAAGGTGAATGAATGAAACAAGGGCAGAAACACAACAAAACGGTCCTTGTGCGTTACCCGGATGACTTCCGTGGCGGCCATGGCGTTAGCAAGGATGTTCCGATGCGTTAGGAGTGCACCCTTGGGCCGCCCCGTGGTCCCTGAGGTATAGAGGATGGTCGAGATATTATCAGCCGTGTGCGGTGGCGATTGGAATGCTTCCACGGAGTGGGGCGCATGCGCCAATTCGCTGAGGATCAGATAGGAACGGCCGTCGGCGCGAGACAGTTTCCTAGCCGTACCCGCACAGTCGGCATCATAAAGACAGATCATCACTTCGGCATCGTTCAAAATGAAATTGATTTCCTCGGCGGTCAGAAGGTTATTGAGAGGCAGTACGGTGCCGCCTCCCCGTATGATGCCGAAATAAGCCGCGATGTAGTGCGGACAATTATGGCAGAGAAGACCCACCCGGTTACCCGGTTTCATGCCGCGCTGGATAAGCTCCGACGCGAACACTGTGGCCATACGGTCAATTTCCTTGAAGGAGAATTTTTTGCCATCGAACTTGATGAAGGTGGTGTGGGATGAGATATCTGCGCGCTTCTGCAGTACTTGGTCGAGGGGTATCATCTCTTTTAACATGCACATGAGTATACCATAGTAGCATGGAAGTAAAAATAAAAAAATCTATTGGCCCCCAGAGTGCGAAAATGAGAAATGCAATGGTCCTGCGACCCTGATCCCGAGATTCGTCGCTATCCTTGACAAAGCACCAGATGTGCTCTATCTTTTTTGTTAGAGGGGAACTAAATGATTTTTTAGCCGTTGTTATTGCGTTGCGTGGTGAAAAATATTGCAATAAACCGTTTTCGGGGGAAAGGAGTATGAATATGGAGAGAACAGGGATCATAAAAATGAAAGGAAAACCGCTTACTCTTCTCGGTCCTGATATCAAGGTGGGAGACAGAGCGCCGGATTTTTCGGTGCTTGATGTTGCGCTCGCTGAAGTTAGGATGGGAGATTTCGCGGGAAAGACGAAAATCATTAGCGTAACACCTTCGCTCGACACCCCGGTGTGCGATCTGCAACTTAGGCGTTTCAACAGCGAAGCGGCGTCTCTACCGCATGACGTTGTAGTGTTGAACATCAGCATGGATCTGCCCTTTGCGATCGCTCGTTTCTGCACGACTGCCGAGATTGATAGGGCGAAGGCGCTGTCTGACCACCGGGATGCGGTTTTCGGCGCGGCGTACGGTGTGCTTATCAAGGAACTGCGTCTGCTGGCGCGGTCCATTTTTATTGTTGATAAGAACAATATTATCAGGTACAAGGAGATCGTTCCGGAGCAGTCAAGCCATCCTGATTATGAGATGGCATTGCGGGTATTGCACGAGGTCACGGAGACGGAAAAGGCCGCATGAATGAGGGTAAGGGAATTGTGAAAAAGGAAAGGCAGGCCCCCGAAATGGAGAACTGCCTTTTTAGGTTAGGCGTTTAGAGTTTTACGACATTCGCTGCTTTGGGACCCTTGGGGCTGTCAACAACGTCGAATGTCACGTTCTGACCTTCAGCCAGCGACTTGAAGCCACTGTCCTGGATGTCGGAAAAGTGGACAAAGACATCCCCACCGTCTTCTTTGGTAATGAATCCAAATCCCTTGGAATCATTGAACCACTTTACGGTACCTTTTGCCATTCAGGTTCAACCTCCTTCTGTGGATATTGAAGATTGCGGAAATATTACAAAAAAAGCCGCAAAGCGTAAATCTTTGCGACCTCTTTACAACAAAGACTTCCGAACTTCGGGTGTAATATTCTCACAGAGAACTAAGGATGTCAAGAATTAATTTATAATTTAAAGGCAAGAAAAGGGCTCCTTCCCCCCGTCGTTGCAAGCTCGCCATATTTACACCTTCAGTGCGTTTCTAGTATACTTAGCATAATGAGTAGACAAATGAAGCGTGAGGCTGCAGGAATGAAACCAACAGGAAAAAGGGTGGCAAAAGGCAAGACAAGAGAAAAGACGCTCTCGATCGCGCATACTGTCTGGAAACTAAAGCCTCTGTTCAAGGGCGACAATGACCCGTTGATGCGCATACAGAGAACCGTCATCGAACGAGAAAGCTATGCGTTCATTAATGCCTGGAAGGACCGGTCGGATTACCTGGACGATCCGGCGATCCTTCGACGGGCCCTTGATCAGTACGAATCATGGAAACGTCTGTACGGGTCCGATGGAAACGAGGGGTTCTATTTCTGGCTTCGTACGCAGCAGGACCAGAACAATCCGAAACTCAAGGCAAAATTCAACAAGATCGAGGATTTCAGTAAGAAGATCCAAAATGACAGCCAGTTTTTTTATCTCCGCATTGCGAGGATCAAGCTGCAGATGCAGCACAAGTTTCTGGTCTATGACGGCCTAGCGAAGTATCGGCATTTCTTGGAGCGGATATTTGCCGAGTCTCGCTATCATCTGAGTGAAGCTGAAGAAAAAATACTAAATCTCAAGTCCGCAACCTCATATGCGAACTGGACGAAAATGACTTCGGGGTTCCTTTCAAAAGAGGAACGCCCTGTGATCACTGACAAGGGCATCAGGGGGGTAAAGCCGTTTGCGGAGATTATCGCCTTGATGAACTGCAAGAACAAGCGCGTGCGCGATACGGCGGCGAGGGCCTTCAACGACATCTTGCAGAAGAACGCCGACGTCGCCGAGGCGGAGATGAACTCGGTGCTTGCGAACAAGAAGACCGATGACGAGCTCCGTGGCGCGCCCCGTCCTGATGCGCTCAGGCATCTCGCTGACGACATCGACAGCGAGGTTGTGGATACGCTCATTGGCTCCGTGGCTGCACGCTTCGATATTCCCTCCCGGTTTTACGCGCTGAAGGCAAAACTGCTCGGGGTCAAGCGCCTCGAGTATCATGAACGGAACGTGGAATACGGCGTTGTTTCCAGGCGATACCCCTATCCGAAGGCCGCAAACCTCGTCTATAGCGTAATGAACAAGCTTGATGGGCAGTTCAGCGACATCTTTGCCCGGTTCATCAAAAACGGGCAAATCGACGCCTTTCCTCGCAAGGGAAAGGACAGTGGAGCTTTCTGCATACATCACCTTATTACCCAGCCCACTTTTATTCTTCTGAACCATACAAACAGCCTTCATGATGTTCTGACCATTGCCCATGAACTGGGCCACGGCATCAACAACGAACTGATTAGGGAGAGGCAACATGCTCTTGACTTCGGTACGCCGACATCAACGGCCGAGGTGGCAAGCACCTTCATGGAAGACTTCGTGCTCGAAGAGATTCTCCGTTCGGCAAACGATGAACTGAGGCTGGCGATCATGATGCAGAAGCTGAACGATGACGTCTCTTCGATCTTCAGGCAAGTGGCCTGTTACAGGTTCGAGCAGGATCTGCATGCGGAGTTTCGCGCTAAGGGGTATCTTTCAAAAGGCGATATCGGGAAATTGTTCCAGATACACATGGCGTCCTATATGGGCAACGCCGTCGAACAATCGGCCGGTTCGGAGAATTGGTGGGTCTATTGGAGCCATATCCGGTATTTTTTCTACGTCTATTCCTATGCGAGCGGCCTTTTGATTTCCAAGTCGCTCCAGAATTCGGTGAAAAAGAATCCGTCGTTTATTGTCAAGGTAAAGGAGTTCCTTTCCTCAGGCCTTTCGGATTCTCCCAAAAACATTTTCAAAAAGATGGGGATCGATATTGCGGAAAGGCGCTTCTGGGGCATCGGACTGGATGAAGTGGAAAAATTGCTTGATGAGACCGAAATGCTGTCAAAAAGATTGGGGAAGATAAAGAAATAGGATTGAGAAGGAAAGTGATATTTGAGTGGGTGCTATAAATGGCGGGGCGGACGGGGCTCGAACCCGCGACCTCCGGCGTGACAGGCCGGCGTTCTAACCAGCTGAACTACCACCCCAAGCAAAATAGATATAGTACAGAGTTCATAGTAATAACCAAGGGCTCTTCTCTAATTCTATACACTAAACTTAGAACTATTTTTTATGGTAGGCGGAACAGGGATCGAACCTGTGACCCCAGCCTTGTAAGGGCTGTGCTCTCCCAGCTGAGCTATCCGCCCGGCTCTTCTACCAAAGTTAAGACACGTAATATTATATATTCTGCTAAAAATGTCAAGCGAAATTTATCCCGCTTTGCGCATCAGTAACGTGTTTGTCCCTATTTCTTCATCGCCGGCTCAAGCAGGAGCAGGATTACACCATCAGCCAGGACCGCGAGATTAAGCACTGCGCTGACAGCATGCAGCCGTGTGAATCGCGTTCGTGCAGGAGAATCGGGCGATTCCCGTTCAAAGGATGTGATTTCCCGTTTTAGCTTAACCGCATCAGGGTAGAGTTTTAAGGAAACGTAGATATTGACCACCAGAGCGGCAATCAGGAGAAAGAATGAAAGCTGAGAAGTGGAATCCGATGCGCCTCCGGTAACAGTGAAAAAAACAATGAACGCCAGTACAGACAGCACAAGAACATAGGTGAAATAGCCGGGAAAAAGCTTGCCCACGATCGCCCCTGCCTCGTCCCTTCCAAAGGACTTGAAGATTGCCGGAGTAACGATAAAGGTGAATATAGCAATGCCCCCGACCCAGAGGCTGAGGATAAGATCATACAGGGAAAACCAGGTTAGTTTCATGGGGATGGATATCCTTTCTTAGGTGAAGTTATTAACCGTATCATAATAATATGGACATATTCATGCGATTATGCTATATTTAACGCATGAGAAAAACAGATGCGCGAAAACTTGACCATAAGACCCTGACAGCAGTAAGACAACGAGCTGTAGCG
>Ga0335081_10006251_pt1 | contig 18942 bp, 22 predicted proteins | sample Lox_Sample_35_FD_206713 | JGI IMG/M metagenome (GOLD analysis project Ga0335081, IMG submission 206713) | Soil microbial communities from Loxahatchee National Wildlife Refuge, Florida, United States - Lox_Sample_3.5 | ecosystem: Environmental > Terrestrial > Soil > Wetlands | place: USA...
AGCGTCACATGCACCTCGCCCCAGCGTGCCTCTTGCGGCCTGCTTCAGCAGATCTCTCAGCAGATCTCATTGATGGAATAGGGCATACAATCCTGCCCGGATCATCTTGACGGCAATGGCCGCGAGCAGGAGGTCCGCAACCTTCGCGAACGCTATCGAGCCGTTCGTGCCGATGAGCCCGGTGATGCGGTCCGACTGGGATAAAATGATCCACGCCAGCAGGATGTTCAGGGCGAGCGACAGCAGGACCGGCACGTAGCCGTAAATGCTGACGAGGGCAAGGGTTGTCGTGAGCGTACCGGGCCCGGCAATCAGCGGCGTTCCGAGCGGCACCACGCCGAAGGTAGGGCTGATCGTGTATTTGCGCGAGCCGGCTATCACGATGTCGCTCACTGCAATGATGAGCAGGACGATGCCTCCGGCGATCATGAAATCTTCAACGGTGATGACGAGCGCCTTGAACACGACCGATCCCAGAAAGGTGAAGCCGATGGTGATGAGCAGCGCCGTCAGGATCGACTGGCGGACGATCTTTTTCCTTTGTTCGGGTTCGATCCCTTCTGTTATGGACACGAAGATCGGCAGGATCCCCGGAGCGTCCATGGCTACCATGATGGGGATGAAGCTCATGAGTAAGGGTTTGAGGAGGCTGCCTGGCACCATGACCGCAATTCTCCGTTTCTGGCGTCAATCTGCTGACCAAAGTATAGCCAATATCGCCAGAGCTGTCCAGCGAGTGTCCTCCGGGATTTTCCCGGCGATGATGCAACCGGTAGAGGGAACCAGCAACCGGAATCATTCACAGATACCGGTCAGGTCAGGAGGAGCTTATGCAAGCATTTCAACCGGGGGGTAAAGGGGAAGACAGCGAGCCAAGGTTGATCATTTTACCGGTCCTACGATTCCACTCGGTCCAAAACTCCGGTAACGCGATGAAGTTCCTTCCATCGCCGGTACCGTCTCGATGCCCCGGGATTAAGGCGAGGGTTGACCGTCTCGCCGGAGCTGACCATGTTCTTTATATCTGCAGGCGACCACGCTCCCTGCGCCAGTCCGGCAAGCAGGGCCGCGCCGAGGGCGGAGACCTCCTCTTGTCCGCTCACCCGAAGGTCCTTCTGCAGAATGTCCGACTGGAACTGAACGAGATACGTGAGCGGCGCGAGGCCGCCTGAGACCGAGATGTCCCGCGCCTTCAGGCCTGCTGCCGCGATCTCCTCCGCGATCTCCTTCATGAAGAAAGCGATGCCTTCCACGGTCGCGCGGATGATGTCCGCCGACGTGCTTGTCGGCGTCATGCCGTGGATCGAGCTTGAGATCTTGTTCTCCCAGTGCGGAGATCCGGTCCCGTTCAGTCCGATGAACGCCACGACATCGCTGGCCGCCTGCCAGCAAAGGTCGTCGACTTCGGCGTAATCATTGAACAGATGCAGATTGCTTCTGACCCAATCGAGTGCTTCGCCGGCGGCATTGACGCTTCCCTCCAGCAAATAGTATCTCTCATCTTCGGTCGAATAATGGACCGACGCCATCAATCCTTTCGCGGCGACCAGTGTCGTCCCGGTATTGACCATCAGGAAACCACCGGTCCCGTAATTGATGCCGCCGTCGCCCTGTTCAAGTACGCCGAGACCGACCATGGCCGCCTGCTGATCGCCGAGACAGGCGCGGAGAGGGACGGCTCCCGCGGGGAGGATGACCTCTCCAAAATCATGGATGACCGGGACGATGTCAGGCAGCCTTATGCCGGTGAGGCCGAAATCTGCGAGCAGGTCCGGGTCCCAATCGAGCTTGCGGATATTCATGAGCTGCGTCCGCGCCGCCTGGGTGTGGTCGATCACCGCCCGTTCTTTCTTGACAAGCCTCTGGGCGAGGAAGCTGCTGAGCGTTCCGAAGACCGTCGTGTCCTTTCCGAGAGCCGGCATATTCTCCCTGAGCCACCGGAATTTTGATGCTGAGTAGTAGGGGGTGATCGGAAGGCCCGTTAGCTCAAATATGCGGTCGCGGTCCTTCGAGACCTGCTGAACGAATGCGGAGCCCCGCATGTCCCGCCAGCTGATGACGGGTGAAAGCGTCTCGCCGGTGCCATCATTCCAGGCCAGGCAGGAAGACCGCTGGCATGAAAGCCCGATGGCTTCAGGAGTGAATCCGGACGCCCGGACGGTCTGGACCACTTCGGTCAATGCATCGTTGACGCTTTGTAGTATCCCGGAGGGATCATATTCGACGCGGTCGCCCGCCCGGAAAGGCAGCGGCAGGTCGCGCCGGGTCTGGAACAGGACCTGGCCTTCTTTGCTGATGGCCAGTGCTTTCGTTGAGCTGCTGCCCTGATCGATACCGATGAAACAGTTTTGCGGCATTCATTCCTCCGGTCGGAACGGTAAAGCGATCTTGTTATTATAGTTTATACATTCACCGCCTTGAGGTCAAACGCTGATACTTCTGGATTTTGCCGAGCTGCCGCAGGTCAGGCCGTAATAAGTGCTTGACATTTGTATGCAAGTATAATAATATTTGCATGTTTTAATATTAGTTCCATTCTGCATGAATTTTTAATGAAAGGATATGACAATATGGTCCCCGTAGAGAAAAGAATCGACCTCCTGAAAGTCATCGCCCACCCTATTCGGATCAAGATCCTCGAAGAGCTCACCCAAGGCGTGAAGTGCGTGAGCGATTTCGAAGATTCCCTCGATATCAGCCAGCCTAACATCTCCCAGCATCTGACGCTGCTTCGCACGAACGGGGTCGTTGATTTCTTCGTCGATGGCAGGCTCAAGTGCTACTTCCTTAAAGAACCCTTCATCCCCGATCTCCTCGAAATCCTCAAAAAACAGTATGAAGAAGACATTCCCGCGCCGGCCTGCTGCCCGGTGACGAAAAAAGGAACTTATCCTGGCGAAAGGAGAAGATGATCTGCATGAAGAAGCACACAATCATGCTCTACATGAACGACCCCATGGGCAAGCGCTGAATGTCCAACCCGGAGGCCGCCCGTGGGACGGAGAAGGAATTCGGCGCGGAAATCGTTGTGATCAAGAAGACATCCCAGGAGTACGGCCAGATAAGAGGCCCACTGCCCGTCCGTCGGTTGTTGTGAACGGCCGGATCATCGCCTGGAACGGCACGGTTACACCGCAGGCGCTCTAGACAGCGATCATGAGTGACAGCGACATATAAAGGAGGGTGCCATGCCGAAAACAATTACGCTGTATTTATCAACATCGCCGTATTCCTGCGAGAACACGCTGACGAGCGCCCGTATCGCCGAGTCGGCACTCAACAAAGGCCATACCGTCAATCTGATCGCATCGGCTGACGGCATTTACTGTTTTCTGACAAAGCAGAAGGCGAAGGGCATCCTGAACGCAGAGGAGGAATTCTCCCGGCTCATCCAAAAAGGCTTGAAGGTGTATCTCTGAGGCGGGTGCCTCAACTTTCGCCGTGCGGCGAAAGACGATTACCTTGCGGGAACGGAAGTAGGCTCCCTCAAAGGACTGTTTGCAACCATGGGCGAGACCGATATCTGGCTCAATCTCGGGGCATAGGAGGATACTGGCATGGGAAATGTTGCGATGATCCTAAAGAGGTCTCCTTACGGCGATATCAATGCGGCTGAGGCCGTTCGCCACGCCCTCGGCGCGGTGTCATTTGAAATGGGCGTGGACCTGATCCTGGTGGATGGCGGGGTGCTGCTTGCAAAAAAAGGGCAGGAGGACACGGGTACCGGGTTCACCAATCTTGAGAGCACTCTTAAAGACTGTCTGGATATGGGAGTGGCGGTCTATGCCGACGTAGCTTCACTCAAAGCGCAGCGAGTCGCATCGGATGACCTTCTCGAAAACGTGAAGTTGGTCGGCAGCAAAGAGATCACCGGGCTGCTGAAAGAAGCGAAAGCGACAATGATATTCTGAAAGGAGGCTGCTATGATCGTGATGATAAAAAGCGCACCGGATACCACCGATGGAGCACTCGGGTTGACCCTTGCAAAGGAAAGCGGGGCCGATCTTGTTCTCCTGCAGAACGGCGTCTATTTTGCCCAGAAGGAACGGCTGGGGACTTCTTCAGGCAGCGTGTATGTTCTGGATGACGACAAGAGGCTCCGGGGTCTCAAGGATTCCGATATGGATGACCGGGTAAAGAAAATCGACTACGACAAGTTGACGGACATCATTACGGGAGGCCAGAAGGTGACAGGGTTGTTTTAAACATAAGTACAGGGGGAGGATATATGTCAAGAATCGTCGTGTTAGGGGGCTCGTTCGGGGGTTTAACAGCGGCCTTTGAACTCAAGCGGCTGCTCAAGAGAAAAGCGGATGTGACCGTGGTAAGCGAGGACGACCGGTTCGTGTTCCTGCCTTCGCTGCCGTGGCTCATCATGGGGTGGAGAAAGCCGCAGGACATCACGCTCAAGGTGAGCGAGATCCTGAGACCGAAGGGGATCGAGTTTGTTCATGATGCTGCAAAGCAGATAGATGCTGACCCATCAAGGGTCATTACTTCAAAAGGGAAAGAGCTGCCCTATGATTATCTCGTGATTTCAACAGGACCGCATCTTGCCTTTGACGAGATCCCGGGACTCGGACCTGACAAGGGATACACTGCCTGCACCTTCACGCTGGATCATGCGTTAAAGACCGGGGCGACCTGGAAGAGGATCCTTGAGAATCCCGGTCCCATAGTCCTCGGCTCATCACAGATGGTGAGTTGCTTTGGCCCGTCCTACGAGCTAGCATTCGAGATGGACGCCGAGCTTCGACGCCGGAAGATGAGGCATAAGGTCCCTATCGTCTATCTCACGTCCGAGCCCTACCTCGGCCACATGGGCGTAGGCGGACTTGGCGCATCGAAGACTTTCATGGAGCATGAGTTCGCCGAGAGGGACATCAAGCCGCTTGTGAGCCAGGCTATTCAGGAAGTCGCGCCTGGTGAGATACGGCTGAAGGACGGCAATAAATTGCCCTTTAAGCTTGCCATGATCGCCCCGCCGTTCAAGGGTGTGCCTGCCGTCATGCCGCTGGGCAATCCCCGCGGTTTCATCCCGGTTGACAAGAACTACCGCCATGCGAAGCATAAGAATATCTTCGCCATAGGGGTAGCGATAGCGATCGCGCCGCCGGAGGCAACGCCGGTCCCCACGGGTGTCCCGAAGACAGGGTTCATGACCGTAAAGATGGCGAAGACGGCAGCTGCGACGATTGCAGCGGATATTACCGGGACGATCGCACAACCCGGCGATGAGATCGGTGTGGTTTGTCTCATGGACATGGGAAATACGGCCGCGTACATGAAAGCCTATCCCGTACTGCCGCCGCGCCAGAGCTCCTCTATGAAGAAGACCATCTTGGCGAAAATTTTAAAAGTCCGGTTCGAAAAATATTTCCTGTGGAAAATGAAACACGGGCTGAGCCATCTGCCATGAAAAAAGAGACCGATGGCTTATTTGCTGACTTTTGCGGAACCACCGGCAATGCCGGTGGTCATGACGGTTAGTGTCTTATGATGGAAAATCGTTGACATTTGTTCAAAAAACAATAAGATCAAAAGACAATTTTCCCACGCACCACGACGAAGAGAGAGGAGGGCGAACATGGAAATCAAGCTCACACACCTTTCCAGCTGCGCTGGTTGAGCATCGAAATTCAGCCCTGCTGATCTGTCCCAGGTCCTGGGACAATTGCCACAAATAATTGACCAGAATGTGCTCGTGGGCGCCGCGAACGCGGATGATGCCGGTGTATACCGCATTTCTAACGATCTCGCCATGGTCCTGACAGCGGATTTCTTCACGCCCATCGTGGACGATCCTTACTGGTTCGGCGCCATCGCCGCTGCGAATGCTCTTTCCGATGTGTATGCCATGGGCGGGAAAGCGATGGCGGCACTGAACATTGCCGCTCTCCCGGGCAGCGAGGATTTCCGGGAGATCAACAAACGGATCATCTTGGGCGGCTTCGAGAAGATGACTGAGGCCGGCGTGCCGGTCATCGGGGGCCATACCATCAAGGACAAAGAGCCGAAGTTCGGCTATGCCGTCCTGGGCTCGGTCCATCCCGACCGGATCCTGGACAATACGAAGGCCAGGTCGGGCGACGCGCTGGTCCTGACAAAACCCATCGGCACCGGCATCATCTCGACAGGGATCAAGGCCGGCAGGTGCAGCGCGGAGACGGCGGAAACCTTTACGAGGTCCATGGCGACGCTGAACAGGCGGGCAGGCGAGATCATGCTCGAAATCGGTGTCAGCACGGCAACGGACATCACCGGGTTCGGGCTGATCGGGCACCTCTCCGAGGTCCTGATCGCAAGCAAACTGGCGGCGCGGCTGCACGCGCGAAGCCTGCCGATCTTCCCCGAAGCAAAAACGATCGCTGAGATGGGCATGGTGCCGGCGGGCACGAGGGCCAACCAGAAGAACTACGATCCTCTCGTGGAATGGAACAGGGACGTATCTGCGATCGACCGCGTCCTGATGAACGACGCCCAGACCTCGGGCGGCCTGCTCATCTTCGTTCCGAAGGACAGGAAGGACCGGCTCGTCGCGGCCCTGCAGAAAGAGAACATCACGGCGGCGTATATCGGCGACGTGTCCGGGGGCACCGAAGGGGAACAAAAGCGCATTTTTGTGGAGCACTGATGGACGCCGGCTTGGCCCTGTTCCTGCTCCTCGTTGGGTTGTCGGTCGGGTTCCTCTCGGGCCTGCTCGGCATCGGCGGCGGCATCGTCATGTTCCCACTGCTGCTGTATGTGCCGCAGCTGCTTGGACTTGGCAGCATCGACGTCAAGAGCGTGACCGGCCTCACGATGACGCAGGGTTTTTTCGCGGCGCTCGCGGCCCTGTTCTACTATCACCAGAACGCCCTCGTGAACAGACCGCTCGTCCTCGCGCTCGGCCTTTCCCTGTTCCTGTCCTCGCTCATGGGAGCGCTGGTCTCGAAGCGGATTCCCGACGGAGCGCTCCTGATCGTCTTCGGCGTGCTGGCTTTGATAGCCTCGGCGATGATGCTGGTCCCCCGGAGCCATGCCCGCGACGAGATGACGGAGGACACGGTCACCTTCAATAAAGGCCTGGCGGTAGCGATCGGGATCGTTCTCGGGTTCACCATTGGCCTCGTCGGGCAGGGCGGCGCTTTCATCCTGATCCCCGTCCTCCTGTACGTGCTTAAGATTCCGCTGCGGGTCGCCCTCGGAAGCACCCTCGCGATCGGGCTCTTTTCGTCATCGGCGGGGCTTGTGGGCAAGCTCGCGACGGGCCAGGTCCCGTTCCAACTGGCGATCCCCCTCCTCGTCGGCGCTATTCCCGCGGCGCGATGGGGCAGCATCATGGGAAAAAAGACGAACACGCGGTTCCTGAGATGGCTGCTCGCGGCCTTGATCCTCGCAACGGCCGTCAAGGTGTGGGCCAGTTTGCTGTAGGGGGCGTTGCATGCGCAAACCCCGTCAATTCCATTGACAAAAACCATGCATCAACCTTACACTCACGCTCTGGCAACAAGCGCGGCACAGCTATCCGCGCTCGGCTGTGAATCCCGCGACTTGCAGCCGGGGATGATGCGCCGTAAACCGAGGGAAGTCGTGTCATGAGAGGGGGTCTCCTGGCTCCTGGGGGAGGGGCGTCTGTCCTGCAGGGACCTTTCCCTGAACCGGTGCGGGGTTGGCAATGAAGGATTACCGATATATAAGAATACTCGTTGCAGACGATACCGAACCGGTACGCAGTTCGGTGATCTCCATCCTCAGGGAGATGGGTTTCTCCAACATATCCGAGGCCAAAGACGGCGTTGAGGCGCTGGCCGAACTCAAGCGGAGACGGTATGATCTCCTGCTCTGCGACCGGAACATGCCCAAATTGGACGGCGTGAGCCTGATCAGAATCATGCGGAGCGACGTTGACTTGAAGGACCTGGTAATTTTCATGCTGACCGCCGACGCGGAAAAGGGGCATGTTATCGAAGCGAAGGCGCTCGGCGTCAATGATTATATCGTCAAACCCTTTACCGCAGATATCGTCACGAGCAAGATAGAGAGCGTTTTTGGAAAGAATCAGGAGAGCAAGGGGCCGCTCTCCTGATTCCCTTTCGTCGACGCCGTAGAGGAACAGGCAGTAGTCAGGTCATCAGTTTATTCTGAGAGGTGCCTATGCAGATCGATGCGCGCGGAAAAGCATGCCCCATGCCGGTCATGATGGCCGAGGAGGCCCTGGCGAAGGTCTCCGAGGGTATCGTCGAGGTCGTCGTCGACAATGAGGAGTCGGCGCTCAATGTCGCCGGGTTCGCGGCGCAGAAGGGCATGTTCGCCGAAACGCGGAAAGAGGGGAAGGACTGGTTCGTGAAGGTCGTGAAGGGCTACGCCTGCAAGACCGGTTCGCAGCCGCGGGACGTGCACGCGGCGTTAACGACTGCGAACGAACGAGCGCAGGGTGTCCGGAGTCCGGAATTTCAGGAAAAGAAGAAAATCCTCTTGCTGATCATCGGGACCGACAGCCTGGGCAAGGACGAGGATCTGGGCAGCAAGCTCATGAAGGGTTTCTTCGATACCATGAAGGTCAATCAGCAACTGCCGCACACGATCTTCTTCCTGAACGCCGGCGTGAAGCTCACGACCGTGAACGAGGAGGTCATCGGCGTACTGAAGGAGATCGAGGGCATGGGCGTCGAGATCTACTCCTGCGGAACCTGTCTCAAGCACTATGACCTGGAATCCCGGCTCGCTGTCGGCAAGCGGGGCACGACGAACCATATCGTGGAGGGCATGCAGGACTTCGACAAGGTGGTGTGGGTGTAGGGGATTAGAATTAAGGGTGAGGAATGAGGAAGTAGGAGTGAACAGGCAGGGGGCTACAATCAGGAATGGGGAATCAGGAGTTACTATTCTTAATTCCTCATTGATCATTGATTCTTTCACAGGCTTTTCTTCCGGGCTTTGAGCTTGCCGCCTGAACGGCCGGAGGGATTGTCAGTGAGGACGAGGGATCCGTCCTCGCTGTAACCCATGTAGATGGTACAGCCCGTGGCGAAGCTCCGGGCTGTACCGCCGTTGTAGATCTTCATGATCCGCTGGACGTAGCTCTGCGTCTCCTTGAAGGGCGGTATGGTGCCCCATTTCCTGACCGCCGTCTCCCCCGAATTGTACGCCGCGAGGGCGAGCGAGAGATTCCCCTCGTACCGGTCGATCAGGTACCTGAGGTACTTGACCCCTCCATCGATGTTCTCCGCCGGGTTGAACGTGTTCCTGACGTTCATGTTCACGGCGGTCTCCGGCATCAACTGCATGAGGCCCATTGCTCCCTTGTTCGAGGTTGCGTAGGGATTGAAGTCAGACTCCACCTTGACGATGGCATGGACCAGCGAGGGGTCGACTCCGTGGCGCTCGCAGGCGCTGTTGATGATGTCGAGGTACACGCTCGGAATGTTCGATGACGATAGGTGGCTTGGCGTCGGCTTCCCTGCAGGGGCCTGTGTGGTGGCCGGGCCTGCCTGCGCCGGCTCGGACCGCACGCGCTTGTGCTTCCTGCCGTCGCCGTTCACGTTCGTGAAATTGAGAACGCCGTTTTCGTCGGTATACTGGAAAATGTCGGCCCGGGCCTGGGCCAGGGGCAGGCAGGCGATGAGCGCAGCAGCAGCTGCAATAAGGGTGGTCCGTCGCTTCATATATTGTTCTGTTATTGTTCTGTGCGCCCGGATGCGACGCGGCGAAACTAAAACTATCTTATTATAACTGAATAAAAAAGACCTTGTCAACAAGCGACTTCGGAGCGGCCCAGGATTCCTGAACATATTCGCAGCATGTCTATGAAAACAAATAAATATGCATTGACTAAAATATACTGTTTTACTACCATCATAGTTGTTTTAAAGTCATCGGTACAGGGGGAAATAAATCACGAAGCGCTATGGTGCCATCCTTTTCGCAGTTATCTTCCTTCTCCAGGCGGGATTTGCCGGCGCGGCTGCGAAGAAGGCTCCCGGCCGGGAAAAGCCGGCTGCTGACGGGCAGCCGCCGGTCGTGAACATCGGTTCGAGCCTGAACCCCGCAAATACGGCCTGATCAACAATGCCAACCCGTGATCTCGGCGGAATACGTCGACGACGGAATCGGCGTCAGCACGACCGACACGGGCTCTTCGTCGACGGACGGGACGTGTCGGCAGCCGCGCAGGCCGCCGCGAACAAGATCACCTACACGCCGTCGGCCCCGCTGCCGACGGAGGCCGCAGGATCAAACTGAACGTAGTCGACAAGGCGGGCAACGCTTTCGAGATGAACTGGTCTTTCACGATCCACACCCAGCCGCCGGAGATCACGATCGCCTCGCACAAGCCGAACCAGTTCATCAACAAGTCACCGATCATGACCGCCGGCACGATCTCCAGCGCGCCGTCGGCGGTCATGAACATGTTCCTCGATACGAAGCAGCCTAAGATCCTGTGATTTGGCATAATTTACTTGACATCGGAGAGCATGTCGTTTAATATGCATTTCTCATCGCGGGGTGGAGCAGTCCGGTAGCTCGTCGGGCTCATAACCCGAAGGTCGTCGGTTCAAATCCGGCCCCCGCTACCAATCAACTCAAGGGGTTACAGCAATTGCTGTAGCCCCTTTTCTTTGCTCTGTGATAAAAATGTGATAATTTTTATCCAGAGTCTCAACGCCATCCCGAAGGCTTTCGGGATAGTGGTGGGCATACCGTTGAGTCATGATAGGGGATTTGTGCCTCATCAGCTTCTGAACCTTGTAAAGATCAACTCCTGCCTGAACGAGCCGCGTCGCAAAGGTGTGCCGCAGGTCGTGGAACCTACACTTGCTCACCTTCGCTTTCTCAACAACCAGATAGAACGACCGCCTGAGATTGCTTGCATCCAGCCGTTCGCCCTCACTGTTGAAGAAGACCCGGTTCGATTTGATCGAACGGACCTTGTAACGAGCCTTTAATACATCTAGGGCTAGCTCGTTCAGGGGCAGCGTGTCCTTACCTTTGTTCTTCTGTTCAAGGATCGTCAGCGTCTTCCGAAAGAGATCGACCCGGTCCCAGGTGAGGTTCATCAGTTCGCCTTGCCGTAGCCCCGTATTGATTGCGAAGATGACCACTTCCCGGAGCCAGGCAGGGGAGAGCGCCAAAATGCTTTGCTCTTCCTCGTTGGTAAGCCAGCGCTCAACCTTGTTGTTCACCTTTTCCTTGGAAACGCGGCTTACGGGATTTGAATCGACCCACTCCCATTCCCGCATCGCAAGGTTGAAGGCATGCCCCAGAAGCACCAGTTCGTTGTTGACCGTGTTCGCCGCTGCGCCTTCTTCCCGCCGCCGTATTTTAAACTCCGAAATATCGCGGGGTCGAAGTTTGTTAAGGGTTACGTCCCCGAATGCCGCATTTAGGCGCTTTGCGATCCCTTCATCACGAACCAGGCTTGACGGTACTTTGTTCTTCGCTGTATGGACCTTGATATAGTGCGCCAGAAGTTCCCGAACGGTTTTGTCCGAACCGGGCACACTCTCGAACCACTTGCCCTCAGCGATCTGGGTCAATACCTTGCCGTAAATCTTTTCCGCCAGCTTCCTGTTGGTCGTCTCTGTCGGTCTTCGATACTGCTTTCCATTCCAAGTAAAACTCATCCACCAGGCTTGGCCTCGTTTATACAGTCCCATATCACTCCTTCCTGAGACCCTGTATGTGGCCTGGTTTCCCGTTGGATGAATTATACTCTCTACCCCTTGCGCTATCAATGGCCTTCTTGACGATTTTATCTATGTCCTGATTTGCTGTTCTCTTAGCCGCCGGGCCGGTGGCGCGATGCGCTTGTCTCGATGTCTTCACCCAGTTTTCGATCTCGTCCATGTCAAAACGTATCAGGCCGTTGAGCTTATGGAAGGGGATAGAACCGTTGTGGACCCAGGAGTAAAGCGTAGATTGTTTGACCATCAGGAGTTCGGCGACTATTTTGATCGTTACGAGCTGCATGCTGCACGGTACCAGCATGCAGCGATTTTTTCCATATACCGAAAGGGGGCGATTTTTGATATGCTACCGACCCTTTGAGGGGAAGAAAGAGCTATCATGGATTTCGATTCTGCAATTGCTGAAATAAACAAGCAGCTGATGGAAAAACATCCTCAAGCCTTCGGCCGGTCATGGGTGCGCGTGCATGCTCCCCGCGCGTATCGATTCATTCAGAAGAATATCCGGTTAGAGGATGGAGGCATAGACTGGGACCGTATCACTCGCAGGTTGGACCACAAGTCTCAGAGGCTGTGGACAGGCTCACTTCGCAAGACGGTAAAACGAGCGTACAGGAATAAGGAGGAGGTCGATACTGTTCTTAACAGATACCACGACAAGCTTTATACGTTCCTTGCTCCTGTGGACAGGAATGACGAACATTTTCGGGATATCATCAGTATTTCACTTGTACGGATTGCGCAAAAAGGCAATATGTCAGCAAGACAGGAGATCATTAAACTCCTGACCTTCACGGTTGATGAATGGATTGATCATTATCCGACATTATCTTGCTGGCGGGGATATGATCCGTTGATCCAGACGCGACTTGAGTGTTGCGTACGACGATACCGTTATTCAGGATCATTCATGCTATATCTGTACAAAACGTTCGAATACGCGGCTCGAGGGTTACGGCCATTAATTGCCTATTCTTTGGATGCGGTTCACAATAATTGAATTAAAGCGGAACCAATTACTGTTGCTTCCGAACATCAAGCGGGCGTCAGACGCGTCGGACAGGTGTCCGACGCTAATAATGTTGATTGTTATCAAAAGCATGGCTGACTTTTTATTGCCAAATCGGTTATCAATTCACTTCGACTGTCCGACAAGGTGTCGGACGCCTTTTCTTCAAAAAGTGATGTTATATGATATGACATAACATGATGTTATATCACATCACTTTCCCGGGCCTGAATACAATAGGTTACGCGATTCGACTCTCATCCACGCCTTCTGAAAAATCGCATTGAAGCCCTTGCTTCGATCACCTATAACCGTTCAAGCTGTCCGACACACCGCTCAACTTTCGTTGAGTGGTGTGTGATAGGCGACGTTGCGAGAGGACGATACTGCAAATGCAGGCTCACTGCCAACTAACAACGAACCATCGATGGTCGATACTGCAAATGCCCGAACGGTATTGCACGCAGCCAGCAACCACAAGCAGGAATCTCGCTGAGTGATGACGACGCTAGCGTAGCTCCCGAACTTCATGGCGCATACGAATAGAAGGCAAACCAGACGACGAGCAGAGCGGTTCCTGAGGATGCGCTTGCAGGTAGGCAGTACCGAAACTGCCGGAACGGTAGTCGATACGCTCACTCATAGTAACCGCTTGACTTGCCTTGTGATCGTACTGTCGAGTGTTTGCTGGGATTGTACCGGAGCATTGCCGCCAGATTTGTCAACGACCGGACATCCCGCTCATCAGACAAAAAGATAGCTGAAGGGTTTCGTTAATACCGCTCCTCTGGGATTTTCGTACCACTGGAAATTTGGCTGAAAGTTAATCATCAATAAGATGCATTACTCAAGGAAGGCAAAGGTGGAATACCTGCTGTGTGCACAAACTGGAAGAGCGGCAGAGATAATATCCTCACTTCCTCGAAATGTCGCGGGACGACCTCGTGTCATATGCACTTACTACAGCGCTGATAGTTTGGTAGACTGCGTCTTTCCCTACCAGATCAGTGAGTTCGTACCTGTCCAACTCGGCCTTGACAAGGTCGACAACCTCGGCGAACACAAGCCGGATTCCCTGTGCTTTGAGATTACCACAGATTTCGCGTAGGGTTACGGCTGCTGAGAAATCAACATCGGCTACCGCAGAGGCATCGATACAGAACCAGACCAGGGGAGGTTCTGCCCCATTAGCGAGGTTGGCAACCTCCATCGATAGCTGTTCTGCATTTGCATAGTACATAGTGTGAGCGAAGCGGTATACTATTAGACCGGGCCGGATTTGTTCGGGAGTTGTCACTGGCAACGACCTCAAGCCACCCGTCGCTTCAGGTGCGAGCACAGCGTTCTGGCTTCGGTAGCTTCGACGCACGTGCTCTATGAGTGACAGTACCATCGCGAGGACAATGCCCTTCTCTACGCCGACGCAGACCACCACGATAGCCGTGATCAACGCCACCCAGAATTCCGACGGGCGTTGTACCCAGATCTTTCGCATCCCCTTGATATCGATCAGTTCGATGCCGATCAGGAAGACCACGGCGGAGAGAGCAGCAATGGGCATGCTGGCCAGCGGAACCGTCAGAAACAGCAGCACAACCAAGACAATAACGCTTGTGGTGATTTGCGCGAGCTGACTACGACCGCCGGCACTATCGACCATCTGAGTCTTGGTCGGGCTTCCGTTCACAACAAATGTGCCACTAAACGCGGCTCCAATATTAGCAAGGCCCAAGCCTATCAAATCTACATCTTCGCTGATGCGCTCGCCGTAGCGGGTTGCATATGCGCGGGATGTCGCCGCGCTCTGGGTCAGGATCACCACGAACATGGCGAACGCGGTGGGAAGCAACTTCAGGATGAGGCCCTCATCCCAATGCACGTCCGGTAGACCCAGCTCTGGCAGGCCACTCGAAACCGCGCCAAGTACATGCGCGCCGCGAGCTTCAAGGTTGAGCACTGAGCTGACGACAATGGCAGCCGTCACGGCAATCAGTGCACCTGGAATCTTTGTCGAAATTATTCTTGATCCAATAATGACTGCAATTACTGCCATGGAGATAGCCAGGGCATAGAAATTCGTCTGCTCGATCAGGGATAAATCGTTGATGATCTTGTGTATTGGTCCATGCCCTCCCCTGGGGAGTCCTAACATACTCGAGATCGCGCCAAGGGCGACCTGGACGCCCACGCCTGACAGGAACCCTACGAGCACAGTTCTCGACAGAAAATCAGCAAGGAACCCCACGCGAATGACACGTGCGGCAATCAGGAAACCTGCCGACAGGAGCGCGAGGACTTCTGCCAGTGCAAGCCACTCAGCCGACCCAGACGCGGCCATCCCGGTTAGTGTACCGGAGAGAATAGCCGCTGTGGCAGAGTCCGCACCGACGACGAGATGCCTGGATGAACCGAAAAGTGCGAAAAGAATCATCGGAATGAGGATGGTGTAGAGGCCCGTGATCACCGGGGTACCGGCGATTTTTGTGTATCCCATCACCTCAGGAATGGCGAGGGCAGACAGCGTGAGACCAGCTATGATATCTGGCAATACCCTGGATCCTTTGATGGGGAGTATCCCCTGAAGAAAGGGTAGGCTAGTGCTTTGCGCCTTTATCTCGCCTTTTGCCATTGTACACCCCGCTCATTTCTGAAGACCCGAAAGTTATAATGGATGAAAGACGCGGACAAACGCTATAACGTCAGCGATAAATGTTGATCTTTCTCAAGCTATCACCTCTCCATCGCGGCGTTGTATTCGCCATAGGCGAAGCCCGATTGCATTTGGCTCGATGATACACAGTTTACTGTGCCGATATACGCTCAAGGAGTTCATATGCAGCCTCGGGCACGGATTCCGGAATCCCGTCTAATTTTACAGCCTTCATCATAATTTCAAGCAAATCGTCGAAGCTATCCTCTTTCTGATTCATAATACGTGGTGCGCTCCCTAGCGCAGTAATACAGAATCCGACCTGCGTTTGATCCGATCTGGAATTCTGCAATGCTTGGGTGAGGGAAGAGACGCTGGTCCACCAAGAGCGACCAACGACTCCCGCTTCTGACGAATCATGCCGTCCTCACTTGCCAGCATGTCCATCAAGGATTCTAGTTTTGTGCCAGTCCATTTTTTTTGTTCGTTCTTGATTTTACCTCCAAAGGATTTTCGGCTGTTACGACGAAGCCCGATTGATCAAAAGTTCAAATATACCGTTATGAATTCTAGGTACCTACTGAAGATCTGAATAATCGCGTCGGATCATTTCGATATTTTCCCGATAAGCGGGACCGTTCCCATACTCGAGAAATTTGATATAGCGGCTGTGTAGTGTCGTGATCTTGCGCGCGTGCTTAATCGGACACCAGTACTGCTCAGTCCGACCGGCGATCTCCTGGGCATAGGCGACCAGGCCGTTAAAGTATGCACAATACTCGCAATTGACTTTTTCAATGATGTTGAGGTAAGGCAGGGAGTGACGATCCAGCACGATATAATCACTACGCTGAACCTCTGGAATGCCATAAACCGGGAAGCAGATAGTCTGATACAGGGTTATCATGAGATCAAGGAAGAGCGCCGCGGGCAGTACCGCCCAGATGATCGGCGCGGTAAGAATGTTCAAAAAAGCCGCTTCGCGAATATAAGGGATAATCTTCATGACGAGCGCTTTCTGTTCGTGTTTGATCCACTCCTCAAAAGTCACCTTTTTACCCAATATCTTATAGTGATACTCCTCTTCCTTCTTCTGGATCTCTTGGACAAGTTCCTGCTCAAGATCCTTGATCTGTGCAATGAGTATATGAAGTCTGCTTTCCATAAACCCTCCTGGTATCGGTCGCCAAGGCGATCCGGAGATCTATAGATTTCCTTATGCTCTCTCCACTTACATGTATGCGTGTCTATTTATTCGAATTGATGTCGCCGGACTTTTTTATGGCGCGCAACAGGCGCCAACTGAGATAAGCCGCTACGAAGTAACCGACCCCTCCGACTACCGAAACATCCTTGATGGTCGGTGGAGCTTTCATGCTCCAGAGCAGGGAGGAACCGATAAACAGCGCGGCGGTCATCACGCCGAGTACCAAGCGGTTGATCACCGGGTCGATATGACGGTGGTCCAGGTGGACTGAGAAGGTGCCCTCGCGCATACGCTTGAGAACGTCGTTCAGGTCGCGCGGCAGGGACGCCGCGAGCCGTTCCCAGTCGCTATACGCATGCTGAAGCCGGCCCAGGATACGCCGGACAGAGAGCCGCTTGCGGACCATCGTGTTGTAAAACGGGCGGATCACTTCGGCGAGGCTGAAGTCAGGATTCAACCGCTGAGCGGTCCCCTCCAACTCGACCAGCGTGCGCAACAGCATCGAAAGCTGGGGCGGCAAGGTAATGGTGTAGCGCCGGATGATTTCAAATAGGTTGTTCAATGCGTCGCTCAGGTTCATGTCCTGAATGGACTGGCCGACATAGTCGGCGATGAAATCGGTGAGGTCGGCGCGCAAAAGGTCGCGGGGCGTGGTGGTCGGCGCGGAGCCGACACGAAGGAGTGCTTCCTCCAGGTCCACCGAGTTGTGTTTCACGACGGCCATGAGCATGTCATCGAGGCCTTCCGCCAGTACTTCATCGAGGCGTCCGACCATACCACAATCAAGCACCCCGACCACACCGTTGGGCAGGAGCATGAGGTTACCGGGATGCGGGTCGGCATGGTAAAACGCATCGCGGAATATCATCTGGAGATACATCGTGGCGCCGCGATGGGCGAATTCATTGAGGTCAACGCCCGAGTTGGCGAGCGCCTTGGGGTGGGTGCCGAGGATGCCGTCCAGCTTTTCCATCGTCAGAACACGGCGCGTCGAGAACGGCGCATAAGCGCGCGGGAAATGGACGGTGTCGTCCTGGGCAAAATTTTTCGCGAACTCCTCGAGATTACGGAGTTCGAAGGTAAAATCCAGCTCGCGCAGCAGGGTACGGCGGAACTGCCGGACGACCGCTTCGGGCTGGTAGGGACGCAGTTGGGAAGAATGCTTTTCCGCCAACTCGGCCAGGTCGCCGAGGATATCGAGGTCGGGCATGATCTTGTCCTCAATGCCGGCGTGCTGGACTTTGACGACGACGTGCTCGCCCGAATGCAGCCGGGCAACATGAACCTGGGCGATCGAGGCCGAGGCCAGGGGCTCCTCTTTGAAATGCGCAAACAGCTTGTTCGGCGGTTTGCCGAACTCGGCTTCCATCGTGGCCCGGACCGTGGCGGGCGGATCGGCCGGCGTGTCAGTTTGCAGGTGGGCCAGTTCCCCGGCCATTTCAGGGCCGACGAGGTCGGGCCGCGTGCTGAGCATCTGGCCGAGCTTGATGAAGGTAGTGCCGAGTTCGGTCAAGGCGAGACGCACACGCTCCTCGATTTTAAGGTCGGGGATGTGCTGGCCGTCAGCGCTCCGAATGCGATCCTGGATCCACGGGACATCCAGGCCCTTGACCCAATCGGCTATGCCGTACTTGACCAGCACACCGATAATATCGCCTGCCCGGTGGACGTTGCGATCGAATCTTATAACTTTGGCACTTTTCATATGTTAAATATTCCTATAGAACGAAATCCTCTAGTTTGTTCCGGGGTGTCCAAGATAATAGTGACGTAGAAACTTGAGGTCGTCATCAAGTTCCTGTACTACCTGTACCCCAGTGGAAATGTCCAGATCAACGATATGTTGGTCTGGGACCTCCTCCAAATATTTCACAAGGGCCCGCAGGATGTTGCCATGGCCTGTAATTAATACCTGCCCTCCGACTGGATGCTGCCGATTTACGGTGATCTCGTTGATGACTGCTCACACATCGACAACGCGTTCCGACACAAACTCAACCAATCACCTCTTGGCATGACTCTGCAATTGGGCGCCATCTGCAGGAGATCCTGGATTCGGACTCTTTTCCAGTGCCTCTTTCACGACGCTGCCGCTCACCGTCTCTTGCTTCAGCAGTTGCTGGGCCAGTGTTTTAAGGGCCGTGTGGCGGTCCTTCATTAATGCCTGAGCTCGGTCGTACTGCTCGGTCACGAGGCGCTGGACTTCCGTATCGATCACCTGACGAGTCTCTGAACTGATCTGGCTATTGTCCTCGACCGATCCGCCCAGGTATTGGAGCTGTTGACCTGCGTAGCGCACCGAGCCGAGCTTTTCACTCATGCCGAATTCCGTGACCATACGGCGGGCCAGCCCAGTTGCCCGCATAATGTCGTCACTGGCCCCGGTGCTGATGGTCGCGAACTCCAC
>Ga0335081_10006252_pt1 | contig 18942 bp, 16 predicted proteins | sample Lox_Sample_35_FD_206713 | JGI IMG/M metagenome (GOLD analysis project Ga0335081, IMG submission 206713) | Soil microbial communities from Loxahatchee National Wildlife Refuge, Florida, United States - Lox_Sample_3.5 | ecosystem: Environmental > Terrestrial > Soil > Wetlands | place: USA...
CGCTGACAACCGCATTGTCACCTTCGGCGTGCACCCGACACGGCCGGCGACGGAATATGGCTATATCCGTGCCGGCGCCGCGATCGGTGCCGAGCTCTTTGCCGTGGACAAATTTATTGAGAAGCCGGACGCCAAGACCGCGGAACGGTACGTCAAGGAAGGGTATTTGTGGAACTCCGGCAACTTCATGTTTCGCGCCGGCCTGCTGCTTGACGAATACAGGACCTTTGAGCCGGACAGCGCCGCCGCGGTCGATGCGTCAGTGCGGGATGCCGGGACCGATCTTGGCTTCGTTACGCTCGATCATCGGTCGTTTACGCGCGCTACGGCGAAGTCCATCGACTATGCGGTGATGGAGCGGACCGCGCGTGCCGCGGTGATGCCGGTCTCCTACGGCTGGTCGGATGTCGGCTCGTGGCAAGCCGTGTGGGAGCTTTCCGATCGCGACGCGCTCGGCAATTCCGCCCACGGCTCCGATTCGGGGGCGGTCGTGTTCGTCGATTCGCGCGGTTCCTACGTCGCCACCGACAAGCAGCTGGTCGCCTTGTTCGGCGTCGAGAATCTCGTCGTCGTTACCACCGACGATGCCGTCTTGGTTGCCAAACGCGAGGACGGCGACGGCCTGCGGCGCCTGGTTCGGAAGCTCAAGGAGGTGGCGCCGGCCGTCACCGAGGAGCATTTGAAAGTCCATCGGCCGTGGGGGTCGTATCACTCGGTCGATCAAGGTCCGCGTTTTCAGGTCAAGCGGATCGTGGTGAAGCCGGGTGGCCGGCTGTCGCTGCAGCTGCATCATCACCGCGCCGAGCACTGGGTCGTGGTGCGCGGCACCGCCCGCGTCAGCATCAACGATGAAACTCAGATCCTTCACGAAAACGAATCGACCTACATTCCGAGCGGCGCCAAGCATCGTCTGGAAAATCCCGGTAAGATCGACCTCGAATTGATCGAGGTGCAGACCGGCAGCTATCTTGGCGAGGACGATATCGTCCGCATCGAGGACGATTATCGTCGGTCGTGAGCGGACTGGCGGACTTGCGACGGCAGCTGATCGGGTTTGTGGAACCACGCCCGCTTGCCTCTGCGTGCCTCGTCGCAAGCTTTTGAAAAGACTATAAAAAATAAGCTCCTCGAATCTGCGGTAAGTCTTTGAAGCAATTCGTGTACGGATTTCTCCCGATGCAAGGTCGCCAGTTGGCATAGGGCGTGCTACGGACACTGGCGAGGTTTCGTTCCGGGGGAGAAGGGGCTCTTCGCGTCATGAGTGATGCCGAGAAAGTAGGCACTGACACGCTGCGTGTCGGCGTCGTTGGCGTGGGCGTGATGGGCAGCAACCATGCCCGCGTGCTGTCGGAGTTGCCCGGCGTGGCGCTGATCGGCATCGCCGATCCCGACCGCAAGCGCCGCGACACTGTTGCCCGCAATCTCGGCTGTGCCGCCTTCGAAGATGCCGAAGCGCTGGTGCGCCATGGCGTCGACGCCGTCACCATCGCGGCGCCGACGCATTTGCACCGTGACATTGCGATCGATTGTGCCGCGCGCGGCATCCATGTGTTGGTGGAAAAGCCGATCGCCTCGACGGTCGAGGAGAGCCGGGCCATCGTCGCTGCCGCGCGCCGCGCCGGCGTCACCTTGATGGTGGGCCACGTCGAGCGCTTCAATCCGGCGGTGCAGTCGATCAAGCGCGCCATACAAAACCAGGACATTCTCTCGATCGCGATCACCCGCGTGGGGCCGTTTCCGCCGCGCATGTCCAATGTCGGCGTCGTGATCGACCTCGCCGTGCACGACATCGATCTGATCCGGTGGTTCACCGATTCGGAAATCGTCGAAATTCAGCCGCAGACCTCGAGCGCGGTCGCCGAGCGCGAAGACATTGCGCTTCTGCAGTTCCGCACTGCATCCGGGGTGTTGGCGCACATCAATACCAATTGGCTGACGCCGTTCAAGGCGCGCACCGTCCACATTGCCACGCGCGACAAATATCTGATCGGCGATCTCTTGACGCTGCAAGTCACCGAGTGCTTCGGCTTCCAGCCGGACGGCAGCTATTCGATGCGGCATCTTTCGGTCGGTTATGCCGAGCCGCTGCGTTCGGAGTTGGTCGCGTTCGTCAATGCCATCCGCAGCGGCCAGCCTCCGGCCGTGACCGGCGAGGAGGCGGTTGCCAGCCTCGAAATCGCCATCCGTTGCCTTGAAGGACGATCGACGCAGTCGGTTCTGCCGGCGCGCAAGGGTCCGCGGCGCGTGGTCGGTTGATCGTCGTTTCCCGGCCGGGATCGGCTGGCCATCGAAGAGTTGTCATGAATCAGCACGCGCGCGTCGAAGAAAAGCCAATCCCGTTCATCGACGTCGCGGCGCAGCGTTGTCGGCTTGGCCGGGCGATCGACGACGCGGTGGCGCGCGTGCTGGCGCATTGTCAGTTCGTCCAAGGGCCCGAAGTGCGCGCGCTTGAGGCCGAGCTTGCCGCGTTCTGCGGCGCCCGCCATGCCATTAGCTGTTCGAGCGGCACCGATGCGCTGCTCCTCGTATTGATGGCATGGCAGATCGGACCGGGCGACGCGGTGATTTGCCCGGCCTTCACCTTCCATGCGACGGCCGAGATGGTTGCGCTTCTGGGCGCCAAGCCGGTATTCGCCGACGTCGACGCCGACAGCTTCAATTTGGATGCCGCAAGCCTGGAGCGCGCGGTTGCCACGGCCAAGCGGCTTGGGCTGCGCCCGCGCGCCATCATCCCGGTCGACCTGTTCGGCCTGCCGGCGGATCACGATGCCGTCGGCGCCATTGCCGCCAGGCACGGTCTGCTCGTGCTCGATGATGCCGCGCAGGCCTTCGGCGCCGCCTATCGGGGGCGCAAGCTCGGAACGCTGGGGACGGCGACCGCGACGAGCTTCTTCCCGGCCAAGCCGCTCGGCTGTTACGGCGACGGCGGCGCCGTGTTCACCGACGACGACGCGCTGGCGGCCAAGGTGAAAAGCTTGCGCATCCACGGCGAAGGCGTCGACAAATATGATCCGATCCGCATCGGCATCACCGGGCGGCTCGACACCATCCAGGCAGCGGTGCTGTTGGAGAAGCTCAAGATATTCCCTGAGGAAATCGCCGCCCGCGATAAGATCGCGGCACGTTATGCCGCGGGGCTCGGTGACGTCGCTATCGTGCCGCGCGTCGGCAACGAGTCCACTTCGGTATGGGCGCAATATACGCTGCGGCTCAAGCCCGGCCGGCGCGACGCGCTTGGCGCTGCGCTCAAAGCCCAGGGCATTCCGACGGCGGTCTATTACGTCAAACCGCTGCATCGGCAGACGGCATATCGCGATTTCCCGGTGGCCGATGGCGGCGTGCCGGTCAGCGAGCGGCTGGCCGACGAAGTCATCAGCTTGCCGATGCATGCCTATCTCGAGCCGCCGGTCCAGGATCGCATTATTGAAGCGGTGCGCCGGGCGCTGGCGAGCTGATTTTCCCGTCATTCCGGGGCCGGGCGCGGCTCGGAGCCCGCAATCCATATTCACTGGCCTGTGGATATGGATTCCGGATTTGCCGCTGCGCGGCAATCCGCAATGACGGGCAGGGCGATAATTCGTAACTATACTCCGCGATGATCAAGAAGATTCTCACCGTCGGCGGCTACACGCTGTTGTCGCGCCTCACCGGCTTCATGCGCGACATTATGCTCGCGGCCATTCTCGGCGCGGGGCCGACGGCGGATGCGTTCTTTGTCGCTTTTCGGCTGCCTAATCATTTCCGCGCCATATTTGCCGAAGGCGCGTTCAACGCCGCTTTTATCCCGGCTTATGCGCGCATTCGCGCCCAGGAGGGCGACGCGGCGGCCGACATATTCGGCGACCGCATCTTCACGCTGCTGCTGGCGTCGCAAGTCGTGTTGCTGGCGCTGGCATTGCTCTTCACGCCGCAGGTGATCGAACTATTGGCGCCGGGCTTTTCCCGGGAGCCCCATCAATTCGCGCTGGCGGTTTCGCTGACGCGGATCACGTTTCCCTATCTTCTGCTCATCACGCTGGTGACGCTGTGGGGCGGAATTCTCAACGCGCTGCACCGCTTTGCGGCGGCGGCGGCGGCGCCGATTCTGCTCAATGTTACGATGATGGCGACGCTGGCCGCCGTCGCCTGGTTTCCCGGCGCCGGCTATGCCGCGGCATGGGGGGTGCTGATATCCGGCATTCTGCAGGCGGCGCTGGTCGGCGCCGACACTCATCATGCCGGTGTCATGACCGTGTTCCGCCGGTTGCGCCTGGACAGCGACGTCCGTCGTTTTTTCAGCGCGCTCATTCCGGCGACGGTAGGCTCCGCCGGCACCCAGCTTGCGCTATTCGCCGACACCATCATTGCCAGCTTCCTCTCGGCGGGCGCGATCTCGGCGCTCTATTACGCCGACCGCATCGATCAGCTGCCGATCGGCGTCATCGGCATCGCCGTCGGCACCGTGCTGGTGCCGGAAATGACGCATCGGATTGCCGGCGGCGACGAACGCGGCGCCCGCTCGGCGCAGAACCGCGCCATCGAATTTGCGCTGCTTCTTGCGATCCCGTGCGTCGTCGGCTTCCTGGTGGTGCCGGGACTGATCATGCGGGCGCTGTTCATGCGCGGCGCCTTCACCGCCGCCGACGCCCACGCCGCGGCGATGACGCTGATGGCCTATACCATCGGGCTCGTTCCCTTTGTCCTCATCCGCAGCGTGGTGGCGCCGTTTTATGCCCGCGGCGATACGGCGACCCCGGTCAAGGCGGCATTGATCGGCACGGCGATCAACATCCTTTTCAAGGTCGCGCTGATGGTGCCCCTGGCGCAGGTCGGCCTGGCATTGGCCACCTCGATCGGCGCCTGGATCAATTTCGTCCTGGTGCTGTTCTTCGCGCGCCGCGCGCATCTGATCGCCGCGGACGCGCAGCTCAGAGCCTCGCTGGCGAAACTCGCGGCGGCCGGCGCCGCGCTGGCGCTGGCATTGTTGATCGCCGATCCGATCGTCACGCGACTGTTATCTTCGTGGCCCAGGTTCCGCAACGAATCGGAGCTCGCGCTCTTGGCGCTGATCGGCGGCTTGGTCTATGGCGGAGTTATCATCGTGCTGTTCGGGCGGCGCTGGCTTACGCTGATGCGGCGGACCGCACAGGCCGCCGAAAGCGCGCCAATCGAAGCCGCGGCGATCGCCGACCAATCGCCCGACGACGACTAAACCACAGCGGGATCATAGCATGCGCGTTACCATGATCGGTGCCGGATATGTCGGGCTTGTTTCCGGCGCCTGCTTTGCCGATTTCGGTCACCAGGTGACCTGTATCGACAAGGATGCCGGCAAAGTGGCCGCGCTCAATCGCGGCGAAATCCCGATCTTCGAACCGGGGCTTGCCGATCTGGTCGAGGCCAATAGGCGGCAAGGGCGGCTTGAATTCGCCGCAGAGACGTCCCGCGTCGCCGAGGCCGAGGCGGTCTTTATTGCGGTCGGCACGCCGTCGCGCCGCGGCGACGGCCATGCCGATCTGACTTTCGTCTACGACGCGGTGCGCGAGATCGCGCCGCTGTTGTCCCCCGCCGCGGTCGTTGTGACCAAATCGACCGTGCCGGTCGGCACCGGCGACGAGATCGAGCACATCCTGCGGCAAAAGCGTCCGGACGCCGCGCTCGAGGTCGTCTCCAATCCGGAGTTTCTGCGTGAGGGCGCGGCCATCCAGGATTTCAAGCATCCCGATCGCATCGTGGTCGGCACCGATGATGCGCGCGCCCGCGCCGTGCTGGCGGATATCTATCGGCCGCTTTATCTGAACGCGCCGCCGATCATCTATGTCAGCCGCCGGACCGCGGAGTTGATCAAATACGCGGCCAATGCGTTTCTCGCCACCAAGATCACGTTCATCAACGAGATCGCCGATCTTTGTGAAGCGGTCGGCGCCGATGTGCAGGAGGTGGCGCGCGGCATCGGCCTCGACAACCGCATCGGCGGCAAATTTCTCCACGCCGGGCCCGGCTTCGGCGGTTCGTGCTTTCCCAAGGATACCAGCGCCCTGCTCAAGACCGCCCAGGATCACGGCGTGGCGCTGCGCATCGTCGAAACGGTATCGGCCGTCAACGAGCAACGTAAGCGTGCCATGGCGCGCAAGGTGGTCGCAGCGCTTGACGGCTCGGTGCGCGGCAAGACCGTCGCCGTGCTCGGCCTGACTTTCAAGCCGAATACCGACGACACCCGCGATTCGCCGGCCATCCCGCTGATCACCGCGCTGCACGATCTCGGGGCCACGGTACGCGGCTACGATCCGGCCGGCATGGAGCAGGCCAAGCCGCTGTTGCCGGCGGTGCACTATTGCAGCAGCGCCTACAACGCCGCCGAGGGCGCCGACGCGGTCGTCATCGCCACCGAATGGGAGCAGTTTCGCGCACTCGATCTGGCGCGTCTCAAAGAGGTCATGGCGACGCCGGTCGTCGTCGACCTGCGCAACGTCTATCGCGTCGACGAAATGAAGCGGGCCTCTTTCCGCTATGTCGCCGTCGGGCGCGCCGGCGTCGATTGAGGCCGCTCGCGTCCGGCGGCTCGCGGGCCGCGGCTTGCGGCGTGGAAAATCGGGCCGCCCGGGATGCCGGGCGGCCCATTTGTCTTGCCGAACCGAAAGCGCGGATCGCGCTCAGCTCCAGCGAATGGCGATAGCGCCGGCGATCGACCGCGGCCGGGTCCGCAGCGCGTGGCCGTCGTTGCCGGATTCGATCACCCATTGTCCGGCGTCTTGGCCGACGATCTTGCCGACATGGTGCGGCCAGACCACGATGGCGCCGACGCCGGCCGGCCCGGCATGTCCCCAATGCGCCCAATTGCGCGCGAGATTGTAGGCAGGGCCGGGATCGCCGCCGACGAGCTGGCGCATCTGCCATCCGCACCACGCCGCCGGCCGCGGGCCGAGGCCGCCGCCATACGCCGTGTGCTGCGGATAGCCTTGGTAAACCGGAGCGGAAGATCCGAAAGCTTCCGGTCTCGAATAGTTCTGCGGCTGCCAGGCGAACTCGCCGCCGGGCGCCCAGTCGCCTCTCGGCTCGGCCGAGGAGCGGCTCCGCGCGATGCGGTGGACGTGGCGGTGATGGTGTTCGTGCGCTTGTGCGCAATGCGCAAACGCCATGGTGGCCGCGACAGCGACCGCTAAGGTCGTCTTCTTCATGCGATAAGATCTCCTACTCGTTACGCACTAGGTTTTCCGCCCGCAAACAAAAGCCCCGCCAATCATCGAGTTTGGCGAGGCTTGAGCGAACGGAAGCGCCTCGAAACAGGTCAAGGCGCGGCTGGCGTCATAGCATCATCGATGCTGTTCGCACTGCCCGTTTTTGCATGGCATGTATTTGTTCGATGGACGGGCGCGCCAAATTCTCGCCGCGTTCGAGCCGCGAGAAAATGCGGCCTTTATTTGGTCGTTATTTGTTGGCGTTTTCGGCAAGCCAACACGGCGCGGTTCGCCCCTGCATGCGGATCGTCGGGCCGGACCGCTCGGCCGTTAAGGGATGCGGCGTGCCACAGTATCGCCCATTACCCTAATTTTCGCGAGGCGCGACGCGCCGTCGACGCAATCGTCTTGGTGCGGCGAAGCAAGAAAGCTGCCGCTTGATCCTGCCTGCGGCGGACGGTAGCGTTTCGGTAAAACGACCGCACGAGGAAACGTCCATGACATCCGTCACGATCACGCCGTTGACGAACCACACCGGCGCCGAGGTCGTCGGCATCGATTTCACCGAACCGATCGACGCGGAAACCCGCGCCGCGCTTAATCGCGCCTTCGCCGAGCATCACGTATTGGTCATGCGCGACCAGGATTTCGATCCCGAGGAGTTCAAATTCGCGGCCCAGGTGTTCGGTGAACTGCAGATCCACGACCGCAAGGAGCAGCACGTTCCCGGCCATCCCGACGTCTATTACGTCTCCAACGACATATTCGTGAATGGCAAGCGCATGATTCCGGGCGAGACCTTCCACACCGACCATTCCAATCATCCGGCGCCGCCCAAGGCCACGACCCTGTTTGCGGTCGAGCTGCCGTCGCACGGCGGCGACACGCAATATGTCAATATGCACGACGCCTATGACGATCTGCCGGAAAGCACCAAACGGCGCATCGACGGGCTGAAGGCGGTGCACGTCTATCAGAGCAAATATAGCCCGCGCTCGCTCGCCGGCCTCAACGACGACAGCCGCACCAAGCTGCCGCCGCCCGGCGTCCATCCATTGGTGCGCAGCCATCCGGAGAACGGCCGCAAGGCCTTGTTCCTCAATCCGGTGCGCATGGAATCCATCGTCGGCATGGCCGACCGGGACGCGCTGAAGCTGATCGACGAATTGATGCAGCACGCGACGCAAAAGAAATACGAATATCGCCACCAGTGGCGCGACGGCGACTGGGTGATTTGGGACAATCGCAGTGTGATGCATCAGGCCAATCCGGACTACGACATGAACGAACGGCGCTATCTTTATCGCCTGATGCTCAAGGGCGAAGTGCCGGTGTAAGGGACCCCGCGATGACATTGACCATCCTGATCGCGCTGGCCGGCGCGATGGGGGCGGCGGGCGTCGTCTTGGCCGCTGCCGGTGCGCATGTGGCGCCCGGCGCCGGGCTCGACAGCGCCGCCTATATGCTGCTGCTTCATGCCGCGGCGGTGCTAGGGGGCGCGGCACTCGCCCAGCAGGGCTTGCTGGGGCGGCCGCTGGCGCTCGCGGTGTTGGCGGGATTCGTGCTGGGCGCGGCGCTGTTCTCCGGCGACATCGCGCTCCGGGCCTTCACCGCACACCGCCTGTTTCCCTTCGCCGCGCCGTCGGGCGGCTTTATTCTGATTGCCGCATGGCTTGGGCTTGCCGTGGCGGCGCTGCGCGGCGCCTGATCGCGCCATCACACCTTGGCCACGATTGCCGGCTTTGTCGCGCCAGCGGGGCGCGTCGGCAATCGGCACCAATTGGATATTTTTGTAAAATGCGTCCGTTTATCAATGCCTTACCGCACGCGGTGCGGTATAAGCCTGCGCCGGAAGGCAAGGATTGATGCGCGATTGCGGCGGCGCGCGGCGACCATGCGCCTGGTGTGATTGACTTGGACCCGCGCATATGATGCCGAGACGCGCGAGGAAAGAACCATGAAATTTTCCACTGCTGCGCGTCTTGCCGCCGTGCCGGCGGCTGCTTTGCTGCTGGCCGCATTGGCCGGCTGCGATCGCGGCCAACAGCAGCACGCGGCCTTTCCGACGCCCACGGTGACGGTAGCCCAGCCGGTGCAGCGCAGCGTCGTCGACTACGACGAATATGTCGGGCGTTTCGTCGCGATGGACTCCGTCGAGATCCGCTCGCGCTTGTCCGGTTATTTGTCGGCCATCCATTTCACCGACGGCCAGATGGTGAAGAAGGGCGACCTGCTGTTCACCGTCGATCGCCGGCCGTTTGAAATCGCGCTCGAGCAGATGAAGGCCAATCTCGCCCAGGCGCGCGCCAATCTCGCTTTCGCCCAAGGCGACCTGCAGCGCGGCCAGGCGCTGTTGGCGAACAAGACCATTACCGACCAGACCTACGATCAGCGCCTGCAAGCCAAGAGCGTGGCAGAAGCCTCGGTCGCCGCGCAGGAGGCGATGGTGCATTCGGCCGAGCTCGACCTCGACCAGTATAGCGAGCTGCGCGCGCCGATCGACGGCCGCATCGGCGATCGTCGCGTCTCGGTCGGCAATCTTGTCACCGGCGGCACCGGCGGCAATACCACGCTGCTCGCCACCATCGTCTCGGTCGATCCGATTCGCTTCGAATTTACCTTCGACGAGCAGTCTTACCTGCGCTACGAACGCTTCGCCAAGAGCCGACAGGCCGAGCAACCGGGCGATCCGCAGCCGGCCGCGCCGCCCGATAAACAGGCCAATCAGGCGTCCACTCCGCAGCCGGCCGCGCCGTCGTCCGCCGAACCGCAACAAGGCGGTGTCGACACCGGCGTCTCGGTTTCGCTCAAGCTGATCGACGAGAGCGGTTTCGACCATGCCGGCAAGATCGATTTCGTCGACAATGTCATCTCGACGTCGTCCGGGACGATCCGCGGCCGCGCGATTTTCGCCAATCCCAACGGTCTGTTCGTTCCGGGCATGTTCGGCCGCATTCGCGTGCCCGGGTCGCTGCCGCATCTGGCGCTGCTCATTCCCGATGCGGCGATCGGCTCCGAGCAGGCACGCAAATACGTCCTGGTGGTCGACAAGGATGGCATGGTGCAGCAGAAATACGTGACGCTGGGTCAGCTCGACGGCGGTTTGCGTGTCATCGCCGGCGGTCTGCTGGCGTCGGATCGCGTCATCGTCAACGGTCTCATGCACGCCAGGCCGGGCATCAAGGTGAAGGCGGAACAACAGACCGTCCCCGCAGCGCCGGCCGAGCGCGGCGATCAAGCGAAAGCGGGCTGATGCCGTAATGCGCATCTCGCACTTCTTTATCGACCGGCCGATCTTTGCGGCGGTGGTCTCGATCGTGTTCGTGATCCTCGGCGGCGTGGCGTTCTCGCGCCTGCCGGTCGCGCAATATCCCGAGATCGCCCCGCCGATCATCAACGTCACCGGTCAGTATCCCGGCGCCAGCGCCGAGACCGTCGCCTCCACGGTGGTCACCCCCATGGAGGAGCAGATCAACGGCGTCGAGAATATGCTTTACATGTCGTCGAACTCGACGGCCGACGGGCGGTTTTCGATCCAGATAACCTTCGATCTCGGCACCAATCTCGATATCGCTCAGGTCCAGGTGCAGAACCGGGTCGCCATCGCGCAGCCGCGGCTGCCCGCCGATGTGCGCAATATCGGCGTTACCGTGCAGAAGGCCTCGCCCGATCTGATGATGGTCGTGCACCTGTATTCGCCCGACAAATCGCGCGACGCATTGTTCATCTCGAATTACGCCACCTTGGAAGTCACCGATCCGCTCAGCCGCGTCGATGGCGTCGGCTCGATCACGGTGTTCGGCAGCCGCGATTACGCGATGCGCATCTGGCTCGATCCGGACCGACTGCAATCGCTCGGCCTCACCGCGACCGACGTCACCGGCGCGTTGCAGGCGCAGAACATCCAGGTCGCCTCCGGCGTGCTCGATCAGCCCCCGGTGGCGCATCCGGGCGCGTTCCAGATCGCGGTGCAGACGCTCGGCCGGCTCGATACGCCGGCGGAGTTCGGCAACATCGTCGTGAAGGAGACGCCGGGCGCCGTGGTGCGGTTGCGCGACGTCGCCGACATCCAGCTCGCCGCGCTCGATTATTCGTCGAATTCGTATCTCGATCACGACCCGGCGGTCGCGATCGCCATCTTCCAGCGGCCGGGCTCCAACGCGCTGTCCACCGCCAAGGGCGTCATCGAGCTGATGGCCAAGCTGGCGCAGCGGTTCCCGCCCGGCGTCAAATACGCGATCGTCTACAACCCGACGCAATTCATCCAGCAATCCGTCGACGCCGTGATCGACACCATCGGCGAAGCCATCGTGCTCGTCGTGCTGGTGGTGATCCTGTTCCTGCAGACGTGGCGTGCCGCCATCATCCCGCTCGTCGCCATCCCGGTGTCGCTGATCGGCAGCTTCTTTTTCATGGCGGCATTCGGCTTCACGCTCAACAATCTGTCGCTGTTCGGTCTGGTGCTGGCGATCGGCATCGTCGTCGACGACGCCATCGTCGTCGTCGAGAACGTCGAACGCAACATCGCTTCGGGGCTGTCGCCGCGCGAGGCGGCGCGCAAGAGCATGGACGAGGTCGGCTCGGCGTTGATCGCGATCGCGCTGGTGCTGTGCGCGGTTTTCGTGCCCTCGATCTTCATCACCGGCATCTCCGGCCAGTTCTATCGGCAATTCGCGCTGACCATCACGGGCGCCACCATTATTTCGCTGATCGTTTCGCTGACGTTGTCGCCGGCGATGTGCGCGCTGCTTCTCAAGCCGCATCGAGCCGGCCGGCGCGAGCGCTGGTGGGAGCGGCCGGTCCATGGATTCTTCAATTATTTCAATTTGGGCTTCGACAAGGTCAGCGTCGGCATTTCCTGGCTTGCCGGACGCACCGTGCGGCGCGTGGCGATCATGATCGGCGTTTATCTGGTCGTACTCGCGCTCGGTCTGAATGCCTTCCGCAGCGCGCCGGTCGGCTTCATTCCGCAGGTCGACCGCGGTTACATCATTGTCGTCGTGCAGTTGCCGCCCGGCGCCTCGCTGGCCCGCACCGATGCCGTTCAGCAGCACGTCCTCGACATCGCAATGGGTGTGCCCGGCGTGGCCCATGCCGTGAATATCGTCGGCTTCTCCGGTGCGACCTTCACCAATGCGCCTAATGCCGGCGCATTGTTCCTGGTGCTCGACGACTACACCAAACGCGGGCTTGACCCGCGCGAATCGGCGCCTGCCATCCAGGCGGAGCTTAATCGCCGGCTGTCCGGCATCCAGGATGCCTTCATCATCTCGGTGCTGCCGCCGCCGGTGGTCGGCATCGGCACGGCCGGCGGCTTCCGCATGATGGTCGAGGACCGCGGCGGGGCCGGGTCGGAGGCGTTGAAGGAGGCCACCGAGGCGCTGGTGGTGCGCGCGGCGAAGACGCCGGGCATCGCCCAGACCTTCTCGCTGTTCGAGACCTCGACCCCGCAGGTTTACCTCAACATCGACCGCACCAAGGCGCAGCTTCTCGGCATCAACGTGCAGGACGTCTTCAACGCGCTGCAGGTCTATATCGGCTCGTCCTATGTCAACGACTTCAATCTGTTCGGCCGGACGTTCCGGGTCATGGCGCAGGCGCGCGACCAGGACCGGCAGCACGTCAGCGACGTGCTCAAGATCAGGGTGCGCAATTCCGGCGGCGAAACCGTGCCGCTCGGCTCGTTCACGACCGTGGATAATATCGCCGGGCCCTATCGGGTGCCGCGCTACAATCTCTATCCCGCCGCCGAGATCGACGGTGCCGCCGCGCCCGGCTATTCGCAGGGCCAGGCCATCGCCATCATGGAAAAGCTCGCCGACGAGGTCTTGCCGCCCGGATTTGCCACCGAGTGGACGACGCTGGCGTTCCAGCAGATCAGGGCCGGCAACACCGCGATGTTCGCTTTCGTGCTGGCGGTGGTGTTCGTCTTCCTGGTGCTGGCCGCGCAATACGAAAGCCTGACCTTGCCGCTCGCGGTGATCATGATCGTGCCGATGTGCCTCGTCGCCGCCATCACCGGCGTGCTCATTCGCGGCCTCGACAACAACATCCTCACCCAGGTCGGCTTCGTGGTGCTGATCGGCCTTGCCGCCAAGAATGCGATCCTGATCGTCGAATTCGCCCGGCAGTTGGAAGACCAGGGGCGCGACCGCTGGGCCGCCGCCGTCGAAGCGACGCGATTGCGGCTGCGGCCGATTCTGATGACGTCGTTTGCCTTCATCCTCGGCGTCACGCCCCTGGTATGGGCCATCGGCGCCGGCGCCGAATTGCGGCAGGCGCTCGGCACCGCGGTGTTTTTCGGCATGATCGGCGTGACCGCGTTCGGCCTGATCTTCACGCCGGTGTTCTACGTCATCGCCCGCGCCATCGCGCAATTGGGCGGCCGCGGCGCCCGGCAAGTGGGGTCTGCGCAACCGGCCGAGTAGGCCGCCAATCATGCCGGCCAAGGCGGAATAGCAGCGCGCCGCCGGTGTTTATCGGCTGGACCGCGCTGTCATCGCGCAGCCCGGCCGTTGCTTTCGGGGGCGATTCGAACGACGAAAAGGGGTCGTAAAAATGATTCAAAAATTGCTCATGGCGCTCGCCGTGCTGCTGCTCGGCGTCACGGCGGCATCGGCACAGAGCTGCCAGGACGTCATCGACAAGCGTCAGGCGTTTATGAAGCACAGCGCCGCCGAGGCCAAAATCGCATCCTCGATGGTCAAGGGTGAAACGCCCTTCGATCTTGCCAAGACGAAGGAAATCTTTGCGACGTTCGCCACCGACGCGGCAGCGATGCCGACGCTGTTCCCCGACTGCTCGAAGACCGGCGATCACACCACGGCGGCGCCGGCGATCTGGCAGAAGCCCGACGATTTCAAGGCTGCGATCGCCAAGTTCGCAGCCGACATCAAAGCGGCGCAAGACTCGACCAAGGATCTCGACGGCCTGAAGGCCAATTTCCAGACTATCGGCAAGGACTGCGGGGCCTGTCATCAAGCGTTCCGCGTACGGCCGAGCTGATAAGTCCTCAGGCGCGGCAGGGGCGGCCGCCGTTTGGGCGGGCCGCCTTTTGTTTTTTGTTCTAAGAATGCCGCCTCGATTCCGCGCCAAGAGGCCAAGCCATGTCGATGATACGAATGTGGGCGCTGTCAGGCGGAATAGCGGCCGTGGCGATCCTGGCCACCTTCTGGGTGCTGGCGCTGCCGGCCATCGTTCCGGCGTCGGCCTTGCCGCCTTACAGCCCCAATCTCGACAATGGCCGCACGATGTTCGCCATCGGCGGCTGCGCTTCATGCCACGCCGTGCCCAATAGCGATCCCGACAAAGTCGACCGCACGCGGCTCGGCGGGGGCCTCGCCTTGAAATCGCCGTTCGGCACGTTCTACGTGCCGAACATCTCGCCCGATCCCAAGGACGGCATCGGCCGCTGGAGCGAGGCCAATTTCGTCACTGCGTTGTGGAAAGGGACGTCCGCGCACGGCACCAATCTTTATCCGGCATTTCCCTATACCTCGTACACGCGGATGCGGCTCGACGACGTGCGCGACTTGTTTGTCTATTTGAAAACGTTGCCGCCGATAGCGGGCAAGGTGCGCCGTCACGATCTGAAATTTCCGTTCAACGAGCGCCGCCTGCTCGGCGGCTGGAAGCTGCTGTTCCTGCATGGCGGGCCCTTTGTGGCCGATCCGACCCGCTCGGCGCAGTGGAATCGCGGCGCCTATCTCGTCAACGGGCCGGGGCACTGCGCGGAATGCCACTCGCCCCGCAACATGCTTGGCGGCATCGTCGAGAGCGAGCGCTTTGCCGGCGGTCCGGCGCCGGATGGCCACGGCTGGGCGCCGAACATTACGCCGGTCGGGCTGCAGCACGGCAACGGCAAATGGACCGAGCCGGACATCGCGAATTTTCTCGGCGACGGCATGACGCCGTCCGGCGATTTCGCCGGTAGCACCATGGCCGAAGTCATTCGCGACACGTCGCTCTTGAGCCCCGCGGATCGCGCCGCGATCGCGCATTACGTTGCCGGGCTGCCGCCGGTGCAGGGACCAACTCCGCCGCCCAGGAAACACTGATCCGGGTTATCGCTGCGATCCCGCTCCGAACGCCTTGAAGGTGATGATGGTGCGCGTGTCGGCGATGCCCGGGATCGATTGCACCTTCTCGGCGATGAAATGGCCGACATCGGTCGACGGATCGACGTAGAATTTCACCAGCAGGTCGAAATCGCCGGCGGTCGAATAGATTTCCGAGGCGATTTCGGCGTCGGCAAGCTTGTTGGCGACCTCGTAGGACTTGCCGAGCTGGCATTTGATCTGCACGAAAAAAGGAATCATACCCACCTCCGGGAGTCTCGGAGCAAGCTTATACCAGACGGCAAGCACTGCACGAGCCCGGCCGGGCGGTGTAACCTCTGGCGGATGACAGGGATGCTGTGATGCCGATCGATCTTCGCCTCAATGCCATCGTCGATCCCGAACGCGCCGGCGGGCGCGATCTCGCCGATTTGGCGCGGCTCTGCGCCGAAGGCGGCGCCACGCTGATCCAGTTGCGCGACAAAATGAACGAGACGCGCGTCATGGTCGAGGAGGCGCGGGCGATCAAGCGGGCGCTGGCGCCGCTCGGCATAGCCTTCGTGGTCAATGATCGCGTCGACGTCGCCTTGGCCGCCAAGGCCGACGGGGTGCATTTAGGGCCGGACGACATGGCGATCGAGGACGCGCGCGCGATTCTCGGGTGGGATGCCATCATCGGCGCCTCGATCAAATCGGTCGAGGCGGCCGCAGCGGTGCCGGTCGAGCTTATCGATTATGTCGGCTCGGGCGGCGTTTATGCGACGCTGTCGAAACAGCAGAAAAGCGAACCGATCGGTCCGCAGGGCTTGGCCCGCATCGTCGCCGCGTTGCACGCGCGCGCCCCGGCATTGCCGGTCGCCGGCATCGCCGGAATCGATGCGGCCAACGCTGCCGCCGTGATCGGCGCCGGCGCCGACGGCATCGCCGTGATCTCGGCGCTGTCGTTGACGCCGGATCCCGCCGCCGCGGCGCGCCACTTGCGCGGCATTGTCGATGCGGCGCTGGCCCGGCGAGGCGCCTGATGGGTGCGCCGGTCGCCCTGACCATTGCCGGCTCGGATTCCGGCGGCGGTGCCGGCATCCAGGCGGATTTGAAGACCTTTGCCGCGCTCGGCGTGTACGGCGCTTCGGTGATCACCGCGCTCACCGCGCAGAACACCAAGGGCGTGCTGGCCATTCACGAAGTGCCGGCTGAGTTCGTCACGGCGCAGATCGAGGCCGTGTTCTCGGATTTTACGATCGGTGCGGTCAAGATCGGCATGCTGGGCAATGCCGCCGCGATCGCCGCCGTTGCCGCGGGCCTCGCGCGCCACCGGCCGCGCAACGTCGTGCTCGATCCGGTGCTGGCCGCGACGTCGGGCGAGAAGCTGTTGCGCGCCGACGCGCTCGATGCGCTGCGCGGCCTGATCGGCAGCGCCAACGTCCTGACGCCCAACCTGCCCGAGGCGGCGGCGCTGCTCGACTTGCCGCAGGCGCGCGACGAGGGCGAGATGCTCAAGCAGGCCGAGAAGCTGTTGGAATTCGGCGCCGACGCGGTGCTTATCAAGGGCGGGCACGGCAGCGGTCCCGACAGCGTCGATCTTCTGGTCGAGCCCGCCGGTTACACGCGTTTTTCGGCGCCGCGGCTGCAAACCGGCGACGGTCACGGCACCGGTTGCTCGCTCGCCTCCGCGATCGCCGCCGGCCTCGCCAAGGGCTTTTTGCTGGGCGAGGCGGTGGGCGAGGCCAAGACCTATGTCGGCGCCGCTCTTGCCGCGGCCGATCGGCTCGGCGCCGGGACGGGCCGTCGCCCGCTGCATCATTTCTTCAGGTGGTGGTGAGGCCTCGGCACTCGCGCGTCCCCGCTTGCGCGGGAATGAGCGGAGCTTCAGCTCGCCGGCGCGCCGGGCTGCTTCAAGGGATGCGCGCGAGCGAAGGCGTCGATCTGCGACAGTTCGCCGACGATGCGGCTGAAGTTCGGGAACGGCGCGGTGTCGATGTTGAAAAACTTCGCGCCGGCCGCCTGGCTGGCGAGGCAGATATCGGCCGTCGTGATCGTATCGCCATGGCAGTAGCGGCCGGTGGCCTGGTCTTTGAGATGGGTCTCCAGCGCGGTGATGGCGGCGCCGTGCCAATGCCGGCACCATTTGGCGACCGCGGCCTGGTCGAACTTGAACTCGTGTTCCAGATATTCGCGCACCCGCGGCACGATCAGCGGATGGGAATCGCAGGCAACGAGTTGGCTCAAGCCCCGCACGCGAGCGCGGCCGCGCGGGTCGCGCGGCAAGAGCGGCGGATCGGGATGGGTCTCGTCGAGATATTCGATGATGGCGAGCGATTCGACCAAGGCGGGCCCGTCGCCGTCGATCAGCGCCGGGATCGCCATCATCGGATTGACCGCGCGGTAGCCGGCTTCGCGCTGCTCGCCCTTCATCAGGTTGACCTGGATCACCTCATCCGGCGCGATGCCTTTGAGGTTGAGCGCGATGCGCACCCGATAGGTCGCAAGCGAGCGCCAAAACGAAAAAAGCTTCACCGTGCACCTCCCTTAATTTACACGAACCGTCGCGCGGCCCCGCGGCGGCGCGCCCCGTGCCCGGGCAGCCGTCGCCCCGGCGTTAAACACCCGCGGCAGCCTTCTATTTCTTGGTTCCGCCCGGATCGGCCTGCAGGCCGGCCGCCGCGATGCCGGCGACCGCGATGACTTCGTCATTGTCCCCGGTGTCGCCGGAAATGCCGACGGCGCCGACGATCTGGCCGCCGGCGTCGCGGATCAGCACGCCTGCCGGATTCGGCACCAGCCGGCCGCCGCTCGCGGCGACGATCGCGGCGAGAAAATTCGGGTTTTGCGCCGCCCGCTCCATCATCGTCCGCGAGCCCCAGCCCATGCCGAGCGCGCCATAGGCTTTGCCGACGGCGATCTCGAAGCGAATGATGCCGGAGCCGTCCTCGCGCTTGGCGCAGACCACGTGTCCGCCGGGATCGAGCACCACCACGGTCTGCGGCATCTGCTTGAGCTCGCGCGCTTTGTTCAGCGCGGCGTCGACGATGGCGGAAGCTTGCGTGAGCGTAACGGCTGTCATTGGCGGCTCCGATTTTGCGGTGAATTAGCGACGCTGTTTGGCACGGTCAGCCCAATAGGCGGAAACGGTCGAAATCTCGGCTGCGCCCGAGCGGTGGCGCTTGGTTTCCTCGTAGCACGCCAGAGTTTGCTCCAGAACCGGCAGCGCGACGCCGCGCGATTTGGCTTCGGCCAGCATGGCCGTCATGTCCTTGATACCGCCGTCGACATTGAACGTCACCGGACCGGGATCGCCGCCCTTGAGCATTGCGGCGACGCCGGGCGCGCGCACCTTCGCGATGGTCGCCGCGCCGGAGGTATCGCTCAGCAAATCCATCAGCCGCTCCGGGGTGACCGGCAGTTGCCGGGTGAGGGCCAAGGCTTCGCCCAAGGCCTGCCAATACACCATCAGCGGCAGGTTGACGGCGAATTTGAGCACCGCGCCGGAGCCGACCGGGCCGGCATGTTCGAGACGACGGCACAATTGCTCGAGGATGGGCTGGGCACGCGCCACGTCGGCTTTGTCGCCGCCGACGAGCCCGATGAGCTTGCCTTGCCGCGCCGGCCCGGTCGAGCCGCCAACCGGGCATTCGACGAAGGCGCCGCCTTTGGCGCGCACCGCATCGGCGAGCGCGATTTCGGCTGCCGGTAAAACCGTACTCATGTCGATGAAGAGCTTGCCGGCGGCG
>Ga0335081_10006253_pt1 | contig 18941 bp, 13 predicted proteins | sample Lox_Sample_35_FD_206713 | JGI IMG/M metagenome (GOLD analysis project Ga0335081, IMG submission 206713) | Soil microbial communities from Loxahatchee National Wildlife Refuge, Florida, United States - Lox_Sample_3.5 | ecosystem: Environmental > Terrestrial > Soil > Wetlands | place: USA...
CCGGTAAATTTCTGCAACCTTCGCCGCGCCGGGCATGTCCATGCCGGTGCCGCAGTTCAAGGCCACTATATGCGCGCCCCGTTCCTCAATAAACTCGGCGGCCTGCGCGGGTAAAACGCCCATCATCGTGACGTAGAACGTTTTATCGGCGGACAAATCGTAGGCCAATGAAGCAATGATGCATGGAGCTTGGGCGGCTTTGGCGGCGTCAACGGCGATGCCGAGTTCGTCCAACGACGTCTGGGTCTCGATGATGATCGCATCCACACCGCCTTCGACCAGCGCCCGGGCCTGTTCTTCGTAAGCGGCCCGGGCCTCGTCCTGCGACAGGTCGCCGTACGGTTCCAGAATCGCGCCGAGCGGACCGAGGTCGCCCAGCACGAAACCATTGCGCCCGCCAAACGCCTCGCGCGCAATTCGGGCCCCCGCCTGGTTGATGGCGCGCAAGTCATCGGCGTAGTTGTGCCGCCTGAGCATGATGCGGCTGCCGCCAAAGGTGTTTGTGATGAGGCAGTCCGTGCCCGCAAGCACATAATGTTGCTGAATGCCGAGCACGCGGTCGGGATGCGTGAGATTCCAAAGCTCGCCACAGGCGCCGCTTTCGAGGCCCGCCAGCATCAGTTGAGTGCCCATCGCGCCGTCGCAGACCAGGCGGCGTTCGCGCAGGGCTTCTTGAATGGTTTCTCTCATCGTTAGAACACGCTTCCGGGTTGTGTAAGCGCGTATGGTTAAAGCAGCCGATGATTATGTTCAAGACCCGAATTTAATGCTAGAGTATGGCGAACGACGCCATTTATCCTGTTGAACCGCATACGAAAATCGAAGGCAGCCGCATGAGCGTCGAGCTCCATTTCAATAATCAACGGCATGATGTCGCGCCGGGCGCTTCGTTGTTCGAATACGCCGAATCACTGGGCATCAACGTGCCGACTTCCTGCCGCAAGCAGGGCAAATGCAAGGAATGCGTGGTGGAAATCATCGAGGGCGTGGACTGCCTTTCGGCCCGGGTCCCCGCGGAAAATCATTTGAAAGGCAACTTCCGATTGTCCTGCTCGTGCCGCATTGTCAAAGACGCCGGTGTCGTCCGCTGCCATACGATGCGGCGCGGTGAAATGCACATCGAACGCGATGCGCTGCATCTTCCCGGTGGCAATCAAAAATTAAAGCTCGAACCGGCGGTGACCCGCGACGGCGACCGGATTTTGTTGGACGGCGAAGAAATCGCGCGCTCGGCCGCGCCGATTCATGGGCTGGCCATGGATTTGGGCACCACCACCGTCGTGCTCCGGTTACTGAATCTGGAAACCGGCGAGGTCATCGCCGACGCTGCCTTTGAGAATCCCCAGCGGTTCGGTGGGTCGGACGTGATGTCGCGGATTCATTACGACACGGAGGAAGGCAGCCACCTGCTGCAACGGACGCTGGCCGGGTATTTAACTCACGCAATCGAGGCATTTCCGGTGGACCCGAAGACGATTTACGAAATGGTGGTGGCGGGAAACTCGACCATGCGCGACCTGTTCTTTCGCCTGAACGTTTATTCCATCGGACAGAGTCCCTACCGATCCATCACCGAACTGGAAATGGCCGAAGGCAAACGGACGACGACCAGCCTGGCCGAATCGGCAAGAAAATTGTTGCTGCCGTTGCATCCCCGGGCGCGAGTCTATGGGTTGCCCATCATCAGCGGCCACGTTGGCGCCGACGCCGCCGCGTGCATGTTGGCCGTGGACCTGGCGAACGAAGAACGGTTGATGGCCATCATGGACATCGGCACCAACACGGAATTAATCCTGGGAAATAAAAATAAAATTTTTGCTGCGTCCTGTCCTGCCGGGCCGGCATTTGAAGGCGGTAAAATTTCCTGTGGCATGCCGGGACTGCCGGGCGCGATTGAAAAAGTGACGCTCAACCCGGACGGCTCATTTGCCAGGCAGGTGATTGGCGGCGGCCCGCCGGAAGGCATTTGCGGTTCCGGTTTGATAGACCTGTTGAGTGAATTGTTAAAACATAACCGTATCAACGCCCTCGGTCGCTTTGAAGACGGTGAAGACCGTATCATCGTGGACGCGCGCGGCGACCAGCCGGTCTATTTCACGGAAGGCGACATCAACGAGCTGGCCCAGGCCAAGGGCGCCAACGTCGCCGGTTTGCACATTGTCTTCCAGCAATATGGAATCCGGTTTGACGACCTGGACATTTTTTATCTGGCCGGTGGTTTTGGGCGGCATCTGAACGTGGCCTCCGCCAAACGGATCGGGCTGATTCCGAACCTTGCCGATGCCAAAATCCTGCAGGTGGGCAACGCCTCAATCGAAGGCGCCTGCCTGGCGCTGTTGTCGCGCACGAAACGCCTGGAATTGGAAGACCTCGTCAAACGTGTGACCCATTGCCGCCTCGAAGCGCATCCGCACTTTTTCGATTACTTTGTCGAAGGCTGCCAGTTCAATCCCGTCGAATCTCCGGACGTTCGACGCGAGGCGCGTCGAACTGCACCCGAGGCGGGTGCGCTCCCCTTGGAATCCTGACATGCTCGAATTGATCGAAATTCGTCCGGACGTCAACGTTCAGGAAACCGAGTATCGGCGGCTACTCGGTTTTCCCAGGAATTATTCGATGCAGGGGCACGTGCGCGAACGGGCGGACGGCGCGCGTCAGTGGTATGCGGAAAACGGCCGGCCGTGGTTTTATGCGCGGCAAGTCAATGCGCTGGAATTGGCGAATGGAAAATTGCGCATCGGTGGGACGGAATTTTCGTCCCGGCGGCTGCACCGTCATTTCGCCGAGGCGCAAGCGGACAGCGCGGTGCTCGTCGCGGTGAGCGCCGGCAGGGAGTGCGAAGAGCACGCGCAACGGCTCTGGCGCGAGTCGAAACCGGACGAGTATTTTTTCCTGGAAATATTCGGCTCAGCCGTCGTCGAGCACCTGGTCACGATGGCCAGCGGCCACATTTGCGGTTGGGCGGACCAGAACGGCGCGGCGGTCCTGCCGCATTACAGCCCGGGTTATTCGGGCTGGGACATTGCGGACCAGACCAAGTTGTGGGATTTGATCCGGCAAGACAGCGCGCGCCATTTGGAGGGGAAGCTCGACGTTCTGGAAACCGGGATGCTCCGGCCCAAGAAATCGCAATTGACCGTGTTCGGTGTCACGCGCCATCTGGAAAGGGCGCGGCGTCTGGCCCGGCTGATTCCGTGCGAAAACTGTTCGTTGCCCAAATGTCAATATCGCCGCGCGCCTTACCGGCACGCGCCGCCGCAAACCGAAGACGTGCGCGCTTTGCTGTCCAAACGCGTTTGAGAATTTCGACGGAGGAAGTGAAGTTTCTTCCTGAATCCCGGTGCCAAATCAGCGCGCGGGGAAAATGATGCAACCGGGCATTGTTCCCGACTCCCTCGCCCCGCCCGAGCGGGGAGAGGGCAGGGGCGAGGGGACTTGAGCTTGAAATTAATCTGCCTCCTCACCCCGGCCCTCTCCTCCTTCTTTGGAGGAGAGGGAGAAAAATGGCGGTGGTGTCCGGTTGTGCCGGAGTAGAAGTTCTGAGAACTGGCGAATGGACAAACGGGAATGGTTTTGAAATGATTCGGCGCTTTTATGCTGAAACTTTGCGACATCAACGCGGCGGCGAAGGAAAAACTTCCGCCCGGTTTTACCGACAAATCGGGTATCGGCGTGCATTACACCGACGCCTTTATCAAACCGATGAACGCCAAACTGCCGGACGGCACGCGCGTCGGTTGCAAGCGCAAAGGGCTGAAATTGATGCTCACCGTCGGTACGAAAAAAGGCGAAGGCCTGATGCGCCGGCTGGATGTCGGCAAAGACCCCGTAGTGATGTTGGGCGCGGCGCTCCAGGAAGCGGCGAAAGCCGCCGGCGTTGAGCTGAAGATTACCGATACGGAAATCCTGATTGCTGAGTAAGTCGCCGCTCTGAAGGGGCTTTGTTTGACGCCGTGCTCCATTGCCGGCGATGAATGGAATCGGCGCCGATGCTTGCCGAATGGCCGGTTCCTGCTAGTCTTGGCATACGAAATGGATGCTGGCCCTTTACTTGACGCGATGGTTACAGCACTGGCCGACGTCCGGCTGGAGGCCATTCTGATTGGCAATGCGGCAGCGGCGATTCATGGTGCGCCGGTGACTACCGTGGATTTCGATTTCATGTTTCGCGCCACGCCCGCCAACCTGGCCAAGCTAAAAAAATTCGCCAAGGCGATGGGCGCGGTGATTTTGAGGCCATACTACCCGATCTCGAAACTGTACCGGGTGATGAATGATGACCGGGGTTTGCAGGCGGATTTCATGCCGGCCATTCATGGCGTAAAGTCCTTCAACAGTCTGCGGTCGCGCGCGGAAAAGATTGAATTGCATGGGCGCTCGCTTTGGGTGGCGCATCTGGCGGATGTCATCGCCAGCAAACGCGCCACGGCGCGCCCGCGCGACATGGCGGTGCTGGACATTCTCGAAAAGACATTGCGTGAAAAGAGCAAATCATAACCGGAAACGCGAATCGGCCCTGGCAGCGCTGCGCAAGGAAAGCGAACGGGCAGAACTGGATTTGATCCGCCGCCGGTTGAAACTGCCTGTGGCCAAGCGAATGAATTTTTTGCGTGTGCGGCTGCCCGGCGGCGGTTCGCATTTGTAAACGGACCGCTATTTTCGAGTTGGTTCAAACCAGCAGCACCGTGTTGCGGAGCACACCGATCCCGGTGATCTCAATCCCGATCTCGTCCCGTTCCTGCAACGTAAACGTTTCGGGCGGAATGATGCCGGTGCCCGTCAACAGCATCGCACCGTGCGGGAAGACCTGGCTGCGGAAAAGATACCCGGCCAGATCCGCGAAGCGGCGTTTGATCTGGCCGACTGAGGTTTCACCGCGGAACACGGATTTCCCGGCCCGCTGAATACTCAGGCGAATTTTCCATTCGCGCGCCTTAGCTTCGGTTTCGCCGAGTTGAATCCATGGACCGAGCGCGCAGGACCCGGTGTAAATCTTCGCCTGAGGCAGATAGAGCAGGTTCTCCCCTTCGATGTCGCGCGAACTCATGTCGTTGCCGATGGTGTAGCCGACGATTTTGCCTTTGGAATTCAGCACCACCGCCAATTCCGGTTCCGGCACGTTCCATTTCGCGTCCCGGCGGATGCCCACCGCCCCGCCGGTCGCAACGACTTTTTCCGCCAGCGCCTTGAAGAAAAGCTCGGGCCGCTCGGCGATATAAACCTTGTCGTAGGCGTTGGCGCTGAAGTCGGATTCCTCCATGCGGGCGGTCTTGCTGCGCAGATAAGTGACGCCCGCTGCCCAGACCTCCTGTCGTTCCACCGGCGCGCACAATTGAACTTCCGCCATCGCTACGCGCGGCAACTTTTGCTTCGCGATCCGATTGAGTTGCGCGACCGGGTTGTCGCTTTCCAGCAAAGATTGCAGTTGCGTGATGCCCGCGGGCGTCCGGTCCAGCACTGTGGCGTCTTCCGCGACCAAACCCACGCGGATCGCGCCTGATTTATTTTTGAACCGGCAGAGTTTCATAAATTCGAATCTCAAGCATGCGTAACGGCTTTCGGCAGAAAGCCGCTATTTTTCCCTTTTCGATTTTTGCGGCGCTCTGCCGAGCCGCCGCTACGCGATACTGCGCCTGGGCATCTTCGCGGTTGCAGGGTGCGCATCTTGACACTTCCCCCGAATTGGCCGGCATTGCGGAGCGCCGGCCTCCGACCCGGCGCGTTTCTGAGCATTTCGCGATACTCGCCGGGTCGGAGACCGGCGCTCCGGGACGGTGTCAATTTGCACCAGTTACAGGTTCAGGAGATAACTTCTATTGACGTTGGCTCGCGTGCGCAAGCAAACTCGCGCGATGACCCCGTCGAACCCGGCCGAGCCACCGCCCGCGAGCACCGCGGCCACCCGCACCCGTTACTGGGTCATCGTCTTCGCCGTTTCCCTGGCCGTCATTCAATACATTGACCGCGTTTGCATCTCCCAGGCCGCGCCGTTCATTACTCAAGACCTTCATTTTTCTGCCAGCCAGATGGGGATGGTTTTCTCGGCGTTCACCCTGGCGTACGCGCTGTTTGAAATTCCCACCGGCTGGCTGGGCGACAAAATCGGCCCGCGCCGGGTGCTCCTGCGCGTGGTGCTGTGGTGGTCATTTTTCACGGCGGCGACCGGTTGGGCGTGGAATTTCACCGCCATGACCCTCACCCGGTTTCTGTTCGGCGCCGGCGAGGCGGGTTGTTTTCCCAATCTCACCAAGGCCTTCAGCGCCTGGCTGCCGACGCGCGATCGCACCCGCGCGCAAGCGTTGATGTGGATGGGTGCGCGTTGGGGTGGGGCGTCCGCGCCGTTGCTGGTCGTGGCCGTCATGGCCTTCGTGAGTTGGCGCACGGCCTTTCTGGTTTTCGCCGTGTTCGGCGTTATTTGGGCAATCCTTTTTTACCGGTGGTTTCGCGACAACCCGCGCGATCACCCGGGCGTCAACGCCGCCGAGCTTGAATTGCTCAAGGAAAACGAACAAAACGTCCGGAGCCACGGCGATGTGCCTTGGGGCAAACTCGTCACGCGTCCGGCCGTCTGGCTTTTGGGCGCGCAATACTTCTGCCTGAGCTACGGCTGGTACTTTTACGTCACCTGGCTGCCGACTTACCTGAAGGACGTCCGCGGCATGGAAATCAAATCCAACGCGTTGATGAACTGGCTGGCCGGCGGGCTGGAAGGCTCGCTCAGCCCGGCGCTGACCCTGCAAGTCCTGGCCGCCGCCCTGGCCGGTATCCCGCTGTTGTTCGGCGGGTTCGGATCGCTCATGGCCGGTGTCATTTCCAGCCGTCTGATGGCGCGCACCGGCCGGGTTGCCTTCGTCCGGCGTGCGTTTGGCTTCATCGGCTTCACCGGCGCAGGCGCGTTACTGATGATTTCCTTTTACGTTCGCGATCCGTTGCTGGCCATGCTCGCCATGGGCACCGCGAGTTTTTTCAATGACACCACCCTCCCGGGCAGTTGGAGCGCCTGTATGGATGTGGGCGGCAAATACGCCGGCACGGTCTCCGGCAGCATGAACATGATGGGCAACATCGGCGGGATGGCTGGGCCGCTGGTCGTCGGTTGCTTGCTGGATTGGACCCATCGCGACTGGCAACTCGCCTTTGCCCTCTCCGCCGTCATCTATTTTTTGGGCGCTATTTGCTGGCTGTTCATTGACCCGGTCACTCCGCTGGAGAAAAAGGTGGAAGCGTGAATGCGGTGGAACCGGTTGATTGGAACAATGCGCGGCCAGCGTTGTTGTGTCATAACACAAAGATTATAGCCGCAAAGGCTTGCCTGTTACATTGAGGTTGGAAGTTGCGAAAGCCGTTTGCCGAATTCCTGCCAGCCTTGGGCCTCGAGCCGCTCAAAGTCGCCACGCGCGAAGATAGGCGATTCGACGGAACCTCCTTTGCCGCTGGCATCACTGGCGTCCTTGAACGCGCCCGCCACGGCGGCGATCAGGCCGTTGTAGCCTTGCAACGTGTCACGCAACTTTTTCTCCGAACCGGTTTTCCAAAATCCGCCTTCGTCGTTCACTTCCACGGCCACGCCCATCTGCCGCCAGAATTTCAGGAGGCTCAAAATCGTTTTATGGCAGCGGAGAAAATGCTCCCAGCCGTGTTCGCTGGCGTATTGGGTTTTGCAGCTTCCCCTGAACAGCCAGCCGCGCCGGTATCCCGTGGAAACCCAGCCGGTTCCGCCGTTCGGTAATTCATACGGCGCCTGGCGGGGATACTGGCATAGTCCAAAATGCGCGCATTCGCATCCCTCGCCCGGCCACACTTCCACGAGCCAGCCTGCCCGCGCCGGAACGCCGCCAAAACAGCTTTTCGACACGTGAACAAACAGCTCGGAAAACACCGGCACCTGGAACGGGAGCAGCGGTTTGCTGACTTCGGCGCAACCAATCTTGCGGGCATATTGGGCTGCCCGTTCAACCAGTTCACGCACCACGTCGGGCGAATGGTTCTTTGCCAACGACAACTTGTAATGAATCGTCAATCCCATATTTGCCTTATGCGTTTGATTTTTGCCGCAGTTTACCACAGCGGGTGGGACAAACGCTGTCCAAGCCTCACGATTCTTCCGTTTTGGGTTTTCGATGCGGTTTGCCGTGAATCATCCAATGTTGCAGCAGGCCGGACACGTCGGAGATTTTGCGGTCGTCGCTCGTGCGGCTGGCGGCCAGGTGATTGGCCTTTTCCACCAGCGCCGCCAGCCTTTCATCGAGTTTGGACTTCAGGGCTTGAGCGGCGCTTTCCTTTTCCGGCAGATGCACTTTGCCGTGCAGACCAAGCTGCGCCAGCTTGAAAATGATTTCGGCATGGGCGCGGGATGGGAGCGCCAGCGGCTTCACGGTAGTCTTGCCGCCGCCGGACTCGCGGAAAAAGACCGTGCTGGCGTCAAGCATGTCGTTCGCATCCGGCAGACTCGCCTGGCCTTCGGGAATGGTTTGCGCCTTGCCACCACCAGCTTGCGCGGCGAACCACTCTGCCAGCGGCTGTTTTTCTTCCGGCACGAGTGAATCCCACAAATCGGCAACCAGTTCATCGGTCTGATACTCACGGTCATCGGCCCCGGCGCGTTGTTCCTGCTTCTGGATTTCCACAACGCGTATTTGACGGAAGTGGGCGGCGGTTTCGTGGTAAAGTTCATCGCAAAGCTTTTCGCGCTCTTTCGCATCCGCGACGCCCAGCAGTTCAAGCACCGCCAAATCCAGCGCGCGGCGGTCGGGCTGTTGGAGTTCCCACGGCAGTTTGACCGGTTCTTCCGCCAGCTTCTTCGCGCGCACGGCCGAGCGGCAGTCCATGAATTCTTCTTCAACCATCGCGCTGGTGTCGCGCCGGCAAAGTTGCTTGAACGCCGCTTCCAATTTCTTCGCGACACCCGGCGCGACTTCGCGCGGGTCAGGCACTTCCAACAAGTTGACATCCACGACTTCGGTTTTGAGATTGCCTTCCGTGCCGGCGTAACGCCCGTAAAATGTTTTGAAATTTGCAATGAACGTCGAATTTACAATGGCTTGCAAGACGGCAACTTGCTCTCCAGACAATTCAAAGGGATGAATGTCAAAAAGATTATGATTGCATATCAATTTTTCCGGATTGATTGGAATAACATGCCGATACTGTTGCGCCATCGGCCAGAAGAACGCGCCGGGCTTGGTGTAGGTCAGATCATACCAAGGATCACGTGCAGCGCACGTTAAGCGTTTTGGCACAGGAACGGCCTTGCTTTTTTTTGAGGCAAAGGCGTGGTGTGCGCCGTAATGAAGATACTTTTCTACATATTTGCCTTTCAGGACAGTCAGCGGCTCAGAGACAAATAAAACGAAACGATCCAAATCGGCGGCTGAAATCAGAGGACGACTGACACTCATCAAGCTGTGGACTTCCGGCTTGAGGTATTCGTCCTCCACGGGATGAACCGTGCCGTCGCCGGCCTCGATCAGCTTGACGTTGCCCGACTCAACTTCGGCGCGTTTGCAGTGCGTCATCAACGGCGCTTCGTTCCAATCCAGCTTGGAATACTTCTCCAGAAAGTCGGCGCTGACATCACGCGGCATGAAAAAGGCGTCGCAACCGCTTTTGACGCCGAAACGGATCGTGGCGATTTCGCCCAGCGGCACGAAATGTTTCCCGTAGCGTTCCATGATGCGGAAATAAAAGTCCGGTGCGCGAAGATATTTGCCCCACTTGCCGCCGCCGTAAGCCGGGCCGTAACCGCTGTCAGGACTGTCATGCAGCATCCCGTTTCCGTTTTCATCGTAGGTGGTCCCGTTCTCGCCGTTTTCCTCTTCGTCATCGTTGTCGGATGAAGCCTTGATGCCTTCCGCCAGGTTACGCTGCTTTTGCATGGCGAACAGCCGCCCGGCGCGCAGGCCGTCCTGCCAGAGTTCCTGCTGCGATTTCACCACCACACGCCAGCCGTCACGGGTAGTGTTCTTTTTGCAGGCCAAGATTTTCTCCCGGAACTCCTCGGCGGCGGATTGGCGGGAGTTTTCGTCAGGCCGGTCGCCGAGAATGGTTTTCAACGGCGCGTCGAGGCGGACGAACTTGACGAGTTGCGCATTGCGTTTAGCCGGGTCGGAGCAGCGTTGCAAAATGACGGCGCACGTTTTGACGCGGGCATCTTCAAACCACGGTTCGGCGTTGCTCTCCAAAATCGCGTGAATGCGGAAGTTCGTCAGGACCCATTCCTGCAACGCAAAGCCGTATTCCACGTCCAGCCAACTGGACGAAACGAGGAAGCCGAACCATCCGTCCTCTTTCAAAAAGTTCGTGGCGGCCGGCCAGAAATAACAGTGCAGGTCGGCGCGTCCGCCCAGTTTCAGCCGGGGCCAGAAACGGGTGCAAAGCTCCTGCAAATCCTCCTTGGCCTGCATCGGCTTTACTCCCGTTTGCCCGCGCTTGGGAATCAATTCCTGCCGGACATACGGTGGATTACCGACGACCGCGTGGAGTTGCGGAAGGTCAATTGGCCCGGGCTTGCGTTCACCGCGCAAGCCCTGGGGCAGAAAGCAAAACGGTTTCTTCTTTGCCACGTCATCCGCGACTTCAAAGAAATTGCGGCGGCGGATGCGCGGGTAATTCTCCTCGTCGCTGATGTCGCGGGCGGCGAGGTTCAGAGTGGAGAGATGCGCGGCAAAAAGGGAAATGTCCGCGCCGTAAATTTGCGCCAGCCGGTCCTGATGCGTGACGGAAGCGCGTTTGAAACGCTGGTTTTGCTTCAGCCAAGCCTTGCGAAGGTAGGCGCGAACCAGAAAGCTGCCGGAACCACAGGCCGGATCGAGAACGTTGTCCTCGGCGTCGCGGATGCAAAAGGCGTTCACCACGTCCACGAGGTCTTCGTTGGTGTAATGCTGCCCAAACTTGTGGCGTTCCTCCGGCTCGATGATCCTTTGGAAAATGTGGCCCAAAATGTCGGTCGGGATGAGTTTGAAATTGAACGGTTCAAGGTTCTGGATGACCGACCGCCAGGCTTCCGCGGAATCGGCATGGCCGAAAATGTGCGGCCCGGCCCAGTCCTGCGCCTGCGGGTAAAACAGCGTTTCGTAGTCGCCGGTCTCGTCCACGGCGTTCTGAAAGGTTTTCTGGAAGTGCCGGTAAAGCTCGCCGGCAGCCTTGAGGTTTTTGGGCAATTTGAGCGGCGCGAGTGACTCGACAAATTTGGCCCGGCAGGACTCGTAAAAAATCAGCCGGTTGGCAAAGACGTAACACAATGTCCGCGCGGCGCGGTCCACCAGGGATTCCCATTCTTCGCTGGAAACAATCCAGTTTTGTTCGTTAACCATCCACTCCTGCAGCTTGGCTCGGAAACTTTTGTCTTGGGTTGATTGGCGGGAGAGAAATTCGGACGTCTTTTTGACCGCCCAGTCAATGTGGCTTTCAAAAGCGCGAATGAACCATTCGTCCAACCGCATGCCCCACTCGGGTTGCTGGCCCGAAATGATTTTCGCCAGGCCGCCGAAGAATTCTTCCAGCCACGTTTGGATGCGTTCTTCAACCTGCGGACGGTCCACGTCGGAGGGTTTCTCCAAATCAAGGCCAAGGAGGTAATCCTGCACCCGACGCTCGGGAAGCGGCAGATTCCATTTCTTCCGGTCATACAGGACGAACTCGTTGACGTTCCAGGTGAAGAAGAACTCGGCGCCCGCGTTGTCGGCCTTGGTTGCCGAGTCTTCCACCAAAGCCGGATTGTGTGGGCTGCGGCCATCGCGGGTGCCGGGCATCTTGACCTCTCCGGCCAGGATCAATTTCTTCGCGTCACCATAAAAACGAAGATCGGAACGTTTGCGGTGGATGGCTTTGGATTCCTCGATTTCGGCGCGGCGGAACGGCCATTCGGGGTGCCTGGCAAAAAGCGCGTTTGCCCATCCTGCAACGCGGCTGCAAAATGTCACTTCGTAAGTGCGTGTGTCAGAATCTGACATGTTTAATTTGAAGTGGGTCGTTTGGTTTTTCCAGAACACGGCGAGTGTGCGCCGGAATTTTGGTGGAGGCAAGAAACAGATGAGGGCTGAGCTCGACACCTCACCTTTAATTCCTCGCCGCCGGGACCTTGTTTTTTCCCCAACAACCCTCACCCGGTCTGCGACCACCTCTCCCGCGCCCGCGGGCGAGGGACATCATTCGAGGCGGAGAGGATATTGCGGCTCAAAGTTTCGTGTATTTCGTGGTTATTTGGCGGTTTGTTGAATTGCTTTCGGCGGGTCTCCTGACACTTTGTTCTGCGATCATGCTATGAATGCCAGCCACGACGTGTTCGATTCCAATAGCCTGGAGATCTACCAGGTCAGGACCCATGACCGCGGCCCGGCCGGAAGCCTGCCACTCACCGAAGAAATGCTCCGGAACAGTCCCAGCGGCGATTTGTTTGGCCTGACCCAAAACGCCGGCATGGGCTGGAACCCGGCCGAGGCCGGACGGAAACAATTCCTGATTCTCAGCACGCAAGGCGGTCTGCGCGCGCCCGATGGCCAGCCGATTGCTCTGGGCTATCACACCGGACATTGGGAAATCGGATTGCTCGTCCAGGCCGCGGCGGAGGAATTTCGCCGGCTGCAGGTCATTCCCTTTGCCGGGTTTTGTTCCGATCCGTGCGATGGCCGAACGCAGGGAACGACCGGCATGTTCGACAGCCTTCCGTATCGGAATGATGCCGCCATCCTTTTCCGGCGTCTGGCCCGGTCGCTGCCGCTGCGCGCCGGCGTGCTCGGCATCGCCACGTGCGACAAAGGATTGCCGGCGATGATGATGGCCGTGGCGGGTTTGCGGGAACTGCCCTGTGTCGTCGTTCCCGGCGGCGTCACGTTGCCGGCGGATGCGGGAGAAGACGCCGGTACGGTGCAAACGCTGGGAACCCGCTTCGCGCATGGACAGGTTTCACTTTCGGAAGCCGCTGAACTCGGTTGTCGCGCCTGTGGATCGCCGGGCGGCGGTTGTCAATTCCTCGGCACGGCGGCGACGTCGCAGGTGGTGAGCGAGGCACTGGGACTTTCGTTGCCGCATTCGGCGCTGGCGCCTTCGGGACAACCAGTCTGGCTGGACATGGCCCGGCGTTCAGCCCGCGCGCTCCATGATTTGGACGAACGCAAACTGACCACGAAAAAAATTCTGACTTCCCAAAGCATCCGGAATGCGATGGTGCTGCACGCAGCGTTCGGCGGTTCCACCAATCTGTTGCTGCATATTCCCGCCATTGCCCATTCCGCCGGACTGAAGCGTCCGACTGTGGATGATTGGATTTCCGTCAACCGGCGTGTGCCCCGGCTGGTCAGCGTGTTGCCGAACGGCCCGATTCAGCATCCGACGGTCCGCGTGTTCCTGGCCGGTGGCGTGCCGGAAGTGATGCTGCATCTGCGCGGATTGAACCTGCTCGACGTGGACGTGCTGACCGTCACCGGGAAAACGTTGGGTGAGAATCTGGACGCTTGGGAGAAATCCGAACGCCGCCGCCGTTTCCGGGAATTGCTCAAGCAATTGGATGGTGTGGACGCAGACGAAGTGATTTTTCCGCCGGACAAAGCACGTACACGCGGCCTGACTGGCACGCTGGTCTTTCCCCGCGGCAATCTGGCGCCCGAAGGTTCGGTCGTGAAAGCCACGGCGATTGATCCGTCCTTGTTGGGTGCGGACGGCGTTTATCACCAGGAAGGCCCGGCCCGGGTTTTTGTGAATGAACAGGACGCCATGGCGGCCATTAAACAGGGCCGCATCCAGGCCCGCGACGTGCTGGTGTTGATCGGCGTCGGGCCGATGGGCACCGGTATGGAAGAAACCTATCAGGTCACCGGCGCGTTAAAACATTTGCCCTTTGGCAAACAGGTCGCCTTGTTGACGGACGCGCGCTTTTCCGGCCTTTCGACCGGCGCGTGCGTCGGGCACATCGGCCCCGAAGGGCTGGCCGGCGGGCCAATTGGCAAAGTGTTGGACGGCGACATAATCAAAGTTCACATAGATTGCCGGCGCAATGAGGGCAGCGTTGATCTCGTGGGTGAAGGGCTGCGCCGGTTCAGTCCGGAGGAAGGCCGACAGATTCTGGCCGGACGCACCACCCGAAAGGATTTGTCACCAAACGCCGGCCTGCCGGAAGACACCCGGCTCTGGGGGGCGTTGCAATTGGCCAGCGGCGGGACCTGGGCCGGCTGCGTTTACGACCCGGACCAAATCATCGCTATGCTCAAGGCCGGTCAAATGAAATAGCGCTTGCAGGAGAAGGCTGTTCGCTTGCCATTTCATTGATATCGGCACGGGCGACAGTCCGGTAGGGCTGACCTGCTGGTCAGCCGCGGGCGGCGCCGCAGCGCCGCCCTACCGCGCGCAAGTCTTCAAGTTGCTGCAAGGTAACTCCGTCAATCAGGGAAACTTTGCTTCCAATTCCACTTTGACGGTCTGGGCCACTTCCTCGGCGGTGCCGTCGCGCTCCTGTTCGTCGCTCCATTTCCATTGCGCCAGAAAATCGTCCGTGCTGGTCAGGCCCTTAGCCTGCGCCTGCGCATCAATCCGGACGGTGAAGCGCTGCGGCAGTTCGACTTTGATTTCATTAAAGTCGTCCCAGGCTTTGACTTGCGAGGGAACGTCTTGCCAGCAGAGGATTTGAAATTTCGACCGGGCGTTCGCCGGTCGCGAGGCCGCTGGCGATCCGGCGCGCCCGGCTTTGACCGATTCGATGGATTCCAGTTTGGATTTTGCTTTGGGTGCAGGGCCTTTGCCGGCGAAATAGAGAAACAAATCCACCGCGTTCGAGGCGTCCGAGCCATAGCCATCCGCGCTGATTTCATCCGCATACGCCTGGCTGATCGGCGCGCCGCCGATGGCAAATTTGATGTCCGTCCGGCCGCGTTGCTTGTAGCCGTCAATCACGGTTTTCATGTAAGTCATCGTCGTCGTGAGCAGGGCGCTCATGCCGATGATGGTCGGCTTGAATTGTTCGGTCGCGGCCAGAAATTTTTCGATGTTCTGATCCACGCCGATGTCGTGCACTTCAAAACCCGCGCCTTCGGCCATCATGCATACCAGATTCTTCCCGATGTCGTGCAAATCGCCGCGGACCGTGCCCATCAGGAGAACTCCGGCGGGTTGGATGTTGGAATCCTTCGCGGTCAGCAATGGTTTTAACACCGCCATGCCCGCTTTCATCGCGCGCGCGGCGATGAGGACTTCGGGCACGTAAAGAATGTTGTATTTGAAGTCCTCCCCCACAACGCTCATCCCGGCGATGAGGCCTTCGGACAAAACTTCCTGAACACTCCGGCCTTCGGCGAGCGCGGCTTTGGTCATCTCTTCGACTTCCTTGGCCTTGCCTTCGTAAAGGCATTGGTTCATCAAAGCGTAATCGGGCATTTCGTTTTCCTTTCTCTAGAATGAATCGCCCCTCTCCCCGGCCCTCTCCCCGCTTGGGCGGGGAGAGGGTGGCCGCAGGCCGGGTGAGGGGCTCTCCATACGTCTAAACCGGGACCATGCAGTTGCCACCGCGCGTGGCTGCGACGCCTTCGTCGCGCGAGTAAAACGACGCACCATTTGGAGGCGCCCCGGCCTCGGCGACGGGGCGTCGCCAGCACTTTCTGCGACGGGGCGTCGCAACTACTCACAGCGCGGTTCCGTTCTTCAACTGCATCGTTCCGGCTAAAGATCAGTCACCGTTTGCTGTTAAATTCCTCCAGCGCCTGCAACATCGCCTCGATGTTTTGTTTCGGCATGCCCGGACTGGTGCCGCCGCCGACGGAAAGGATAATGCCCTCGCCGCCGCTCTTTTCCAGGACATCCAGCGTGGCTTCGCGCACTTCCTCGGGCGTGCCGCGCACGCCGATTTCCAGCGGATTCACATTCCCCATCAGGCACATCCGCTTGCCGACGCGCTCTTTTACTTCGGCGATGTCCGTTTGTTTGCCCCAGTTCAAAACCTGGAATCCGCAGTCGGGCAGGTGGTCCAGACAGGCGTTGATGTCGGCGTCGTTGTGATAAATCTTCACCCAATCCCGCGGGAACGCGTCGCAAATGCGTTTCAAATACGGGTGCGCAAATTCCTTGTAATGTTCCTCATTCACGAAGCCGACGATGTCGTCCAGGATAAAAATGCCCTCGACCGTGTCGCCCATCGCCTTGTGCTGGGCTTTGAGCCAGTCAATGATCAGGCGCGTGCAAAGGTCGAGCAACTTGTGCGCCCATTCCGGCTTTTCCACCAGGTCAATCATGAAATCGGTCGTGCTGCGCACGAAACCCGCCGTGCACATCGGCCCGCGCGACGTGACCAGCGGCAGGATTTCCCCCGTGTCCAGGATACGCTGCCGGTGCATCCGCATGCGATGCAACGTCATGCCCATGAACGCGTCGGCTTCGACTTCATATTCGGGAAAATTTTCAATGTCCTCGATGTGATAGAGCGTGTGGTATTCGCTTGGCGTGTTGTCCTGCCAGAATTTGATCTTGGCGCCCAGCGCGGAAGGCTCGGCGGCCATGCCGTATTCCATCCACCAGGACGGGACGAAGATGATGTCCGGAAATTCCTTGTGGATTTTCAAATTGGATTGGAACCACAATTCCGGATCGAGAAAATAATCCATGTGGTTCAAACCGAGATAGCCGGGAATCCAGGGGCTATCAATGATCATGGCCATGGGGATCCGGTCGAGCTTTTCCCGCCGCGCGGCCTTCTTGAAAATTTCCCATTGCTCGGGTCTCATATTAGCCAATTTTTCCTTCTAAATACGTTCCACTTCAAGCCGGAAAACCGGGTTTGGAGGATTGTCCATGCAATTTCAGCCTGCGCTGGAATGGTCTCTTCCTTGTCTGGCAGGAACAGCGGCCGTTAACTGCGGTGGCTTCAGCATCGCTCTTTGTCAGGGCTGAAATGTTGTGCCGAATGCCGGAACCCTGTCACGGGCGCAACCTGCGTTTGATGGACTGCCGGGTCAGGCGCAAGTTGGGTCGCCGGGAGGCGGCTGTTTTTTCAGGTTGTCAGGTTGAGCAAATCGGATAGAGATGTGGTAAAGTGAGGATGAAACGAACCCGAAAGACGCCACGCGCTGGTGGCGTGGCGCAGTTGGAAGGAGGCCGTATGATGAAAGCAAGAATGGCGAAGGAAGCAATCATCCGGATCCGCAACCGGATTGGCGTGCTGGCGCAGGTCACCAAAACCATCGCCGACAAGGGCGTCAACATTGAAGCCGTGATCGGCACAGTGGAAGGCGGCGACGCGGTCATCCGGCTGGTGACGGGCGACCATCAACGGACGATCGACGTGCTACGCGAGTTGCGACCGGACGTGCAAGAATCGAAAGTGGTGCTGGTCGAACTGGAGCACAAGCCCGGTCTGCTGCGTCATATCACCGAGAAACTGGCCCAGGAGAACATTGACCTGTATTACCTCTACGGTACGGCGACGGAGGCAGACAAGTGTCTGGTCGTCTTCGCGTCCGCGAACAACGACCGGGCGGTGATGGTGCTGAATGGTTGAATCACAACCTGTAGCCGCCGAGGTAACAGGGCGGAACTCAAGGGAATGTCCCCTCGTATTTCCGCCCCCGCACATCCACCCTCCGCAATACGGCTACGGAGGACGGGTCGGCGGCTGCGTCTCAACGAATCACCTGGGTTCTTCCAACCCGCTGCCGTGGACGTTGGCTTGAGTGAGGAACGGCCCGGTGTAGCCGGTCACGTGGATGTCGCGGAGCACAGCGTTGGTCAGGTTGGCCAGCGTGATGGCTTTTTTGCACGTGCCGCTGATGTCCACCAGCGAAAATCCATTGATGGGTTTCACCGGTGAAATCGCGGCCGCGTCCACCAACGTTCCGCAGTCCACCTTGACGTTACTGAAGCTGAAGTCTTTAGCGGAGGGAATTCCTTCGATGCCGGTCACGGGTTGGGGATCCCTGATGCCGCTGCTGATGAGGTTGACGCGCAGAAACCCGCCAGGTGCGGTGCTGACTTCCAGATCGCGCGCGGCGATGTCTTCGATGAACGCGCCCCGGTTGGTGTTGCTTTTGATGTATATGGCGCAACTCCGGGCCTGCACAAATTTGCAATGCTCGATCAACACGTCGCGGATGCCGCCGGAAGTTTCACTCCCGATGCCGATGTCGGCAAAAATGCTGTCCGCGAGCGTGCAATTGCTGATCAGCACGTCCTCGGTCGGTTTGGCGAGGTGGTAGCCTTCCATACCGCGGCCGGATTTGATGGCGATGCAATCGTCGCCGGTGGCAATGTCACAGCTTTCAATGCGGACGTGCCGGCATGAGTCCACGTCAATGCCGTCACCGTTGCCGCCGGTGCTGCGGATGACGAGGTTTTTTGCGGTGAAATTGACACAGTAAATGGGATGAATTGACCACATGCTTTTGTGTTCGGTGGCAAAGTCTTCCAGCCGGACCTCAATGCAATTAATCGGCTCGATGATGACCGGTCGCCGGGGCATTTCCCGCCCGCTCAACGCGGGATTGCCGGAAATTTTCCCCGGCCCGACAATGCTGAAGTAGCCGGCATCCCGGGCGTAAATCAGCGCCCGATGCCCGTCAACCCAGTGGCCCTCCCAGCGGATTTTGATAACCGGATAATCGTCCAGGTCAGGACTGCTCATCAGGTGGGCGCCCTTTTCCAGCCGCAAGGTTGTGTAGGATTTTACCTGGATGCTGCCGATGAGATAATTCCCGGCCGGTACCACCACCGTGCCACCGTTCGCCGCGGCGCAGGCATCCAGCGCCTTCTGGAACGCTGCGGTGTCCTTGGTCGTGCCGTCGCCAACAGCACCGAAGCTGCGGACGTTGAACGCGCCGTGGGACAGGGTGGAGCATCCGACCTGAACCAGCAGGAAGGAAAGAATCGCACAAAGGTGGAGTGATTTCATTTGTTGTTAACGGCGTTTGTTCTGGGGGCAGATGATTCCGGCGTTGGGAAAATGAGTGTGGGCGGGAGTCGGTCGAAAC
>Ga0335081_10006254_pt1 | contig 18939 bp, 17 predicted proteins | sample Lox_Sample_35_FD_206713 | JGI IMG/M metagenome (GOLD analysis project Ga0335081, IMG submission 206713) | Soil microbial communities from Loxahatchee National Wildlife Refuge, Florida, United States - Lox_Sample_3.5 | ecosystem: Environmental > Terrestrial > Soil > Wetlands | place: USA...
AGAAGGCCCAGGCGACCGTCGACTACAATAACCAGTTCCTGGTGGAACACGTCACCGTGGCTCCCGGCTCCAAACCGCAGGAGCGCGCGTTTATGCTGCCTGCGTCCACGGTCATTCTGGACGACTTCTTCACCCACCGCGAGATCCTCTTGTGGCGATACCTTGCCAGCTTCTGCGGCTCTGCTATCAAAGCCGAGGGTTGCAGCCTCCAGCCGGGCAAGTTTGGAGTTTTCGTCCCTCGCCAGCAGCTTTCCATTACCGTGACGGTCAAGTACGAAGGCAAAGACAAGGTGATGTTCCATGGCGTCGAGCGGGAACTGGATCATTTCACTTTGCAGTCGGAAGAATCGGTGTGGAACCTGTGGGTAGAGGGTACCTATCCGTTCAAACTGCTGCGGATCCTCGTGCCGGCAGATAACGTGGAAGTGGTCCGCGACTAAGCCCGGCTGGCAAAAGGAACGCTGCCAAAAAAATTCAGCCCGCCGTGATGGCGGGCTGATTGGTCTGGGGGCCGTTTCTGCTAATCGCCGCTGCCGGAACTGCTGGTGGTCGTGTTGCTCGCCGAACTGCGGGTGGTCACCCACACCAGAAATCCGGCTAACCCGGCCGCTCCGACGCCCATGTAGACCATGCTTTGGCTATTGGTGCCGCCAGGGGAGGGGGGAGCGGTACGACCCGACGGTGCGTCGGCGCCTCCCTTTTTCTTCTTGTTGTTGTCTTGATCCTGCGTCTGGTCTTGCGGGGTGGGCGAGTTGGCGCCCGCATCCTCAGCGTAGGGAGCCGCCATGCAACTGGCAGGCACCGTCAGCATGCGGCCGGCCTGCAGGGCACTAGTGATTGTCCCGTTGTCGATAGCCAGGGTGCCTTCGCGAGCGATGATCTGAAGCTGGCCTTCGTTCTGGGTAATCTGGAAGCGGGCCTGCGTGCCGCGCACCGGCTGCACCAGCAGGCGGCTCACCCGTACCGACATGCCGCGGCTGGTAGCAACTACTGCGGTCCCACACAGCACGTTCACAAACCTCTTGGAGAAAATCAGCGACGAATTGCCCGGCACCGTGACCGAGGTGCCCTCGCTGGTCAGTGTGGCGATCGAGTTGGGACCGGTCTGAACCTTATCGCCGGGGAACACCGCAGTGGTCCGTTCGACGGGACTACCGTTGACGCTCACGCTCCCGTTACTGGTCAACATCGCCGAAGTGGCGTCCGCCATGACGATTGAAGCGGGAAACAGCACCACCAGAACCCAAGCCAAACACTTCACCAAAGATTCGCGCACGTGGTCCTCCCAGACAAGGCCTGTGGGAATGCTAGGTGGATTCGGATGGGAGCGTCAAGAATTAATGCCGCTCCGGAGCTGGCCGGAACCTATTCAATCAACGGGGAATATCTGGTCTCAAAGGGCCCCAGGAGTGCCTTTCGATGCCGTCCAAGCCTGGCTAGAGCGCGCTCATGTTACCCAGGAACTCGCTGTTGGAGCGGGTCTTACCGAGCTTGTCGATCAGCAGCTCCATGGCCTCTACCGGGGAGAGCGGGTTCAGCACCTTGCGCAGCACCCAGATGCGTGCCAAGTCTTCCTTGGGGATGATCAATTCTTCCTTGCGGGTGCCGGAGCGCTGGATGTCGATGGCCGGGAACACACGCTTATCGGATAGCTTGCGGTCCAGGATCACTTCGCTGTTGCCGGTGCCCTTGAACTCTTCGAAGATCACGTCGTCCATGCGCGAGCCGGTCTCGACCAGTGCGGTAGCGACGATAGAAAGTGATCCGCCTTCCTCGATGTTGCGGGCGGCGCCGAAGAAACGCTTGGGACGCTGTAGCGCGTTGGAGTCCACACCGCCGGAGAGCACTTTGCCCGAAGGCGGCACGATGGTGTTGTAGGCGCGCGCCAGGCGGGTTATGGAATCCAGCAGGATGACCACGTCGCGCCGGTGCTCGACCAGGCGCTTGGCCTTCTCGATCACCATCTCAGCCACCTGCACGTGGCGGGCGGCGGGCTCGTCGAAGGTCGAACTGATGACCTCGCCCTTCACCGAGCGCTGCATGTCGGTAACTTCTTCCGGACGTTCATCGATAAGCAGCACGATCAGCACAACTTCCGGATGGTTCGTGGTAATGGAGTTGGCGATGTTCTGTAGAATCATGGTCTTGCCGGCACGCGGCGGAGAGACAATGAGGCCGCGTTGCCCTTTGCCGAGCGGTGTCAGCAAGTCCATCACGCGCGCCGTGATGTTTTCCTTCGTGACCTCCAGCTTGAGGCGCTCTTGCGGATAGAGCGGCGTCAGGTTGTCGAACAGGATCTTGTTGCGCGCCTCTTCCGGAGACTCGAAGTTCACCGCCTCGATCTTCACCAGGGCAAAGTACTTCTCACCCTCATGCGGCGGACGAACCTGTCCGCTGATGGTGTCACCGGTCTTTAAATCGAACTTCCTGATCTGCGACGGCGAGACGTAGATGTCGTCCGGCCCGGGGAGGTAGTTGTAGTCGGGGGAGCGCAGGAAGCCGTAGCCGTCGGGCAGGATTTCCAGCACGCCTTCGGCGAAGATGTGGCCTTCCTTCTCGCTTTGCGCCTGCAAAATCTTGAAGATGAGGTCCTGCTTGCGCAGTCCGCTGGCGCCGGGCAGATCGAGCGAGCGAGCGATGCGGGTAAGTTCCTGGATGTTCTTTTCTTTGAGCTCCGCGATAGTCATGTTCACCTACGGAAAGTAGATTGATTTTGAGGAGGGGTCAGTTCGACCTGGCGACCAAAATTTAGGGAATCAGTTCCAAATAAGACAATCAATGCAGCGGGCGCGGGCGCGCCGCGACCTTCTGTTATGCAGCGCGCCGCTCTGCCTCGGCAAATCTTCCGGATTGCGCCAGGATGGCGGTGGGCGATTCGCTCTCCGCGAAGCGCTCAAAAACCTCGTTCATCGTATCCTGAATGCGCGTATTCGGCTTGTGAAACTTCCGCGTAGCCTTGGACGCAACCTGGCACAGAAGATACCGATTCTGCACCGTGCGTACAGCGTCGTAAATGAGATCAGAACGCATTTTCCTCGTTTTCCTCTCCTTGGAACCCTAGTTCCCCTGTTTGACGGCCATGCACCAAACCTGCTTGTCCAGACGCTCACCGCGCGGCCACGCCAACAGCTAACCGATTGTTATAGCTGGCTTTATTCCTGGAAAATCAGGCTCGCTGACACTAAATAGATGCTAGCGGCATGCTCAAAGTTGCTTAAAGTTGCTTCTTTACTCAACTTTACAACCAAGCTTGCCAGACCCCAAGGCCGGTTCGATCCGACCCACCTTCGCCCCAACATACAAAGAATCACCCTGCCGGTCAAGAAGATTTTCGAACAAGGGGTGCCTGATTAGTTGCCGCTTCGGAGTTTCAAGTTTCACGTTGTGATGCCCGCGCAGGGCCTGAGGCCCGGACTCAAAGTCCACTTCGCCCGAAAACCAGCCGTTTCACGGTACGTGAAACGCGAAACTTGAAACGGTGAAACGTCCCTCACGCCCAGTACGTCCGATCCAGCGTCCGGTACTGGATCGCCTCCGCAATGTGCCGCGAATCGAGCGCTTCCGCCCCGTCCAGATCGGCGATGGTCCGCGCCACCTTCAGAATACGATCGTGAGCGCGCGCGCTCAGGCCCTGCTGCGCCATGGCACGCTCCAGCATGCGCTCGCAGTCCGGCGAGAGGTCGCAGTAGGCGCGAATCTGCCGCGGGGACATCTGGGCATTCGCGTAGATGGGCTCTCCGGAGGTCTTGAAGCGACGCAGTTGTCGCTCGCGGGCGCGCACCACACGTTCGCGGATGTGGTCCGAGCCTTCCGGCGATGCCCCGCCGCGCAACTCCTTGTACCGCACCGCGGGCACGTCGATGTGGATGTCGATGCGGTCGAGCAGGGGTCCGGAGATCTTGGACACATAGCGCTGGATCATGGGCTGGGTGCAGTGGCAGTCGCGTGCGGCATCGTTGTGATATCCGCACGGACACGGATTCATGGCGGCCGCCAGCATGAAGCGCGCCGGGAAGGTCAGCGACATGGCCGCGCGCGCGATGGAGACCGTCCCGTCTTCGAGCGGCTGTCGCAGAACTTCCAGTACGTTGCGCGGGAATTCCGGCAGTTCGTCGAGAAACAACACGCCGTTGTGCGCAATCGAGACTTCGCCCGGACGCGGCACGGCGCCGCCGCCGATCAGCCCGGCATCGGAAATGGTATGGTGCGGCGCGCGATACGGGCGCGTCCCCACCAGCCCGGCGCCGGAATCGAGCACGCCCGCCACGCTGTGGATCTTTGTGGTCTCGATCGCCTCGTCAAAGGTCAGCGGCGGCAGGATGGTGGGGATGCGTTTGGCGAGCATGGTCTTGCCCGAGCCCGGCGGACCGATCATCAGGATGTTGTGCCCGCCGGCCGAGGCCACCTCGAGCGCCCGCTTGGCGGTTTGTTGCCCGCGTACGTCCTTGAAGTCCACGTTGAATTGCTGCGCCTCGCTGAGCAGGGCATCGGTCTGGACGCGCAACGGGGCGGAGCCATTGCCGTTGTCGGAATTCAGCAGGCTGACCACGTCCAGCAGCGAGCGCACGGGGAAAACGTCCACGCCGCTGACGACCGCGGCTTCCCGCGCGTTGGCTTCCGGAACGATCAGATTGCGAATCTTCCTGACGCGCGCCTCCACCGCAATGGGAAGCGCGCCGCGAATGCCGCGCACTCCGCCGTCGAGCGATAACTCGCCCACCAGCAGATAGTCCGTGACGTCCTTGCGGGTCAGCGCACCATACGCTCCCAGTATGCCCATGGCCATGGGCAGGTCGAAACCGGAGCCTTCTTTCTTGATGTCGGCGGGAGCGAGGTTGACGGTGATGTGGGTGGGCGGAATGTCATAGCCACAATTCTTCAGCGCCGCGCGGATGCGCTCGCGGCTTTCGCGCACTGCCGCGTCCGGCAGCCCCACGGTCATGAAGTGGTCGCCGTCGTTCAGCCGCACGCCGGAAACGTCGACCTCGACCTCGATGATGTTGGCATCGATGCCGTACACCGCGGCGCTGATTGCCTTGAAGAGCATGGCAGTGGGAGGGTGAGTATAACGATAGCCGCCCAGGCCGCAAGAGGCTGTTCTACTCTATCGATTCTCGGGATCAGGCCCGATAGCGCGGCGGGCGGACGCTGTTCAAACGCATATACACTGCGCTCTCTCCACGGTGATAAGTGGCATGGTCGAGCAGGAAGCGAACTACTCGGCCCTTGGAAAACGGACGGTTCTCCAGAAACTGCACTCGCAGTTCGAGATCTACGTCGGTGAGGTCGGCCGCGCCGCGGTGCACGTAGGTGAACGATTCGCGCAGCAGCGTGACTACGTCCGCCTTCGACTTCACTACTTCCTTGCCGGCTTCGCCGAACACGAAGGTAGGCTGCGCCTTGTCCTGCACGAAAACTTCGAAGAGGCTGCGCACCGACTCGGCGATGTGCACCATCTGTTGCCCGAAAGTGCGCTCCTCGGCTACCGGCCGGAATCCATAATGATCCTCCGGCATGGTCTCGGCGCACTCAACGGTGCAGGCGCGCGCCTGGCTGATTTCATCCATCAATTCGGAAACGGAATCGGCAGTCGGGCCGCGCCGCAATCCGGGACGGGGATAGCCTCCACGCTCCGATTGCGCCCACAACCGCGGCGCGCAGCCAGCCACCAGACCCAGCAACGAAGTTCGCAGCAGCGTGCGTCGGGAAACCTGGGACATCAATGCTCCCTTACCAACCTTACGAATCCAACTGGCGAAAAGTTCGGTGAAATTTCATGTATCGCTTCGCTACCGCAAACAGAATGCTCCCTGACGGCAAGAAAATCCACCACCGGGCCGCCGAGAACGCGGTGGAGGCGACATCAAAATCAAAATCTCGGCGCGCTTGGCGTCTCGGCGGCAGAAAATTTTCCGCGAGCCGCGTCGCACTCGTCGTTCATCGCTCCACGCTGCCGATGCGTTCCGATTTTTCTCTTGACATCGTTTTTCATTGACTCTATACATTCAATCACAAGCAACGGCACGTCAGTTGCATTCCATGAAGAATGGAAGGGAGAATAGAACCATGGCAACCAAGAAGAAGGCGAAGAAGAAGAAACACTAACCGCCTGGCCCGATCGTAAGAACGGGGACGCCGACAAGCGTCCCCGAATTTTTTTGCGCGGAATTCACTCCCACACTTCTCAAATGCCCCTGCCATCCCAAGCCAGCGATGGCTCGCGCGTTCTCCCTTGATGGCACAGCAATGGTTTCAGTCTTCCGCCGCGCTCAGCGCCTTCTTTTCCCCGTCCAGCGGCAGTTCCGGCTGGCTGACCCCTGCGCCCGCGAGGTTGTGCACGCGGTTCTCCAGCTTGCTGAGCGCGCGCGTGCTGTCGTCGTAGCTTTTGCCCGCGTTCTTCAGGTGCGTGCCCAGCTTGTCGTAAACGTCGGTGAACTTCTCCAGCTCGAAAGTCAGCGATTCCATCTGCTGCAGGATGGATTCCGCCTGCTGGCTCACGTGCAGGCTCTTGAGTCCCACCACGATGGTGTGCAGGTAAGCGTAGAGCGAGTTGGGTGAAACCGGCATGACGCGCTTCTGCGCGCAGTACTCATAGAGACCGGTATCGTCTTCATCGCGGATGATGGCTTCGTAGTAGACGTTCTCCGCCGGAATGTACATGAGCGCGAAGGGCAGAGTGCCCTCGGCAGGACGAATGTATTTGCCGGCGATCTCGTCCACTCGCTTGCGGACGTCTTTCAGGAACTCGCGGCGCGCCGCTTTCTTCTCCGGCTCGCCTTCCGCTGCAGCAATACGCCGAAAATTTTCCAGCGAGAACTTGGAATCGATGGCCACCATCCCCTGCGGGAAGAGCAGCACCGCGTCCGCCCGGTCGCCCGAAGAAAATGCATATTGCGTCTGATACTGCTCGCGCGCGAATACCATGGCCAGCAGGTTCTCGAGTTGCTCCTCGCCGAAGCCTCCGCGCAGCTTGGGCGCGGTCAGGATGTGCTGCAGGTCGGCGATGGACTTCGAAAGCTCGGCCAGATGCCGCGCCTGCTCGCTCATGCCGCCCACCTGCTTCTGCAATTCGGCGAAGATGTTCTGCACGTGCGCCATGCGGTCGTTTACTTCCTTCGACGTGCCGCTCATGGCCTTCACGTTCTCGTTCAACCGCTCGCCGAGCTGGCGGTTCATCGCTTCCAGGCGTTCGGCGACGTTGCAGTTCACCGCGCCCAGGGCTTTCTGCACGTTGTCGCCCATGCCCTCGAGCTGCTTGCTGAAGACGTCAACCACGTGCGAGACGGAGCGATCGGTACTCTCGCGGAGGACACTGAAGTCGTTGCGCAGTGCATTGAGCGCCTGCGGATCCGTAGCTGCCGGACGGCGCAATACCAGGACCACTGCAATCACCGAGACCAACGTAAGGAGCACCGCGACAAACGCCAGCGCAATCGCCAGCATCAGTTCACCCCCGCGGCCTGCATCTGGATCTGATAGAGCCTCTCCTCGGTCGCCGGACAGAGGTTGCGATAAGCGCACCACAGGCAGTGATAGCCGGGCTTGGGATCGAAGTTGCCGGCTTTGATCGCAGCCGCGACTTCAGCCACGCGCCGGCACGCGTCATCGAGTTGCCGCTGGTCGCGCTTGCACGAAACCTCGGAATTGTCCGCCAGGTTGTAGAACGCCAGCCGCTCGGCATCGTAATCCCATTTCTCGCGCGCGGCTATCGCGTAAATGGAAAGCTGCAGGCTCTTGCGCGCATGGTCGTCGGTGCGCGGCCTGCCGGTCTTGTAATCGATGATGGCCACGCGCTTGCCAGTGATGCGGTCGATGCGGTCCAGGCGTCCCTTCACGCGCACCCCTCCGAGCGTGATGTCGAATACTTGCTCGACTCCGATCACCTCGGTCTGCGGCGCCGCCTGTTGCAATCGAACGAACTCCCGCAATTGGATCGTTCCCTCTTTTTCGTAAAGCTCTCGCTGCACGGAATCCACCATTCCGGAGCGAGCCAGCGTGTCGCGCAGCAGCGCGACCATCTCGTCCGCGGTTTTCGGACGGCCGGCGCGCAGCGATTCGTAGTAATCGCGCAGCAGAGTGTGGATGACGTTGCCATACTGCATCTGCGCGGCCACCTCGCCGGGGACGTTCCAGAAGCGCTCGATCTTGAACTGCAATGGGCAAGTCTCGAATCTCTCGATCACGGTCGCGCTCAATGCACCATCAAAAACGTACGGCGATGGAGGCGGATTGAGCAGCCAAGCGCCGACCCCAGCACTGGGCGTGGCCGCGGCTGCGGCGAGTTCGATGGTGAAGGGCGAGGCATCCTGCTTCGACCAGTAAGGACGGGCATCGCGGTCGTCCACCAGGTCGCGCACGAAGCCGCTCGGACGAGGCACACGGGCGCGGCTGGGACGGGCGCACATCGCCAGCGTTTCCCGCGCGCGCGTCATGGATACGTAGAACAGCCGGCGCTCCTCCTGCTTGTGGATCTCCTTGTCATCACCCGCGGCCACCAGCCCGCGCCGAAGCCCGGGCGGAAACTCGAACAGCTTTTCCCGGAAGCTGGTGGGAAACGAGTTCTGGTTGGCGCGCAGTACGAAGACGTGGTCGAACTCCAGACCTTTGGCGACATGCGCGGTCATGAACTGCACCGCGTCCGGGTCCGCGCCCTCTTCTACAGTCGCGACCGGGACAATGCCGCCCGCCTCGGGGAAATGGTCCATGTAGGCGAGGAACTCGGAGAGTTCGCCGTTCCCCGCCACCGGCTTTTTTGTCCAGTCGAGAACGAACCTCGCGAACGCGAGGACCGGGGGCGCGTTGCGATCAAAAGCAAAACGCTCGAGCACGAACATCAGCACCGCGGCTGTGTTCATGCCCTTACTACGCGCCGTCGCCCAAGCTTCCTCGACCGTGGCCACTGCCTCACTGCCGCCAGGAACTCCCACTAGAATGCTGATGAAGTCCACATCCCTCCCCGCATGCTTCAACGCCTGGCGCAGGGCTTCGGCATCCACGTGGAACATGGGGAGAGCGGCCACCCGGAACATGCTGCCGCTGTCAGCCATGGACGCCACCACCCGCAGGCAGGCCAGCAGGTCGCGCACTTCCGGCGCCTCCAGCGCGTTCAGCCCGGCCACCGCGAAGGGGATCTGCCGTGCCACCAACTCGCGCACCAGCAGGCTGCGGTGCGCATGCTGGCGGTAAAGCACGGCGATACGCGGCCACCGCCGGGTCCTGGCCTCACGTTTCTTCTCCGGCGCGCGTAACAATTCCTCGATCTGCCGCGCGATCTCGAACGCCTCCTGCTCGTCGCTGCCGGCGATCACGATCTCAACCGGGAATTTGGGAAGCAACTCTCCTTGCTGTTGTTCGCGCAGGTCGCGCCCCGACTCGAGCGGCTCGCGCTCGAAGCCCGCCGGCTTGATCGATGGATTGCTGCGTATCACCGCATGAGCGCACCTCAGGATTGGCGTGTGCGAGCGCTGGTTCTCGGTCAGCGTGACGCGCTTCGTCTTGGGAAAGCGCCGCGCGAATTCCTCAAACGCCGCCGCCGAAGCGCCGCGAAAACGATAGATCGCCTGATCGGGATCACCGACGGCGAAGACGTTCTGCTCCGGCCCCGCCAGAAGTTGCGCCAGCTCGATCTGCGCCAGGTTGACGTCCTGAAACTCGTCGAGCAACAGAAAACGCGCGCGACGTTGCTCAGTGGCGCGCAATTTCTCATCACTGCGTAGCAACTCGAGAGCGCGCGTAATCATGTGAGCGAAACAGCCGAGATTGTCGCGAGTAAGTATCTGCTCGACCTTCTCGAATACGCCGGCGATTTCCTGGCAGCGTCCAACCACCTCCTCGCGCGGCATGCCCTCCGCCAGCTTCGAGCTGACCACGCGTGGCAGGACGGCGTTCGGGTTGCTCAGGCCGTCAACGTATTTTCGGTAATCGGCCGGAGAGACGACTTCATCGTGGCAGCGGTCGAAAAACTCGAGCAGCGCGTCGAGAAACTGTCCCGGGCTGGCGGCGCGGATATACCACTTCAATCCCAGTTCGGAGATGCGCCGCCGCAGAAACACCCATAAATCCTCCGGCATGAGCAGGGCAAAGCGCCTGCCTGCCCCCTGCAACAACCCGTTGCAGTAGGCGTGGAAGGTAGTGGCGCGCAGCTTGTCGCAATCCACACCCGCGACCGCCGTGCGGACGCGCGCCGCCATCTCGGCGGCGGCGTTGTCGGTAAAGGTGAGCGCGAGGATTTCGTCGGCGCGCGCGTGGCCTTGGCGCAGCAGCCGCGCTATGCGCTCCACCAGCACACTGGTCTTCCCGGTGCCCGCGCCGGCTACCACCAGCATAGGACCGCGGACGTGTTCGATGGCCTGGAGTTGCCGCTTGTTGAAAGAGACAGACACTGATTTGTAAGGTAAATCGCCTGGAGCAATTTCATTATCGGAGAGTCGGCAGCGAGCGGCAACCGTGAAGTTTGTGGAAAAGAAGAGACGCAGCGAGCTACGTCTCTACGTCACTTGGGCAATGACGATGCTCGCCGCCGCGATGGCGGCCGTTTCAACGCGCAGAATCGTGGGCCCCAGCGAGGCTGCGATCCAGCCGTGCTCGCGGAACGCACGCTCTTCTTCGCCAGTCCAGCCTCCTTCCGGACCGACCGCAAGCGCAAGCGCCCCCTTCAAACCCGTGACGGCTTGTTTCAACGAAATCTGATCTTCTCCCTCAGAAAGAACGACGCGGCGATCCGTCGGCAGCGCGAGCACGTCCTGAAATCTCATCGGCGCGGCAATCTCCGGCGGCGCAGCGCGCCGCGCTTGCTGCGTTGCTTCGCGGGCGACGCGTCGCCAACGTTCCAACCGCTTGGCCGCGGCCGAAGCAAGACGCGAATCCGTCCGTTTCGCAATCAGGGGCACGATGCGCGTGACGCCGAGTTCCGTGACCTTTTCGATCGCCCACTCCATGCGGTCGAACTTGAAGATCGCCAGCAGTAGTGTGATGTCGGGGAGAGCGAGCGCCGGCAGTTCCTCGCCGAGTTGAAACTCGACTTTCTCCGGCGTGACGGAAATGACGCGGCCGCGCCGCACCCGTCCCTCGGCCGCGATGTCGAATTCCTGTCCGACGCGAGCCCGCAACACGCGCGCGAGGTGCTCGGCATTCGCGCCGACGAGCGCCGCGCGATTTCCGGAAGACTGGTCCGCGATCCAGCGGCGTCGCGTCATCGAAACAGCCCTTACCCGAAGATGTCTTTGACCTTGCTGAGCAGGCTGGGGCGTTCGGGCTTGTTTTCGACGCGGGTGATTGCGTCGATCTCCTGCAGCAGTTCGCGCTCACGCTTGGTGAGGCGCGTGGGAGTCTGCACCACCACGCGCACCACCAGGTCACCTTTTCCGTGGCCGTTCAGTACGGGCACACCTTTGCCGCGGATGCGCAGTTCCCTGCCCGATTGAGTGCCTTCTGGAATCTTGAGCAGGTGTTCGCCGTCGAGCGTCGGCACTTTCAGTTCGACGCCCAGCGCGGCTTGCGGAAATGAAATCGGCAGCACGCAATAGAGGTCTTTGCCGTCGCGCAGGAAAAACGCGTGCTCCTTCACGTGCAGCACCACGTAGAGGTCGCCCGGCGGACCACCATGCACTCCGAAATCGCCGAATTCGGAATAGCGGATGCGAGTGCCGTCCTCCACTCCGGCGGGAACGTTGACCTCCTGCACGCGCTCGCGGGTCACGAAGGCCTGCCCCTTGCAGTGCGGACAGGGATCGGTGATCAAGGTGCCGACGCCGTGGCAGGCCGGACACGTCCGCGCCACGCTGAAGAATCCCTGCTGATAGCGAACCTGCCCTCGTCCAGCGCAGGTAGAGCATGTGCTGGCTGTCTTTCCGGCGGCTGCGCCCGTGCCCCGGCACGGCTCGCAAGCCTCCTGGCGGCGATACTTGACTGTGCCTTTGGCGCCGAAGACGGCTTCCTCAAACTCCAGCGTCAGATCCGCACGCAGGTCGGCACCGCGCTGGGCCCGGCTGCGGCGGCGTCCACTCCCCCCGCCGAAGATGTCACCAAAACCAAAGAAATCGCCGAATACCTCGCCGAAATCGCGGAAGATAGTATCGGCATCGAACCCGCCGCCCAGCCCGCTGAGGCCGGCGTGTCCGAAGCGGTCGTAGTGCGCGCGCTTCTGCGCATCGGCCAGCACCGAGTAGGCCTCACTGGCTTCCTTGAACCGCTCCTCGGCAGCGGGATCGCCGGGATTGCGGTCCGGATGGTGCTGCATAGCGAGCTTGCGATAGGCGCTCTTGATCTCCTGATCGCTGGCTTCACGAGCCACGCCGAGCACTTCGTAATAATCGCGTTTTGCGTTGGTGGCCAGAGTCTTCTTTCGTGTCTACTTGTTGGGATTGCGCGCTACGCGCACCATCGCCGGACGCAGCAGGCGGTCCTTGAGCTTGTATCCGCGCTGCAGTTCCTCGAGCACGCTGTTGTCCGGCGCATCCGAGGTATCGACCACCTCGACCGCCTGGTGCAGGTACGGATTGAAGGGCTCGCCCGCTGCGGGAATCGGACGTACCCCCAATTTTGCCAGCGCATCGTGGAACTGCCGGTTGATGAGTTCGATGCCGCGGAAGCTCTCGTCGCCAGCATGGGCCTCGAGCGCGCGATCAAAGCTATCCAGTATGGGCAGCAACGCTTTGATGGCGTCGGCGACGGCGTACTCGCGAAACTCCGACTGCTCGCGGGCGGCGCGCTTGCGCGCATTGTCGAATTCTGCCTGCAGCCGCGCCAGGCGGTCATACAAAACGTCCCGCTCCTGTCGCAGCACCTTGACGTCGTCTTCCGCGCCGGCCGTCGCTGGCGGCCGCTCCGTGCTCTTCTCCTCGAAGCCGTCTGCTTCGGCCGCGGGCAGCTCGTGCTCCGCGTCGATATTCCGGACTTCGGTCTTTCCGTTCCCTTTTGCCATGACAACCACTATTCCTTCTCGTTCAAAATCTTGTCAAAAAGCTGCGCGATGTACGACACAGCGGTGATGCTGTGCTGGTAATCCATGCGCGTCGGCCCGATCACCGCCAGCGATCCCACGACTTCATTGCCTACGTGCGCCGGCGCTCCGATGAGCACAAAGTTGCGCATCTGCGGTTCCGCTTCCTCGAGGCCGATCACCACCCGCACCGCTTCCTGCCGTGCATCGACATAGGCGGAGAGCAGCTCGACCACGCGCTCTTTCTCCTCCAGCATGCGTAAGAGCTGACTCAGGTGCTCCTTGTCTTCCTCGCTGGCCACCAGGTTGGCCACACCTTCCACGAACACGGTCTGCGCCGCCGGCTCCGGGCCGAGTGCGCCGCTGCGCTGCAGTTCTTCGATGGACTGCATCAGACGGTCGTACTCGCTACGCTCGCTCTGCAGACGCCGGTCGATCTCCGCCCGCAGCGCGTCGATGGTCCACCCGCGGAAATTTTCGTTGATGTAGCGGGCTGCGGTCTCCAGCTCCAACTGCGAGAAATCGCACGTCGTGCGCAGCACCCGGTCGCGAACCAGGCCGGATCTGCTCACCACCACTGCCAGGATTTTGCTGGCCGCCAGCCGCGAGAAGTAAACGTGATCGAGCGCATTACGCGGGCCGGTGGCGGCTACCGCCACGCCTACGCCGCTCGAAAGCAGCGAGAGCACGTGCGAGGTGCGCTCCATGAATTCCTGCACGTCGCCGACACCGTGAAAGTACTTCTGGATCGCGCCTTCATCGGCCTGGGAAATGTGCGCTTGCCCGGTGAGCTGCTCCACATAATAACGATAGGCCTGCGCCGACGGCACTCGCCCTGCCGATGTGTGCGGCTGCTCCAGGTAGCCAGCCTCGGCCAGGTCTGCCATCACGTTGCGGATGGTCGCCGGGCTCAGTCCTTCTTTACTGGCGCGCGATAGTGTCCGCGATCCTACCGGCTCACCCGTGGCGATGAACGTCTCCACGATGGCCGTCAGAATCTCGCGTTCACGTTGTCCGCTTGGCCCCGGCTGTGCCATTTCCGCTCAACCAATACTGCTAAGCCTATGTAAAATAATTACTTATATCCACAGGTCACAGATTCAACCTTGCCTTGATTCTAGGATTTGAGTCAACACCTGTCAAGGTTGGCACTTTGACCTTCAGAGTGCCAAACAGGTGCTAATCCATCTATTGGATTCGGATTACCGGCTCGGCGACTCTTGCCCGCAAGTCTTCCAGACCGGTGATCACCCGGCGGGCGAACTGATAGAAGGACTTGGCATGCGGATAATCCTCGCCGCCCAGCGCAACCGGATGTCCGCTATCGCCGCCCTTGCGAATTTCCGGATCAAGTTCCACCGCACCGAGATAGGGAATGGCGAACTGCTTGGCGGTGCGTTCCACGCCGCCGGTTGAGAAGATGTCAATCTCCTTCCCGCAATGCGGACAGGTGAAGTGGCTCATGTTCTCCACGATGCCGGCGATCTCGACCTTCACCTGGCGAAACATCTCAATGGCCTTACGCGCATCCTGCAGCGAGACGTCGGAGGGCGTCGAGACCACAATCGCGCCCGTGAGCGGCACCGTCTGGATCAGCGAAATGGCCACGTCGCCGGTGCCGGGCGGCAGATCAATCACCAGGTAGTCCAGCTCGCCCCACTCCACCTGCTGCAGAAACTGCTTGATGATGGAGTGCAGCATCGGCCCGCGCCACACCAGAGGCTTGTCGCCGGGATTGAGCATTCCCACCGAAAGCACCCTGACGCCAAAAGCTTCCAGCGGCTCGATGCGGTTCTCGCCGATCACGCGCGGCGTGGCCGTGGTGCCCAGCATCAGCGGGACGTTGGGACCGTACACGTCGGCGTCAAGCAGGCCCGTGCGATGCCCCAGCTTCGACAGAGCCAGCGCCAGGTTGACCGCAATGGTGGTCTTGCCGACCCCTCCCTTGCCTGACCCGATGGCGACGATGGTCTTCACGCCGGGCAAAGGCTGCGGTCCCGCCGGCTGTCCAAAACCTTGATGCGGATGAGAACTCAAATGGCACCCCACTATGGCGATCGGCGAATCTGGGATTATACGATGCGTGGGGCGGGAGCATCGATTCGGGCGCGTCCTGAGGTCGCTTAACGAGCCTTGGTTTGTGCTGCGCGCTGCTTGCCTCTTACGAAATCAATGAACGTCGCCACGGACCAAATATCTCTGCGCTGCGAACGCGTGTAAGTGTCGTGAAGAGTATCTGATCGCGCCGCTGAGCCTTGTGCGGCCCAATGTCAGAAGCTAAACCTGAATCGTTTCCTCGGTCGGTGTCTGTCGTGCGGATCAAAGCCCAACCAGCCTTCTCTTGAAGCACGTTCCACTTCGGTCACGAACTCCGCCAGGGAGCGCCCGCACCGATCGTTTTCTGTCTCGGGTGTTTCGGCAATCGACACGAACTCATGCAAACAATGGTCGTCTGGATCGGCTGGGCTTTCCGAATAAAGGAACACTTCCGGCACTCGTACTTGATCCGCGATGAACGTGCCATCGGTGCCCAACGCACCTTGTAAACGGGCGCGGCCCTCCTGAAGACTCAGGTTTTCGGACGGCCGGAATACTACGCACCCCACCGACCGATAGTTGCTGGCGTCCCTGTACGCGTAAACAAACTCAATATTCTTGTTCATCGACATGGAGACTAACTGGCGCGAAAAACTTTACGGTTGTGGTACTCGAGAAACGCCGGCTCCGGCCTAAAGCGTTCAGGCAACGCGATCTTCCTCTTCTCGTACCGGAGCAGGAATGCAGCAAGAGCTGGATCTTTTGAACGCGGCTTCAGAATAGGTGAGAGCCTGACATGGTAATCCGGAGTAACCGTCAGGAGTCCACAGTCGAAAGCACGGTCATGGGTCGCGTTCAGGCACAGCCCGTTTCGGGGGTTGGTGCGATTCTTTTCGTCGACCGCCCAAGGGATGATGTGGCTGGCCGTCAAAAGCTCTGGAACGGCCAGACCCGTGATGCAGCATTTCAAGTCGTATGCAGCGAGAACGGCCGAGCGGAAAAAAGACTGATTGACCCTCACGAAAACCGTCCTTTCCGCGCTTCGTCCTTCAGGAAGAGATTCGACCAATTGACTGATGTCCCGCCCCGTCGCCTTTGCCAGCAGCCGTTCGCTCTCGAATGCCAACGCTTCCCAATTCCCGTTGAACTCGTCCCAAATGTCCTCTTCCGCTTTGCTGCCGTGGGACGCGCCCTGTATCCGGCGAGATTGCAAGGTTGGATCTAGCCGAGCAAAGTTTGCGAGTTTCCACGACACGGCTGACGGAGTCCGCCGAATCGCTTTAGCTAGGGAAATGATCTGCGGGTTTCGGATGTGGATTTTTCCGAAGGGAATCTTGCAATACAAATTGAAGGCAAGAATTAACTCGTCACGCGTCCAATTGTCTTTAGCCATATGCCGCACCCGGCTGCCACTGGTGTACCCTGGCCAGTGCGTCTAAGGCAAGTGGGTTGTGTTAACGAAAACCTCCATGCTTCCATTGAGAAATGCAGATCCCTCGCTCGCGCTCCCGCGCCTTCGCTTGGTCGCGCTTCACTCGGGATGACAATTTGTTGAGAGTGTCGGAACGGCGCAGCTAAAGCTGCGCCCTTTCAAATCTCGGCAGCCGGCCCCACGTGAGTCATCCCCGCGCCTGCTGGCGGCGCTCGAGTTCGGCGCGACGCAGTTCGCGACGGCGGCCAGCATCCTCGTAGCGGCGCTTCTCGTCCGCGGTCTCAGGCGTGACGGGCGGAACCGGGACGCGGGTGCCCTCTTTGTCCAAGGCAACAAAAGTCAGGTAGGCGGAGCTGACGTGCCGCCGCTCGCCGGTGATGTAGCTTTCGACCCAGCACTTCACTCCGACCTCCATCGAGGTGCGGAAGGCGCGGTTGACCGACGAACGGAGGATCAAAAGGTCCCCCACCTTCACCGGCGCCAGGAAATCGAGGTGATCCATGGAGGCGGTCACCACCGGGCTGCGTGAGTGGCGATGTGCCGCCATGGCTGCGGCGATATCGATCAGGTGCATCAGGCGTCCGCCCAGCAGGTTGCCCAGAGGGTTGGCGTCGTTGGGCAGCACCACCTCTGCCATCTCCGACTGGGAGTCTTTGACGGGGCGCGAAGTGAGGCCGTGTGAGCTCATGCGGGACCATGTGGCGCGGACACCCCCGCCCGCGATCCCCCTCGCCGCTCAAAATAGGATTCGAGATAGCAGGCGGCCATGGCCTGGATGCGCGGGTCAGGGTGCGCGGCCGTCCACCGGCCTGCCGCCGAGTCATACTCCACCACGCCGTGCGCGCCGGGGCGGTGGGCGGTCTCGAGCACGTAGCAGATCTCGATGCGCTGATCGCGGTCACGCGCCACGCGAAATCGCGCCGCGTCGAAACGGCGCTCGGCGGGGAGCCTCCGGCACTGGGCCGCGTATCCCAGGTTACAGAAGTCGCGGAGCTGGTCGTCGGAGGGAACGATCTGCTGGTCAGAGCGCGCGGTACAGAGACCTCGCCACCCGTTGCCCAGGGGCAGCCGCGCCTGATGCGGCCAGGCGCCGTCCGCGAATTTTTCAGTAGGGATGAAGTAAGGGCAGGCCATAGAAAGTTGCCAGCGGTCAGTTGCCGGTCGTCAGAAAAAATCAGATCTCCTCGGCCCGAAAACGCATAGCCGCAACGAAGCGATTCTAGCGAGCGGGATTTTCGCCGTCCAGCTTTACTTCCGCGCCCCGGCGTGCAAATCTGTACGCTCCTTCGAGAGGCGATATGGATCGCGCTGAGATGCTGAAGCTCGTCCTGGAACAGAATCCCAACGACGCCTTCGCGCGTTACGGTTTGGCGATGGAGTACTCGCGTGCGGGCGAAATCGAGACTGCACTGGCCGAGTTTAGGAAACTGCTGGAGGCGCATCCGGACTACATCGCCGGATACCAGATGGCGGGACAGATGCTTTCTGCCGCCGGCCGCTACCCGGAAGCGCGCCAGATGCTGGAAACCGGTATGGCCAGAGCCGAGCGCGCCGGCAACAAACACGCGCGCGAGGAAATGCAGGGTCTGCTGATGGAGTTGCGGTAATTTCGCGAGTCCTGGGCCGTCTGCCGAGCATCCATCGCACATGGTAACCGCAACGAATCCCTACGTCTCGCGAATCCTGGGACTGCTTGGCGACAAGCCGTTCCTCGCTGTTCTGGAATCTACTCCTGCCAAACTGCAGCAGCATTTCGACCGGCTCGGGCCACAGGGTTTAAAGAAGACCTACGCTCCCGGCAAATGGACCGCGGGCCAGATTCTCTGCCATCTGGCCGACGCGGAGCTGGCGATCGGCTTCCGCACACGGCAGGCGGTGACCGAGCCGAACCATCGCATACAGCCTTTCGATCAGGACTCGTGGGCGCGCGGCTATCCGCGCCAGGACGCGGCGGCGGCGCTGAAGGCGTGCATCGCACTGCGCGGATGGAACCTATCGTTCTGGCGGACGCTGGGCCCGGAAGATTTTGCGCGAATGGCCTTTCATCCCGAACGGGGAAATGAGTCGGTGGAGACGATCATCAAGCTGCTCGCCGGACACGACCTGAACCATCTGGCGCAACTGGAGCAGATCCGCTAGGGTCGAGACTCTCGCTGCGCTGTCTCGCCCGCCGAAGACTCGGCGGGACCGACCGCGCGCGACATCACCCACTCCACCAGCCACGGAAAGAGCTGGTAGGACTTGACGCTGATGTGGTGCTGCCAGGGAACGATGACTTCCCTCTTCTCCGGGCCGCAGCCCTTGACGACCGCAGCCGCAACGCGCTCGGCGCTGATGCCTCCTCGCGGCTTCGAGCCTCCGATGCGCTTGAGATCTTTTCCCTTCACCGCATTCTCGGAGAAGCCCGTCGTGATGTAACCGGGACAAACGGTCATCACGTGCACGCCGCTCGCGCGCAGCTCCATGCGCGCCCCCTTGCCAATGGCGTTCATGGCGAACTTGGTGGCGGAGTATGCCGCGGAATAGGGCA
>Ga0335081_10006255_pt1 | contig 18937 bp, 16 predicted proteins | sample Lox_Sample_35_FD_206713 | JGI IMG/M metagenome (GOLD analysis project Ga0335081, IMG submission 206713) | Soil microbial communities from Loxahatchee National Wildlife Refuge, Florida, United States - Lox_Sample_3.5 | ecosystem: Environmental > Terrestrial > Soil > Wetlands | place: USA...
CGGTAGCCAGCGCGAACGCCAGGTCGAGCGGGAGCCTGGAGTGCGGCGGCGCCGTGCCGTCCGTGCCGAACCCAGGGCGGTCCGAGCGTCCGCGCACCAGGCGCGCGAGACCGGTCAGCGGCTCGATGACCTCGATCGGGTAGTCGGTTCCCGCTAGCATGCGGACCCCGGCGGCCGCCAGGGCGGTCCACGGGTATGCGGCAGGCTCGCGCTCGGCGCCGAGTGCGACGGGGACCTGAGCGGCGTCGGTCACCGCGAACGACGGCTGGACGCACACCGCGACGCCGAGTTCTGAGCACCGGGCGACGAGGTCGGCGGACTGGATGCTGCCATGCTCGATCCTTGGCGCAGCGGAGGCGATCGCGGCGCCGTCCCCGCCCCAGATCATCGCGTAGGCGTCGAGTACGACGGCGACCCCACGGTCGCCGATCGCGTGAGTGGCGATCCGCCAGCCCCGTGCCGCGAAGGGCTCAGCTCGCCTGGCGAGCGTGACCGCGTCGGTAAACAGGATCCCGGTGCCTGCCTGGTCCGCGAAGCGCTCGCACAGCGCGCAGGTGCGCGGCACCAGCCAGCCGTCGGCGTAGAACTTGATCCCGTCCAGGCTGACCCACGCTCCGGCGTCGGCTCGGCGGGCGTCGAGCTCGGCCGGGCTGGTCTTCTCGGCCAGCCCGCTGGCCAGGTAGACGCGCAGCCTGACGGGCAGCGGCCCGCGCCGCTGCAGGGTGGTCAGTGCGTCCAGGTACCACCAGTCGCGCATGCCCATCTCGGTGACCTCGACAAGTCCCGCCTGCGCGGCCGTCGCCAGGCCGCGGTGCAGCCGTGCGGCCATCGCCGCGGGCTGATGCGGGGGCGGCGGCTCCGGCACGTCCATGGGCGTGCTGCCGTCAGCCGCGACGTGCTCGTGGAAGGCGAGGACCGAGCTGCCCTGCCACGGAAACGGCACCCCGGCGGCTGCCCGCAACAGATGCGCGTGGTGGTCGACGAACCCCGGGCACTCAACCGCGCCTGTCTCGCTCGGCCCGCTGACGCGGGCCGAGCTGCCGGGGCCCGGCCAGATCACGTCCACGTCCCCATCCTGCTCCCCTCGCACCGCCCCGGCCGCCTGCTCCCCACCGCGCCGCCCGCCTACGCACCGCCGCACCGCCCTGGCCGCCTGCTCCCCACCGCACCGGGGAGTTTCAGGGGGAAGGTACGGGGAAGCTGCCCGTACTCAGCCCCTTATGGTGCGGAGGAAGCGAAATGAGGATCGGCGCAGCACTGGCACTGATCGCGATCGGCGCGATCCTGCGGTTTGCCCTGGTCACGGTCTTCACCCACGGCATTTACCTGCACACGATCGGCGACATCCTGATGGGCGTCGGCGTGCTCGGCCTCTTCCTGTGGCTCGTGGTGTGGGCGCCGTGGGCGCGCGGCCGGCGGACCACGTACAGGCAGTCCCAGATCTCGGACGACAACGGCTACACCCAGGGGAACGGCTACTACCCGCGGCCGACGCCCCCAGCCAGTACCCGGGTGCACGAGAAGGTCAGGTACGAGGACCGCTAAGGCCCCTGCCCCTCCCCCGGCCCGGCGTCTCTGCAACCCCGACCGAGACGCGAACCAGGGTAAGCCGGGCAATTCTCCCGGCGCCACGCCGCCAATGACCCGGCGACTTCGACTTCTTACCCGCTGGCGTCTCACATAAGCCGTAAAACGGACGTGATCATGACGCTAGCGGATGAGAAGTGACCGCAGCGGATGAGAAGTGACCGCGGAAGGTGATAAGTGGGCGGTCGGCCTCGCGGGCGGAACGGCCGCGGGCGACTGGGCGGGCGGCGCGGCGGGTCGGTCGGGCTCGCGGGCGGCGCGGCGGGTCGGCTGGAGTCGCGGCGGAACGGTCGCGGGCGGCCGATCAGGCCGGCGACGGCGGATCAGACCAGCGACGGCGGCGGCTACCTCTGAGCGGCGCGCTTACTTCAGGATCTGGCGGGCCATGACCACGCGCTGGATCTGGTTGGTGCCCTCGTAGATCTGGGTGATCTTCGCATCGCGCATCATCCGCTCGACCGGGTAGTCGCTGACATACCCGTAGCCGCCGAGCAGCTGGACCGCGTCGGTGGTGACCTCCATGGCCACGTCCGAGGCGTAGCACTTGCAGGCCGATGAGATGAACGTGAGGTCAGCGACGGTCTCGCCCTGCATCGCCCGCTCGGACCTCGCGGCCGCCGCGTACGTGAGCTGCCGCGCGGCCTCCACCTTCATCGCCATGTCCGCGAGCATGAACTGGATGCCCTGGAACTCGGCGATCGCCTTGCCGAACTGCTTGCGCTCGCGGACGTAACCCGCCGCGTAGTCGAGCGCGCCCTGCGCGATGCCCAGGGCCTGCGCCGCGATCGTGATCCTGGTGTGGTCAAGGGTCGCCAGGGCGGTCCGGAACCCGGTGCCTTCCTCGCCGATGATCCGGTTGGCCGGGATCCGGCAGTTGTCGAAGTACAGCTCGCGGGTCGGCGAGCCCTTGATGCCGAGCTTGTGCTCCGGCGCGCCGAACGAGAACCCATCGTCGTCCTTCTCCACCACGAACGCCGAGATCCCGCGCGCGCCGACGCCTGGCTCGGTGACGGCCATGACCGTGTAGAACCGGGACACGCCTGCATTGGTGATCCATCGCTTCGTGCCGTTCAGGATGTAGGAGTTTCCGTCGCGGACCGCCCTGGTCCGCATCGCCGCGGCGTCCGAGCCTGCCTCGGGCTCAGACAGCGCGTAGGAGAACATCGCCTCGCCGCGGGCGACCGGCGGGAGGTAGCGTTGCTTGAGGTCCTCAGAGCCGGACAGCAGGAGCGGGACCGTGCCGAGCTTGTTGACCGCGGGGATCAGCGAGCTCGAGGCGCAGGCGCGGGCCACCTCCTCGATCACGATCGCGGTCGCGATCGCGTCGGCGCCGGCACCGCCGTACGCCTCGGGGATGTGCACGGCATGCAGGTCGGCCTTGACCAGCGCGTCGTGCGCCTCCTGCGGGTACCTGGCCTCCTGGTCGACCTCCGCCGCGTACGGCATGATCTTGTCCTCGGCCAGTTGGCGCACCGACTCGCGGAGCGCCTCGTGCTCCTCGGACAGGGCGTAGGCGGTGAAGTCAGAACTCATGTACCCGATGGTAGGAGCTGAGCAGAGCAGATCGGCGCCCGCCCTGCTGCTGTCCGCGGCCGGCCGGGAGCTGCTCGACCGCCTGGCCGGCGAAGACGTGACCCCGGACCGGGCGCTCGCGCTGTCTTCGGCGCTGCGCGGGCGGTACCCCGCCGAGCTGATCGCGGCGGCGCTGACTCAGCAGGCCCTGCGGGTGACGGCGCGGGCTAAATTCGCACTCGCCGACCGGATGCTGTTCACCAGGGCCGGGCTCGAGCAGGCATCGTCCGAGCTCACCGCGCGGCACGCGGCCGGAAGGTTCGCCACGGCGGGCCTCGGCGCCGGGGCCGGTCCCGTCGCCGACCTGTGCTGCGGCATCGGCGGCAACACCGTCGCCCTCGCGGCCCGGCCGGCCGCGCCGGTGATCGGCGTGGATGCGGACCCGACCAGCCTGGAGTTCGCCAGGCACAACGCGGCCGTCTGCGCACCGGGCGCCGACGTCGCGCTGGTCTGCGCGGATGTCAGGGAGCTTCCGCTGACCGGGCTCGGCGCGGTCTTCATCGACCCGGCCCGCCGTGACGGCCAGCGCCGACTGCCGCCCGGCCAGTACCGCCCGCCGCTCCGCTGGTGCCTGCGGCTGGCCGAGACGACCCCGCTGGTCGGCGTCAAGGCCGCGCCCGGCCTGGACCGCGCCGCCGTCCCGCCCGGCTGGGAGACGGAGTTCGTCGCGGTCGGCCGCGAGCTCAAGGAGGCGCTGCTGTGGTCACCGGCACTGACCACCGCGGGGACGGCCACGCGCGCCACGGTGCTGCCGTCCGGCGACTCTCTTGTCTCTTCCGCAACGGATCCTGCCGAGCCGGTCCCGGCAGCACCGCTGGCGCCGCCCGGGGAGTACCTGCTCGACCCGAACCCCGCTGTCACCAGGGCCGGCCTCGTCGCCGACCTGGCCCGGTCGCTCGGCGCGTGGCAGATCGACCCGATGATCGCGTTCTTGTCGTCGGGCGAGCCGGCGCGGACGCCATTCGCCAGGACACTGCGGGTACTCGATTCGGCCCCGTGGCACGAGAAGAAGTTCGCGCGGCGGCTGCGCGAGCTCGGCATCGGCTCGGCCGACATCCGGCGGCGCGGCCTGGCGGGAGATGTGGACCAGATCCGCCATCGCCTCGCCCTGCGCGGCGAAGGCGCCGCGACCATCGTGCTGACCAGGGTCGACGACAAGCCCTGGGGCTTGATCTGCGTCCCGCTCTGACCGGCCGAGCGCCACGCGCCCGCCCCTTCGCTACTCGGCCAGCCTGGCGCGCAGCGCCGCGCCCTTGGCCTTGGCGGCCCGGTGCAGATCGGCCTGGAACTGCGTCATCTTCTCGCTCAGCCCGGCGTCGCCCACGGCCAGGATCCGGACCGCGAGGAGACCCGCGTTGCGCGCGCCTCCGACGGCGACGGTGGCGACCGGGATGCCGGCCGGCATCGAGACGATGGACAGCAGCGAGTCCAGGCCGTCGAGGTGAGCCAGCGGCACCGGCACCCCGATCACCGGCAGCGGCGTCACCGACGCGAGCATGCCGGGCAGGTGCGCCGCGCCGCCGGCCCCCGCAATGATCACCTTCAGGCCGCGGTCCGCCGCTCGCGTCCCGTAGTCGATCATGTCGTGCGGCATCCGGTGCGCCGAGACGACATCGGCCTCGTAGCCGACGCCGAACTCGTCAAGCGCCTCGGCGGCCGCCCGCATGACCGGCCAGTCCGAGTCGCTGCCCATCAGCACAGCGACGACGGGCTCGCCGCTCACCGGACGCCCCGGCCCGGGAGCGGCCCGGGAGCTGTCTCCTCGGTGCCTTGGCCCAGGTAGTTAGCGGCGCGCCAGGCCCGCTCGCGCAGCCGCGAGTGATCCCGGCCGGTCACCGTGACGTGCCCCACCTTGCGCCCGGGACGCACCTGCTTGCCGTACAGGTGCACCCTGACACCGGGGTCGGCCGCCATCACGTGGACGAACCGCGAGTACAGGTCAGGGTCGTCACCGCCCAGCACGTTGACCATCACGGCGCTGACCGCGTTCATCGCCGGCGTGCCGAGCGGCAGGTCGAGCACGGCCCGCAGGTGCTGCTCGTACTGAGAGGTCACGGCGCCGTCGATGGTCCAGTGCCCGCAGTTGTGCGGCCGCATCGCAAGCTCGTTGACGATCAGCTCGTCGCCGAGAGCGAACAACTCGACGGCGAGCAGCCCGGTGACGTCGAGTTCGGCAGCGAGCACCAGCCCGAGCCGCTGCGCGCGCATCGCGGCGTCCTGGTCAAGGCCGGGCGCCGGCGCGATCACCTCCCGGCAGATGCCGTCCTGCTGCACGGTCTGCACGACCGGGTAAGCCGCCCCCTGCCCCTTGGGCGAGCGCGCCACAAGGACCGCGAGCTCCCGGTCGAACGCGATGTGCTCCTCGGCGATCAGCCCGATGCCGTGCGCGATGACGTCGGCAGCGGCCCGCTCGTCGGCACAGATCCACACGCCCCTGCCGTCGTAGCCGCCCGAGGTGGCCTTGAGCACGACCGGCCATCCGCCGCGCGTCGCCGCGGCCCCGGTCCCGGTCCCGCCTGAGCGCGCGTCCAGCCCCGCCGTCTCCGCCGCGAACGCGGCCACATCGGCGACCCAGGAGACCGGCCGGTATCGCGGGCACCGGACCCCGAGCTCCTTGAGCGCGGGCAGGCCGGCGAGCCTGGCCCGCATCGCGCCCTTGTCCTGAGCGAACCGGAGCGCCGGACCGCCCGGCCGCACCGCCGTGAGCCGTTCGAGCGCGGCCAGGTGCTCCCCCGGCACGTGCTCGTGGTCAAACGTCACGACATCACAGCCGCCGCCGAACGCCAGCACCTCCGACTCCGACCGATAGTCGCCGACCGTAGTGCGTGCGCAGACCTGCGCGGCGCTGTCCGCCGCGGTATCGGCGAGCACCCGGAACTCGATGCCAAGGCCGATCGCGGCCTGCGCCGTCATCCGGGCCAGCTGCCCGCCGCCGACCATGCCCACGACCGGCATCTCCCCTGGCCCGCGCGACCGCGCGACCTCCGCCTGCCTGTCAACCCTCACCCGCCGTAGCCTACGAGGTCCGCCCGCGCCGCTCGCCCTCCGCTGGCGCCCGGCCGGGTCAGGCGGGGCCGGCTACCACCGGCTCGTCCAGCTGCTCGGTGACCGGCTGGGGGAAGATCACCGCGAAAGTCGCCGGCCGCGGCCGCACCAGCACGAGCTGCCCGCCGTCGGAGGACGCCACCGACTTGGCCAGTGCCAGCCCGAGGCCGGTGCCGCCCGCGCCGCTCACGCTCCGCTCGAAGACGCGGTGCACCAGGTCGGCGGGCACGCCCTTGCCCTCGTCCCTGACCTCGATGACGACCGACCGGGGGGTCTGCGAGGTCCTGATGGTCACCGTTCCGCCGCCGTGCACGAGCGCGTTGTCCAGCAGCGTCGCGACCACCTGCGAGGCTCCGCCCGAGCTGACATAGGCCCGCAGCCCCTTGTCGCCGAGCACCTCAAGCTTCCTGTTCACCGCGCGGAACGCGGGATCCCACTCCACCACCTGCTGACCGATGATGTCGTCGATGCTGGACAGGGTCGGCGCACCCGATGATGACCGCCGCGCCCGGCCGAGCAGCTGTGCCACCACCTGCGCGAGCCGGTCGGTCTGCGCCAGCGCGGCCGCTCCCTCCTCGCGGACCACGTCAGGGTCGTCGGCCGCGGCAACCATCTCCTCCAGTCGCATCGACAGCGCCGTCAGCGGCGTCCTGAGCTGGTGCGACGCGTCCACGGCGAAGTCCTGCTCGGCTGAGATCAGGTCGCTGACGCGCTTCGCCGAGTTGTCCAGGCCCTCGGCGACCCGGTCAAGCTCCGCGATCCCGTACCGCCTGCCGACCGGCCGCGCGTCGCCAGAGCCGATCCGGTCGGCCGCCCTGGCCAGTTCACGCACCGGCCTGGCCAGCCGCCGGGCCTGGGCGCCAGCCAGAGCGGCGGCGACCATCAGCGCGAGCACGGCGAGCAGGCCGACCTCGGCCGGCGACACCCGCAGCCGACTCGGCGCGGCGCTCGCCGTCCTCGCCTGCGCCGTCGTCTTCCTGGCCGTCGCGCCGGGCGCCAGCACCCCGGCCCGGGCCGGCCCGTGCGCCAGCGCCGTGACTGCCAGCCCCGCTCCGAACACCAGCACGGCGGCCACGGCGACGCCGAGCATTGACGTCAGCAGGCGGCGCTGCATCAACGCTCAGTCTCCGCGCTCGAACCTGAATCCGACTCCGCGCACGGTGGTGATGAAATGCGGATTGTGCGCGTCGTCGCCGAGCTTTCTGCGTAGCCAGGACACGTGCATGTCGAGTGTTTTCGTCGACCCCCACCATTTGCTGTCCCAGACCTGCCGCATGATCTGATCCCTGGTGACGACCTTTCCCGCCTCGGACACCAGCAGGTGCAGCAGGTCGAATTCCTTCGACGTCAGGTCAAGCTCGGTGTCCCCGAGCCAGGCCCGCCTGGCGTCGGTATCGATCCGGACCCCCTGGACCACCTGAGCCGGCGAGGCTCCCCGGCGCAGCAGCGCCCGCACCCGGGCCAGGAACTCGGCCAGCCGGAACGGCTTGGTCACGTAGTCGTCGGCGCCCGCGTCCAGGCCGATCACCGTGTCGACCTCCTCCGCCCGCGCGGTCAGGATCAGCACCGGCGTGGACTGCCCGGCCAGCCGCAGCCGCCGGCAGACCTCGAGGCCATCCATCCGCGGCAGCCCGATGTCGAGCACGATCAGGTCGATGCCGCCGGCCTTGGCGACCTCGAAGGTACCCGGCCCGTCGGCCGAAACCCCGACCTCGTAGCCCTCGCGCCGCAACGCCCGTGCCAGCGGCTCGGAAATCGAAGGATCGTCCTCAGCAAGCAATACGCTAGTCATGGCGCGATCATAAAGGGGCAGATGTAATAGCCCCGAGGTGGCACACGCTAAGTAGGACAAGAATTTACCCGGCCGATAATGTCGTCCGCCGGGAACGTCTTTGTTACGGCGGCTCGCCGGAATTTCTCAGAATCAATTCACTTTCGCAACTATTCGCCCGCCGCTGGGCGGCTTCGCCGGGCACCAGCTTGCTCCGCCGCGTGGCCGCTCAGCGCCGCCGCCAGACCCGGCCGGCCGCGGGGGACTTGCCTTATTCAGACCGGGGTGACACCGTGGCGGCGGCGGGAGAAGGAGCGGTCCTTGCCGCTCGCGGCGGCGAAGCGGCGGATCAGGTCGACGCGCAGGTCCTCGGGCTGCACGATGTCGTCGACGACGAGTTCACCGGCGAGCCGCAGAATGTCTATGTCGGCCTCATAATCCCCGCGGAGCCGGTTAATTTCCTGATCTCTTTCGGCCGGGTCGGCGATCGCCGCGAGCTTGTTGTAATAGACGGCGTTGACCGCGGCCTCGGCGCCCATCACCGCGATCTTCGCGGTCGGCAGGGCGAGCGTGGCGTCCGGCTCGAATCCCGGCCCCGCCATCGCGTACAGCCCGGCGCCGTAGGCCTTGCGCACTACCACGCAGATCTTCGGCACGGTGGCTTCGGAGACCGCGCTGATCATCTTCGCGCCGTGCCGGATGATGCCCTGCTTCTCCACCGCGGTGCCCACCATGAACCCCGGGACGTCGGCGAGGAACAGCAGCGGCACGCCGAACGCATCGCACAGCTGGATGAACCTGGTGGCCTTATCGGCCGAGTCCACGAACAGGACGCCGCCCTTGAACATCGGGTTGTTCGCGACCACGCCGATCACCTGGCCGTCCAGCCGGGCGAAGCCGGTGACCAGTTCCCTGGCCCACAGCTCGTGGATCTCGAACAGCGACCCGGCGTCCACCAGGCCGCGGACGAACCTGCGCATGTCGAACGCCTGCCGCTCGCTGGCGGGCACCAGAGCGCGCAGGTCGATCGGGTCGGGACCCGCAGGCTCGGCCGAGGGCGGCACCAGCTGCCAGTTGCCCGGCAGGTAGGACAGGTAGCGGCGGACCGCCTCGATCGCGTCGGCCTCGGTCTTGGCCAGGTGGTGCCCGCAGCCGGAGACCGTGCAGTGCATCCGGGCGCCGCCCATCTCCTCCAGCGTGGTCTGCTCGGAGACGACCATCTCGACCATCCGCGGGCTGCCCAGGTACATCGAGGCGTTGCCGTCCACCATGGCCACGTAGTCGCAGAACGCCGGGATATAGGCGCCGCCGGCCGCCGACGGGCCGAACAGCGCGCACACCTGCGGGATGGAGCCCGAGGCGCGGACCTGGGTGTGGAAGATCTTGCCGGCGCCGCGGCGCCCGGGGAACATCTCGACCTGGTCGGTGATCCTGGCCCCGGCCGAGTCCACCAGGTAGATCATCGGCAAGCCGGACGCGTACGCCTTCTCGATGATCCTGATGATCTTCTCGACCGTCCTGGCGCCCCAGGACCCGGCCTTGACGGTGGAGTCGTTGGCCATCAGCGCGACCGGCCGACCGCCGACCGTCGCGGTGCCGGTGATCACGCCGTCGGCCGGCAAGCCGTCGGCCAGCGCGTTCGCGAAGATCCCGTCCTCGGCGAGGCTGCCAGAGTCGACCAGCATCGCGATCCGGTCCCTGGCGAACAGCTTGCCGCTGGCCGCGGCGGCCTGGTGGTACCTGGGCGCGCCGCCTCCCGCGATCGCGGCCCGCAGCGCGGGCAGGTCGGCGTGCTCGGCGCCGCCGGCGGCGCGAGCCTGCCACTGGCCGGACTGCCGGGCGGTGACCTCGTTCTGCGCTTCGCTCACGGTCGAGAGCGTACCGAGGCGGGCGTCGGCGGGATGCGGCACAGTAGTGCCATGTTCGAGACCGATGCCGAGCTCGCCGAGCTCCAGGCCCTGCTCGATACCTCGCTGCAGCGCTCGACCGAGCACCTGCGGTCGATCATCACACCCGGGGAGCGGACGCTCACCGCGCGCCAGCTCGCCGCCGTCTGCGCCGGGATGTGCACGATGGCGGTGTCCACCGTCACGGCCAAGGGCGAGCCGCGGATCAGCGCGGTAGACGGGCACCTGCTGCACGGTCACTGGTATTTCAGCACGTCGCGGACCGCGGCCAAGGCCAGGCACCTGGCCGCCAGGCCAGCGGTGAGCCTGGCCTACATCCGCGGCGAGGAGGTGGGCGTCTTCGCGCACGGCACCGCGCAGCCGATGAACCCGGCCAGCGGGCCGGACGACCCTGACTGGCCAGGCCTGCTGCAGTACATGACCGACTTCTACGGCAGCTCGCCGCTGAGCTGGGGCGACGTGGTGTACTACCGGCTGGCGCCTGACTGGATGGTGGTGTTCGCCTCGCACCCCGATCAGCTGATGGCGGGTCAGGCTAGGCCGGAATAGTCCTGGTGCGCGGGCCGGCCCGCAGCACCTGGGAGGGAAGCTGGCGGCCGATGATCCGCTCGGCGTCGGCGGCGGCATCGATCATCGCGTCGAGGTCGACGCCGGTGGCGATGCCCATGTCCGCCGCCATGTGCACGAGTTCCTCGGTCGCGATGTTGCCGGTCGCACCGGGGGCGTACGGGCAGCCGCCGAGCCCGCCGACCGAGGCGTCGAAGTCGGCAACCCCCAGTTCGAGGGCGGCGAGCACGTTCGCCAGCCCGGTGCCGCGGGTGTTGTGAAAATGCAGGTTCAGCGGGACGTCGGGGTAGGCCGACCTGAACTCCCCGACCAGCGACCAGACCCGCGTGGGTGTGGCCATGCCGGTGGTGTCGCCGAACGAGATCGAGTCGGCGCCGTCGGCGACCGCCCGGCCCGCCACCCGGACCACCCGGTCCACCGGGACGTCGCCCTCGTACGGGCAGCCCCATGCCGTGGAGATGATCACCTGACATGCCGCGCCTCGCTCGTGCGCGCGGGCGATGATCGCGGCGATGTCGTCCAGCGACTCCTCGGTGGACCGCCTGACGTTCTTGCGGTTGTGCGTGTCCGAGGCCGAGACGACGGCCTCGATCTCGGTCAGCCCGGCGTCCAGCGCCCGGCTGGCGCCGCGCAGGTTCGGGACCAGGGCGGAGTAGCGGACCGCGTCCGACCGGCGGATGCCCCGCCAGACCTCGTCGGCGTCGGCCATCTGGGGTATCGCCTCGGGCCTGACGAACGACACGGCCTCGATCCGGCGCACACCCGTCCCCGACAGCCGGTCAATCAGCTCGATCTTGGCGGCCGTGGGCACCGGGTCCTCATTCTGCAGCCCGTCGCGGGGTCCGACCTCGCGCAGCGAGATCCGGCTCGGCAGGTCAGTCACTGCCCGTCCTCCCCTGCGTCGGGCGCGCTCTCCCGTCCGGCAGAGGGCCAGACGGGGCGGCGCTTCTCGGCGAACGCGGCGATGCCCTCGCGCCGGTCGGCCGAGGCGGCAGCGGTCCGCCAGGCGGAGTCCTCCACGTCAAGCGCGGCGGCCAGCGTCAGCCCGGCGCCGTTGCGCAGCGCGCGTTTCGCGGCGCGCACCGCGACTGGCGAGTTCGCCGCGATCTGCCGCGCCATGGCCAGGGCCCGCTCAGCGGCGGCGCCGGCCGGCACGAGCACGTCGACCAGCCCGATCGCAGCCGCCTCGGCCGCGCCGACCTTGCGGCCGGAGAAGATCAGCTCGGCGGCCCGGCCCGGGCCGATCCGCCGCGGGAGCAGCTGAGTCCCGCCGCAGCCTGGGACGAGCCCCACGCTCGCCTCGGGCAGGCCGAGCACCGCGGTCTCGTCCGCCACGATCACGTCGCAACTCAGCGCCAGCTCGCAGCCGCCGCCGAGAGCGAACCCGTGCACGGCGGCGATGGCGGGCTGCGGCAGCCCGAGCAGAGCACCGAACGCCGCGCGGAACGCCGGCCGCTGCGCCATGATCTGCGCGTCGCTCATCGCGGCCCGCTCCTTCAGGTCGGCGCCCGCGCAGAACGTCCGCTCCCCCTGCGCGCGCAGCACCACGACCGCGGTTCCCTGATCGGCGCCCAGCTCGGCGAAGTACCCGGCAAGCTGGTACAGCGTGGCAGTGTTCAGCGAGTTCATCGCCTCAGGTCGGTCGAGCACCACCTCGGCGATCCCGCCGGCCTGCCGGCGCATCAGGGCGCCGCCGCTCGCACTCACGCTGCCAGGCTAACCGCCGCCGGCCGGCTCCCGTCGCTCAGTATCCGTCCTGCTGCGGGCCGGTCCAGCCGACCCTGGCGGCCTCGTCGCCCACGAGCTGGAACAGGATGCTCTGCACCCGCTGCACGTCGGGGATCTCGGTCAGGGTGAGCTGGCCGTGCTCGCCCGGCGACTCCACGATCAGCCGCCCGCAGCCGAGCACGCGGTCAAGCAGGCCTTGGGAGTAGGAGACGTCGCTGATCCGATTCAGCGGGAAGTCCCGCCCGGTCCTGGCGATGATCCCTTCCCGAAGCCGCAGCCGGCGAGTGGTCACCTCATAGATCGTGGTCCGCCACTTCAGGAACGGCACTCCGAACCACGCCACGGCGGCGAGCAGCGCCGCCATCCCGATCGCGGCCCGCAACGGCCACAGGTGCGACGCATCGGCGGGTAGCAGCACGATCGCCACGCTGGCCGCGGCGAGCACCAGGATCAGGACGATCGCCGGCCGCACCATCACCTTGCCGTGCGGATGCAGCCGCAGCACGCGCTGCTCGCCATCCGCCAGCGTGTCCGTACCAGCCACAAATCACATGATGGCAGCTAAGCACCAGACCGGTGAACCCGCCGGCGCGCAATGCCCGCCGTTGTTGGAGGTCCGGTGCGCGGGCCACCGGTGGGTGCGGGTCACCGGCCTGCGCGGGAAGCTCAGCGGACGTGGACCACGTCGCCGGCGCTGACGGCGGCCGGCATGCCGCCCGGCGCGCCGACCGCCCCCCACGGGCTGACCAGCAGCTGACCGGACTGGTCAACCCCGACCGCCGTCCCGGCCAGCTGCCGCCCGCCGGGCAGCTCGACCCTGACCTGGCGTCCCACCGTCGCGCACAGCCCCAGGTACTCCTCGCGCAGCCCGCACCCGTCCGGGTCGCCGGCTGCCTGCTGCCAGCGCAGGTACCGGTGCTCAAGCTGGCGCAAGATCTCAGCGAGCAGGCCGACCCGGTCGGCGCCCGGCACGCCGCAGGCCTCCAGCGAGGTCGCCGCCGGCGACGGCAGGTCGCCGTCCCGGCCGGCCACGTTGAGCCCGATGCCGACCGCGATCGCGTCCTCGGCCTGCTCGGCGAGTATCCCGGCCAGCTTCCGCTCGCCGACCATGACGTCGTTGGGCCATTTCAGCCGGGCATCGACCCCGGCCTGCGCGCGGACAGCGGTCGCCGCCGCGAGGCCGGCCAGCAGCGGCACCCAGCCCCAGGCCGCTCGCGGCACCAGCGCCGGGCGCAGCAGCACGGAGAACGTCAGCGCCGCCCCCGGCCGGCTGTGCCAGCTCCGGCCGCGCCTGCCCCGTCCCGCGGTCTGCGCCTCGGCGGCGACGACCAGGCCCTCGGCCGCCCCCTGCCCGGCACAGCCGAGCACGTCGGCGTTGGTCGAGCCGGTCTGCGCAACGACCCGGATGTCCGTCCACAGCCGCCCGGGACCGGCGGCAGCCGCGGCCAGCGCGGCGGCCAGCGCGGCAACGCTGAGCGGCGGCAGCGGGCCGGACGCGGGTCGGCGTTCCATCCGCACATTGTCGCCCCCGGCCGGTGAACCCGGTCCGCCGCGACGCCGTTCCACAGTTGATTCCGCCGGCTCCGATTGGCTGAGAGATGAACCTGGCAGATCAACCTGGCCAATGAACCTGGCGGATGAACACTGAGCGAGACGTTGGGAAAGCCCGAACATGACGGCTTGCGCCATGCCGGCGAAACTGCTGGCATAGCGGTACGCTCGTCAATACCAGGGCGGAACGGGTGAATGCCCAGGTAAGGGAGAGTCCACCGGTGGCGATCCGGTTCCGCGCGCTGCTGGCCATGACCGCCGTCATGCCCGTCGTGCTCGCGTCGTCGGCATCGGCGAGCACTCGCGCCGCCAGTCAGCAACCCGGGCCTGTCGTGCTCTCCGAGACCGGAAGCACGCTGCTCTACCCGCTCTTCGGCACCTGGGCCGCGGCCTATCACGCCCAGCATCCCACGGTCGCGCTCACCAGGGCATCGACCGGCTCGGGCGTCGGCATCACCGCCGCCTCGAACGGCCGGGCCGCCATTGGCGGGTCCGACGCCTTTTTGTCCGCCGGCAACCTGGTCCAGGACACGCGCCTGCTGAACATCCCGCTCGCGATCTCCGCCCAGCAGGTCAACTACAACCTGCCCAGCCTCGGCGCGGGGGTGCACCTGAAGCTGGACGGCCCCGTGCTCGCCCAGATGTACTCGGGGCAGATCACCTCCTGGCGCAGCCCGCAGATCCAGGCACTCAACCCCGGTATCTCGGGCGCGATCTACGGCACCGTCGGCTACCAGGCGCCGGAGATCGCCGACGCCGGGCCGTCGCCGGCCTCCGACCTGTACACGGTCGGCCGGACGCTCGCCGTGCTGTCCTTCGAGTTCGCCGGCTACCAGAGCACCTACGCGCACAGCCTGCCGGATCCGGCGACCGTGCCGGTGCTCGCCGAGAACGAGTCGTTCCTGCGCGCGCTGCGCCGGGCTACCGACCCCGACCCGGCACGCAGGTTCGCCTCGGCGGGGGAGATGGCCGAGCAGCTCACCGGCGTGCTGCGGGAGGTGCTCGCGCTGGCCGACCGGCAGCCGCGGCCCGCGTTCTCCACCTTGTTCAGCCCGGAGCTGCAGGCCACCGGCGTGCCGCCGATCGCCGCCGACGACGGCGCGGACCGGACGGCGCCCGGCGGCGCGCTGCCGCCGCCGCGCGCGGAGGCGACCACGGCGGGCCTGTCGGTGCCGCAGGTCGACCCGGCCGACCCGGCCGCCGGGTACCTGGCCGCTCTGGGCGCCGCCGAGCCCGCGCAGCTCACCGCCGTGCTCGAGGCCGCGGTGGCCGGCACGCAGGGGACGCCGCAGGCGGTTGCCGAGTCGACAGAGACCCTGCTCGCGCTGACCAGGGCCAGGATCGTCACCGGCGACCTGGCGGGCGCCTGGAAGTCGCTCGGCGGCCTGGCCGCGCAGCAGCCTGATGACTGGCGGGTCACCTGGTACCGGGGGCTGGCCGAGCTGGCGGCGTGCAACCCGGCGGCGGCCCGTTCCTCCTTCGACGCGATCTGCGACATGCTGCCCGGCGAGCCGGCGCCCAAGCTGGCACTCGCCTTCGCCGCCGAGGCGGCCGGCGACGCCGCGGCGGCCGCGCGCTACTTCGGCCTGGTCTGGACGCTCGACCGGTCGTTCGTCAGCGCGGCGTTCGGGCTGGCCAGGTGGCTGCAGCGGAGCGGTGACCGGGCCGGGGCGGTGGCCGCGCTCGCCTCGGTGCCGCCGACGTCCAGCTATTTCCTGGCCGACCAGGTCGCCGCCGTCAGGATCCGGGTGTCGCCGCCGCCCGGCCAGCCCTGCGCCGGAGCCGACGAGCTCGCCGCGGCCGGGCGGGACCTGGGCAGGATCGCGCTCGAGCCAGCGTCCGCGCATCAGATCACCGCCGAGGTGCTGCGCGCCGCGCTCGACCGGCTGCTCGCGTCGCAGCCGCTGGACTCGGGCGAGCTGCTCGGCTGCCAGACCACCGAGCGGTCACTTCGGTTCGGGCTCGAACGCAGCTACCGCGCCCAGGCGCGGCTCGCCGGCGACCGGCTGCGCCGGGTCGAGCTCGTCGACGCCGCCAACGCCGTCCGCCTGAGTACCTGGTCATGACCGCGGACCCGCCGGCGGAGTCCTGCGCCTGCCCCTCATGCGGCCAGCCGGTCTGGCCATCGGACAACTTCTGCGAGGCCTGCCGGGCCGAGCTGTCAACGGCGCTGGTCAGCGGCGGCGGGGCGAACGGCCCGCAGGCGTGCCTGTCCTGCCCGGGAGCCCCGGTGACCCCGGAGGGCTACTGCGAGTCCTGCGGCCGCAAGGTGCCGTCCGGTGCCGACCACTGCGAGCTCGACCTCGGCGTGCTAGCCGGGGTCACCGACCGCGGCCGCCGGCACTCACGCAACGAGGACGCGATGGCGATCGCCACGGCGCGGTCCCCGGTCGGGCAGGCGGCCATCGCGGTGGTCTGCGACGGGGTCTCCACCTCGGCCCGGCCCGATGAGGCGGCCCAGGCCGCCGCGCGGGCCGCGGCGCGGGTGCTGCTGACCGCGGCCCGGGCCGACAGCAATGTGGCGGAGGCGTCCAGGCAGGCCTTCGGCGCTGCCCAGCGGGCGCTGCTCGCCATGGCGGACGGCGGCTGGCGGGTTGGAGCGCCGTCGGCCACGTTCGTCTCCGCCGTGCTGACGGGCTCCGAGGTGACCGTGTGCTGGCTCGGTGACAGCCGGGCCTACTGGCTCGACCCGTCGGGAGCGGGCACCAGGCAGCTCACCAGCGACGACTCGGTGGCCCAGGCGCTGGTCAGCGAGGGCCTGATGAGCCCGGCCGAGGCGCTGGCCTCCCCGGCCGGTCATGTCGTCACCGGCTGGATCGGCGCCGACCTGAGCGAGGCCGAGCCGCACGTGATCGCGTTCGCCCCGGACGGGCCGGGCGCCGTGCTGCTCTGCTCGGACGGGCTGTGGAACTACGCCCAGGCCGCCGCCGACCTCGCCGGCCTGGCCCTGCCTGGCGCGCTGACCGATCCGCTCGGCACAGCAGCGGCACTGATCGCGTTCGCCAACGAGGCGGGCGGTGCCGACAACATCACGGCCGTGCTCGCGCGCTTCCCGCCCGGCCCTCCCGTCCCGCCTGCCGACCCGCAGCCATGGACCAAGGAGACCGCCGATGAGCCGGCCTGACTTCACCGTCGAGGTGTTCCAGAACGAGTTCCTCCCCGACGGCGGCCGTGAGGTCAACGCGATCGTCACGGTCACGGCACCGGACCCTGACCCGACCGCCGCGGCCGCGAGCCTGGGCGGCGGCTCGAGCCGGGCAGAGATCATCATCATCGACTGCTCGGGCTCGATGGACTACCCGCGTGCCAAGATTGCCCAGGCCAGGGCGGCCACCGCGGCGGCCATCGACGTGATCCGCGACGGCGTCACGTTCGCCGTGGTCGCCGGCACCGACGTGGCACGCCCTGCGTTCCCTTTGGACGGAAGCCTGGCGGTTGCGAGCCCGGCGTCTCGTGACGCGGCCAAGCGCGTGGTAGCAGACCTTCGGCCGGCCGGCGGGACGGCGATGGGGTCGTGGCTGCGGCTGGCCGGGCAGATGTTCTCGTTCAGCCCGGCGGCGCTGCGGCACGCGATCCTGCTCACCGACGGCAGGAACGAGCACGAGTCGCCGCAGCAGCTCACCGAGGCGCTGAGCGGGTGCGAGGGCGCGTTCAGCTGCGACTGCCGCGGCGTGGGCACCGACTGGGAGGTCGCCGAGCTGCGCCGGATCGCCACGGCCCTGCTCGGCAGCGTGGACATCGTCGCCGACCCGGCAGGCCTGGCGGCCGACTTCGAGTCGATGATGCGGACCGCGATGGGCAAGCAGGTCGCCGACGTGGCGCTGCGGGTGTGGACGCCTCAGCACGCCGAGCTGAGGTTCGTCAAGCAGGTCGCACCGACCGTGGACGACCTGACCACGCGGCGGGCGCGGTCCGGTCCGCAGGCCGGCGACTATCCGACCGGCGCCTGGGGCGGCGGCGAGAGCCGCGACTACCACGTCTGCGTGCAGGTGACCCCGGCCGGGGTTGGCCAGGAGATGCTCGCGGCCAGGGTCAGCCTGGTGGCCGGCTCGGAGGTGCTCGGCCAGGGCCTCGTCCGCGCGGTGTGGACCGACGACGAGGCGCTGTCGACCAGGATCAACGCCAACGTGGCGCACTACACCGGCCAGGCCGAGCTTGCCCAGGCGATCCAGGACGGTCTCGAAGCTCGCAAGCACGGCGACGAGGACCTCGCGACCGCCAAGCTCGGCCGGGCCGTGGCGCTGGCCGAGCAGTCAGGCAACGAGGAAACGGCCAAGCTGCTGGCCAAGGTGGTGGACGTGCTCGACGCCGCGACCGGCACGGTCCGGCTGAAGAAGAAGGTGGACGACGCCGACGAGATGGCGCTGGACACCCGGTCAACCAAGACCGTCAGGACCAGGAAGTAGCCCGCCGATGCCTGCCTGCCCGGCCGGTCACGACTCAGCGGCCACCGACTTCTGCGACATCTGCGGCATGCGGATCGGCGCCGCGCCGACCGCAGCGCCGTCCCAGGCATCCGCGGCCGGCTCGGGCTGGCCGCCCTCGGCCGGGTCAGGTGGCTCAACCCGGTCAGGTGACTCAGCCGGGTCAGGTGGCTCAACCGGGTCAGGTGGCTCGGCCGGGTCGGGCTGGCCGGGCTCGGCCGGCCCGGGTGGCTCGGCCGGACTGGCCGGGTCGGCGGCCCGCGGCGAGCCGACCGCCATCAGCGGGGAGCCGTGCCCGCGGTGCGGCACCGGCCGGAGCGGCCAGTTCTGCGAGGTGTGCGGCTTCGACTTCGCGGCCGGCCGTCCCGCCCAGACGGCCCATCCCGCGCATCCCGCCCAGACCCCCCAGCCCGCATGGCCCGCGCAGACCGCACAGCCCGCCAGGACTTCCCAGCCCGCGCAGACCGCAAAGCCCGCGCAGACCGCCCGCCCCGCACAGGTCACATCCCTCGCTCCCGGCGAGTCCAGTGTGGCCGGCGGTGTTCCCGGGACCAGCGCGATTGCCGAGCCTGATGGTGCGGCAGGGACCGGCGCGACCTCTGCCGGGACTCCGCCCTCGGCCTCGACTCCGCCCTCTGTCGCGACTCCGCCCTCGGCCTCGACTCCGCCCTCAGCCGGGACTGCTACCTCAACCTCGGCCGGAAGCTCGGCCGGAGACTCGGCCGGGGCGGCCGTGCCGATCTGGATAGCGGTCGTCACAGCGGACCGAGCCTACTACGAGACCG
>Ga0335081_10006256_pt1 | contig 18937 bp, 17 predicted proteins | sample Lox_Sample_35_FD_206713 | JGI IMG/M metagenome (GOLD analysis project Ga0335081, IMG submission 206713) | Soil microbial communities from Loxahatchee National Wildlife Refuge, Florida, United States - Lox_Sample_3.5 | ecosystem: Environmental > Terrestrial > Soil > Wetlands | place: USA...
TCCCGCAGATCATGGCCTTCTCGGAAGTCTACCAGGCGCTGCAAACGGGCGTCGTGGACAGTTGCGAGAACACGCCATCGAACTACCTGACGCAGAAATTCTACGAAGTGCAGAAAGACATCACCGTCTCCAATCACGCTCATCTACAATATGCGGTGATCGTGAACAGCAAGTTCTGGAACGGCCTGCCGGCCGACATTCGCGGTCAGCTCACCAAGGCGATGGATGAGGCGACGGATTACACCAACTCGATCGCGCATGAAGAAAACGTGGACGCGCTTGCAAAGATCAAGGCTTCGGGCAGGACCACACTGCATTATCTGACCGACGACGAGCGCAAAGCGTGGCAGGCCGCGATGCGGCCGACCTATACCTGGGCCAAGGGCCGCGTCGGGCAGGAAGTGCTGGATCTGGTCGGCAAGGAGCTCGACATCAAGATGAACTGAACGGCGAGCTTGATGCGGTAACAAGAATAAAACGGCCGGGAGCGCAATAACTCCCGGCCGACTTGCGTGGGGGGATTCGCGTGTTTTTGCGCGCGCTCGATCATCTCGAAGAGTGGCTGATCGCGACACTGATCGCGGCCGCGACTGTGTTGATTTTCTTTGCGGTTGTCCATCGGTACAGCACGGGCGCCTCAATCGACCTGTCGAAATGGGCGACGGCGCACGGCTTGACGCTGCTCGCCTCGGCGATGCTTGGGCTATTTGACTGGCTCAGCTCGCTCGACGTGTCCTGGGCGCAAGAGCTGTGCATCTACATGTTCATCTGGATGGCCAAGTTCGGCGCCGCCTATGGCGTGCGCACGGGCATCCATGTCGGCGTCGATGTTTTCGTCAATATGCTAGGGCCGAACTCGCGCAAGCGCGTGATCGTGTTCGGCCTGCTGTGCGGTGCTCTGTTCACTGGCATTGTCGCGACATTCGGCGGTGCCTTCGTCTGGCAGATATTTCATACCGGCACGCGATCGAACGATCTCGAAGTGCGGATGTGGATCGTCTATTCGGCGATCCCGTTGGGCTCCGGGCTGATGTGCTTCCGTTTTTTGCAGGTAGCCTGGTGGTTCTATTGGACCGGCCAATTGCCGCACCACGACGCCGCCCACGTCGAGGGCGTGGCGGAAGATAATCTGCATCCTGAGCCAGTGGCGGCGGGAAGCCGCAAGCGGGATTCGCAGCCGCTCGGGCTCATTATCATTCTTGTTCCGATCCTGATCGTGGCCATTTGCTTCGCGCAAAGGACCGGTTTCATCGTGCTGCCGCAGGGCATGCGCGCCTTCATCCTGTTCGCGCTGCTCATTTCGCTGATGTTCACCGGCATGCCGGTTTCGATCGCGCTCGGCCTGACCGTTCTGAGCTTTATGTTCACGCTGACCGAGGTGCCGACGGAGTCCGTGGCGCTCAAATTGTTCACCGGGATCGAGAATTTCGAGATCATGGCGATCCCGTTTTTCATCCTGGCCGGCACCTTCTTAACGCACGGCGGCGTCGCGCGGCGCATGATCCGCTTCGCCACCACGATGGTGGGGCACTGGTACGGCGGACTGGGCCTCGCCGGCGTCGTCGCCTGCGCGCTGTTTGCCGCGGTTTCGGGTTCATCGCCGGCGACGGTAGTGGCGATCGGTTCGGTGATCATGCCGGCCATGGTGGCGCAGGGATTTCCAAAGCGCTTCGGCGCCGGCGTGATCGCCACGTCCGGCGCGCTCGGAATTCTCATCCCGCCGTCGATCGTGATGGTGCTCTACGCGGTCGCCACCAATTCCTCGATCGGCAAGCTGTTCATCGCCGGCATCGTTCCCGGCATCGCGCTTGCCACCATGCTCGGCGCCACCACGTGGTACCGCGCCTGGCGCAACGGCTATCCGCGCATGCCAAAGGCTTCGTTCACGGAGCGCTTTGTCGCGTTTCGCGAATCGATCTGGGGCCTGCTGCTGATCATCATCGTCATGGGCGGCATCTACAGCGGGCTGTTTACGCCAACCGAGGCCGCGGCGATGAGCGCGGTCTACGCCTTCTTCATCGCCGTGTACGTCTACAAGGACCTCAAGCTCAGCGACGTCCCGCGCGTGCTGCTGTCGTCGGCGAACCTGAGCGCGATGCTGCTCTACATCATCACCAACGCGGTGCTGTTCTCGTTCCTGCTGACCTACGAGAACATTCCGCAGGCGCTGGCGCAGTGGATCACCGATCAGGGGCTCGGATGGATCGCCTTCCTGTTGGTGGTCAACCTCATGCTGCTGCTGGCGGGCAATGTGATGGAGCCATCCTCGATTACCCTGATCATGGCGCCTATCCTGTTTCCGGTTGCGATCAAGCTTGGCATCGACCCGATCCATTTCGGCATCTTAATGGTGGTTAACATGGAGGTCGGGCTGTGCCACCCGCCGGTCGGCCTTAATCTTTATGTGACGTCCGGCATCGCCAAGATGGGCATCACCGAGCTCACCGTGGCGGTATGGCCGTGGCTGCTCACCATGCTCATTTTCCTGGCGATCGTCACTTACTGGCCCGGTCTGTCGCTGTTCTTGCCGCGCCTGCTCGGCATGATGTGATTTCCCGGCACGCGGTAACGCACGACGCGGGAAATCCCTGCGCCTATTTATGCTGAACGCGCGTACATCTACATTGCGCGCAATTAATCTCTGTCCAAACTTTAACTTGCTAAGGCAAGGCCGTGCTCCAAGATCGGCAGCATCAGAAATGCCATTGGAGGAAGCTATCATGTGGAAGACAGTTCTCGCCGGCACGACCGTGCTTGCGATTGCCGGCGCCTCGCTTGCCTATGCGCAGCAGGGCCCCGGCGCCCAGGGCGGCGCGCAAGCCGGCGCGCAACGCTGGAAGCCGACCGCCGCCGACATCACCGCGTTCGGCGACGCGCGCATCGCGGCGATTCACGCCGGCCTCAAGCTCACGCCCGAGCAGGAGAAGAATTGGCCGGCGGTGGAAAGCGCGCTGCAAGATCTCGCCAAGCAGCGCTCCGAGTGGTTCGCCGCGCGCGCCAGCGCCAATCGTCCGACCGATCCGCTCGAGCGTTTGGACCTGCGCGCCAAGGTGATGCAGGAGCGCGGCGCCGCGCTGGCGAAGTTCGCGACTGCCGCCAAGCCGCTCTACCAGAGCCTGGATGACGGGCAGAAGCACCGCTTGACCGTGCTTGCGCAGCTCAACGGCCGGCAATTCGGCCAGTGGCATGGCCATCACGGCTGGCGCGGCCATGACGGTTTCCGTCGCGGTCCGGCCGAGCGCGGCCAGCAGCCGCCGCTATAAGTTCGCTAGCAGGCGGCGGGCCGGTGGTCTCCCTGACGCCGGCGCCGCCGTCCGAGAAGCCGCTGGGTTCAGCCCGGCGGCTTTTTCGTGTCGCATCCGTGGCTTGATGGCGGTTTGGCTGGACAGGCGGGGGACCCTTTGCTAAGGGACGCGGCCCGCTTACATGAGCTGGGCAATCCGGGCGCATAGCTCAGTTGGTAGAGCAGCTGACTCTTAATCAGCGGGTCCAAGGTTCGAGTCCTTGTGCGCCCACCACCCAGTCTCTATCGAACCCCAAATTGCCGGTCTCTTACAGAAGAGGCCGATATATGCGGGCAATACGCGTGAAGTTGTCGCGCTTTCGGTCTCTCTTCGCGGTGGCTTGGGGAACGTGGGAGATTTGACGCTGCAGTCTCTGGGCCCCGAATTTCCGTTTCCGCGATGCACTGCTACGTTTGTGCCGCCAAGCCGAGCGCCCGATACTGGCGCGGCCATTCTGCCGGAAGATCGCAGAGCCGGGCGTAGCCGACACCACGCGGCAATGTTCCTTGGAGGATCGCCTTGACGAGGCTCGGCGCCAGGAAGGCAAGGGAGACTGTCATCGTGATTGAGCGAACGCTGCAGCGTTCGCGAATGGCAATTTCGTTGGTGTCCGCGACTCCTCCAGTGACAAGTTCATTGAGCCAGCAGCGACCTCGCGAGATTGCTTCTATAAGCCGTTCGCGCGCGTCGCTGCGGATGGGCTGAAGAGGTTTTTCGCTCGCAGTCGATGGCAGCAGGATTTCACGTCTCCGCTTCGACGGCGGCTTCTTCCAGGTAATGCGGATTTTAGAGGGAATCCTCGACGCGGTATGACGCTTGGTGGAAACGATGAGTTCGCTTGTACGGACGTCGACCCATTCAACCAAGCTCCGAATCAACTCGTCATCGCGTTGATCGGAACGGCCAGTCATTCGTTTCCTGAGGGCCGCAGCGACAGTGCTTTCAACTTCGGCTGCGGGGATCCGATGGACGGATCCGGCAAGCTCTTTGCGGCCCTGCAGCAGGCACGAAGAAATGTAATATCGATACTTGCGTCCCTTCTTGCGAGTATGGCTCGGCCCCATCAAGGTACCGCGATCGTCGAATATCTTGCCGAGCAAGAGTGCGTCGGACTTGGCACGCTTTTGGGTGTGGTTATTGAGTTGTTCGACAAGCTTGTCCTGGACCGCGTCAAACAGGTCACGGGAGATCAGGGTAGGCTGGGGTCCTGGAAGAACTTCCCCTTTGTACACTACCTCGCCGACGTAGAACCGGTTCCGCAAGAGATATGACAGCGGTCCGCGCGTGAAAGGTTTCCCGCCGACCGTTCGCCCGCTCTTGTAGGTCCGCCGTTTTGTTCGAACTCGCCTGCGGCGAAGCTCGGCGGACAGGCGATCAATCGGGAGCCAACGCCACTCGTTTGAATTTGGAATTTTCAATTTGAATCTCCTTAGGTCTGACTAAGGAGGCGGCACAGACAAACACGGCTTTGCTCGAACTAGCTTTTCACCAAACGGTTGCCGGGGAAGTTCCGGCGCCAGTATATTCAGTGACTTTTAGATCTTCCGCTACGAACCAAGCCCGCTGCTGGGCCACCTCCATTTTTGATTTATGCCTTAGTGCGCCGGCTTGCGCTTATCGCGGCCGGGTTCGACGCGGCCGGTGCCGCTGACGAATAACGGGTTATCGCAGCTGAAGCTGGCTCTGCCATCGAGCACGCTCGGCCCGTCTAGCTTGATCGGGATCCCCTTCATTTCCGAGAACAGGAGGACCACGTCTTTTTCGGCGACCATGAGGTCGATGAATGCTGGAGGTGCAGCAACGGCGCCCTTACATTTCTTCGAATTTCTCGACGAGGAAATTTCATATTCGACAATTCCGAACGAGCCGTCGTTCAGAATGACGTAAGCCATCCCGCGCAGCAGGAAGGAATTTGGTGGTAGTACAGTCATAGGACTCATAGTTTTGTCTCCGTGGCGGGGCTCTGCCCCGCTGTTACAGGTTTCCATCGCGGGCGAGCCCACGATGGTGGACGCGCGCATGCGCAGGGCGCAGCTCGAGTCCGGTTAGCCTTTTACTTTGGAGTGGCGGCACTCATTCCGGCCGCCCGCGCATTTGCGCCGGTCACCGCGGCAATTCGCAGTATTGTTACCTTATTACAAAAATGGGAATTTGGTCAAGCCGAAGTGCAAAAAAAGCCAGTAAAACCGGGCAAATTCATGCGCCCGGTGCTGGAACAGGAGCCCCGTGTCGGCAAAATTGTACCGATCTGGGGCATTCTAGGAGGTGGCGATGGCAATGCGCGAGACACTGCAGCGGATCCTCGGCGACTACCCGGCCGCCCGAGCCCAGCCGCTGGAAGGCCATCCACTTGCCCAGTTCATCCGTGGCGACGCCGAAGCCGACGTCAGTAGCGCATTGGGCGGGCCTCGGTGCCGGCCTCGTGGTCGAGGGCAGCCCGGGGCAGGGCAACTGGGCGGCGGTGCCGTGGATTTCGGTGTTTGACCCGGCCATCACGACGAGCGCCACCCGGGGCTATTACGTCGTCTATTTGTTCCACGCGAGCGAGCCCGTCGTCCATCTGTCGCTCAACCAGGGCACCACGGTGGTGCGCGAAGAATTCACCTCCCGTGCCCGCGAAATTCTGCGCGACCGCGCCGAGCTGATGCGCAAGCGCGTCGCCGACTTCGCCCAGCCCCTGCCGGTCACCGACATCACCTTGGGCTCCGATACGCGCTTGCCGGGTGACTATGTGGCCGGCCATGCGCTGGGCAAGACCTATCGCCTTGATGCTTTGCCGACCGAGAACGATTTACGCACTGATTTGCAGACCATGGTGCGTGCCTATCGGGCACTGACCTATCGCGGCGGTATTGATGCCGACGTTGAGTCACAAAGTGATGTCGGCGAAGAGTTTGCTCTGCCGGCCGCAACCACGGTGGTTGAGACCCGCAAATACGCCTTCCACCGCAAAATTGAGCGCAATCGCACCGCGGCCAAGCAGGCCAAAAAATTCCACGGGCTAATTTGCCAGGCCTGCGATCTTGATTTTGAGGCGCGTTATGGCGCGATCGGCAAAGGCTTTATTGAAGCGCATCATTTAAAGGCGATCAGCACGTTAGAAGAGGGCGTGGCGGTGCACTACGATATTGCCGCCGACTTCGCGGTGCTGTGTGCCAACTGCCACCGCATGATTCACCGCAGCGCCGATCCCAGTGACATGACGGCGTTCCGCGCGCTGCTTCAATCCAATATGACTTAAATGAGCAAAGCCCTGATCGGGCAGGGCTTTGGATTCGCAGAATGGATGATTATGGAATTGAACCTCCCGCGCGGGTCGGTGCTAAATAACAGTTGCGCGTTGAGTGTAATAAAGGCTCTCGGCAATGCCCTCCCGGCGGCAAAGCTCGGCGATGCTGGCCTCGCCGCGCAAGCCGTCCAGAACGATCCGGATCTTCTCTTCAGGCGAATGACGTTTGCGGGTTGCCCGGCCGATGTTCTTTACGAGCCGCTCAGACGGTGATTCAGAATGTAGGGATTTCTGTCTCATCTCCACTTCTTGATGGTTACGATGAGCCAGAAATCCTCCGTTCCTCAAGCCGCTAAATCTGTCTCACAGGCGCCGATACCGGATACTTAGCTATAAAACTGATAGACTGCATTTCGGCTTTTGCCTCTGGTCCAAAAGACGCAATGTCCGCGCGCTGACCGCTGTTGACAGTCGTCCGGGTACACGCGATCCTGAAATCATCGGCCCGAAAAGCCGGGCATGCTGGGCCGACAAACTTGTGCAGTTCGCAACTCGTGCAGTTTGTTCAGAGGGGTAAAGAGCATGCCAATGATCCGCACTTCATATGCCGTCGCATTCGCAATTGCATTGGGGCTCGCTGCTCCTGCAATGGCGGAAGAAGTCGTCAACTTCGGAGTCCAGCCCTCGACGCAACCGATCCTGATTGCGCACGGGGCGGGTTATCTCAAGCCGATCGAAGAAAAATACAAAATCAAGATCGTCCTTCGCTCGTTCGCTTACGGTGCGCCGGAAAATCAGGCGCTTGCCGCCGGTGAACTACAGATTGCATCCGCGGGCATGGGCCCGGCAATTCTCGCGGCTGCGCGTCTGCCGGCGACTCTGGTGGCGATCGACATTCTTGACCAAACCGCGATCTTGGTGCCGAAGGGTTCCAAAATTACTACGATCGCGGGACTCAAGGGCGCTAAAATCGCCTTTCCCGGCGAAGGTTCGCAGCAATACCCGCTGCTGATTAAGGCGCTTGCCGATGCCAAGCTCACCGTCAACGACGTGCAGTTATTTAAGACCGACGGCTCTCAGGTGGCGACGCTGCTCGCTAACAAGAGTGTCGATGCTGGCATTACCTGGGACCCGCATGTATCGCGTGCGCTTGCCGACGGTGTTGCCACGGTTCTGGCAAGCTCGGCACAAATTATGCCAATCAAAAACGGTCACTATGTCGGGGACGGCACCTATGTGCGCGACGATTTTCTGAAGGCGCATCCTGATATCGTTCAGGACTTGATTACCGTACAGGTGAAAGCAATCGACTTGATTCTCAAGGATCCGGACAAGGCGATCGACATCTGGACCAAGGAGAATGGCTTTCCGCGCCCGGTGATCGAATACGCGATCAAACAGAAGATATCTGTGTTCGACCGGAATATCGTTCCGGATAAAAGCACAGTCGATGCCTACACCGCCTTCCTCAAGAAGGCGGGGCTGTTGAAGGATGCGGACAATCCAAAGGTCGACACGACATTCGCGCAGCAGGCGTTAAGGGACGTCAAGTAATGCTGCTTTCGGTGCAATGACTAGCGTCTCCGTGCCCGCCGGCGCCAAGCCGAGCGGGCCGGCGGTGCGGCTGTTGCGTTCAGCCGCGAAGCTGTTGCCTTACCTCTACGCCGCCATCGGGGTGGTCACCGTGTGGTGGGCGGTGGTGTTGATCGCGAAGCCGCACATGTCGTTGTTGCCGTCGCCGCTGCTAACTGCGCAGACTTTCATCCAGCTCGTCGCGAGTGGCGAGTTGCCGCGCGATGCTGCCTATAGCGTTTGCCGAGTGCTCGCTGCCTGGTCGCTCGCTGCACTTGTAGCGGTGCCGCTCGGCTTTGCTATGGGCCGCTGGCGGCGATTGGAGAGCGTGCTTGATCCCGTCGTTGAACTGTTTCGGCCGATCTCGCCGCTCGCCTGGATTCCTCTTGCTATTCTCTGGTTTGGGATCGACGAGGGCGGCAAAATCTTCGTTATATTCATCGGTACCTTCTTTCCGATTTTGCTCAATACCATTGCAGGGGCCAAATCCATCGACCCGGTACTCATACGCGCTGGCCGAATCCTCGGTTGCGCCGATGACGCGTCATTGTTCCGCAAGGTCGTGCTGCCGGCATCGCTGCCGGATGTAATTGTCGGATTGCGAATCTCTTTTGGCACTGGTTGGGCCGCGATCATTGCCGCCGAGCTAGTCGCCGCTCGATCTGGCCTTGGCTACCTAATCTCCAACGGCATGGAGGTATTACGGTCGGATTTCGTTCTGGTCGGCATGGTGACCATTGGCGTCATAGGTGTCCTATTTGACGCCGTCTTTCGATGGGTGGATCGGCGCTGCAACTGGATTGACGAATGAATGGTGTAGCGCCCAGTACGGCAAAGCCGCTGTCGCTGCGCGGCTTAGCCAAGCAATACGCGACGGCCGATGGTCGCGTCATCGAGGCGCTTTTACCGATAGATCTCGATATCGCGCCGGGCGAATTTCTATTGGTGGTCGGTCCGTCCGGCTGCGGTAAGTCCACGCTGCTCAACATTTTGGCTGGACTAACTCCTCCGTCGGCGGGCGAGGCGCGGGTAGGCGACGTACTTGTAGCCGGGCCAGATATCGACCGCGGGATGGTGTTTCAGGATTACGCGCTGTTTCCATGGCTCAACGTCATTGGCAATGTGGAATTTGGTCTTGAGCGCAAAGGTGTGCCGCGCCGCGAACGTCGCGAAATCGCAATGCGCTATCTCGACATGGTTGGGCTAGCCGACTTTGCCGAAAAGCGCCCGCGTGAGCTTTCAGGTGGCATGAAGCAGCGCGTTGCGATCGCTCGAACGTTTGCCACCGAGCCTTCGATCATTTTTATGGACGAGCCGTTCGGCGCGCTCGATGCGCTCACACGCCGCTACTTGCAGCACGAATTGCTACGTATATGGCAGCAACATCGCAAAACAGTGGTGTTCATAACGCATTCGGTAACGGAAGCAATTTATCTTGCCGACCGGATCGTTCTGATGACGTCCCGACCTGGCCGGATTAAGACCTTGATCCCGATCGAGCTGCCGCATCCTCGCGATCCTACTTCTGATGAATTCCGTGTGATCGAGCGTCAGGTTTATGCCGATCTCGACGAGGAACTAGCCAAGAGCTTCCGCATGGAAGGTCGCGATTTCGGCAGGGGTTAGGCGGAGCCGTGACTAGGCCTTCACCCATGATGGCGGCGAGCAGAGGCGGGAAGGCGGCTCGCCGCCAGAAATGAGGGAGCGCGAACTCCTCAAAAACTATGGCCAAATGCCGTTACGCACGTGCCGTAACGCACGGAAGCCTAAAAATGAACGCGCGATTATATTATACTGTAAGCTTATTTTCAGAGTTGTCGGACGGTTTACTCAATTCGCCAGTTTGCTGCTCTTCCATTTCAGCAAGGTAGCAATAGGTGCGCTGTAATTCTGCCCACCTTTGACGACCATCCGCGTCGTGACCCTGCCTTGCTAGGTCGGCACACTTATCAGCCTGTCTTCTGAAGAATTTCGAAGAAGCCATTTTTAGCCTCCCGAATTTTCCGGCTTTTGCAGTGCAGCATTTTATATACTGCAATGCAATAGCAAGTCCAAAGTGCTCCAGTGATTTTCCTGAACATTCGTGGGGCCAAGACAGCATTCAGCTTTCAGGACAAAGCGGATGCGTGACAGCCCGGCCACGAGCGATACAAGTGAATATGCCAAAAGTGCAGCAAAGAGGCTTTAATATTGCGCCGAACATGTTGGATAGCGAGCCATCGTTCTGCGGAGTGGTGGATTTTGCTTGTGAGCTTGCGACTAACTGAGGGGGCAGTTCCGGTGCGAAACAACTTGTGTTTTTTAGACATGAGGCTTGAGTGACCAGAGTGCGCATATCTGCCGGACCCATCATATTCGATGGGCGATTTGAAGAGGCAGCGCCGAAAACTTGCGCACTGTTCCGGCGTTTGATGCCGTACGAGAACAGGGTGATCCATGTGCGCTGGAGCGGTGAGGCGGTGTGGATTCCGCTGGGCGATGCGCACTTCGATGTCGGTTATGAAAACCAAACGAGTTATCCGGCGCCCGGCCAAATCATCCTCTATCCGGGTGGAATAAGCGAGACGGAAATTTTGCTTGCTTACGGCGCAGTGCGGTTCTCCAGTAAAGTCGGGCAGCTTGCTGGAAATCATTTTATGACCATTGAATCACCCCACGACAAATTGCGCGCGTTCGGGGAGGCAACGCTTTGGCAAGGGGCGCAGCCCGTCCGATTTGAAATTGTCGGCTGACTGCCAGATCTTCACCGTGTCCCATACATCCGGTCGCCGACGTCGCCGAGGCCAGGCAGAATATAGCCGTTTTCGCTGATGCCCTCGTCAATAGCGGCCGTATAGATCCGCACTTCCGGGTGCGCCGCGTGAAGCTTCTCCGCCGAAGCAAACGTCGCCAGCATGCAAAGAATGCGCACCGTCTTTGCGCCGCTCTCCTTCAGGCGGTCGACCGCGGCAACCGCCGAATTTCCGGTCGCGAGCATCGGATGAAGCACGAATGTCATGCGCTCTGCCATGTCGTCTGGAGCCTTGAAGAAGTACTCGACAGCAACGAGTGTCCGCGGATCGCGGTAAAGGCCAATATGAGCGACGCGCGCCGTCGGCACCAATTTCAAAATGCCATCAAGGAAACCCATGCCGGCCCTGCCAACGGGTGCGAGAACCAATTTCTTACCGGCAAGAATAGGCGAGTTCATTTTGGCGAAAGGCGTTTCAATCTCGGCATTTTCCAGCGGGAGATCGCGCGTCGCTTCGTAACAGAGCAAAGCACCGATCTCACCGAATAGCTCGCGGAAGACCTTGGTCGAGCGCGTCTTGTCACGCATCAGCGTCAACTTGTGCTGAACCAGAGGATGATCGACAATCGTGACGCCCTGCATGAGAAACCTCAAAAAACCGTACCGTCGCTTGTCACTTTCAATGGCGGGTTGCCGTCCGGCCGAAGTTGTTTTGCGAGCTTGCGTCCGGCCGCCCACGTGCCGCCTTCAAGCATCGCGCCGAGCGGAAAGCCATCGGGGGCAATCCCGAGTCTCTCGCGTACCAACGGCAACAGCCGGTCGAGCAGAGCAACGGTGAGCGCGCGCCATTCGACGACGAGTTCGGAATCGATCGCGTGGGCCTCCTGCGCGCGGTTCATCTCTCGCAAGGCGATCACGCCTGAATCCAGGAACAGTCCGCCGTTGCGATATTCCGCGAGCCCGGTGAGACCGTCGATATCGATGACGGCGCTGCCAGTGCGCTGCAAGGGCTCGACCAACGAATAAGCAAGCCATTGCGAAAGTTTGTGCAGCGGCATCATGGCGTCGCTGGCGTCCGCCCTTTTGATCGCCGGATGACGCCAGGTATCGCCGAGCGGCAGCCCTCCGAGTTCCAGCCGATTTTGCCATATCGGGCCAAGTGCCATTAGCAATTCGTGGAGAATGGCCGGTGCAGGAATTCCATTATTACCGGCTACGGCCGCTAGATGATCGAACAGGCCGCCGGGCCTGGCACGATCGTCTCGCGCGAAAATGCGCGGATTTTCCATAATCGTGCGTCCAAGTCGCAAGAGAATCGCGGCACGCCCTTCAAGCCCCGTCAGTGGATTCGTTTCGGTCACGGCGAACCCGCGCGCGAGGTCGGCGGCCGTTAGGAGCGCAAGTCGGCTAGCGTCGGCGCGCAATGGATCGCTCGCGTCGTCTGAGAACAAGCCCGCCTCGAACATGCGCAGGCTAGCGAGAGCGAGGCCTTCCGAGCGGGTAACGGTAAGGCCGGTTGCTGCATCGCAATAGCTCCATTCGGGCCCCGCTCCGGCGTCGAGCAGAACCGAGACAATTGCGAGATCGAATTCGGCGCGAGCCCGGGCCCGCGCATCGTTCCAATGCGCTTTCGCGGCGGTCTCCGCCCACAGATCGCGGCCGCCGAATGCGAAATGCCGCCAGCGCGCGTGCAACGGCACGTTCAGGCCGGGATAGTTCTCGCGGATGATTTGAGCGACGAATTCTGCCGTCGTCTCGAGTTTATCGGGATCGACACGGAAATGCGCAAGGTCGCCGGCAAGACCCGCCGCGAGCATCTCACTTGCGCGTTCTCGCACCGCAGCGGCCGTCAGCAGCGACAGCGCCGTCTTGCGCTCGGTCTCAATTTTATCGGCGAGCCCGAGAATGGTCAGAACTCGTCAAGTTTGCGGCCGACCACCGCCTTGAGCTCGTTCGCGCTCGGCACTTGATCGGGCGTGAAATAGCCAGCCGCTTTCTTGGCTTCGAGCTCGACCTGTGCGTCAGGCGGCACTAGGCCGGCGGGGATCGAAACGCGCTCGCCGATTTCGATGCCTGAGCCGACTATGGCATCGTATTTCATGTTCGACATCGAGACAAAGCGGTCGATGCGCGTGATGCCGAGCCAGTGCAGCACGTCCGGCATCAACTGCTGGAAGCGCGCGTCCTGTACACCGGCCACGCATTCGGTGCGCTCGAAATAGGTCGCCGCCTGGTCGCCGCCTTCCTGCCGCTTGCGCGCGTTATAAACTAGGAACTTCGTGACCTCGCCGAGCGCGCGGCCTTCCTTGCGATTGTAGACGATGAGACCGGCGCCGTCAGCCTGCGCCTCTTTCACGCATTCGGCGATTCCGTGGACAAGGTACGGCCGGCAGGTGCATATGTCGGAGCCGAAAACGTCGGAGCCGTTGCACTCGTCATGCACGCGGCAGGTGAGGGTGCGCGTACGGTCGGGGATCGCCGCCGGATCGCCGAACATGTAAAGCGTGATGCCGCCGATCGGCGGCAGGAACGCCGACAAATCGGGCCGCGTCACCAGTTCCGGATAGGCGCCGCCGGTCTGCTCGAACAGCGTGTGGCGCAGTTTGTCTTCGCTGACGCCGAAGCGTTTAGCGATCCCCGGCAGATACCAGACCGGATCGATTGCGGCCTTGGTAACCGCGATATCGCCGCCATCGCGCACGATGTCACCATCGGCCTTGACGCCCCAGCCGCCCGCGGCAAATTCCGGAATGGTGAGCCGCGCCTTGGTGATGGCGATGGTCGGTCGGATATCAAGGCCTTCGGAGATCTCGCGCGCAAAGTCCTGCGACACGCGATGGCCCCACGGATCGAGCGACACGATCCGCTCCGGCTCGCTCCACTGTGGGAACGGACCGACATTGACGACTGGCGAGGTGTTCGTAAGGTCCGGCCGCGCAATCGGATTAAGCGCGCCGGATGACACCGCCAGGGCCCGGTAAAGCGCGTAGGAGCCGCCATGCGCTCCGATCGCGTTGCGGTCGCCAGCGGATGTAACTGTGCCTATCACCGGCCCGCGTTCACGCACCGTCGCTGCGCCCCACTTGATCGGATAGCGGCCGGGAGCGCGGTGGCCGGGATGCGAGGTGAGCCTGATGTGGCTCTCGCGGTTCGTGGACATGCGGTCACCCCACAAAAGCAAAAAGCCCCTTTCGGCGGACCGAAGAGCGGCTTCAAAAAAACAATATAAGGGAGAGAGGCGCTTAACTCAAGGCCCCGCGAAGTGGCGAATTTCGTGGACTTTCACTCTAAGCGATGTGCGCGGAGGTGTTGCCGGTGCGCATGGACTCGAGCTTGTGAATGATGCGGTTGGCGAACACGGCGGTGGCGACGGAGAGGTTGCGGCCTCGCAATTGGCCGAAAACAAGATTGGCCTTGGGGACGTCACGGTCGTCGATGTCACGGGAGACGAGATCAAGCTTGTTGCCGTCGGGCATGGTGCCGATGGCGATTTGAAATGAGATCAAGTCGGCCTGGCTGACGACGCCGCGCAGCATCTCGAAGGAATTGGATTGGACGACGATGTTGAACGTCAACCCCGTACGCGCCGTTACTTCGTCGAGCAGCTGCCGGCCGCCGATCGAGCGCTCGGGCAATGCCACCGGATAATCGGCGCAATCGTGCAGGCGGACCTTGCGCTTCTTTGCCAGCGGATGCTTTTTCGTCATGACCGCGACGAGGCGCTGCTCAAGCGTCATCAGCGGCTGGAAATTGGCCAGCAGCGGAGGGCGGAATACCAGCACCAGGTCCACTTCGAAGGCTTCGAGCGCGGCCATGGCATATTCGTGGTCGACCACCTTCACCTCGAAACCGACTTTGGGATGGACCTGACGGAATTCGGCAATGGCGCGCGGGAGGAAATCGAGCGCCAGCGCCTGGCTACAGGCCAGCCGCACCGTGCCGCGCCGTAGGCCCTTCAGATCCTCGATCTGCGATTTGACGCGCTCGACCTCGTCATGCTGCTTGCGCAGGTAGTGGACGAAAAGCTCGCCGGCCGTGGTGAGGCGCACGCCACGCGGTAGCCGTTCAAACAGCTGCGCGCCCAGTTCCTCCTCCAGATCCATGATGCGCCGGTTGACTGCCGACGCCGTGACGTTGAGTTGCTCAGCCGCCTTCCGGAATGAGCGCGATCGGGCGACTTCATCAACGTAGTCCAGGATGCGCAGGTGCCTCATAGTACGGACTTTGCTCAGCGATGCCTTTTCGGCAACACTCTAGCAAAAAATCAGCAGCAGAAGGCAACACTGAACCGGTATAGCCTCACTGGCATCACACTTGCCTGAGCAAATCCTCATGGTCCTGCCGCGATCATTGGAACTAGCCTGTGGCGGCAATTCACCTTGGGCGCGGGAGGCCGGCCCCGTCGCTCATCAACTGCAACCCCTATGTCCTCACGAGGAGTGCGCATCATGACTTTCACCCTCCGTTCTTTGCTTATCGCGATGACTGCCGCGATCAGCCTTGCCGTGCCGCTCGCTGCCGTAACGCCGGCTGCCGCCGAAACCAAGCTCAAGATGGTGCTGAATTGGAAATACCAAGGCCCGCAAGGCTGGTTCTTCCTCGCCCAAGACCGCGGCTACTTCAAAAACGCCGGCATCGACATAACCATGGACCAGGGCAACGGGTCCGGTGCGCCGATCCCCCTGGTGGCGAGCGGCACCTATGACGTCGGCTTCGGCGACATCAACGCGCTGATCCAGTTCGCCGCCACCAAGCCGGAGGAGGCGCCGATCGCGGTCTACGTTATGTATAACCAGCCGCCCTTCACCATCGCCGTGCGCGCCGACAGCGCCCTCAAGACGCCGAAGGATATGGAAGGCAAGACGCTTGGCGGCGCCGCCGGAGCCGGCGCGCTCAAGCTGTTCCCGGCTTTCTGCAAGATCGCGAAAATCAATTGCGACACCATCAAGATTACCAACATGCAGCCGAACCTGCGCGAGCAGATGCTGATGAACAAGCAGGTCGACGGCGTGTTCGGTTACGTCAATACCATCCGCTTTTCCGCCAAGCTGATGCACGTCGAAGACAAGGACATCCGCTACATCAAGTACGGCGACTACGGCATGGATCTCTATTCCAACGCGATCATCGTCTCCAAGAAGATGACGAAGGAGCATCCGGAGGTGGTGAAGGGCCTCATCGAGGCGATCAACCACGGCCTCGAGGACTCGCTGAAGGACCCGGCTGCCGCCATCGATGCGGTCGCCAAACGTGAACCGCTAATCAATAAAACGGTCGAACGCGAGCGCTTCGATGCGACGTTGCAGGACGAGATGAACTCGCCGGAGATCGCCAAGATCGGCCTCGGCAATGTCGACAAGGCGCGGCTGAAGAAGTCGATCGAGATTCTCGTCGATGCGCAGAAACTGCCGCGCACGCCGACGGTGGATGAAATCTACACCGACGCCTTCATGCCCCCGGCGGCCGAGCTGCCGAAGAAGCTGTTCTGACCGGACAACGGCAAAGCCGCTCCTCGATTTGCGAGGGGCGGCTTTTCCCTCGGGGGAAATGCGGGAGCTGGGCGCCATGGATCTCAATCTCGAAGGGCGGGTCGCCATGATCACCGGTCCGGCCAAGGGGATGGGCGCGGCGATCACCTTGGCCTTTGCTGCGGAGGGCGCGAAACTGGCATTGATAGGCCGCGACGTCTCCGCCATCGCGCCGGTTGCGGAAGCAGCGAAGGCCGCGGGGTCAGAGGCGATCGTGCTGCACTGCGATCTCACCGAAGCCGACCAGTGCGTCGAAGCGGCGGAAAAGACCAGGGCGGCCTATAACGGCCGCATCGATATTCTCGTCAACGTGGCGGGTGGTTCCGGTCCGGTCGGCAAGCTGGGCATCGAGACGACACCGGAAGAATTCGAGGCCATCGTTCGCCTCAACATGAACGGCTGCTTTCACACGATGCGCGCCACGCTGCCGACCATGATTGCGCAGAACTACGGCAAGATCGTCAACGTCGGCGGCACCTTTGGCATGCGTGGCAGGGCTGGCCGCATGGCCTATTCGGCCTCGAAATGGGGTCTGCGGGGCATCACCAAGAGCTTTGCCCTCGAGGTCGGACAGTACAACATCAACGTCAATTGCGTCGCGCCTGGCATGGTAGACGGGCCGCGCTTCCGCGATAAGGTCTGCGCCGATATGGCCAAGCGCCACGGCATCAGCCTCGAGGAGGCGGCGCAGCGTCACGCCGCCGAATATGCGTTGAAGCGCGTCACCGTCGACAGTGACGTCGCCAATGCCTGCTTGTTCCTTGCGAGCGATGCCGCGCGCCAGATCACCGGCATTGACCTCCCGGTCGACGGCGGCTGGGCCATGCTGTGAGGGTGGAATGAACGCCGATCTCGTCATCAACAACGGCAAGGTGGTCTCGCCCGATGCGGTGATCGAGGCGAGCGTTGCCGTCAAGGATGGTCGCATTCTTGCCGTTGGTGCGCCCGAGGCCATGCCCGCGACGAAAGAGACACTCGATGTCGCGGGCATGCACATCCTGCCCGGCGCCATCGATGTGCACGTGCATTTTCGCGATCCCGGCTACCCGCACAAGGAAGACTGGGAGAGTGGCACGGCGGCGGCGGCCTTTGGCGGCGTCACCACGGTCTTCGACATGCCTAACACCATCCCGCCGACCGGTACGGCCGAGATTCTCGCCGCCAAGCACGCCATCGCCGCCTCAAAAGCACATGTCGACTTCGGGCTTTACGGCCTGCTAGGCGATGACACCGTCGCCAACGTCCCCGCATTGGTGGAGGGCGGCGTCATCGGCTTCAAGCTCTATATGGGCAACACCTTCGGCAAGATTCCGTCGCCCGATACCGGCGCGATGCTTGAGTGTTTCGAGGTGGTGTCTGCGACGGGGAAGCGGGTTTCGCTACACGCCGAAAACAACGACATTATGGAGCGGCGGCAGAAGCGGTTGATGGCCGCCGGCAAGCACGATCAGTGGGCGCATCTTGCGGCGCGCCCCAACGTGGTCGCTGTCGAAGCGGTAAGCCGCGCCGCGATCCTAGCCGAATGGACAGGCGCGCGCATCCATATCCTGCACATTTCGACTGCGGACGAATTAAGACCGCTGCGTGAAGCCAAAGCTCGCGGCGTCGACATTACCGGCGAGACTTGCCCGCACTACCTGATGCTCTCGGCCGAAGACTACAAGCGCTTTCCCGGCGTCATTGCCGTCAACCCGCCGGTGCGTGAGGCGATGAACCAGGCGCCAATCTGGGCAGCGCTTCTTGACGGCACCATCGACCTCATTGCGACCGATCACGCGCCACACGCGCCCGAGGAAAAAACCCGCAACGACATCTGGACCGTCGATTGTGGCTTCCCCGGTGTCGAGACGCAAATGCCGCTGATGCTCACGGAAGTGAACGCCGGCCGCATGTCGATCTCCGACTACGTGCGCATGAGCGCGTTCAATCCGGCGCGCATCTGGGGTCTCTACCCGCGCAAGGGGGCGCTGACGCCCGGCGCCGACGCTGATATTGCGATTGTGGATCTTACGCGCATCCACACCATTGAAGACGCCAAGTTGCACTCGCGCTCGAGAATCTCGCCGTGGAACGGGCGGGAAGCGAAGGGCCTGCCGATCCACACCATCGTCCGTGGTCGCTTCGTGATGAAGGACCGCACACTCGTGCCCGGCACCAAGGGCTGGGGTCGCTCGGTGCATGCAATTCAGCAAATGCCGGAATCAGCTGTACGCCACGCCGATACTTCGATGCGGGCGATTGCCCCGGCGCCCCCGCGGTCGCGCAAGGACAATGCCGTATGACATCCGCCGCGCATGCCGAAACTCCGCGTAGCCCGGACACGTTCGTCGAACTAGAGAATGTGACACTGACCTACGGGCGCGGGGAGAAGAAAATTATCGCCCTCGGCAAAACCGATTTGCGCATCGGCCAAGGCGATTTCGTTGCGCTGGTCGGGCCTTCGGGCTGTGGCAAATCGACGATCCTCAAGCTGGTCACTGGGCTTATCAGCGCCAGCACCGGCTACGTCTATGTGGCGGGGCGCGAGATCGGCGCGGAATCCGTGCGCGTCGGTATGGCCTTTCAGAACCCGACCATGCTGCCCTGGCTGACG
>Ga0335081_10006257_pt1 | contig 18934 bp, 15 predicted proteins | sample Lox_Sample_35_FD_206713 | JGI IMG/M metagenome (GOLD analysis project Ga0335081, IMG submission 206713) | Soil microbial communities from Loxahatchee National Wildlife Refuge, Florida, United States - Lox_Sample_3.5 | ecosystem: Environmental > Terrestrial > Soil > Wetlands | place: USA...
GTGATTGGATTCAGCTTCACGCCACCAGGAACGTAGCTAGCCCTGGCGACTATCTGATCACCGCAGGAGACCTTCTGAAATGGCCTATTGTATGGGTGTGGGTAGGAGTTACATGGGGCCGATCCACCTGGCGGAAACTAATTGACTCGTACGCGAACGCTTGAGTAAAGACAACGAGCTTTGGTCCGGCGAGTGCACTTTGAGAGTGTTATGGAGAAGACGAACACGATTTGCATCAGGGTGCTTTCGTTATTGTTTTTGTTACTCACGGTAGTGCAGTGCGTTTATGCCCATGATGCTCGGCAGCAAGCCGCCTGGGCCGTTCTTAACATTGGACTGACCGACAGATCCTCAGGTGAACGCGCGCTCGCAGTAGGTGTTCTCGGATTGCTGGCGAACGATCCGCAGGCGCCGCAATTGGCAATGCATGCACTGGATGATCCTAAGCCGGAGGTAATGGCAGCCGCCGCGGATGCCATCGGGCAGCTGAAATACCAGCCAGCGAGGTCGAAGATTAAAGAGATCCTCCACAGCAATGACGAGGACCCTGTGATTGTATTGGCGTGCGCACGCGCTTTGGTTGAGCTAGGGGATGAAGAGGGATATGCAGTGTATTACGCCATTCTGACCGGCGAGCGAAAGAGCGGATTGTCGTTGACCGAGAGGCAGAAGAAGGAGATCAAGGATCCGAAAAAGATGGCGGAACTGGGCTCATCATTTATTCCCATTCCCTTTGCCGGCCTGGGCTACGGAGCTTTCAAGGCACTCACCAGAGATGATGCGTCGCCTGCCCAAGCAGCGGCGGCGAAGATGCTCATTAAGGACCCCGACCCCAAAACCAAAGAAGCCTTGATCAATGCCTCACGGCACAAGAGTTGGACGGTTCGCGTTGCAGCAGTAGATTCACTTGCGCGCAGGGACGACCCGTCCGTTATTTCGGAACTGGAGCCGAGATTGAGCGATGACAAAGTTGCGGTGAGGTACACCGCTGCCGCCGCGATTATTAGGCTGGCTGAATTGCAGAATACTTCAGCCGACCTGCGACACCGCGCTGCGGCAGCAAGTTTGAAGTGAACAAACTATTGCAGAGTATGGCCAATCCACTTTGCGGTGCTCGCCCCTGCATGAATTTTCAGCTATGTGGGTGTTCCAGTTCTTACGGGCCGTGCATCCGTGGGAAATATACAGATAACTCTGAACGACAGTCGCATGCGACGCCGGTATGTTCTGGAACGCAAGCTGATGATCTGTGGGGTGCGAAAAGCGGAATCAAAGGTCAGAGCGAGGACGCTAGTCGTGAGATCAGGAACTTAGTTTATTGAAACTATTGCAGCACCTCGAGGCGGCGTTTGGCGTCCCAGTTCTGACCATCTGTGAGCGCTAGTACCCGCTCCAAAAATGCTTCAATAGGCCGCCTGCCAAGCGTTCGTGCCGCTAATGCATCGGCATCAGCTTCCATCTGTGGATCGCGAACGATGTAGTCATTGCACCCCTTGGCCGCTCTGTCGCTTACAAGGTGTGCCATCTCATGTCCGAGAAAACCTTTGAGCGCAATTGCATCGAATAGTTCGGTCGCCTGTCGCCCGACCACAATCTTGCCTCGCCCGTCCACGGCAGTACTGCCCGCGAGATAGGCCATGTTCATACTCTCAGGAAAAATATAAATGTGCGGAATTGCCCGACCATATGCGTGCGCGGTCTCAGCCAATATGTCATAGGCCTTGCCCGAAAAGACTTCGCGTGCGCCCATTTGACCCAGCATTTTGGCCTCGCACGCGCTTTGTGCTTGGACGTTGAACTGCGAAGTAATGCTGGTTGCGTTTAGTGTCTCTTGTGAAACGACGATAATTCCCAATAGGATAGTTCCAGTAATTATTCTTCCGATAACCGTAACGAGTACCCCACGACGTAAACGCATGCTTCCTCCACGCCGGCACAGCCAGAACTGGTCGTCGGCGCACTGCTATCCGTGCACGCGAAGGGCAAAAGAATAGGGACCGGGAATGTTCAAACTAATAGATTTAGCGCACGGGATCGGAAACCTGTCCTGACCTTTCGAGGGCAGCGCCCGCTTCTAGGCAGGCGCGGCGACGTGCGGCGAACAACTGTAGGAAGATGTCACAGGGGAAGGGCATCGCAACCGAATACAACCCGACCGGATCGGAGTTTCAAACAATTAGCCATCGCAAACGTGTTGGCAATCGCACCGATTTGCAAGATCCTCAGCAGAGAGCCAGCGTGGTGGTTGTAAGCAGTCGGTTCACAAGCACAAAAGGCAGGGCGACACTTTCGGATACACTGCATTGCTCTGATAAACAAATGATATAGTTTTCGTGTAGTTGACACGCACTGGCACGCATTGGCAGTCACTGGCAAGTATTTCGTCAGGGCGTTCTAAACTTGCAGAAACATTGGAGAAAACACACTAACTCGCATATCACCATGAGGTTGCGATTTGTCAGGCAGATTGAATCCCTCCCTCTCCGCCAGACCTCTGAGTTGACTATTGAGCGTGATTTCGACCGCTACTCGAACACTATTTGAAACCCGGCAGTGAGCAATGGTGGCGCATACACCCGCCCCTTGCAAAAAGCGCAAGGAGCGGGGCACCCTGAAGGTCTAAGTACACCGGCCGGGCCACCTGCCAAGACAAACAAAGTCCTGAGGAAAGATCGGGGTTTGTCCGAGGATTGACATGGGGGTGGTCGAAATCGTCTGAGCGAAGCCCAACCCCGGCGTCTATAATCGGTGGGTTTCACGGTACTTGCAACACTGACAAAAAACAGCCCTGTTTTTTGGGTGCACTCCAGCTTGCCTGCGATTTAAGAACATTACCAGTAACGATTCCTGCCCTATCTAAACCGTGCTTCGTCTTCTCCCGTAAATATGGTCTTCTCATAACGACTTGCTTAAGCCGAGAGGAACTGCGCGGCTAGCACGATTGGTCGCTCAGGCCGAATACCGAAAACATCCTCCACCGCAGCCCGAAGCACCTCCGCGACGCTCCAGGCTTGTGCAATGCAGCCGACGGATCGACGCGGCGCGTCGCCCTCGAAGATTTCCGAAATGTGCCCCACGCCGCCATCCGACAAATGTTCCTTCAACGGTGCCAACCATTTTTCGGCCTGCCTCCGCGCTGACTTGCTTCCGCCGTCTGCCTTTATATATGCAGTTATGAAAGGCCCGATAAGCCAGGGCCAAACCGTGCCCTGATGGTAAGCGCCGTCACGGCTTGCGGGGTCGCCGGTGTAGCGGCCGTGATACTGCGGATCACTTGTGGCGAGGCTGCGAAGGCCGTAAGGCGTGAGCAGATGTTCCTGCACCACAGCAACGACCCGCTTTGCTCGCTCAGGACTCAGCATGGAATATGGCAGGCTGACCGCGAAGATCTGATTCGGACGAATACTCCCGTCGGGCGGGCCACCGTTCACGACGTCATATAAGTAGCCGCCGCCTTCATTCCAGAACAGGCGATTGAAGCTCCACTTTGCGAGAGCAGCCATGCTGCTATAGCGCTTGCGGGATGTGTCGTCGCCCAAACGCCCTGCAAATTCTTCCATGATGCAAAGTGCGTTGTACCACAGCGCCTGAATTTCGACCGGCTTCCCGCGGCGCGGCGTGACGACCCAATCGCCGACCTTTGCGTCCATCCAGGTCAGCTGCACGCCTGGCTCCCCGGAGTTGAGCAGGCCCGCGGCGTCCAACTTTATTCCATAACGGGTGCCGCGAACGTGCCAGTTAATAATGTCAGCCAGAACCGGGTAAAGCCCCTGTTGAACGAAGTCCAAATCACCGGTGTAGGAATGGTAGGCGCGAACAGCTTCGAAGAACCACAGTGTCGCATCGACCGTATTGTATTCGGGAGTCTCTCCGGCGTCCGGGAAACGGTTCGGCAGCATGCCCTGATCAACGTGTTGCGCAAACGTGCGCAGAATACTTCGCGCAATGTCGAAGCGTCCAGTCGGAAGCGCTAACCCGTGAAGAGCGATCATAGTATCGCGGCCCCAATCGCTGAACCAGTGGTATCCGGCGATGACGCTCTTCCGATCGCCCCGAGAAACGATGTACTGATCTGCAGCTGTAGTCAGAGAGGTTATGAAATCGTCTTTGACTGGCGCGTGCTCCGCGATCTGACGACGGCGGACGATTTCGTCTAGCTCATACTGCTCCGCGGCATCGACATTCTGGCGCTCGGTCGATGCAATCACCGTGGCTCTCGGGTATTGGGTGAGGTCGAAACGAAGTACACACGGATTGAATAAGTCTTCCTGGAAATCAAGACCGCGCTCGCGTTCAGCGTCGTACTCGAAATTGCGGTACCAGTGTCCGGTGCTTTCAATCCCGACGGCGTCATTCGCGAGGTAAAGGCTAGGAAGTCCGACATAAGGTGAAACGCGGAGCAATTCCTTTCGGGTATCAATTCTGCTGTCGATTGCGCCGTTTTCGTGAGTCAGATTGTGGTAGTCGCGGAACGCAATTAATGGGCGAAGCTCCAGCTGCACGTGGGCATGACTTGGAGCATTGATCAATTGATATTTAATAATGGTCGTGTTCTGGCCGTGCGCCATGAAAACTTTTTTCTCAAGTTCGACTCCATCTGCGCTAAATGTGAAAATCGGAAACGGGTCAAGTCGGAATTGCGCCAGAAACTGGAAACCTTGTGGATGCACCGCGCCGGGGTAGCGGTTGGTGCTGAGCTCGTAGCCGCGGCCGTTAACCGCCAGAGTTTCTTCAAGCTTCGAGAGCAGAACGAATCGGCCCACAGGTGGCTTGGTCGCAGCCACCAGAAGCCCATGGTACCGGCGTGTATTGCATCCGTTGATTGTGCCCGAGGCAAACCCGCCAATTCCGTTGGTCTCCAGCCATTCGCGGCGAAGCGCAGAATCGAGGTTGCGGCAAACATCCTCGCCGAAGCGGATCATGACACCGCCTCCACAGAAGCTGCTACCGGATCTGATGGACGCGAGCCGGCCATCACTTCTGTATCATCCATGTGCGAGATAGTCGGAGCGCGGAACGTCTGGAACTGCACCAGATCTTTGGTAAAGAGAAGATCAAGAGTCCAGTCCAAAGCGACGCGAAGCTTCTTCTCAAAACGGGGAAGCTTGCTGAGATAAATCGTTCGCCACATCCACCAGGCTATGAATCCAGAGAAATTGATACCCAGGATATTTGCCACTCCCGTACGCCGCCCAATCGCCGCCAGCTGACCGATGGTGGAGAATGAGAATGGTTTAAGATCCCCGCCGCGAACCGTTGCAATAAGATTCTCTGCCAGTGTTTTTCCCTCGCGCAGGGCGTGTTGAGCGGTCGGAGGATGATACTGTCCGGTCTTGCGGTCTGGTACCAGTGCACAATCACCTAACGCCCAAACTCCCGGCCAGTCCGGAAGACGCAGCATTTCATCCACCTTCAAGCGACCGTGTTCTTTGGCGCAAGGAAGACAATCGATGACAGGATTGGGCGATGTTCCGGCTGTCCAGATCAGTGCTTTGCTTTCGATCTCTTCCCCGGTGCTCAGCTGAACTCCGGTTTCCGTGACCCCTGTCACGCGGGTGTTTACCAGAATTTCGACGCCGCGTTCTGCGAGTTTCTTCTCCGTGTAGCGTCCGAGTTTTTCGCCGAGCTCCGGCAGAATCACTTTGCCCGGATGCACGAGCACCACACGAAGCATATCTTCGTGCAGGTTGGAGTAGAAACCGACCGCCTCGCGAACGAAATCGTTGATGCCGGCAACAGTCTCGACCCCCGCGAAGCCTCCGCCGGCGACAACGAAAGTCAGCAGCGGACGGCGCACATCAGCGCAACACTCAGTGTCAGCCTCTTCGAGGTGCGCGATCAGTCGGTTGCGCAGGTGAATCGCATCACCAAGGGACTTCATCGTCAGCGCTCGCTGCTCAAGGCCGGGGAGTTTGAAGAAGTTGGTGATTGAGCCCAGTCCGATCACCACGTGATCGTAGGGGATATCGTGGTGATGGTGGTCGAAACCATGAGAGACAGTCACGATCTTCCGCTCAAGATTGATCGATTCCACTTCTCCGGCGAAGAAATTGATCCTCTTCAGAAGCTTTCGGACGGGATTGACGATATTTGTGAGATCGAGATCACTGGCTGCAACCTCGTGCAGCATTGGCGTAAACAGAAAAAAGTTGTAGCGGTTCACCAGCGTGATCTCTGTCTCGGGATCGCGTGCCAGCGTGTCATCGAGGTGAATCGCCGCATGTAGCCCGGCGAAACCGCCGCCGAGAATCAGAATCCGAGTTTTCTTGGAGGAAGCCACTGAAGTTTCTCCGAATATTTCTGCCGCTACGTAACGATTAGAGTTCCGCTACCTCGCAGAACACTTTTATTGCTCCATTCGGGTTCGTAAGCTTTTTGAACAGCTCTGCATAGTTTTCAAGTCCAGGCACAGGATCTGTCAGCAATCGTCCCAGCCATCCCGGATATTCGGCCTCGGCCTGCGACATATCGCGGACTCCATTTTCGAAGTATTCACGATTGGCATTCACGGTGCCGACCATAACCTTGTTTCCTAGCACAAAGTCCAGGTTGATACGATCGGCTGGAACTTGAACCATACGATCGCCGCCAGTAACACTCGAAAGCACCAGAACACCGTTCTTGCCGAGCGCTTGCATGCTGTCGAAGACCACGCCGGAGTTGCCGGTAGCTTCGAAGATCAAATCAAACGGTCCGAATTTCTTTACGCCGCCAATGATCGGCACTTCTTGCGTGAGTACATATCGTGCGCCGAGCGCTTCGATCAGTTCAGCGTTCAAATTCGGCTTGGGATTCCGTGCAAAAGTGGTCACATCAACGCCTCGAAGGCGTAAAGCCAACGTCGCGAGGAGTCCGATGGTGCCGGCGCCCATCACTGCAGCGCGGCGAGGACGCCACACTTTCAAACGTCGCTGGATCTCGTACGCCTGGTGAATGCCTTTCTCAACCACGGTGAATGGCTCAAGCAACACGCCGACGTGCTTCAATCCCTGGGGCACCTTGACGATGAATTCAGCGTCATCCACGTAGTGCTCGGTTAAAAATCCGTGACGCAGATTGATTCCGCGCTCGAAGTAAGTGTCGTCGGTAGTCATATCATTCGTGCCGATCACGTCGTAAATGCTTCGGCCTGGCCGGCGAACGGTAGCGACCACATAGTCGCCGGGTTTCACTTCGGTGACATTCGGGCCAACAGCCTCGACCCGGCCGAAACCTTCATGGCCGATGACGAGAAAGTCGAACCCCGCAGGAGCGGCCCCGTATTCCGCGGCATTGATTTCTTTGTCAGTTCCATCTACACCAACACGCAACACTTTGACCAGAACGCCGCGCCCATTCGGCACCTCGTCGACCGAAGGTTTGTTCAGGTCAGCGAGATGAACGCTGTTGGGTTTTCCTGGGAATACACTTATAGCTCTCATTTCATTTCTCCGTGTGAAAATTGACCTTTTACTCAGTCTGCGAACGCCACGCCAGTTCGCTCGCGCTTCTTACGGTGACTTGGCTCGCCGCTCTGCTGCAGCGTTTTGGTCACGAGACCAGTCCAGCCGGTCTGATGGCTTGCACCGACACCTCTGCCAGTGTCCCCATGGAAGTACTCGTGGAAAAGAATGAGCTCGTTCCAATTGGGATCAGACTGGAATTTCTGAATGCCCCGATAGACAGGCCGCTCGCCTTTTTCATCTCGCAGGAAAATCTGAGAAAGTCTGTGCGAAAGCTCGGCGGAGACATCCCACAAGCTGAGCATGTCTCCTGACCGTGCCGGGAACTCAACTTTGAAATCGTTGCCGAGATAATGATGGAACTTCTGCAACGATTCGATCAGCAGATAGTTCACGGGAAACCAGATCGGCCCGCGCCAGTTGGAATTGCCACCGAAGAGTCCTGTGCTCGATTCTGCGGGCTCGTAACTAACGCGGTAGTCCATTCCGTTCACCGCCAGCATGTACGGATTGTCCTTGTGATAACGCGAAAGGGCACGAATACCATACGGCGATAAAAACTCGTTCTCATCCAACATGAACTGCAACACGCGACGAAGCTGCTCGCGGTCCATTATCGAAAGCAATCTTCGTTCACCTCTGCCGGGGCTTCTCATGCAGGCAACGTTGCCAATCAGATCCCGACGATTGTCGATGAACCACTCCAGACGACGTTTGAATCCCGGCAAGCGTTCCAGGAGTTCGGGTTCGAGTGTTTCAACCGCGAATAGAGGAATGAGTCCAACCATGGACCGAATCCGCATTGGATATTTACGCCCATCCGGGAAACGGAGAACGTCGTAGAAGAAGCCGTCCATCTCATCCCACAGCCCGACGCCATCGTTTCCGCGATTATTCATTGCACCGGCGATGTATATGAAGTGCTCCCAGAATTTGCTGGCCACGTCTTCGTAAGCAGGATCTTCACTCGCGAGTTCCAGCGCAATTGCCAGCAGGTTGAGCGTGTACATTGCCATCCAACTAGTTCCGTCGGACTGCTCAATGTATCCGCCGGTGGGCAATGGAGCACTGCGATCGAACACACCGATGTTGTCCAGCCCCAGGAAGCCCCCTTGGAAGATGTTCATTCCCTCAGCGTCTTTGCGGTTCACCCACCAGGTGAAGTTGAGCAGGAGCTTGTGGAAGACCCTCTCAAGGAATGCGCGATCGCCTTTGCCATTCCGCTTCTTGTCAATCTTGTAGACTCTCCATGCAGCCCACGCATGTACTGGGGGATTCACATCGGCGAAAGCCCATTCATATGCCGGAAGTTGACCATTCGGATGCATGTACCACTCGCGCAGTAAGAGTACGAGTTGTTCTTTTGCAAAATCAGAATCGACCAGGGCCAACGGCACACAGTGGAATGCCAGGTCCCATGCGGCATACCACGGATACTCCCATTTGTCGGGCATCGAGATCACATCGGCGTTGTAGAGGTGCGGCCACTGGCTGTTGCGGCCAGTTTTCCGTTCTGCGGCTGGCATTGGCTGGCCCGGGTCGCCTTCGAGCCAGTTCTTTATTACATAGTGATAGAACTGCTTCGACCAGAGCATTCCGGCAAAGCCCTGGCGCATGACGTTCTGTGCGTCGGACGACAAATCCTGCGGAATGACTGTGCCATAAAACTCATCAGCTTCATTCTTGCGCATACTGAACAGCCGATCGAAACCGTCGAAAGCAGCTTCGGCAACGCCGGAAAAATCAACATCGGTAAGGCGCAGACGAATTGTCACGCTGCCACCCGGCGGAACTTGGAATTTGTAGTGCGCCGCGGCTTTCGTTCCCATCGGGCTGGGAGCAACTGCATCTTTTTTCCCGTTCACGATGTAATCGTTGATTCCGTCCTTCACGCACGCACAGCGATTCTCGATGCCATACAGCCGCTTGTAATTGGTTTCGTTTTCCGTGAAGAGGATTTCCGGTGCGTCATTGCAGTATAGCCATCGCCGCCCTAGGTTGGGGTGATCAAGTTCGATCCCGCCAACGACACTCCGCATATCGGGCCGCTCGGCATCGTGAGCCCACAACCACGTATTGCGGAACCAGATAGTTGGAAGTAAACGCAGCGGAGCAGCCTCAGGTCCTCGGTTCGTGGCCGTGATCTTGATCAGAATGTCTTCGACATCGCCCTTTGCATACTCAACGAGAACATCGAAATAACGATTGTTGTCGAAGACGCCGGTATCGAGGAGTTCAAATTCCGGCTGGTCCTTTCCACGATGGCGGTTTTCTTCAGCCAACTGCGTATATGGAAATTTCGTCTGCGGATATTTGTACAAGTACTTCATGTAAGAATGCGTCGGCGTGCTGTCGAGGTAAAAGTAGTATTCCTTCACATCTTCGCCATGATTACCTTCGTTGCCGGTCAATCCGAACAAACGCTCTTTTAGAATCGGATCGTGCTCATTCCACAGAGCCAGTGCAAAGCAGATGTATTGGTGCCGATCAGAGATGCCGGCAAGCCCGTCCTCATTCCATCGGTAAACGCGTGAGCGAGCGTGATCGTGTGGGAAGTACTCCCAAGCGTTCCCATATGGGCTGTAATCTTCGCGAACCGTTCCCCATGCCCGCTCGCTCAAATAGGGCCCCCAGCGCTTCCAGTGCTTCGTTCTAGCTGCTGATTCGGAAAGCCGGATTTCCTCTTTTGTCATCGACCGGTTCATTCGAAATCTCTCTTTCCACCCAGCACTTTGAGCAGGCGTGTGAACTCATCGGAAAACTTGTAACCGGTCCCGGGGAGTACCAAATCCGCCACCGTTGGCTGTTCGTCAGAGAAATTCTGACTTTCAACCGCTACTGGATTTTCGAGTTCAGGGACTTTACGGATGTTATGGATGATACCTTTGCTCATCACGTTCCTCATCTCTGTTCAATCTCGACGGCGTGGCCATCAGGGTCTCTGACGATAAAGGCGCTTGCGTAACCAAGCTCTTCCTTCTGATTCGCAACCACGCCAGAAGAGACAAAATTAGCTTTAGCCGAGAACAAATCTTGAGCCGCCTGGTCGGCGCTCTTAGTTATAACCACCGTCTGTCGATGGATCACATCGTTCGCATGTTCGTCCAGTGGAAACGGACGACCGTCGCGCGGCGAAAGGTACTCAAGCAGTTCGACGCCGGGTCCGGAGCCAGCCCGCAAAGATGTAATACGTAAATGGGCACCGAACACGTTGTTCAGGTGTTCCTGCTCGGTGCCGTAGTTTTCGCTCTCGCCGACGATCCGCATGCCCAGCAGATCGCGATAAAAGTGTAGGCTTTGTTCTGTGTCGCCCACTACAATGGCGGTGTGATCAATCCCAAGGAAGAGCTTGTCCGAGGGCCGGTGCCATTTTTCAGCTCCCTTATCCGGCGGGAATTGCAGAATCTCAAGCGGATGACCATCCGGATCTTTGAAATAGAAAGCTTTGATTCCCGACGCGTTCCTGTTCCAATCGGGCAGGCGCTGCGGCCCTGAAGATGCATACTCGACCTTGTTTTGGCGCAACCAGGCGTACGCTTTGTCCATATCGCTGACTATGATCGCGATGTGCTGGAATGAGCGGTCGTTGCTGCGTGCGCCCGCTGCTATAGGACGGCCTTTGGGCGCCAAGTATTCCGTAAGCTCGATGAATTCATCCCCCAGTTGCAAGTGCACCACTCGCATGCGGACTCCGAAGACACCCTCAAGGTTTTCATAGGTCGCGCCGGCGACTTCTGTGTCGCGAACTTTTGTGAAGCTAAGCGCACGGGAGTAAAACTCCACCGTCCGATCCATGTCCGACACAGTTATGTCTATAGAATCGACCGCCGAAGCCAGTGGGCTGTTAGCGGCTCGGGCGCCTGCGACCAGGCTTGCAAGAAGCAAGAATCTGATCGCCAGCAGCTTCGGCGTGCGAGATTGAAGAGCTCTCTGCATCTTCTTCTTATCCAACCACCGTCTGCGCCACGGTTGATTTGCTTCCATTTGCTGCGTACTCAACGATTGGTACACACAAACGCTGCAGCAAGTGATCTCCCACGCGTAAGGCATTTGCCATGATCGTCAGCGCTGGATTGACCGCGGCGCTTGACGGGAAGAAGCTGCCGTCTGCGACATAAAGATTGTCGAGGTCGTGCGCCTTGCAGTTCACGTCCAAAGCTGAAGTCTTGGGATCATGGCCGAAGCGGATTGTGCCGTTCTGATGCGCTACGCCAGCCAACGGAATTCTTTGGCCGACGTACAGATTCCGCGCGAACAGACCCTGATGGCATTTGTGCCCGTGAGTCGAACAAGTGTTCTGCTTCATCGCTCGTTGCAGATGCGCCTTGAGCTCATCATGCGCTTTGAGATTGTTCGGCGTGTACGTAAGCACAATTTCCCCATCTCGGTTGACAGTCACACGATTGTTCGGATCGGGCAGGTCCTCTGAAGTGAGCCAGAAATCCAGCGAATGCTGCGCCATCAACTCAAGCGTGAATCCCGGGGCGATGGTCGGCGCGCCGGCGCGCAATGTGACCGCATCGAGCTTTCCCACGAAAGAAATGTGACCCATTGGGTAGTCAAAGTCCTTCGAACCGAAATAAAAATCATTCACCGAAAGTGTTTTCTGAAAGATCGTCGGGTTCGGGCACTTGGAAATTGCCATCAAGACCGAGTTCGTGTGTCCCATGTAATGACGACCAACTACGTCTGAACCATTGGCCAGCCCATTCGGGTGTCTGTCGTTTGCGGAGCGTAGAAGCAACGCCGCGGAATTGATCGCCCCACAAGAAACGACCACGATGCTTCCGGAGTAGGTCTGCAGAACGCCATTACGTTCCACGATGACTTCACGTACCTCGCGCCCGGAACTGTCGGTCTCAAGACGCTTCACCAACGCATTCGTGAGCAACGTGACATTCGGATATTGCAGTGCCGGGTCAACACACAGCACCTGCGCATCCGACTTCGCATGCATTAGGCACGGGAAGCCGTCACACGTATTGCAGCGAATGCAAGGGCTTAACCGAGGGTTCTTCTCGTCGAGCATTACGCCAAGCGGCGTATGGAATGGACTCAGCCCGGCGGCACGAAAGTCGTCGGCCAAGTGCTGAATACGTTGCTCGTGGCTTATGGCGGGCCAGGGATATGCTTTGCCAGCTGGCGGCTCCGTTGGATCTTCGCCGCGGTTGCCATGTACCCGATATAGGTTCTCAGCTTGCGTGTAGTACGGCTCCATTTCGTCATAACCAATCGGCCAAGCTGGTGAGATTCCACCGTGGTGGCGAATCTCCCCAAAATCCTTCTGCCGCAATCGGAACAAAGCTGCGCCATAGAACTTAGTATTTCCGCCCACGTAATAGTTCGTGTGCGGATGCAGCTCTTTGCCATCCAAGTCGCGCCACAACTCTTTCGTGTTGTACTTCGCATCGACATTGACGGCTTTGGGATTCCAGTTGTCCTTCTCACGAGGCACATAGTCGCCACGCTCAAGAATGAGAATCCGCTTGCCCGACGGGGCCAGATGGTATGCAAGCGTTCCGCCTCCGGCCCCCGTTCCGATGATGATCACGTCAAACTGGTTCTCGCCACTCATTGTCTTCTCCTTCAGAGAATTCAGGCGGTCACCGATTCTTTGCGCTCATCGCTGTATCGGCTGCTGTTAGCGGCGCCGTCGCGAAGTTCACGGCAAAGCGTTTGCACCAGATGGTGACGGCGCGGTATTTGTTGAGGTCGAGGTCTGACGATATTTCGTAATTCTGGTCGCCGATGTTGCCCTTCAGCGAGCCAACTTCGACGAATCCCGCCTGCTTCACAGTCTCGCTGTCACTGGCATCCTTGGTAGCGATCAGGTAAACGCGCACGTCAGGCCCGTTCGAGGTTTCGAAGTTGCTAAACCGGAGCACCCGTTGTCCGCCGCTCAGTTGATAAATCGTCGCCTGTCCGACGCCTTTATGTGCAACGTCGTGAAAATTGCCCGAGGCGAGGACCTGCGCCATGCTCGGCGCGGCGCCGCTGGAGTTCAGAGGTGCGGTGCCGAAGTTCACGCTGAAACGCTTACACCATATGGTCACAGCACGATATTTCGCCAGGTCAGCGTCAGCAGGGATGTCGTAATTCTGATCGCCGATGTTCCCCTTGAGTGACCCCAGTTCTAGAAAGCCAGCCTTCTTCACGGTTTCGCTGTCGCTCGCGTCGTTTGCTGCGACGAGATAGACGTGCACATCAGGGCCGTTTGAAGTTTCGAAGTTGGTGAACCGGAGAATGCGTTTTCCATCCGCTGCGTGGTAGATACTCGCGGTGCCCTTGGTGTCGTGGGCGACGCTGTGGAAAGAGCCGGAATCCAGTACGGTTTCCGATACATTCGCAAGGCCTGCGGGCATCGCTTCATTGACTTTCGCGTTTACAAACAGCCGCTCGGGCCTGAATGCGGCCCACAGGGCGATTGCAAAAATTACAGCCAAGCCGTAAATCAACTTTTTGCGTTTCATTGCATTGTCTCCTTGAGAGTGATTGGTGTTAACAAAGCCTGATAGTTGCAGCGGAAAATGCACCGCTTATCATTGTCGTGGTGCAGCTTCGCACAAAATACAGCGCGCTTGCCCCGCAGCCAGATATAAACCTGAGCGGCAAGCATCATGCCGAGTGGCGGCGCGGTGAAGTAAATCCAAAGTGAGTTCCAAAATCCTCCTGGCGCCGCCGATGCGAATGAGCGGGCTGGACTCATGCTCATGCCCGACAACGGCGATTCCAGCGTGACGTAGGTTGCGACCAAAGCTCCGGCAATGACGCCCGCAAAGCGAGCGATCGGTGCAGAATTGGAAACGTTCAGAACCATGGTCATCATCAGGAACGAGATACCCATTTCGGCAACGAATGCGACTCCGGTGCCACGTGCGCCCGGCAGCGTAGCTGCGTAGCGAACATTCTGTTCAGCGATTGCGTGGCCCCAGATCAAGCCACTGAAAAGTACGCCGAGGGTCCCGCCGATGAACTGCGCGACGACGTAGAAACAGGCGTCCCAGGGCTCAATCTTTCCCAGCCGAAAAAACGTCAGCGTCACAGACGGATTCAAATGCGCGCCGGACTGCTTACCCCAGGGCGAATAGATGAGTGCGATCGCAGCCGCCCCCATAGCAACGCCCGCAAGAAGACGCCGGACAAATGCGCTCGGCAGCAACCGCCGGATTGGCGAAGCCGAGTGCTCTAGCAGAACTGTGACGCTGCACGCCGATACCATGAACAGTCCCAGGCAGGCGGCTTCTATCAGGTACTCCGGCCAGTGCTTCGTCGCGGCTGGGATTGCGCCTTCGGTCCAGGTTCGGTTCGCAGTTCGCGTTTCGGCCGCCAGTGCCGCCTGCGTCAGTTCTTTTTTCCCCGGTGCTTGCATACGCCATCGGATTCTCGGCTGACACTTTAGTGACAAACGTGAGCAGTACATTTTTCAGTCAGAAACGGCAAAGAGGTTGTCACCTTTTCGGCGGAAGGGAATCCCATCTGTTTGGAGAAGACGGGGATTCCAGTGGTATCTCGGACCGGAGGAGTCGTGGACATCAGTTGCCTGGAAGTGATCCAGGAGCTTTCGAATTACATCGACAAAGACGTGACGCCGAAATTGCGAGAGCAGATCCTTTCCCATCTGTCCGGCTGCTCGCGTTGCACCGCAGTCTACAACGGCCTTCGAAACACGATTACGCTCGTCGGAGATGGCCGGACTTTTGCTCTACCTGAAGGATTCAGTCACCGCTTGCGTGCTAAGCTCGCCAAAGAATGAGAGTCGGTCAGCACTTCAGTTCGCGGCTCTTCATTCAAAGTAAGGCTTTGCCCATGTTCCGCCCCAACCGGGCGCCAGGCGGTCACGCATCTGCAATCGGGCCCTTGAAGTCCGCGTCTTGACGTTTTCTTCCGAAATGTCCAGCGCCTTTGCTGTTTCGGCAATGCTCATTTGCTGCACGTCGCGAAGTATAAACACAATACGATACTTCTCCGGCAGCGAGTTTAAAGCGGTAGTCAGAGCCTCTCGCAATTCACGCTGCTCCAGCGCTTCGGACGGAATTTCGCGCCAATCGGCAAAATCAGTTGGGATGTAATCGCCCTCGGTTGTCTCTTGGCCGGCGTCGATCGATTCATAAAGATGACGCCGGTCTTTGCGCAACTTCATTTTCGCGTCGTTGATCGCGATTTGAATCAGCCACGTGCTGAACTTTGATTCCTGACGGAAATGCGCGAGGTTTCGATATGCCTTCAGAAATGCCTCTTGTGCTGTGTCTTCAGCATCTGCGTTGTTGCCCAGAATTGTAGCGGCGGCGAGAAACACGCCACGCTCACAGGGCCGAATCAGTTCATAAAAGAGCTCCTTCTCACCCGCCAGAACGCGCGCGATCAGCTCACGTTCACGCGCGACTTTGGCATCGGGCTCAGGAATGGACGTCTTCCCGGAGTTCAGATCGCGGACATTGGCGATCGCAACCGTATGCGTCATAAGGTCGCCTCCTCGAGCTGCTGTCTGAGGAAGCTGGAACAGTTCACGTATTCGACTTGACGGCCTGCTAGTTCTCGCAGCAGAGCCACCCCCTTTGGGTCGACAAACAAAACTTTTGCAAGGTCGAGCTGGAGCGCCTTCGCCTCGGATAACTGCTGTTCGCTTTCTCTGCGCAGTTCGTCCACCCACGGACCAACCAACCAACCCTCAAGCGCCAGCCGAACGCTTTGTTCCGATTCATTCATCATTGAAATTCTTAGCACTGTCTTGTTCCTCTGAATGGACTGGGTAAAGGCAAGCTCTGTGCCAATGGAGAGCAAACCAGTGGAATCAGCTATGTCATTGAATAAGCAATAGATCTGGCAGTGCCGGCCTTATGCCGAGTGAATCGAGCCACGAGCTTTCGTGGGCGAGCGGCTTTTGCAAGCTCGTGGCCACGAAATTTCGTGGTTTATGCCGAGACGGAGGAACGCTCGATGCCGAGCTTCTTCATTCTGCTGCGAAGGGTGTTAGGGTGAAGATCAAGAATCCGGGCTGCGCCGTGGGGGCCTTCAATAACGCCGCGAGTATCCTGCAGGACCTGCAGGATATGAGAACGTTCAACGTTCTCCAGGGTGTCTGGCGAACTCGGCGCGACCTCTGATGCGCGGGTCGAGTCGTGCTCCGCTCCTTCAACTGTGGCCGGCAGCAGGTCTTTTCCCAATCGAAGAACGTTGCCGGGAGATAACACTACCGCACGTTCAATCACGTTCTGCAATTCGCGAATGTTGCCTGGCCAGGAATATCGCGAGAGCACATCCATTGTGTCTTGGGAAATTCCGGTGATCTGCTTTGCGCCCTGACGGCTGAACCGGTCGACGAAAAATGACGCCAGCAGAGGAATGTCGGACCGGCGCTCGCGAAGAGGCGGCAGCGTAAGTGGCAACACGTTGAGGCGATAGAAGAGATCAGGACGGAACCGGCCTTCCTGAACTGCCTTCTCGAGATCGCGGTTGCTGGCGGCAATGATTCGTACGTTGACCTTGATCGTGCGACTGCTTCCCAAAGGTTCGAACTCGTGTTCCTGAAGCACACGCAACAATTTGACTTGGGTTTCCAGTGGCAGCTCGCTGATTTCATCGAGAAATAGCGTGCCCCCGTCCGCCACTTCAAAGCGGCCCGTGCGACGTTCCAGTGCGCCAGTGAAAGCTCCCTTCATGTGTCCGAAAAGTTCGCTCTCGACGAGCCCCGTGGGTATAGCCCCGCAATTCACTTTCACCAACGGTCGATGCTGGCGCTTGCTACGGTTGTGAATCGCGCGAGCAATCAACTCTTTTCCGGAACCCGTTTCACCGAGAATCAGGACGGTGGAGTCGGTCGGGGCGATCGTCTCGACCCGGCGGAGTACATCAATCAGGCCTTTGCTGTTGCCGATAAGCTCTTCGAAATTATGCTCTTTTCGAATCTCTTCCTGCAGATATATGTTCTCTGCTTCGAGCTTTTTCTGCAACTCTTGCACTTGCTGAAGAGCGGCTTGCAATTGGGTTTCCGCTCTTTGGCGCTTTAGCTCCGCTGCCGCGCGTGCGGCGAAAATCTTTACCAAATCGATCGCGCGTTCGTCACGCTCCATCGGCTTATCATCAATGATGGCGATGTGCCCGATGACGCGGCCATCCTGGTCGAGCATTGGAACTCCCAGGTAGCTTCGAGCCCCGAGATCAGCAAGAGGCTTGTCTGCAGGAAACAACTGAATTAGGCCGTCTTGGTAGTGACAAACTTCACCTTGAACGACCTTCAGGCATGGCGTTCCTTCAACATCGAATTCAAAGTTTTCTCCGAAGCGATCGCCTTCCCAAAATGCCAGCGCCTTTGCGTGTTTCCCGTCATCGCATGCCGCGACGAAGGCATATCGTACCCCCAACGCCGCCGCCATGTGCCTCACAAGAGATGGGAAGAAATCATTCCCGGTCGAAGAGGCTGTGCCCACGACAATCGCTCGAAACGTCTCTTCCGCCAGGTGGCGGTCAGTCATGTCGTAGACGAGACCGATGACACCGACAATGTTTCCATGCACGTCAAACTGCGGCGCAAACGTACCAGATTCCCAAACGTCGTGTCCTCCGCCCGAGTGGTTTGGAACGAGGACGTCGGAGATCTTTACCACTTCTCCTGCCATAGCACGCCTCAGCGTCGTCTCCACCCCGCTCGTGCGCAGATGCGGGAAGACATCCATAGCAACCTTGCCCAGCACATCCTCGGCACGTTTGCCCGTCAGGCGCTCCATGAACGGATTAAACACTTTGTAGCGAAGTTCGCGATCGTAAACAATGATGCCTTCACCGGCGTCCTGCATGATCGCGCGATTGAACTGCGTGGCATCGCGCAGCGCATCTTCGCTGACTTTCTGCGCTGTGACGTCGCGGGACAACGCCAGAATGCGTTCCGGGTTTCCTGCGGCGTCACGAATCGGGCTGACGACAACGTCCCACCAGCGCGGCTGCCGAGTGATTCGCGTTTCGAAATAGCCGGTAAACCGGCCAATCTCGCCACGTGTCGCGGCCGCAACCGCTGCTCGTGCAGCTTCTTGGTCCTGGCCTTCCCAAAAAGCTATCCAGGAACTGTTCAGTACGGGAGCGAGATCGCAGATCTCGAGCGATTGCATCCCTCCTTCGTTCATGTACACCAGCCGGCCTTCGAGATCGAGCACCTTGATGCAGTCGCGGCTGCAGGCAAGCAGGCGGTCTTTGAATTCTTCGCTGGCGCGCAAGGCTTCCACAGCCGCAGAATTGGGAATTCCGCTGCCCTCCAAGGCCTGGAGGCGTTCCTGCTCGTTAAGTGGTAAGGGAGCTTTCACCCCAAGCTCCTTAACAGACTGGCGCAGACCGGCGTCTTCACCGGCCGACATCTTTAATTGAAATCGTATCAAAGGAAGCTAAATCTGCACAGCACAACTCATCGACTCCTGGTATCAGAACACTCGCTTGCTCCAACCGCCGCGGCGAATTACCCTGACATTTTCCTACAATCTATGCAGTTCACCCGCGCGGGCTTT
>Ga0335081_10006258_pt1 | contig 18933 bp, 14 predicted proteins | sample Lox_Sample_35_FD_206713 | JGI IMG/M metagenome (GOLD analysis project Ga0335081, IMG submission 206713) | Soil microbial communities from Loxahatchee National Wildlife Refuge, Florida, United States - Lox_Sample_3.5 | ecosystem: Environmental > Terrestrial > Soil > Wetlands | place: USA...
CCCGGAGGGGCCTAGGCCGTCCGTGCAGCCGCTCTGGGAGCAAAAGCTGTAGAGCGTAGTCAGCGCGCCGCTTGGGGTGATTTTAAAGACCGTGCCAGCGTCGCCGTTGGCCCCGCCATCCCCCGTTGTCCCGTAGAGGTTCCCGTCGTTGGCCTGGACCATCGCCGCATAGGGAAGGTCGCCGTCCGGGCAATTGCTTAGCGTGCAAAAGCTGTAAAGGGTCGTCAGCGCGCCGCTTGGGGTGATTTTAAAGACCGTCCCTGCCCCTCCGATGCCGGCCCCGCCGAAATATGTTGTCCCGTAGAAGTTCCCATCGGTGGCCTGCACCAGCCCTCCAGGAGAGAAGCCGTGCTCCGTGCAGCCGCTATGGGAGCAGAAGCTGTAGAGCGTCGTCAGCGCGCCGCTTGGGGTGATTTTGAAGACCGTGCCACCGCCGTTGGCCCCGCCCTCAGCTGTTGTCCCGTAGAGGTTCCCATCGGTGGCCTGGACCAGCGCCGCTTCGGGCTCTTCGCCGTCCGTGCAGCCGCTCTGGGAGCAAAAGCTGTAAACCGTGGTCAGCGTGCCGCTGGGGGTAATCTTAAAGACCGTGCCATCATAGTTGGCCCCGCCATACCACGATGTCCCGTAGAGGTTCCCGTCGTTGGCCTGGACCAGCGACTCTTGGGGGTATCCGCCGTCCGAGCGATGGAAGCTGTGCAGCGTGGTTAACGTCTGCGCCGCTAAGGTAATTGCCGTTGCTGCGCACATCAGAAAGAGGGCGCCGGCCCTCTCCACCCAGTTTAGGTTGCTCTTCATCCAGTTCCGCTTGCTCATGCTTCCTCCTTTTGCCGTCTTTGCGGCTCTTTTGATTTGTTCACAGGACAGAGCGCCGGGTCTCGCGCCTTACGAGACTCTGCGGCTACCGCCTAAGATTCGCGCCCTCTCATCGGCCGGCAACTCGCAGGAACGACGCGTAAGGGCGGGCTTCGAAACCCACTCCTACTCCAGGCCGCTCAAGGCCCAGAACGTCCTTGGGGGCGCCCGCATCCGGAAGCGGACGGATAACGGAATGGCCCCCAGCGCACCCTGCGTCGCCAGCGCCACTTTCAGTCGTGATCGGCCACCGATTGTGAAACTTGTGCGCGAATTTCCCCCAATCCGCGAAGGAAAGTCAATAAATCGGCCATAGACTGAAGGTAAACTCTGGATTAACAGATAAGCCGAACCGCCGATTGGTGTTACACCTTTCCCAAGGCTCGGCTGCCATCCGTTCGCCGGCGCAGTTGTCCTCAGAAAACGCTTGAACCGTGCTTACGGGAGTGGTAAATTCCGGCTCATATAAGTTAGGCGGTAGTCGGTGGCATGTTATGGGAACGCTGCAACCCATACGCTTCGGCGTATTTCAGGTCGACTTTGCAGGGGGCGAACTGCGCCGCAAAGGCCGAAAGGTCAAGCTTCAGGACCAGCCCTTTCAGTTGCTCACCTGCCTGTTGCAGAATCCCGGCGGCTTGGTAACTCGCGAGGAATTGCGGCAGAAGCTCTGGCCTTCCGACACCTTCGTGGACTTTGAAACCGGGCTCAACGTGGCCGTCATGAAGCTGCGGCAGGCGCTGGGCGACACGGCCGCGCGGCCGCACTTCATCGAGACCGTTCCCCGCCGCGGCTACCGCTTTATCGGCCAGCTCGAAGACGCGCCTGAAATGCGGCCAAGCTCGCAGCGCCCGCCGGGCGGGTTGCCAGTCCCGGTTGCGCCTGCGGGAGGAGGCTCTGGCCGGAGCCGCGCCTTGGCGCCGGAGCCAGTTAAACTGGCCCCGCGGTTGGTGCCGTTTCCGCTGGTCCGCCCCCGCAAGCGGCTGTGGCGCGCGTTCGCCTGGGGCGCCTGCGCCACGTTGTGCGCCGGACTGCTGGTTTACACTCTCCGGCCCCTGCCCGCCCCTAAGGTCCTGGGAGTGAAGCAGTTGACGCACGTTGGCAGGGTCCTTCAGGAAAGGGTGGTCACCGACGGCGTGCGCGCGTATTTCACTGAGATTAAAGGCGGACGCTTGGATATTGCCCAGGTCTCGGTGGAGGGTGGCGAGTCTTCCACCCTGCCGTTGCCCTTCTCGAGCACCACTATGGGCATCTCGCCTGACGGCTTGAACCTGCTGGTCACCAACACCGTGCGCACGGTTGAGAATCGGCTTCTGTGGATTCTGCCCGCCGCCGGCGGGGAGCCGCGCCGCCTGGGAAATATCGTAGCCGACTACGCCGACTGGTCGCCCGACGGCAAGCAGATCGCTTTCACCCGGGGCTCCGAGATCGACCTTGTGAACGCCGACGGCTCCGGGCCGCGCAAGCTGGCTGACCTAGCGGGCCGCCGGGAATCGGCAGTGTTCTGGTCTCCCGACGGCGGGTTGTTGAGTTGCAGCGTGTTGAATCCCGCCGACGATATTCGGTCACTGTGGGAGGTTCGAACCGATGGCGCCGGAGCGCGTCCCATGCTCCACAACTGGAGCAAAGCCGCCCCGCAGGCGTGGGAGGGCGAGTTTCTCGGAGCCTGGACGCCCGACGGCCAGTACTTTGTTTTCGCCTCCGTGCGCGGAAAATCCTCCAGCCTCTGGGCGCTGCGGCGCCGCGCCCACTTCTGGAGCCGGACCCCTTCCTCCCCGTTTCTGCTCTACACGACGCCGAACAGGATCTGGCAAGTGGCCGCCGGCAAGCACGGCAGGAAGGTGTTCTTTGTCAGCAGCCAGGATCAGCGTGAGCTGACCCGCTACGATAGCCGGTCTGCCGAATTTACGACTTACTTGGGCGGGCTTCCAGCCCGCTATATCAGTTTCTCAAGAGATGGCCGCCGGGCGGCTTACACCACGTGGCCCGCGGAAGAGCTCTGGCTCAGGCGGCTCGACAGCACGGTGGCGCGCAAGTTGATGTTCGCTTCCATTTCCCGCAGCTTTTACTCGAGCTGGTCGCCCGACGGCACGCGGATCGCCGTCGATGCCCTGTTACGCGGGGAGCAGGGCATCTACCTGGTGCCGGTTGAAGGGGGCGCTCCGCAAAAGGTCGCGGCGCGCGACGTGGGTGCGCACAGACCCAACTGGTTCCCGCAGGGGAACGCGCTGCTCTATTCGGCAGACACGCCGCCGGACAAGGCGAAGCCCCACCTGCGCGTGCTCGATCTGGACACCCGCGAGGACCGGGCCATTCCGGGTTCGGAGGGGTTGACGCACGCTGCCTTGTCGCCCGACGGCCGGCAGGTGGCCGCGCTCTTGCCGGACGGCACCAAGCTTGTACTCTTCGATTTGAAATCCCGCCGCCGCCGGACGCTGGCCTCGGGCGCCGCCTTCTCCGACCCCTACTGGTCCCGTGACGGAGCCTACGTCTATTTCCAGGATTTCCTCTTGGGTCCTGCGCCGCCTATCTTTCGCGTGCGCGCTCGGGACGGAGGCACCGAGCAAGTTACCCACCTGAGGGAACAGCCGCCCGACCAGGCCGTGGGCTATCGGTTGGTCGGGCTGGCCCCAGACGATTCGGTGCTCGCAGGCCTCATCCTGAACAATTCCGACCTCTTCTCTCTGGACGTCCAATTCCCGTAGTCCGCCAGGAACGGTCTCGACTGTCTGCACGCCGGTAGATTTTGGCTGAAACCGCCGCAGGGCGGCGGAGCCACTGAGGCCAGCCCGCCGTAAACATTGTAAACATTCTGCACGTTCAGAACGTTCTGAACGTTCAAAACAATTAAGTCAATCTAAGCCTTTCCACGGCCTGATTGCGCCGTGCTCCACTAGGCAGCGGGGGGAGGCGTGGGTAGGGGCGGGTTTTGGAAACCCGCCCCTACCCGATCGGGGTTGAGGATGAGCGTGAAAAACTCAAAATGTTACGAACGAACCCGTCATCCTATTGAAAACAAACATATTCCATTTTTGGAATTAGACCGAAGCCGTCAAGTGATTGAAAACAGGACTGTTAGACGAAATATGCCGTCAACTTGCTGAAAAATATAGCATTTACTGTCTACAAGGAGGCCCTAAAGTGGCCCTGCTCAAAAGAGAAGTTACTCAGGCACTGGCAGCCGCCAACCAAGCCAACGGCCGGAAGGCAAAAGGCCCCGTTACCGAGGAGGGGAAGTCCGTTTCCCGTTTGAATGCCGGCAAGCACTGGGGCCGCGCCGAGTGCATCCGCGATCTCCTGCCGACCCTCGGCGAAAGAGCCGAGGAGCTCGACGCCGTGAGGGACGGTCTCTACCGCGCGCTTCAGCCCCGGGACGAGTTCGAAGCGCTGCTGGTGGACGACATGGTTGAGATTCACTGGCGGCTGCGGCGCCAGATCCGCGCCGAGGCATCCTACGTCGCCGCCCACCGCCGCGAGCGCATGGCCGAGGCCGACGAGCTGGCAGCCAAAATGGATGCCGGCCGTCTCCACGAGCTTGAGCCTTACGTGGCCTCCGCGCTCGGCCTCGCCGGCCTCAAGGACTCGCCGCCCAAGTTCTTCCGCATCCTGGAGCTTCTCACGGTGATGCGCGAGGTCGTCCGCGAGCAGGGGTTTGCCGGACAGTATGCCATCTACCTTCAGACCATCTACGGGAAAGAGGCCGGCATCCGGGGCCGGAACCTCACCCAGCTCTATCGCACCTGCGTGAAGGAGCAGGAGTCCGGTAACGACGCCGACCGCAAGCTCAATCTTGCTATGTTTTTCCACGAGCTCGATGCCGAAATTGCCTGGTTTGAGGCGCGCGCCGCCAGCGATCGCCAGGCTCGCGCAGAGTTGGTGGTGCCGCGCCGCGAAGCCGAGCTGCTCAAGTCTAAGCTCGACCCTGACAAGGTGATGCGCTATCAAGAACGCCTGGAGCGCCGCTTCGAGCGCAAATGGAAGTTGCTGATGAGTCACCGGCGTGCCTGCCAGGCCGCTGAAGCGCGCGAAGCCCTGGCCGGCGGCCAGGCCCTTGCCGCTTCCGAGCCGGCCGAAGAGAGCCCGTCGGCCACGCCGGGCGAAACGCCGGAACCCGCAAATCGGTGAAACCCGTCGCCCCGCGGGGCGTTTGCTGAGTTCCGGTTTCCGCGTTGCCCTTACCCCCTCGACCTTCGATCTCCGCCTCATTGCTCCCGAAGCATGCCCAATAACATCTGTTATCTAACTATATAATACTCTTATTTAGCCGCCAAAGCTCTCGCCAGCGGTCCACTCGTGACGCGGGTCACCGACCGGCCTTGGGACGCGGCACGATTCTAGGGTTTGGCCGGCCGGCGGCGTCTCGAAATGAGGGTGGCGGTTATGGCGCCGATGTGGTCAAATGTGCTATCGACCGGATGTCAACCGGTGGTTTCGGATGAGCTCTAATAGCGATCAGTTCGTTCTGGAGCGCGAGCGCTTCCCGCAGCTTCTCGAAGCCCTACGCCGCCGCGGCTACCGCGTGGTGGGGCCGGCCGTGCGCGAGGGCGCCATCGTGTACGACGAATTGAACTCGGTGCGCGACCTGCCCGAGGGATGGACCGACGAGCAGGAGGGCGGCACTTACCGGCTGCGCAAGCGCGACGACGGGGCCTTGTTCGGCTACAACGTCGGACCGCACTCGCTGAAGAAATACCTTCACCCCGCGCAAGTACGCTTGTGGCAGGCCGACCGCGAAGCGAGCGGCTTCACCCTGAAACCCGAGGCCGTGGAAGCGCCGCTCACGGCCTTCCTCGGCGTCCGCGCCTGCGACCTGCATGCGGTGTCGATCCAGAACAAGGTCTTCGCCGGCGGGCCCTACGTCAACATCGGCTACAAAACCCGCCTCGAGCGCAGCTTCATCGTGGCCGTCAACTGCGGCAAGGCCGGCGGCACGTGCTTCTGCGCCTCCATGAATACGGGGCCGCAGGCGCGCTCGGGCTTCGACCTAGCGCTCACCGAAGTGCTCGAAGAGGGGCGCCACTATTTCGTGGGGCAGACCGGCACCGACCGCGGCGCTGAGCTGCTGGGCGATCTCGTCACGGCGCCGGCCGGCGCACATGAGGCCGATGCGGCGGCAGCCGTGGTGGAGCGCGTCACCGGGCAGATGGGCCGCACCCTCGACACCACCGGTATCAAGGAGCTGCTCTACCGCAGTTACGAGCACCCCCGCTGGGCGGACGTCGCCGCGCGTTGCCTCACCTGCGCCAATTGCACCATGGTGTGCCCCACCTGCTTCTGCACCACGGTGGAAGACGTCACCGATTTGCGCGGCGAGCACGCCGAGCGCTGGCAGAAGTGGGACTCCTGTTTCACCATGGACTTCAGCTACATTCACGGCGGCAGCGTGCGGGCCACACCCCGGTCGCGCTACCGCCAATGGATGACGCACAAACTCGCCACCTGGATCGACCAGTTCGGCACCTCGGGCTGCGTGGGCTGCGGCCGCTGCATCACCTGGTGCCCGGTGGCCATCGACATCACCGAAGAGGTTCGCGCCCTTCGCACCGCGCCGGCGGACCCACCCTCGGGAAAGGAACCTGGTCATGGAGAATCTTGAGCGCATTCTGGTGGAGCATCCCTTTTTCCAGGGCATGAAGCGCGAGCACCTCGATCTGGTTGTGGGCTGCGCCGCGAACGTCCGTTTTGACGCCGGCCAATTCATCCTGCGCGAAGGCGAGGAAGCGAACGAGTTTTATCTCATTCGCCACGGCCAGGTGGCGCTCGAAGTGTTCGCTCCGGAACGCGGCTCGATCACCATCCAGACGCTGGGCGAGGGCGAGATTCTGGGCTGGTCGTGGCTGGTGCCGCCCTACCGGTGGAAATTCGACGCCCGCGCCGTGGAGCTTACCCGGGCCATCGCTCTCGACGGCAAGTGCCTGCGGGAAAAGTCCGAAAACGATTGCGCCCTCGGCTACGAGCTCTTGAAGCGCTTTTCGCAGGTGATGGTGGAACATCTCCAGGCCGCGAGGTTTCAGCTTCTCAATGTCTACGACGCCCATTGACGCCGTCTCCCTCGCCGGGCTGAACGCCGACCCGATGCTCCCGCGGCCGTATCGCGTGCAGCGCCTGCGGAAGGAGACCCCCGACACCTTCACCCTCGATCTCGAGCCTTCGAGTGCCGCGGCCGCGATGGCCTTTGCGCCCGGCCAGTTCAACATGCTCTACGCCTTTGGGGCGGGCGAAGCGCCCGTCTCGATCAGCGGCGATCCGGCCCACCCGGCCACTCTGGTGCACACCATCCGCGAGGTGGGGGCGGTCACCCGCGCCTTGCACCAGCTCAAGCCCTCCCACACCCTGGGGGTGCGCGGACCTTTCGGCGTGGGCTGGCCGGTCGCCGAGGCTCGCGGCGCCGATGTGGTGATCGTGGCCGGCGGCATCGGTCTGGCCCCTCTGCGTCCTGCGCTCTACCACGTGCTGGCGGCGCGCAAGCAATACGGCAAGGTGGTGCTGCTGTACGGCACCCGCACGCCCGCCGATATCCTCTACCTGCGCGAGCTGCAGCAGTGGCACTCGCGCTTCGACCTGGAGGTTCACGTCACGGTGGACCGCGCTCCGGGAGAGTGGCACGGCAACGTCGGCGTGGTGACCAAGCTTATTCCCCGCGCCCCCTTTGACCCGCAAAGCACCGTGGCCATGCTCTGCGGCCCCGAGGTGATGATGCGTTTCACGGTGCAGGACCTGGAGCGGCGCGGGGTGGCTCGCGAGAATATCTATCTTTCCATGGAGCGCAACATGAAGTGCGCGGTGGGCTTCTGCGGGCACTGCCAGTACGGCCCCACCTTCATCTGCAAGGACGGGCCCGTGTTCCGCTACGACCGTCTGGCGCCGCTGCTGGCGGTGCGGGAGATCTGAGATGGCGAAGCGCGCGAAACCCAAGCTCGCGGTCTGGAAATTCGCCTCCTGCGACGGCTGCCAGCTCAGCCTGCTGGACTGCGAGGACGAGCTGCTGGCCGTGGCCGGCCAGGTGGAGATCGCCAACTTTGTCGAAGCCTCGCGCGCCGTGGTGAAAGGCCCTTACGACCTGTCGCTGGTGGAGGGCTCCATCACCACGCCGCACGACGCGGAGCGCATTCACCAGGTGCGGCGCGCCTCCAAAGTGCTCATCACCATCGGGGCCTGCGCCACCGCGGGCGGCATCCAGGCGCTGCGCAATTTCAAGGACGTGCGCGAATTCACTTCCCTGGTTTACGCCACCCCCGCCTACATCCAGACGCTCAACAAGTCCACGCCCATCGCCGATCACGTGCGCGTGGATTACGAGCTCTACGGCTGCCCCATCAACAAGCGTCAGCTCGTGGAAGTGCTCAGCGCCTTCCTCAACGCCCGCCGCCCGGCCATCGCCTCCCACAGCGTCTGCACCGAGTGCAAGCGGCGCGGCACGGTGTGCGTGATGGTGGCGAAAGGGATTCCGTGCCTGGGGCCGGTGACGCACGCCGGGTGCGGCGCGATTTGCCCGTCGTACAACCGCGGGTGCTACGGCTGCTACGGTCCCAAGGAGACGCCCAACACCGGCTCGCTGAGCGCCTGGTGGGCGCGCCTGGGCGTGAAGGAAGTGGATTTGGTGCGCGCGTTCCGCAGTTTCAACGCCAACGCCGAGGCGTTTCGCAGGGAAAGCGAGGCGCATGAAGACAAGAACCATCAAGGTTGAAACCCTGGCGCGGGTGGAAGGCGAGGGCGGGCTGCACGTCACCGTCAAGGGCGATGCCGTCACCGGCGTCAAGCTGCGCATTTACGAGCCGCCGCGCTTCTTCGAGGCCTTCCTGCGCGGCCGAGATTTTCGCGAGGCGCCCGACATCACGGCGCGCATCTGCGGCATCTGCCCCATCGCTTACCAGATGAGCGCGGTGCACGCCCTGGAGGACGCCTTCGGCGTGCGAGTGGAGGGCGCGCTGCGCGATCTGCGCCGCCTGATTTATTGCGGCGAATGGATCGAGAGCCACACCCTTCACGTTTACATGCTGCACGCCCCGGATTTCCTGGGCTACCAGGACTCCATCCGGCTCGCCCAGGACCATCCTGAAGAGGTGAAGCGCGGCCTGCGCTTGAAGAAGGCGGGCAACCAGATCGTCACCCTGGTGGGGGGACGCGAAATTCATCCCATCAACGTCAAGGTGGGCGGCTTCTACAAAGTGCCCACCAAGGCCGAGCTTGCCACGCTGGTGGAGCCGCTCCAGTGGGCCCGGGACGCGGCGCTCGAGACCGTCCGCTGGGTCGGCGGGTTCCCCTTCCCGGAATTCGACCGCGACTATCTTTTCGTCGCTCTGCGCCACCCCGGCGAGTATCCCTTCAACGAAGGGCGGCTGGTGTCGAACCGGGGGCTCGACATCGCGGTGCGCGACTACGAGCAGTACTTCAGCGAGGAGCACCTGGAACATTCGAATGCGCTGCACTCGGTGCTCAAGGGCGAGACGTCCTACTTTGTGGGTCCGCTGGCGCGCTACAACCTGAACTTCGACCGCCTCTCGCCTCTCGCCCGGCAAGCTGCGCGCGAGGCCGGTCTCGGGCCCGTTTGCCGCAATCCGTTCCAAAGCATCGTCGTGCGCAGCGTCGAGACCCTCTACGCGTGCGAGGAGGCATTGCGCATTATCGAGCAGTACGAAATGCCGGACTCGCCGGCCGTGCCGGTGGAGCCGCGGGCCGCCACCGGTTGCGGGTGCACCGAAGCCCCGCGCGGCATCCTCTACCACCGCTACCGGGTGGACGAGCAGGGCGCGATCTGCGACGCCAAAATCGTGCCGCCCACCTCGCAGAACCAGAGAGCCATCGAGCGGGACCTGGGCGACTTTGTGGGCCAACACCTCGACCTCGCGCACGACGAGCTCACCTGGCGCTGCGAGCAGGCCATCCGCAACTACGACCCCTGCATCTCCTGCGCCACCCATTTTCTGAAGCTGCACGTGGACCGCGAAGCGTAGGCCGGGGCGCGGCCGGGGGTGGGGGCGCCGGGTTCGGGATTCGTCGACCGGCCGGACCTTCGGACAGTGGGCTAGATATGTCAGCTACGTTCGAACCGCCGTTTGCGGCGGCGCAGCGCCCGCTCGTGATCGGCGTGGGGAACCGCGATGCGGGCGACGATGGCGTGGGGCTGGTCGTGGCGGCGCGCCTCGGCGAGCGCGCGGCGGGCGCTTTCCGCGTGCTCGAGCACAGCGGCGAAGGCGCGGACCTGATGAGCCGCTGGGGTGAGGCGGAGAGCGTGGTGCTGATCGACGCGGTGCGCTCCGGCGCCGAGCCCGGAACGCTGCGGCGCTTCGACGCCACCGCCGGGCCGCTGCCGGCGCTCGGCTTCCGTCACTCGACGCACGCCTTCGGCGTGGCCGAGGCTGTCGAGGTCGCGAGGACTCTCAACCAACTTCCGCGCCGATTGATTGTGTTCGCCATCGAGGGCGCCAACTTCGCCGCCGGCGCGGCGCTGTCCGGAGCCCTCGAGCGCCGCCTTCCGTATTTGGCGGAACAGATCTTTGGAGAGCTTCAGACCCTGAGCAGTGAGTCGCGGTGACGTGTTCCTCTCGTCCTGGCCGTCCATCATTCTTGCGCAGGCCGGTGTTCGGTCGGCGTCATTCCCGCGAAAGCCGGAATCCACTTCTTAGGCCAGACACCGCGCTACGGCGCGCTCGCTCCGCGCGTCGCTGCGCTCACCGCACTCCTCGAAACTCGCTTGACTTGAATCTGCGCCTGTGTAACACTCCGCCCAATTTATGGGGGGACGAGTTCGGAGGGGTCGGGATGCTCCACCGGGTGGTGATCATCAACGATCTGCCCAATACCTCGGAGCACCGTCTCGACCGTCTGCTGCCTGCCGACGCCGGATTCCGCCACCGCTACCTGAGCTGTGATTCCAGCGCGCCCCGCGAGATCGGTGCCTTTGGCGCGCACCTAGTGATCGCGTTCGCGGCCGCCGAACGCGCTCGCGCCCTGGCTCTGTTTCAGAGCCTTCGCGATTGGTTGCTGGCGCTGCCGGTGCTGGCCGTGCTCGCCGGCGAGCCGGATGATGACCTGCTGAAGGCGGCCGCCGAGACTGCCGACGATTTCATCTTCAGGCCGTTGCGGCCGAGCGAGTTCCAGAGACGGGTGGCCAAGCTGCTCGCGACGAATCGGCCGGACGTGGATGCGGCGCAGAACCGGCTCAGCCAGGAGCTCGGCCTCGCTCAACTGGTAGGCCAACACCCGGCGTTCGTGGAGGTCATCACCCAGATTCCGCGCCTCGCGGCGAGCGATGCTCCGGTGCTGCTGCTGGGCGAGACGGGTACGGGCAAAGAACTGTGCGCCCGCGCCATCCATCATCTCAGCCCGCGCACGAATTTTCCTTTTATTCCGGTCGATTGTGGCGCACTGCCCGAGCACCTCGCGGAGAACGAGTTGTTCGGCCACACGCGCGGCGCCTTTACCGATGCGCACGCCGAGCAGAAAGGCCTGGCCGGAATGGCGGAAGGTGGGACGCTTTTTCTGGATGAAATCGACTCGCTCTCAATTGCCGTCCAGGCCAAGCTGCTGCGCTTTCTCGAGGACCGCACTTATCGCGCTCTCGGCGCCGATCGCTTTACGCGCTCGAACGTCCGGGTGCTGGCGGCCAGCAATCGCGATCTGGAAGCGTGTGTGCGCGACAAGCAGTTTCGGAGCGACCTCTATTTTCGCCTGAATGTGCTCCACCTGCGCCTGCCGGCGCTGCGCCATCGCGGCGCCGACATCGCATTGCTGGCGTGCCATTTTCTTGAGTCGCTGCGGCGGCCCGAATGCGCGCAACCGCGCTCGTTTTCGCCGAGCGCCCTGCGGATGCTCGAGCGGTATCAATGGCCCGGCAACGTGCGCGAACTCCACAACGTGGTGCACCGGGCCATTCTGTTCGGCGCCGGCCCGCAGATTCTTCCCGGCCACATCGCGCTGGACGTGCCGCCGGAGCCTCACGCGGCGGCCACGTTCCGCGAGGGGCGTGCCCGGGCGGTGGCGGAGTACGAGCGCCGCTACGTCGAGGAGATGTTGCGCAAGCATGAAGGGAACATCACCCGCGCCGCGCGCGAGGCGCGCAAGGACCGGCGTGCGTTCGGCCGCCTGGTGAAGAAGTACGCGGTCGGAGGCAGCAGCGTCTAACCCGGCGGCCAAGGCTGGGTCAGAGTTTGCCCGCCGCCGGGTTGATTTCAGCCCAACCTCTCCAAGGCCGTGGAATGTGCGGCTCTCCACGGATTCTTCGCGCCTCGCTCGTCCCAGGTACTGGGTTGATCTCGTCCCGCATTCCTCCCTCGAGGTTTCGCATCGGCCCGGGAAGGCTGCGAGTTCCCGAGGTTTATTGCGGACGACGGAATGGCACCGCACTTGCCGGCGGTCCGTTGCTGGAGGGGGCGCGAGTTTATGCCGCGACGTACCGTCGAGGACATCGCGAAGGACGTGCTCAGCTACTTTCTGCGCAATCCGCAGGCGGCCGATGACCTCGAAGGTGTGGCTCGCTGGCGTCTGCTCAGTCAGAGGGTTCATCGCGATGTGGAGGAAACCAGCCGGGCGCTCGATTGGCTGGTGCAAGAGGGTTACCTGGATAGAGTCTCACCCACGGGGTCAAACGCCATCTTTCAACTTCGCTCCGACCAGCGCGCCGTCGCGGAGGCCTTTCTCGCGCGGGCCGAGGGCGAAGAAGAGCACTAGAGCACCCGACGCCGCGAAGGCGCAGACCGCGCCGGGTTCGTCACACGGTTTATCACGGCTTACAGCGAAGGCCGCTGTAAGTCACAGGGCGAAGCTTTATGCAATTGGCGGAAAGGGCCGGAACCGAGCGAGAAGCGGAGGGCGCGTGGTACGCGCTCTATACGCGCCATCAGCACGAAAAAGTGGTGGCGCGGCTGCTCGCCGGCAAGGGATTCGAGGTCTTTCTGCCGCTGTACACCACGGCACATCGATGGCGGGACCGCACCCGGCAGCTTGCGTTGCCGCTCTTCCCGGGCTACGTCTTTCTGCGCACCCAGCTCGAGCGCCGCGCTCACGTCGTGACGACGCCGGGCGTGCATCACTTCGTTCCGAGCGCCGAGCGTCCCATCGCCATTTCGCAGCCCGAGATTGAAGCCGTCCGGCAATTGACCGCGAAGAGTCCACGCGTGGAACCGCATCCGTTTCTCAAGCGCGGCGACTGGGTGCGCATCAAGCGTGGACCGCTGGCGGGCCTCGAAGGCAATCTGACTCGCTGGAAGGGAGCCTTCAAGCTGGTGCTGGGTGTGGAACTGCTGCAGCAATCCGTGGCCGTCGAGGTTGAGGTGGCTGACGTGGAGGGCGCACGTAGTCCGTTAAGTTCGCGTACCGCGAGGAATCTCTGCTGAACGCGCCATCTCAAAGATCGGCGTCGCGCAACCTTGGGCTCGCCCGATGGTTAGCGCAGCGCGGCATCCTGGCCGCGGCGATTGCCACGATGTTGGTGGGCGCCCGCGGGCTCACGGCGCAGCAGGCAATGGATTCCATCACGCCGGCGCCGGGCCACGAGCAGTCCGATGCTGCGCCGGCGGCGCCGGGCGACTACGTCATCAGTCCGGACGATCTGCTCGACATCGCTGTGTTCGACGTGCCGGAAATGTCGCGCGAGTATCGAGTGAGCCCCGGCGGTTCCATCGAGCTGCCGCTCGTCCAGAGTCCGATCGCCGCCGCCGGGCTCACCCTTGACCAGCTTACGGCGGCGATCCGCCGGCGGCTTCAGGCCGACGGCCTGGTGAGCGCGCCGCAAGTCACGGTGGAGGTGAAGGAGTCGCGCATCCATTCCGTGGCTGTGACCGGTGCGGTGAAGAAGCCGCAGATCTACCCCGTCTTCGGAGCCACGACGCTGCTCGACGTGATCGCTCAGGCCGAAGGTCTCGCCGACGACGCCGGCGGCGTGGCCGTAGTCACTCGTGGGAGCGCCGCTCTGCGGGCCACGGGCGGCGCCACTGATTCGGATAAGATTCGCGCTGCGGCGACCGAGGTGGTGGACTTGAAGCGCCTCATGGAGTCGAACGATCCGCGACTGAACCTCGCGCTGTACCCGGGCGACCGGGTCGCGGTCGAGCGCGCCGGAGTGGTTTACGTAGTAGGCGCGGTGAATCGCCCCGGCGGCTTCGTCCTGACGAGCGAGCACGACCCGATGACGGTGCTCAAGGCCGTGGCGCTCGCCGAAGATTTGAAGCCGACCGCCAAGGGCAACAAGGCGATGATCCTTCAACCCAAATCGTCGGGCTCGGGCGAAGACGAAGCACCCGTCAGGCTGCAGGATATTCTGGCCGGACGTGCGCCGGACCAGCCGCTGCACGCGAACGATATCCTGTTCGTTCCCGACAGCAACACTCAGCGCGCCTTGCGACGCGCGGCGGAGGCCGCCGTGCAAGCCGCCACCGGCGTCATTATCTGGAGACTCCCTTGAAGGGTGAGCTTGCCTCTCATGAATGAGCCGCACTCGCTCGAACCGTTCCGGCCTGAGAGCCTGAAGCGGGCCCCGCACCCGGCCGCGCGGCTGGCCGATGTCGAACTCGAGCGCACCGACACCTACTTCTACTTGCGTGCCTACTGGCACGTCCTCGCCAAGCGCCGCTGGACGATTCTGACGGCCACGTGCATTCTGGTGGCCCTAGTGGCGGTGGTCTCGTTCAAGATGCGGCCGGTCTACCAGGCCACCGCGCGTGTTGAGGTGGAAGCCGAAGCGCCCCAGATCCAGTCCCTCAGTGATCTCTACCGCAGCACGCCCAGCGACGGCGCTTTTTTGCAGACCCAGGTGAACGTGCTCGAGAGCGACACGCTGGCGTGGGAAACCATTCAGCAACTCGGCCTGGCGGGGAAGGCCGAGTTCAGCTCCGCGGCGGGTACCGATTTATCGGACCTGGCGCCGTCGCGGCGGGGCCGCCTCATCCGCGCCTTCCGCGAGCGGCTGCATGTGGAGCTGATGCGGAACAGCCGCATGTTGGAAATCCGCTTCGAGAGCACCGATGCGCCGCTGGCCGCAGCGGTGGCCAACGCGCTCGTCAACAACTACGCCGAATACAACTTTCGCATGAAGTACGACGCTACCCGGCAGGCGTCTGCCTGGATGGAGCAGCAACTCGACGAGCTGAAGGCCAAAGTGGAAAAGTCGCAGCAGGCGCTGGTGGACTACGAACGTGAGAACGCCATCGTCAATGTCAGCGACAAGGAGAACGTGGTGGAGGAGCGTTTGGCAGACTTGAGCCGGGACCTGACCAACGCCCAAGACGACCGCGTGCAGAAGGAGTCGCTCTACGAGCTGCTGAAGTCGAATCCTTCGCAGGCCTCGGTGCTGGTGCAGGACGACCTCTCGCAACACCTGGAGGAACGCGATGCCGACCTAAGCGCTGATTATGCGGACGCGCTCGCCCGGTACGGACCGAGGTTTCCGAAGGTGCTGCGGCTTCAAGGCCAGGTGAAGACCTTGGAATCGTTCATCGACGCCGAGCACCATCGCCTGATCGAGCGCATCCACAGCGACTACTCGGCCGCCCAGGCCCGCGAGACGCTCCTCACCGAGGCGGTGGTTCGGGATAAGGCCGATGTGGGCAGGCTGAATCAGCTCTTGATCCGGCACAACATCCTGAAGCGCGAATTCGAGACCAATCAGCAGCTTTACGACAGTCTCCTGCAGCGGCTGAAGGACGCCACCGTTTCGGCGGGACTTAAGGCGACGAACATTCATGTGGTCGATTCGGCCTCCGCCCCGTCCTCGCCCGCGCGGCCGAAGGCACTGGTGAATCTGGCCATCGCGTCGATCGTGGGGATGATTCTGGGCGTGACGCTCGCCTTCGTCGAAGAGGGATTGGACAACTCCGTTAAGAGCGCCGAGGATGTGGAGCGGCTGATCGGCGCCCCGGCACTCGCCATCGTGCCCGCCGCCGGCTCCGAGTCCGCGAGCCCATACTGGAAGCGCGCGGGCGGCAGTCGGCGCAACGCCCACTTCTCCAAATCGGCCACGAACGGCGCCGTGGCGCTCGCCGTTTTGAAACATCCGGCATCGGCGCTCTCTGAGTCCTATCGGGCCCTGCGGACCTCCATCCTGCTTTCCACCGCGGTCCGTCCCCCCCAGGTGCTGCTGATCACCAGCCCCCAGCCCAACGAAGGGAAGAGCTGCACGTCGCTGAACCTGGCCTTGACGCTGGCTCAGCGCGGCAGCCGCGTGCTGGTGGTGGACGGCGACTTGCGTAAGCCCGGCATTGCGTCCCACCTCGGCTTGGCGGAGGAGCCCGGGCTGAGCGGCTTGTTGACCGGCGCCCACCGTTTGGACGAGGTTCTTCATCCGGCCGACGGTGTTCCGCAGTTGTGGGCTCTGCCGAGCGGCGCCACGCCTCCCAATCCCGCCGAGCTGCTCTCTTCGCCCCGGATGGGTGAAGTCATTCAGCAGTTGCGGGAGCGTTTCGACCATATCGTCATCGACTCTCCGCCCCTACTGATGGTGACCGATGCCACCATCCTCTCGACCCTGGTGGACGGCGTGGTATTAGTGGTCGAAAGCGGGGTTACGGTGCGCGGCGCGGTGCTTCGCGCCCACTCGCTGCTGGAAAACGCCGGCGGACGCGTGCTGGGCGTGGTGGTGAACAAAGTCGACTTTCGCCGCGAGGCTTACTACTACTCTTCCTATTCGCGCTACTACCACTCGTACTACGATCGCGAGCCCGCGCCGCCGGCGCCTTCGGCCTGAAACGGTCTGCTGCCCGCGCCGCCTCATCCGGCGGGCCGGGTGACGATGAATCTCCTCAAACCGGCCACTCTCGAGTTCTGGCTGCCCACGCGCAGCCGAAGGTCGGTGTTTTTGCTCGCCATCGGGCTGCCAGCCTTCTTCTTGATACTGGAAGCTCTGCGCGTGGCGGCGGCTTCGACGCTGGGTGATTCAACGGACGAAGCCGCAGTCCAGCGAGCGTTGAAATTAGATCCGGCGAATCCCGCGCTCGAGCACCGGCTGGGGCTCGTTCTGTTTTGCTCCTCAGAGCGGCCGGATTTCGCGAGCGGGCTCGGGCACCTGCGCCGCGCCGCCGAGTTGAGTCCCAGCGAAGCCCTCTACTGGGCGGATCTGGCTTCGGCCTGCGAAGCATCGCACGATGCCGCCTGCGCGGACCGTTCCATTGAGCGCGCGCTCGAGCTGAGCCCCATGACGCCGCGCCTGTGCTGGACTGCCGCCAATTACTACCTGCGGACCGATCGGCGGGATCGGGCGCTGCAGCTCTTCAGCCGGCTGCTCGAATTGGATCCGGGGTACGCTTGGCCCGCGTTTCAAGTGTGCCTCCAGATGCTCGGCGCGCCGCAGGCGCTCGCGGAGAGCGCGCTCTGCGCGAGCCGAAATCCCCGGCTGGAGCTGGCCCTCGTGAATTTTCTCAGCTCGCGCGGCGACAACGATGCTGCCTTCGCGGCCTGGCATCGCGTCAGCGCTGAAATCGGCCCGCTCAGCGATGGCGCCGGGGTGCCCTTCACGTATGCTGCTGCGGCGCCTTATGTGAATCATCTCATCGAGATCGGAAAAGAGCGTGAGGCCCTGAGCGTCTGGGCCGACCTCGAGCGCTTGAAGGTGATCGCCGACGGGCGCGCTGGTGCGTCGGGCCGCGGAGGCGCCGATCGAACCGATGGGGGTGGCCTCATCTTCAACGGCGGTTTCGAGGCAGCTCCGCTGAACTCGGGGTTCGACTGGCGATATTCGCCCTCGCCGTTTCTCTCCCTCGAGTTCTCGAACGCGGCCGCGCACCGCGGCTCTCACTCGCTGCGTCTCGAATTCACCGCCGGCCGCAACGATGAGGTCGAGCCCGTCTACCAGTTTGTCGCCGTGGACCCGCAGCAGTCCTACGTACTTTCAGCGTTTGTGCGCAGCGACGCAATCACCTCCGACAGCGGCCCGCGCCTGCGCGTGCAGGACGCCTTCCGCCCCAGCCGCCTAAACGCCTCCGGCCCCACCTCAGTGGCCACTTCGTCCTGGCATCAGGTGCGCCTGGAGTTCTCCACCGGGCCGCAAACCGGCTTGGTGAGGATCTCGCTCTGGCGGCCGCGCAGCCGATCGTTTCCCTCCGCGATCCAGGGTGTCTTCTGGCTTGACGACGTGTCGCTGACCTCGGCAAGCTCGCCCGCCTCGCCGGCCGGGCGGCTCGAAGCCGGGAATATCACGAATCCCAAGGCTAAGCCCTGAGATGCCCGTCGAAGTAGTGTTCCCCAACGCCGTCTCCGTCACTGTCCGTCCGGCACGGAGCGCGTCTCGCACGGCCGAGCGTCCCGGCTCTGCGGGTTTCGCGGCAGCGCGCATTGCCCTGATGGCGGCGATCGTGCTGGCCACGCTCGCTTTCGGCGCCGTGCAGGCCTGGGCCTGGGGTGCGCTCACCGCGCTCGTGGTGCTGGCGGTAGTCGCGTGGGCGTTGGCGAGCGCCCGCCGCAGTGCGGTTAGGATCGCGTGGACGCCGCTCTACTTGCCCACGGCGGTCTTTTTGCTTCTCGGCGTTATTCAGCTTCAGGCTCACCTCACGGCTGATCCGGCGGCCACGCGCGAAGCCGTATTGAAGCTCGTCACGGACCTGCTGGTGTTCTTTCTGGCGGTGCAACTTTGGAACGACCAAGCGCCGGGCTCGCGCCGTTGCTTCGCGCTTTCGTCCACGCTATTCGCGGGCGCTCTGGCCCTCTTCGCCATCCTGCAGTTCTTCACGAGCCCCGACGCGATCTACGGTGTCGTGAAACCGCGCTGGGGCGGCTGGATCTTTGGCCCCTACGTCAATCACAACGATTACGCCGGCCTGATGGAAATGCTTATCCCCATCGCGGTAGCGTACATCGTTTCGATGCGAGCGCAGCCGCGGCGTTCGCCGGGCGGCGCACCGGCGGCGTTCGCGGTGCTCGTGGCTCTGGCTTCAGTGTTGCTTTCGGGCTCACGCGGCGGGCTGGTTTCCATGGTCGTCGAAATCGTGCTGTGGGCGCTGCTTCTCTGGAGGTATTTCCCCGGAGTCAGCCGTCGGCGCGGGGCGGCCGCCGGATTGCTCGGACTCGCCGCGGCATCGGCGCTGTTTCTCTGGATGGACCCGGGGCGCTTGGGGAAGCGGCTGGGCACGGTGGCCGAGTTGCCACGGGCGCCCGAGG
>Ga0335081_10006260_pt1 | contig 18930 bp, 22 predicted proteins | sample Lox_Sample_35_FD_206713 | JGI IMG/M metagenome (GOLD analysis project Ga0335081, IMG submission 206713) | Soil microbial communities from Loxahatchee National Wildlife Refuge, Florida, United States - Lox_Sample_3.5 | ecosystem: Environmental > Terrestrial > Soil > Wetlands | place: USA...
GCTCGTGGTTGTAGCCGTTGTTGCGGTCCTTGATGTCGAAGTCCGAGCCTGCGATCCGGCGCAGGCGCATGATCTGGCTCATCGGGGCCACGCCCTTCGGGCACGCGTCGATGCAGCTGAAGCAGTGGGTGCAGTCGTAGATCCCGTGACGATCCTCGGACAGGTCATTGAGCCGCACGCGGTGCTGGGCGTCGCGGGGGTCGCCGACGAACCGATAGGCCTTGGCGAGCGCGGCCGGCCCAATGAAATCGGGATCGACTTCCATCGACAGGCAGTCAGAGACGCACGCGCCGCACTGGATGCAGGCCATCGGCTGGGTGACGTCGACCATGTTCTCGTGGGGCACGATGTACTCGCGCTCGGGCACCGGCTGCTTATTGATCAGCCACGGCGTGACCCGCTGGATCTTCTTCCAGTGGACGGCGTCCATGTCGACGATCAGATCCCGGATCACTGGCATGTTGCCCATCGGCTCGACGGTGATCACCGGCGTCTGCTGACCCTCGTCGGGCAGGTTCCAGCCCGTCCCGTGTCCGCGCTGGGCGGCCTCCTGGAGATGCGTGTTACACGCGAGGCCTGGCTTGCCGTTCATCCGCACGCCGCAGGAGCCGCAGATCGCCTGCTGGCAGGAGCAGCGAATCCCGATCGAGCCGTCCGTGTCGTCCTTGATCTTGAGGATCGCGTCGAGCACCGACTGGACCGGCGAGAGGTCGACCGTGTGGGTGTCCCACCGCGGAGCCTCGCCGGACTGGGGGTCGTAGCGCCGGATCCTCAGCGTGTACTCGGGCATCAGTAGGTCCTTTCCTCTGGCTGCCAGCGGGTGATCGTGACCGGCGAGAAGCTCACCAGCGGTACGTCGGCGCCGTTCATCGAGATATCGATGTGCTTCAGCCACTCCTCGTCGTTGCGCCCGGGATAGTCGATGCGCCATTGCGCCCCGCGGCACTCCCTGCGCTCCAGCGCGCCCACCACGATCGTCTCGGCGACGTCGAGCATGTACCCGAGTTCGATCGCGGCGATCACGTCCTGGTTGAAGATCGAACCGCGGTCGTCGATCGCCGCCCGGGTGGCCTCGTCCCTCAGCCGGCGGACGATCTCGTGCGCCTTGGTCAAGCCGGCCTCGTCACGGAACACCGCGACGTACTCGTTCATGGTCTCACCGAGCTCGTTCTTGATCGCCCCGATCCGCCGGCCGCCCTGGGGCCGGTTCATGATCGCGGCGATGTTCTTCTCGGTGTCGGCCACCCAAGAGGAGGGCGTCGACGGCATTGGCATCTGGAGCGCGCGAGCCGCGGCGTGCGCCCCCGAGCGCCGCCCGAAGACGAGGGTGTCGAGCAGGGAGTTTGCGCCGAGGCGATTGCCGCCGTGGACCGAGACGCAGGCGACCTCGCCGGCGGCGTACAGGTGCGAGACCGTCGTCTCGCCGTCCGAGTCGGTCTTGATTCCGCCCATGATGTAATGCATTCCGGGCCGGATGTGGATCGGCTCACGGGTGATGTCCACGCCCGCGAAATCGCGCCCGATGTTGACGATCTCCCGCAGCGCCTCGAGTGTGCGCCGGCGGGGCACCTTGGTGATGTCGAGCGCGACGGTACCGTCGGGGAACCCGCGGCCCTCGTTGATCTCGGTCTGCTCGGCGCGCGAGACCACGTCGCGCGAGGCGAGCTCGAACTTGTTCGGCGCGTACTTCTCCATGAACCGATCGCCCTCGGCATTGAGCAGCCACGCGCCCTCGCCGCGGGCGCCCTCGGTGATCAGCAGGCCGTTGCCGGCGAGCGTCGTCGGGTGGTACTGGACCATCTCCATGTCCATCAACTTGGCGCCGATCCGGTACGCCTGCGCGATGCCGTCGCCGGTGACGATCAGCCCGTTGGTGGTCGGCGTGTAGACCTGGCCGCAGCCGCCGGAGGCGAGGATCGTGGTCTTCGCGTTGAACACCTCGAGCGCGCCATTGCGCAGGTCGCGACAGATTGCGCCGATGCAGCGCCCCTCCTCGTCCTGGAGCAGGTCGGTCGTGAACCACTCCTCGTAGCGGTCGATCTGCTCTGAGCGCTTCATCAGCTGCTCGTAGAGCACGTGGAGGATCGCGTGGCCGGTGATGTCTGCGACGTAGTAGGTGCGCGCCGCGGAAGCGCCGCCGAACGCGCGCGTGCCCAGGTGGCCCGTATCATTGCGATGGAACGTCACACCGAGGTGCTCTAGGTACAGGATCTGATCGGGCGCCTCGCGGCACATGATCTCGATCGCGTCCTGGTCGCCCAGGTAGTCCGAGCCCTTGACGGTGTCGAACGCGTGGGACTCCCAGGTGTCTTCCGGATTTAGCGCCGCGTTGATCCCCCCAGCCGCCGCGACGGAGTGCGAACGGACCGGATGGACCTTCGAGATGATCGCCACCGACGCGCCGGCCTCGGCCGCCGACAGGGCCGCCCGCTGGCCGGCGAGGCCTGCTCCGATGATCAGGACGTCATGCGAGGGCACGAGAACGATTCTATTTGCCCGTAATCGAACGCGCGTTTCGGGGGCGGCCCGCGCGGGTGTGGTCTCGGCTGGCTATCGAGTGGGGCAACGGCCTGCCGGCTCGCGGCGGCGCCGGCCGGCGGGCGGGGGCTGCGAGGGAAGTTCAGCACGACGCCCTGACTGGCGGGATCGAGGAGCGCGCGATAGACGGGTACGTTCGCCTGGGTCGCCGGGGCGGTATACCGCCGGGCCGACGAACGCGGAAGGGCGCTCGGAGCGTTCAACATTGGGGTGCTCCTAAGAAGAGCAGCGGCGATTTCGACAGCACCGAGATCGCTTTCCTTAGAGCGCAAGAGCGCGGCCAGGGCTGGCACGGGCCATGCTGCTAGAGCTCCGCGGCAGACGCTGAACGTCGGCCCCTGGGCCGAGCGTGGGGCCGCGGCCTCGGAGACCAGAAGTTGCTGATGGCCAGTCGCGTTATGTGGTCGCAGGCGTCTTCTCAAAGGACTTCTTATGGCCGCATACGATTGGGCAGGGCCGAGCTCGTTGCGTTCGGACCGAGCAAGGGCATTGCCAACCGGGACCATCGCCGCCGATGGCAAGCTGCTCAGCTGGCTTGGGGGCATGTTGTCGCAGGAACGCCATTACCAAACGGTCATGGCGACCCTCACGGCGAGCGAGAACTACCCGAGCACGGCTGTCCGCGCAGCGGCGGCGTTCGTCGGTGGGGAGCATTACTTCTTCGACGCCCCGAGCCCGGGACATTGCGGCGAATGGTCGTTCCCGCGCTCCGGGACATTGCCCGCCCTCCAGACGAAGTTCCTGGCGCAGATGAAGCGGCTGTTCGCCGCTGACATCGCGGACTGGCGCCCGAACGGCGGATCCGCGTGTGAGCAAGCGGTCGTAATGGCGGCATGCAAAGCCGGAGATGCGTTCGTCGAGCTGGCTCCTGAGGCCGGCGGCCACTTCGGCGCGACCGTCCTCGCCGAGAGGCTCGGAATCAACTCGTTCGCGTTCCCGATGCACGGTGATCTAATCGATGTCGAGAGGACCACGCGCCTTGCCGAGCAGCATCCGAACGTTCGTCTGCTTCTCGTCCAGCCGTCACACTGTCGACGGCCGCAGCCGATCGAGGAGCTGGCCGCAGCGCTACCCGCGCGGGTCACGATCGCTGTCGACGTCAGTCACACGGCCGGTCTGATCGCGGCCGGACTGCTTCCCCAGCCTCTGCAGCAAGGCGCCGACATCCTTACATTCAACACACACAAGACGCTGCCGGGGCCCAACAAGGGCGTGATCGCCTTTGCCGACCGCAACCATCCGCTTGCCCACGAGGTGTGGGATGTCGTCTGCCCTCAGCTCCAGTCGAACAGCCACGCCGAGTGTCTCCCCGGACTGGTCATCGCCCTGGAAGAGGTTGCGAACTTTGGCCGAGCATACGCCGAGCAGGTGACCGCAAATGCGAGGACGCTGGCTCGAGTGCTCGACCGCTGCGGCCTCCGCATACCCGGGATGGAGTACGGCGGGACTCAGACGCACCAGGTTCACATCGCCATCGGCTCGGCCGACGAGTCAAACAAGCTCGCCAACGAGGTGCTGCCGCAGTGCGCCATGCGCACAAACTCGGTCATGGTCCCCGGGACGGGCGGTGAGTTTGGCCTCAGGTTGGGCACGCAGGCCCTGACTCGCCGTGGGCTGACGGAGGTTGAGTTTGCCGAACTGGGCCGTCTCCTCGCCCAAGCGGTGCGTTGGACCGGGGATGCTGGACGGATTCGCCAGGAGGTTGCCGATCTGCTGGCTGACCATCCGCTGTTCCCGTTGCGGTTCAGCTTTGACGAGGTGGAGCACAGTGAGCACGTCGGACGGTTGCTCGCCGAGGTTCTGCGATAGCTCAGGCGTTTGAGCTCGCGAAGACGGAAGTACGCGGTCAATCGCGCCGTTTACTCAACATAAGCGTTCTTTTATCGCGTACGGCCGCCAGCGTGGCGGTGTGCCAGGCAAGGGAAGCCGGAAGGTGGCAGCGGGACGTCAAATCTCTAGTATCGAAGCGGGGGCGTTTTTCGCCGGAAATCCGGCTAATTTGACCTTGCTCGACATCGCCTGCGGGATGCCGCTGGGTTGCAACAGCGATCCTCCGCCGGCCCGGTATCGCTCCTCGTTGGACGAATTCAGCGCACGACTGTTCTCATCTTCGTTTGGACGGGGGCCGTGCTACATGCCGTTCTCGGGCGGCCGCGAGTCTTCGATGTGGTTGGCCATGGCTACGAGATATGCCAGGCGCCACGGCCACGACGATCCAGTCCCAGTGACGCTGCGCCACCCGAGTCTGGCGTCGCCCGAGCAGTTCACGCTTCAGGAACTCGTCGTCGCTCACCTGGACCTCCCGGACTGGGAGCGCGTCGAACCCGACGACGACCTCGACCTGATCGGACCGATCGCCGCCGCGTCCCTCCGGCGGACGGGACCGTTTTGGCCGCCGAACGCGTACACGATGGCTCCCCTGATCGAGGTCGCACGCGGCGGCGTGTTCATGCTGGTGACCGGGTTGAGCGACTTCTTCGCCTGGTGGCGGTGGGCGCCGCTCGCGGGTGTCCTCGCCGGTCACCGGCGACCTGCCAGGCGTGACGTAGCGCTGTTCGCCTCGATGCTCGTGCCAGCGGTCCTTCGCGCACGCGCCTCACGCCGGCGCACGCCCACACTGCCGTGGCTGCAACCGGCGGCCGAACAACGGGCGCTGGCGCTCCTTACGGACAGACAAGCAGCCGTCCCCATGCGCTTCAGCCGCGCTGCGACGACCCAGATCACGCATCGCTGTTTTACCGGCGCCGCGGGCACGTTTCGCGCGCTCGGGGAGGCGCTGGGGACGGCAATCGAGGTGCCGCTGTCCCGACCCGGCGTGGTGGAATCGTTGGCCGGCACCGGAGGTTGGCTTGGGTTCGGCGAGCAACGGACGATGCTCCAGCGGCTGGCAGGTGATCTTCTGCCGTCGGAGTTACTCGCCCGCCGCCCGGCTCCTGACCTCAACCCAGTCTTCTTCGGCGAGCCGAGCAGAGAGTTCGCCGCCAGTTGGACCGGCACGGGTCTCGACGAATTGGTCGTTGACATCGAGGCGCTGCGTCGCACCTGGCTCAGCGATAGGCCGGATCCGCGGACCGCATGTCTTCTCCAGTACGCCTGGCTCTCGGAGCAGGTCGCCCTCGGCAGCTCTCCGCTACCGGCCGGTGAGCTCCTACTCACCCAACGCAACCAAAGGGGATCATGATGACACCAGAAGTGAACAAACCGAAGCCCGTCTACGAGGAGCCCAAGCTCGAGGTGCTGGGGAGCTTTGCCCAGTTGACCCTCGGCAGCAAGTGGCAGTCGTTCTCCGACCTGTCGCACGGAATCGGCACCGCCATCGGCGACGGCGGCATCGGGTCCTAAGTAAGGATCACGGGTGCGCATCCCGCCAGAGCTCACCGCCCTCGAAGCGGTAGCCGGTTGTCCTCTTGGCGGGAGCGCCCGCTCAGCGCCAAGGCTTGCCCGGCGCGGTCATGAACCGCTCGCCGCGCTTGCCTCGGCGATCGAGCGCACGCTAGAAAGCGGCCCCCCGGCGGTTGCCTTTTCAGGGGGGCGAGACTCCTCACTGCTGCTGGCAGTGGCTGCGCTCGTCTGTAGACGCGCGGGCGTCGGACCACCGTTGCCGATCACGCTGTGCATGGCCAGCCCGCTCGCGGAGGCCGACGAGCGCGAATGGCAAGAGCTCGTTCTGGAGCATCTCGAGATCACCCGCTGGCATCGCATCCCCATCGGTGGTGAGCTCGATCTGGTGGGTTCCTTTGCGCGCCGGCACCTGCTCCGGGATGGTTTGCTTTTCCCGGCCAACGCTCACTCAGTCGTCCCGATGCTCGAGGCTGCAGGTGATCGATCTTTGATCGTGGGCCTCGGGGGCGATGAGCTGCTGACTCCGCAGCAGTGGCGACACGTGCATGACCTGCTTGGCCGTAGACGAAGGCCGCAGCCGCGAGACATCGTGAGGCTCGCCGCCGTGGGGGTCCCCCGGGCGATCCGGGGCCTGGCAAGGCCCTCCTGTGCGCACCAGCTTCAGAACATGGAGTGGTTGCGCCCAGCGGCCAGGTCCCGACTCGACCGCTTGGTGAGGACCGGGTTCGAGGAGCCGGTCCTGTGGGGCTCCGCCATCAGGCACGTTGCCGCTCGCCGCGACGTGGTCCTCCCGTTCCGAGCGATGCAGCATCTCGCGCAAGCCAGCAGCCAGCGGATCGCAGCCCCGTTGCTCGATCCCGGATTCGTCGGCGCGCTCGCCCGCGCGGGCGGCCACGGCGGATGGGGGGGCCGGACCGCGATCATGGACGCACTGGCCCGCGACCTGTTGCCGGCGAATGTCGTCAGACGGACGAGCAAGGCGTACTTCAATCGTGTCTTCTTTGGAGCGGAGAGCCGCGCCTTCGCCGCCGCGTGGTCGGGGCGGGGGCTCGACGAGACGCTCGTCGAGCCGGCGGCGCTGCGACGCGAGTGGCTGTCTGACGTTCCCGACTTCCGCACCGCGCTGCTACTTCAGAGCGCGTGGCTGGCCGAGCAAGACCTCGAACTCCCGCGCGCGGCGTGACCATGAGCGCGGCGGGCGCCTTTGGCTTTCGCCTGTCCGGCTTGGAGAATGTCGACTGGCTCGGCGTGACCGGAGCGTCGCACTGGCCCGAGTTTTCATACCATCGGGACCGCCGTTCCAACGCCGCTGAGCTATCGCTCGACATAGCTGCCCTCGAGCTGCGCGTGCGTTCTGACGTCCCGCACAGCGAGTTCGTCCACCCCCTGCTGGGACGCGTCGCTTCCCACGTCGCTCCGGTGCACGGGGCCGACGGAATGCACGCGGGCGCCGTGGCTGGAACGGCGGGAGCGTGGGCGGTGATTGGGCCGAAGGGTGCGGGTAAGAGCACGCTGCTCGCGAGCCTGGCCCGCGCCGGCGTACCGATCGTGACCGATGACGTCCTCGTGTTCCGGGGCGGTGCAGCCATGGCTGGCCCCCGCTGTATAGACCTGCGTCCCGACGCCAAGGGCTTCGGCTTCGGGGTGGCCGTTCGCCCGAGCGATCCACGCAACCGCATTGCCCTTCCTCCAATCGGCGCCGAGCACCCGCTCGTGGGCTTGGTTCATTTGGAGTGGTCGGCCGCCGAGACGACGTTCGAGCCGCTGGATCACCGCGAGGCGATCAAACGCCTCCTGATTCTGCGAAGCGAAAAGGGCTACCCCCGCGATCCGCATGCGCTTCTCGAGCTGGCGGCGCTGCCGAGCCTTGCACTGAGACGCCCGTGGTCAATGGGCGAGCTGGACGCTTCGGTCGAGCTAATGCAGCTTCTGCTGTCAGGTACGGCCGACTCGCGTTGGACGGCGTAGCAACGCCGGCGAACCGCGGCTCGAATGTGCTCGTGCGCGGCGTGACTACGCGGCTGCGACTCTGAGCACCCTTTCGGAAGGTGTCGCGACGCCGACCAGGCCCCGAGCGTGGGCGAAGTGGCTGGCCTGAGTTCGGTTCGTCACGTCAAGCTTTCGGTAAATGTTCCGGAGATGGAACTTAACCGTCTGCTCGGTGACCCAGAGCCGTCCCGCGACAGCGCGGTTAGTCGAGCCGGACGCGACCAGTTGCAGGATCTCTACCTCGCGCCGGGTAAGCCGTAGGTCCTCAACATCGATCGCATCAGTCCGCTCTCCGGTGGGTGCTACCTGCATCGGTCTATGCACGATGTGGCCATTCAGCGTCTCGCGCATGAGCGTGACGAGAGCGGCCGGCTGCGTGGCGTTGGAGATCACGGCCGTCGCTCCCGCGCCAAATGCCTGATCGAGCCAAGCCTCATCGAGCTGGATGCTAAGCATGAGGATCGCAACCGTCCGATCTTCGCTTCGGATCGCCCGAAGCAGCTCGATCGACCGTTGGGATCGGTCCATGTCGTCGAGCAAGATTGCGTCAGGGTGCGCATCGAGGATTGTCCGAGCCCCGGTCGTTCGTCCGTTGGCATACCCGACGAGTTGGAACTCGCAGCTCGCGCGAAAACCGATGCGGACCGCCTCGACAATCAAGGAGTTGTCGGCCACGATGACGACACGTCTCCGTGGAGTCGGCAGCCGCGGAACTGAGGATTCCACGATTGTCCCCGTCATGGCTCTGTCGACCTCCTGATGCAAACGTGATCTGGAGCCGCGACCAACTCGCGGACTCCACGGGAACCGTGCGCGCGCCCTCGCCGTGCCACGGGGTTACTTGAAAACACTTCGTTCATGCCGCCACTCGCCTGAGCTCATGCCAATGTTGACGCGGCGTGGATTTGCCCGGCTCCTCGAGCCATGCGTGTGCGCGGAACCCTTGGGTTGGCGCGGTCACACCGATCACGACGTCGCGCATCACCCCGTGTCCTCGGAGCCACCGTTGGCGCACAAGCGCGGCCTCCAGGCAGGTCGGCCGGCTACGCCGCAAGACGGCGTCAACGCCGCGGAGAGCCGCGGGCGGAAGAGCCGGCGGCGCCAAGCGCATCTCCGTGCACCCGGCAGCCAGGTTGCGGCGCGCATCGCGCAGTGCGCGATATGCCCACCAGGCCGCGCGGAGGTCGCTGATGCGGGGCGGCAGGGTGTTCACGAGGCCAGCAGCCCCCGGTCGTTCAGCGTCGTGAGGAATGCGTCTACGTCGGTACTCGCCCGGGTCGAGTCGATGCCGTATTCCTCGACCAGCGCGTCGATGAGACGGTCCCTCGTGGTCGGATCGGCGAGCAGTCGCCAAACCAGCGCGCCGGAGCCTTGGACGGCCAGATAAACGGCGTCTCGGGTGTCGAGCGCGACGATCTCGCCGTCGATCTCACGCCAGTCCAGATCGGTCTTCCGTAAACAAAGGGTCATGCGGAGTCCTTCCATCATTGGTTTCTCATCAATACAGACCAAGGGTGCCGAGGCGCCGTTCGCGCCGGAGGAAGAGCCGGAAAAAGAAGATTCCAACGGCCACGCTGGCGACAGCCAGCGGCAGGAGTTCGAGCATCGGCGTCGTCAGTGTGTGCCATCCGGCGCCGCCGATGAGCGCCTCCCGGATGCCGGTGAGGACGATCGCTATCGGGTTGTACGCCTCCACGCTCGCCAGCCAACCGGGTAGTACCGACAACGGGAAGAAAGCGCCCGAACTGAGACCGAGCACCGCCACACCGGCACCGATCACACCGGTTCCGCGCCGGAAGGTGAGGACGGCGCCGGCGGCGACTAGGCCGGCACCCCAGAGGAGTGGTAAAAACACCAGCATCAGAACGGTCGCGGGCAGGATCCCGCCGGCGTGTAGGTGCAGCCCGAAGACGATCGCGATCACCACCAAGAACAGGCACACGCGCAGCGGCACGTACAGCAGGTTGAACAGCGTCGAGCCCACCTGCAGGGTTCCGACCTGGGTCGGGGTGACGAGAAGCGAGTCGAGCGTTCCGATCAACTGCTCGTTGCGGAGCGCGCGAGAGAGCTCATGGACGAGCAGCAGCACGGCCATGTTCAGGCAAATCCCAATCGCCACGAACTCGATGTAGGTGGCGCGGGTGCCGTCGTACAGCGGCAGACGCGTCGGGTCCACGAGCTTGCCGAGAAACGAGAACGCGAGTACCTGCCCGGCGATTCCGACGAGACCGGTCACGGCGCCCATCCGGTAGCTCAGCGTGATTCGGAAATCGCGGCGGACGAACGCGGCCAGCTTCGGGGCCTCGGAGATAACGCTCACGCCGCCGCTCCCGTCAGCACCAGGAAGGCCTCCTCCATCTCCGACTGTGCCTGGCGGCAGCCGATGACATCAAACCCAGCGCCAACGAGGCGTGCCACGGTGGCGCCGATACCGCTGGGTTCCCGGGGAACAAGCAGAAAGTAGCCGGAGTCGCTCGTGGGCAGGATCGCTGCGGCGGACCCGGTCGCGAGCTGGACCGCCGCCAGCGGCGGCGGCGCTCCGGTGTCGATGGCGCGCACCTGGATCAGGTAACGATCGCTCGCTGCCCGGGCGGCGAGTTCAGCGGGGGAGCCGCTGAAGACGACGCTGCCCTGGACAAGCAGGGTCGTGGAGTGAGCGAAGTCGGGCACCTCATCCACCCTCTGGGTCGTCCATAAGACAGCGGTTCCGTCATCCGCCCGCCGGCGGACGAGATCTCTGATCCGGCGAGCGCCTTCGGGGTCTAGGTCGTGGGTCGCCTCGTCGACCAGCAACACCTCGGGGCTCACCAGCACCGCGCGTGCCACCGCCAGACGCTTCTGCATTCCGTGAGAGCATCGTCCAACCGGCCGATTCGCCACGTCGGCGAGCCCGACCGCGTCAAGTACCTCTCGCGCCCGAACGCGTGCCTGACGGAGCCTCAGACCATGCAGACGCGCGAAGAAGATGAGATTTTCGAGGGCGCTGATCCTGAGGTAGAAGGACCGGTCGCCGGACGGGACCAGGCCAACTCGGCCGCGCGTGAACAAGGTTCCCTCTTGAGGCGTGACCAGCTCGCAAAGGGCCCGGATGAGCGTCGTCTTCCCCGCACCGTTCGGGCCGAGGAGCGCGTGGATCTCCCCCGGCGCGATCGTCAAGTCGATCCGGTTCAGGGCGGTCTTCTCGCCGAAACGGCAAACGACATCTCGCACTACTACGCTGGACGCGGCGGCCTCCATATCTATAGAACGCTCAAGGGTGGCGGCGCTTCCGCAGTTGCGCGCGGTTCTGCCGCGCACCGGCGAGCAGTTCGCGGTGCCGACAGACAGAACCACAGGACGTGCCGGCCAGGCGGAAGAATGGATGAGCGGGGGCCGTTGAGTGGCTAGCGCAGCGTCATAACACTCGGACTGCGCGGCGATGCACGTCCGGCCGGGCCGCGATCTATGCCGGAGCGCTCGGAGAGAGCTGATCGATCCGCGCGTGTGCGTCGATGACGAATCAGCTAGAGCGTGGCGTTAGGGGTTTTGGTGTCGATCACTGAGTCTCGGAGGGAAGCGGTAGCGAGCCCGCCCGAGTTGCGTGTCGTTCCCCCCCGCCGTCCGACGCCCAGCCCCACCGATCCGATGTTCTGGCGAAGCCCGATCCGTGGACCGTGGCTAACGTCGGTCCTGGGCACGCTGCTCGTTCCCGCCATCACGGTCATCGCGTTGACCGGGTTCATCGATCATTGGGCCCACTACGGGAACGACTCGGTGGGTCCGGCCGGCGACATCCCGGCGCTATTCCATTTCACGGCGTCATGGCCGTCGTGGAGCTACGCGGCGACACAGGGCATGCACGTGACCCTCGGGATGATGGTCTTCCCCCTGGTACTGGCCAAGCTGTGGTCGGTGATGCCGAAGCTATTCCAACGGCCAGTGATCAAGAGCGTAGCCGGCGCGCTTGAGCGCATCTCGCTCCTTGGCCTGGTGGCGAGCGTTCTCGTGGAACTCGCCACCGGCATGTGCATGATGCAGGACTGGACCCCGGGGAACTTCAACTTCACCACCGTTCACTACTACGGCGCCTGGTTGTTTGGGACGCTGTTCGTGTTGCATGCCTGCATCAAGCTCCCTGTGATGCGCCGGGCGTATCGGGAGCGCGGCGTCCTGAAGCCGATGATGGAGGGCGTGTCTCAGACCAAGCCCGAGCCGCTGGATGAAGGAGGGCTTGCACCAATCAACCCGGCCGCTCCCACGATTAGCCGCCGCGGCCTGCTCGCGATGGTGGGCGGCGCATCGTTGACCATCTTCGCCGTTCAGGCCGGCGAGTCGCTCGGCGGCCCATTCCGGCGGCTGGCGTTGCTGGCGCCACGCGGCCGCGTGTTTGGAACCGGGCCTAACGACTTCCCGGTCACCCGCACGGCGGCATCCGCCGAGATCACCTCGGCGATGACGGGAACCGACTGGCGCCTCACCGTGGTCGGTGCACGAAGCATCTCATTCAGCCGCCAGCAGCTACTTGCGATGGCTCAGTCCACTCGCACCCTCACGATCGCCTGCACCGACGGCTGGTCGACGACCCAGCATTGGACGGGCGTGCCTCTTGCCACGTTGGCCCGACTCGTGGATGCCCCCCAGGGGGCGATCCTGCGCCCCGTATCGCTCGAGCCCGGAGTTACTTCTGCGGCCCTCAGCTCTTCCCTCTACAGCGACTCGCGGTCGCTGCTCGCCTTACGGGTTAACGGCGTCGACATCTCGCTGGACCACGGCTATCCAGCGCGGGTGACACTGCCCGACGTGCCTGGCACGCTCAACGTCAAGTGGGTCCGCGAGCTCAGGTTCGAAGCCGCATGAGGAGAGGACTACGCCTTGGCTTCCGCCGCCGCTACGGAGCAAGTCCGCTACACCTCCTGGCTCACCTCGTCGGCTTCGCGATCGTCGCCGTCGCGCTCGACCGGGTCTTCAGCGGCGGCGACATGAAGGAACTCCTCGTGTGGTACCTCGGGTTCGCGATCGCGCACGACCTCGTCTTCGTGCCGGCGTACACCGGCCTCGATCGGGTTTTCCGAGCGACCATCGCCCGGCTGCCGCTACGGACTCGCACCGGACCGCCGGTGATCAATCACGTACGCGCTCCCGTCGTAATCTCGGCGCTCCTGTTGCTCATCTACTTCCCGCTGATCTCGCAGCGCAACGACCGATGGTTCTTCGACTTGAGCGGCCACTATCCCACGCAATACCTGCGCAACTGGTTGCTGATTACCGCGGTACTGTTCCTCGGGTCCGGGCTGATCTATATGGTGCGGTATGTCCACGCGCGGGCGCGCCCGGCTCGCTGACTCCGAAAGCTGACCCGGTACGTGCGCGTTAGATAGACGTGCAAACTACCCGCTCGCCGTCTGCCGCTCGGAGCGAGATGGTGTGCGGCCGACCTAGCACGGATCGAGAGTCGAGCGGCGACGATAACCAGTGGCTTGCCGTTGTGATCCAACGTCTTGTCGAGACTTCGCCGAGCTTCGATGCGCTGCGCAAGCACCATCTTCACCTCGCAGCTGCCCGTCTCTGGCGATCGCATGGACGCGACGTCCCAGCCGATCTCATGGCTGAAGCACGCGCGGCTGCGTTGCGTGCGATGCTCGCGCGCTTCATTCTTGACAAGGCCCGGTCTGCGTACGGAGGGGCCCTGTTGCTCATGAAGGGTCCGGAAGTCGCCGCCCACTATCCGGTTCCAAGTGACCGTCCGTTCCGCGATCTCGATCTGCTCGTTGAGGACCCCGTGGCGGCGCAGCGCGCATTGATCGCAGCCGGATTTACCGAGTTCGGAGAACCGGCGGCATACGCCGGCCTTCAGCACCTCCCGCCGCTCATGTGGCCCGGCGCTCCGCTCGCGGTTGAACTGCATCATCGCCCCAGCCAGCCCTTCTGGCTCCCGCCGGTATCGGCCAAGACCGTGTTCCGCGCCGCGGTGCCGAGTGCCGCAGGCATCCCCGGGATCATCGCTCCCGAGCCCGCGGCGCACGCAGTCTTGCTCGTCGCTCACGCATGGAACCACGAGCCGCTCGGGAGTGCGGGCCAACTTCTCGACATTGCGGCGCTCCTGGCAGCCGGCGATCGCCGACGTGCTGGCGCCTTCGCACGCGCGTGGGGTTGGGAGGGAATGTGGAACACGACCCTCGCCGTGATGGACGCCGTGGTAGGCCGGAAGCGCCCGAGCCTGGCTCTCAACCTCTGGGCCCGGCACCTGCTCGACGTGCGCGAGCGAGTGGTGCTCGAGGAACACATCAGCAGGCTGGCCGCGCCCGTCTGGAGCCTACCCGCGGGTGACGCGCCACGAGCGGTCGCCTGCGCGCTCCGCTACACAGCCGCACCCGAAGCAGACGAGGACTGGACGACACAACTTCGGCGCTCGTGCCTCGCGATCGCCCATTCGTTCAGGCCTGGATCCAAGCACGAGCGTAGCCTGGCTTGGATCGGACCACGGGCGACGCCACGTCGGCCACGCTCGAAGAGCGGCTAATCGATGAGCACAGTGTGCTGGTCCGGGTACGACGGCGCGTGATCACGTTCGCAAGCATCGCCGCGCGCTGGGTCTGACGGTCGGTAAGGCGTTCGCGGTGAGGCCACACGAAGCCGTCGTCCTCAGCGCCCATGGGTCCGCTCGCCAGATGATCGGCGCGAGATGAGGCTGGATAGCTATGGGAGCTCGTCTCGCACGATCCGATCTCTGACGTCGTGGCCGAGCGAACGGTGGCCGGCTCTCGACCCGCCAGTACCCTCGCGCCTAGGAGCCGGTGGGGTATGAGGTCGATAAAAGAGCGCCGCTCGCCCTCTAAATCCGAGGTTCATCCGCCGCGCCTGGACCGCGTTGGCGGAGCCCTGAGCCGTCGGCTTGACCCGCTCGAGCTGGTGGCGTTGATGATCGAGGGGGATCGAGCTGCGCGAGGGCTGTCGCGCGGTCGCGCTCGACGGGAACCCGGTGCCCGTTCGGTTTATGAGAAGGGTCGGTCGAGAACGCGGCCACGGTGACCGCGCTCATGGCCGATCCCCAGAAACAGGGGCTGCGTGATCGACGGCGCCAAAGCACTGGCCAAGTCCGGCCGGTATCGGGAGCTGTGCATAGACCGTCGCGACGGCACGACTGTTCAACATCTCGGTGGCGACGGTGTCAGCCGTCGTCCGCCGTCAAAGGGTCAAGCTGCGGGATCGCCGATAGACGAGCCACACCGGGCGCGGATCATTGCCTGTGCACCCGGTCCACCGTATAACTACTCGGGACGCGAATTCGCAACCTTGATCGGGCGGCACATGACCACCGTGCAGATCCTGCTGCCGGAGATGCTGCCGCCGGAGGGGCGGCAACGCATCGATTGGCAGGGCCAATGCGCGCGTGACCCATTCAACAGAGCCGCTCTCCGATGTCCATTCAACAGAGCCGCTCTCCGATGGCGAACTCTGGCTGTTCGCCTACTTAATGGCCGACGGTTACGCCGACGAGTACTCGGAGATCTGACTGACGCTATCGGAAGCACCCGGCACCCAGCCGATGTGCCTGGCGGGCACGCCCCCGACGATCTCGCCTGGCGCTACGTCCGCTCGGACGACAGCCCCGGCGCACACCACAGCGTGCGCCCCAATCCGACACGGACCCAGGACGGTCACGTTAGAAGCGATCCACGCGCCGGTCTCGATTACGATGTCGTAACCCTCGCTCTCGCAGATGAGCATGCGGTCGACGCCCCGAAGACCCGGGTTGTGGCTTCCAGCCAGCAGCGAGACGCCGTGACCAAAGAACACGTCCTCCTCCAGCGTGATCGTCCCGCCGCCGACGTTCAGGAGCGCGTCGTTTAGGCCTACGTTAGAGGCGATCTGGACACGTGCACGCCGCTCGCTGCGAGAGCTCATGCCGGGGCCGAAGATCAGCGGCGTCTCGGCAAGTCCTTCCCGGAGCTTCGGGAGTAGACGTTCGTGATATTGGGTTCGAAGCCGGACCCAGATGAGATTGCGGATCCGGGTCACGGTGTAGGGCCGTCGGTGGCGATAACCATTCGCTGAATAAACGGGTGTATTAGCCATTTGCTTGCGGCCCGACAGCGAGAAACATCCGGGCGTCGAATGGCCGTTTTATGACCCGGTGATGCGTGAGGTGCATTCCGAAACTGCGGGTGATCGATGAGATCGTGTAGCCGTAGATGCTCGGATTTGCGACGACTAGGAGGCTGTTCGCCGGCGGCGAGAACGTGTCGGACATGACGGTCATTCCGGCCGAGTTTCGAGTTGCAAGCGCGGGAGGCCGTTGTCGATCGCCATCGCCGCGGAAACTCCGCGCTGGACCATCCGTTAGATCGGACATGCGACACCTCAACGAGGCCAGGGCCCTCTACCGCGACGCGGCCAGCCTTGGCGACTTCATCCGCCTCATGCGCGTCAGGCTCAGCCAAAGCAAGATCGGCCCTTGGGTCACCCCCCGCCCGATCGTCGTGGACGTGAACCTCAAGAGCCTCGGCCACGGCGTCCGAATGCGCAGCCATGCCACCGACATCTCCGTCTACAAGGAGATCGTGCTCTACCGCAGCCTCGCCGGCCTCAAGCGCGATCCGACTGCCCGTCACGTGATCGACCTCGGAGCTAACACCGGCCTGTCATACCGCTGGCTACGCCAGCTCTACCCCGCCGCCCAGATCGTCTGCGTCGAGCCCGACCCCGCTAACGTCGCGATCCTCCGCGCCAATGCCAAGGAGGATCCCGCCTGCGTCGTGGTCGCGGCGTGCATCGGCGGCTGGGAACGCATGGTCAACATCGGCAGCACGATCGGCGAATGGGGTTACCGGATGATCGGCGGCGACAACGGCACGATACCCGTGGTCACGATGGACCGCATCCTTGCGGAGAACGGAGTCGACCGTATCGACGTGCTGAAGTGCGACATCGAAGGGGCGGAGGGCGAGGTGTTCGAGGACTGCCGATCCTGGATCAATCGCGTCGGGACGATGGCCGTCGAATGCCACCTTGACGTAACCGACGCCGAGCGCCTGGACGCGATCCTCGACGCCAATGGAGTCAAGTTCGCCCGTGCACACCTAGAGTCGAACCCGGCGTGGGGCTTTGAGCTCGTAACGATGAAGCGCCAGCTTCAGGGCGACACGGCCGCTCCGGTGCCGTCGTAGAGTTGCCAGACCACGTGTAGCTGCTCGGTAAGTACGCGATAGGCCCGTATCCCCCGCGGGTCGTGTATGTAGTAGACCTTGGAGAACGGTTACCGGTACAGGTCACCGGCGCGGCCGTGTAGGGTGATTTGGCGCGCCGCCACAGAGCGTGAAGCCCGTCCGCCAGAACGTTGTCCATAACGGTCTAGTTGATCTCTTCGCGAAATCGATCGATAGGTAGATTGGCCGTGCGGATCTTATGATCACACTCGGACGGCGCCGCCGTCTGGCGAAACTAGGCGATCACGTCAATACGCCTCAAGGATCTCCACTCTTCAATCCCCAGCGTTCAGATCCGTCCTCGAAAACGAGCCGGAGACCGACCAATCGGCAAACAGAGACGAATCCGCGGGGTGAAAGGTGGCCGCCAGTGAGGATAAACCCTCGCCGCCGGCGGGAGATGAGTGGCTGCCATCCCCTAGGGGCTCCTCGGGTACCACGCGGTTTGTGGTTCGGAAGCTTGGAGGACCGGATCCTGTTTGGGAGCGTTCGCCGGCGCCCTGCATCACCATAGACTCGCGCAGCTCGTGCCATCCATCCCGGAAAGGAAGCAGCGCATGGCCTCACTGGTCCCAAAGATGTCCGTCTCGCTCGACGGCTACCTCGCACCAGTGGACGGGAGCACCGACTGGATCGCTGGGGGCGCTCCGATGGCGCCCTCAGTTGGCCTGTCGAGACCGTAAGAAGCGCCGCCGCGTACCTCATGGGTTCCACCACGTCCGCGGCGTGGGCCACCTACTGGCCCGGCGCCTCCGAGCCGTTCGCCAAGCCGATGAACGAGATCCACGAAGGTCGTGTTCTCGGACTCGCTCGCGTCCGCTGACTGGGGCGAGCCGACGATCGCCGCCGGAGACCTGACCGAGGGCATCACGCGGCTCAAGCAGGAGCGCTCCGACCGATACCTGCTTGCCCACGGCGGCGTGCGGTTCGCCCGATCGCTGGTCCAGACCGGCTTGATCGACGAATACCGCCTTATCATCGACCCGGCCGCCCTATGTGCGGGCGAGCGGATGTTCCTCACGCCGCTCACCATCGAGCCGATGAACACCATCGCCTTCAGCGGCGGTGTGGTCGCCCACGTCTTCGCGGCACACAGGTGATCGAGCCTGATCGGCAACCGGGGAGCGGATGCTGTCTTCTCGCTGTAACTATTGCCGAGCATGCTCGGGCAATGACGCGCATGCCGGCATCCCCGGCGAGCCGTGCGCAAGAGGCATGACCGCGCCCCCCGGCACCGTCCGGGCCAGCGTCGCTGTCGGAGACGCTGAACTGCGTCTAACGCTCAAGGTACAGATCCGCACCGTTACCAAATTCCGCTTAAAGGATTGGCGTAGCCGCGTGCGCATTTCCGGCGCGGGCATTACCGCGACCACGGAGGTTGGCTGTGGCGACCGGTTCGAGGTCCGCAACGAGATCTGGGAGGCCGTCGAGTCGATGATCGGGCTGGTCAGGGTATCCGAGCGGCAAGGCCGGCGGCCGGACGCCGACCGGGTGCGCTTTGAGGCCTCGGCGTTCGTGACGATCACGGGGATCGCGTAGGGCTATCTATCTATCTATCTATCTATCTATCTGCCGCCGAGCTCAGCTGCTCAGGAGTGACTGCGTGCAGAGGCTTCGAGACTGGCAGTTGGCTGGGGTCTGGGACCGCCTTCATGCAGCGCTGTTGCAGAAGCGGGGCGCGGCCGGGGCAATCCGACTGGTCCGCCGCGGTTGTCGACGGCAGCCACATTCGTGCTTTTCAGGGGGGCCTTGACCGGGCCATCTCCGGTTGACCGTGGAAGATCGGGCCTCCAAGCATCACCTGATCGTCGACCCTCAGGGATCCCCCTGGCCGCCACGCTGTCCCGCCGCCACCGAGCGAGCACAGCTCGGGCCT